>OFFP01002668.1_pt1 | contig 10194 bp, 10 predicted proteins | sample 1521431 | NCBI WGS metagenome assembly OFFP01 (sample SAMEA3504104, study PRJEB24116) | mouse gut metagenome | biome: mouse gut; feature: mouse-associated habitat; material: faeces | place: Denmark | collected 2011 | reverse complement strand
TTTGAAATTGGTAGGGTAGTTTTGTGCAAATTTCTATATTTGCTCATTTATAGTTTCCTGCCTATTTTTTCACCGGATTCTGTTAAATCAAATACTGCGAAATGCCCCATACTATCACCCCCTGTTCCTCAGTGTCAATCAAAAAGAATCTGAGCTATCCTTCTTTACAGTCGATTTTTATTCTTCCTTTTCCCGAAATCCCCAAGCCTCAAAATCCGTATCTTCATCCTCCGGCTTAACTTCCTCGGCATAATCGGGACCGATGGCCTCTGCCGAGGCGTTGAGCATATAGGGCGTGACCTGTACCAGCGCTTCGCTCTGGATTGCCAGCCCCCTGCGGGCAGCCTTGCCGCAAAACACCATGGCGGCGGCAAAGGCAAAATACTGCACACAGCTTGTTAAGTAGAGATTCACAATGGCCAGTTCATTTCCCTGCACAGGGACGCCCTGCTCAAGCTGCCGGGAAATGTTTTGATGACAAGCCGCCAAGGAAATAAAGGCCGTAATCAACAGCACCACAGCAAAAACGTAGCAGGCCACAGCGAGGATGCTGCCCTTTTTGGAGGGCTTAGAAAACTCGTCCATCATCTTGCCCTCCTCTCGTTGCGGGGAGCATTGTTTCTGCGGCATTGGGGTTGGGCGTTTCCATCCTGAGTACGCTCCAGCACCTGCAGCTCACCTTTTTTCAGCCGGAACACCACATCGGCCTGCTTCGCCAGCTCATTGGAGTGGGTAACGACCACCACACACTTGTTCATCTTGTGGGCGCTCTCTTTGAGAATTTCCGTGATGTCCTGGGCAGTGTCCTCGTCCAGATTGCCGGTAGGCTCATCGGCCAGGATCACCGGAGCCTCGCTTGCCAAGGCACGGGCGATGGCTACACGCTGCTGCTGGCCGCCGGAGAGTTTCAGCACATTTCGCTTGGCTTCTTCTTTCGTCAGGCCCAGGCGCTCCAGAATGGGCAACGGCGGCAGCTTGGAGGTCAGCGATACATTCTCTGCGGGGGTCAGATAGTCGATCAGGTTATACGCCTGAAAGATAAATGCCACATGGTTTTTCCGATGATTAGACAAACCGGTTTTGGCAATATCTTGTCCTTCAAAACAAATTTGGCCGTTGCTGGGACTATCCAGACCACCGATCAGGGAGAGCAGGGTGGTCTTACCGCAGCCGGAAGGCCCCAGGATTGCGTAGAGTTTGCCCTGTTCCAGTTGTCCGCTCACGCCCCGAAGGACAGGCTGCTTGCCGTCATAACTATATTTCAAATTGGAAAATTCTAAAATGCTCATATCAACATACATCTCCTTACATCCAGTCATCAAAAAAATCGTTCATCCATTCTTCGGAATCTAAGCCCCCAGAAGGAGAATCCACGCTTACATTGTTTATATCGCTTAAAGTGATTTCACACGATCCGCTTGTGCCATCCTCAACAAGTATGATTCTTACTGTACCCTTTTTCAAATCGACGGAAGTGCTTTGCGTATCATCACCTTCTAAAAGGGTGGTAATTTTATTGTCCTCGGAAACAAGCAGGACTTTGAATTTACCGCTGGACAAATCTGCCGAAAGGTCAATAGAAATAGATGTATCTTCTGCTGCATTGAGCATCCAAATGGTGTCTTTTCCGTTGAACCCTTGAAATTCTCTTTTCAGAGAAGTGTCCGTACTTCCGGTGTCTACACATTTTTGGTAGGTATAACTATCCTCATTAGAAAGGATCAAGTTGCGATCATTATATGAGGAATTTCCACAGGCAGATAAGATCAATGTGAAAATCAGAGCCGAACAAAGCAGCATAACTATTCTTCTTGTGCGCTTCATAGTAGTCTTTCCACATCCAGAAAGGCCGGAAACGGCATACCTTTTTCCCGCTCCGATTTGGGAGCTGCTTTTTTTATCAAATGAATTTGACAATTCTGGTAATTCCGAAATGCTCATAATCTTAAATCCTCCATTTAGCTCATTTTGCTTAATATCTCTTTGGGCTGTAAGCGAAACACTGGGATGTTAGACATTCCCACAGAGAAGGCTACAACTAAGGTTCCAATTCCACAAACAGCCGCAAAGTTACGAACAGTTATTTCCACTTCCAGAGAAGAGGCGGTATCGCTGGCGATTGTTTCGGTTTGCGCGGAGACATTTTGCAGGAGAAGATCACCCGTTACATCCGCAACGACTTGGCCAGCAAAGAAAGAAATGCCAAATGCCAGCACAGCGATCATCATGACCTCTGCAAAATGTTGCAGAAATATCTGCGTCTTTCGGTATCCCATAGCCAGCAATATACCTGTTTCATGAATACGGCCCTTAATCCAAAGACTTAGAATTAAAGACAACACCAGGGCACTGCCAATAATTAAGCAGGTCAACAAGGACGATACCAGGGCAGACATATTTTCCAAAGGTGCCGCTGTTCGCTGATATTCTTCATCGGCAGTTTCTACCGCAAAATCATCCCATGCAATATTGGCGTTTTCTTTTGCAGATTCAATGGTATTACTAAGCTGAGCCGGATCTTTCACATAAAATTCCAGTCGTTGATATTCTCCTGATTCCCCATTGGAATCGTCAATGAAAATTCGGTTCTGATAAAGAGAGGGTGGCGGTACAAGCCCCGCATTAAGTTGTGGTTCCTTGATTTCGTAGATACCTACAATAGAGAAGGGGCTGGATGTTTTTTCTTGCGAAGATTGAAGCCAGATTTGATCTCCAACTTCTAAATTGTTAAGTCCTGCAAGTTCTTTACTTATGAGAACAACATTTTCATCTGTCGGCAGAATGTGACGCCCTTCAGTGATCTGAAAGGTTCCTTTTGAAAAAAACATGCTTTTTTCAGAGTCCGTATTCATTTCACTGGTAACAGTATGAAGTAATGTTTCATCATCATCGTATTGATTATTGGTCTCTACCAGTTCCAGATATTCTCCATTGGCATTGGTCAGTATTGCCTCTCCAATTTGAGAAGCATTGTAGCTTTCAATATTAGGAGTTTTTAAGACTTCTTCAATCACAGAATCATCTAACGGCGCACCGACATATTGAACACCACTGCTTTGATTTTCACTGGCTATAAAGTTTTCAGATTTAGATTTGTCCACCACTAACCCAAAACTACCACCAAGAGAGTGCCTTAGTTCTTGTGCTGCTGTATCGGCAGAATATTTAATCGAAAGCCCTACCAAAACAAAGGTTGAAACGACAAGCAGCACCATGAACAACACAATGCTTTTTCCCTTTTTACGGTGTACTGATAAAAAGGCTCTGCTTAAAGTGTTCATTATGTGACCTCCTAATCCATCTTTCCAAGCAGCTCTTTGGGCTTCAAACGGAAAATCGGAATAGAAGCTACCGTTACGGAGGCTATAATCAGCACCCCACCAATACCAAACACCCAAAACAGTGTTTGTGGCACAACTGTGACTGTCAATTCAGTGACAGATGTTGTGTTTGTAGGGATTTCAGGCAACGTATAACCAAAGGAACCATCCTCACCAATCTCCGGTTCTTGTGTAACAGAATTAGTGGTATCGGTGTCCAAGAGAGCATTTCCCATTCCTTGTGCAACTGCTGTACTGGCAAAAAAAGAAAGGCTGAACGCTAATACGGCAACAATAAGAACCTCGGCCAGATGTTGCATTAAAATCTTTGCCTTACTAATACCAATAGAAAGTAAGATTCCGGTTTCATGAGTACGGCTCTTTGTCCACATGGTCAGAAGCAAAACTAATATGGCAACGCTTATGGCTGTAGTAATCACAATAAGCGTCGTAATCAAACCTCCCAGATTGTCCAGCGGCAAAGCTGCAGATTCGTAGGATTTATTTTCTTCGGCCAACGTAAAACAATCCCAATCTATGGAATCCAGATTTCTTACATCTTCCATAATATTGTCCAACTTAGCCGGATCATCTACCTGATAATGAACTTTGTAATAGCCCTCAGATGACCAGGATAACAGTTCTACGCTTGTTTCCACATCCATCAAAACTGTATTTTCCAGCAAATCTCCCGGTGTTGAAAACATGGAAACTTGTTGTGTTATCCTAGAATCAAAGATACCGACAATGGTAACTGTTTCTTGCAATTTTCCAGCTTCTTCATCTCCGCCTGTAATTTGTGGATTCATAGCGATTACAAATTGGTCGCCTAATTTCAGATTGTTTGATTCCGCCAACTCTTTATGGATCAGCACAGCGTTGTGATCCTCGCTGGTAATCTGGCGTCCTTCAATCAACTCAAGGCTGCCACCAGTAAACATATCAGCTTCCGCTGTATTGGTGTAGCCATAAATATTTGCCTGTTTACTCAGTACCGGCTCATTGGCAAACATACTTCCTTCAATACTCTTTAACTTCAAATACTCGCCATCCATCGTTTTCAGATTTGCGGGGCCAATATTCTCTGCATTATATCCGCTTACGCCGGGAACCTCTGCCACTTTATCCGCAATTTCTTTTGTCAGGGATTCTCCCACATACGCCATCGCATAGGAACCGTTCCCAAGATCACGGCGTTCATATTTGCTCTGGTCGCTGTGATCTTCTTTCATGACAAATCCACCGCCTAAAGACTGACGCACATTTGCAGCCGCCTGGTCAGCGGCCTTGCGAATAGATACCCCGGAAATTACAAGTGTACCTACGACTAAGAAAATCATAAACAGCAAGAGCGTCTTGCTCCATTTTCGGACAAGATACAAAATTGTCCTTTTTCCCACATTCATAGAAGTGCCTCCTTTGCTTTGTTTTTCAGTATTTTAGCAGGCATATTTCTCATGGGTATGGAACATAGTTGTCATGGAGTTGTCAAAACACTGTCTGTATATTGATAAACAGATTTTTCGTTTTCTTGGTCTTTCGGCAAAAAAGGCGGCGGCTCTAAAAAGCCACCGCCAGCTCAAATAAGCGTGTCAGTATAGCTGCTGTACGACAGCTTTTTTGCCATCGTGCGGTAGCTAATCACTTATAGCCTGATTGTCTCATGAATATTCAAATCAGGAAGTCAAAACACTCCATGGGTCGTTCTATTTTACGTCCAATCATTATAAAAATCATCCATCCATTCTTCGGAATCTAAGCCATCAGAGGGTGAATCCACACTTACATTGCTTATATCGCTTAAAGTGATTTCACACGATCCGCTTGTGCCATCCCCAACAAGTATGATTCTTGCCGTACCTTTCTCCAAATCAATGGATGTATTCTGTGTACCATCACCTTCTAAAAGAGTGGTAATTTCGTTCTCCTCGGAGACAAGCAGCACTTTGAATTTTCCGCTGGACAGATTTGTCGAAAGGTCAAGGGAAATAGAAGCATCTTCTTGGACATCGAGCATCCAGATGGTATCTTTTCCATTGAACCCTTGAAATTCTCTTTTCAGAGAAGCGTCCGTACTTCCGGTGTCCACACATTTTTGATAGGTATAGCTGTCCTCGTTAGAAAGGATGGAATTGCAGTCATTATATGAGGAATTTCCACAGGCAGATAATACCAATGTAAAAACCAAAGTCAAACAGAATAGTTTAATGATGTTTTTGTGTATCTCAATGTAATCTCTCCTTATTTTATATTAGAACTTCTGTATAGCGGATAAATACACCATACACCTCCATTTTATCAATGGGTCAACCCTATCTTGTTTAATGAAGTCCTCTTTGTATTGGTACGTTGAGATAACTTCATTTTACGAAGCGGTTATTTGTGGGGCAGTTTATTGTAAATCTCATTCCATGCTCATACGGCATAAAGGAGTAAGGGATTTTGTAAGTATCCAAAAGTTTATGGGTGATATATAATCCAAGGCCATTTCCACCAGTTTCCCTGCTGCGAGAATAATCAGGCCGGTAAAACGCTTCAAACAAATGATTTAGGTCTTTCTCTGAAATCGGGACGCATTCATTTTCTACTATGATCGTGCCTTCTGAACAGATAACAGAGACTTTTCCACCACTGTTTGTATAATTCACAGCATTAGAGATAACATTGGAGATTGCCCGCTTTACAGCTTTGACCGGAATATGAACCACCCCGGCTTTTTCTGTTTCAATATAAAATACAATTCCCTTTGAATCTGCAATCAAGCGGTAGGAATTACAGACCTCATGGAGCAACTCAGAAAGCTGGACTTTCTTGATAGGTTCTTCTGGCTGTCCAGTCAATTTAGAGGCGTCAAGCACCTCTTGGATCATAGAAGAAAGCTGCAGCATTTTTTCTTTGCATACAGGGAGATAAGTATCTGTATCTTCAAATTTCCCCACACCTAAAATCATGCTGTCCAGCATAGTGCAAACTGCCGATACAGGCGTTTTCAACTCATGCGAAGCAGCTCGCATGAAGTCTATTTTTGATTGCTCCACTTCGCTAACATGGGCGATTTCTGCGTGCAGATGATCTATTGATGTCAAAAGTTCCTTATAAAGTGCGTTGATATTTTGAGATAACTGTCCGATCTCATCCTTTGTGCGAATTTCACAGACAGCATTTCTCTTTAATAACCTCATTTGCTCTGTAGTTTCTGATATTTTCTTGATTGGTGTAGAAAGCCGTCTGGAATACAAAAACGCCACAATAGCAGAAATAATAAAGCAAATCAACAAGTTAATAGGAAGGATCTCAAGAACAATGCCTTTTGTTTCATTTACCGGCTGCAATGTAACAAGAATAAGCAACGTACAATCTTCGTTATCTGCATTTTGAAACGAAAATTCCCGCTTTACAAATTGTGCTGTTAAGTAGGGAGCCAGGCCATCAATCCCTTGTTCAGCGCCCGTAACATTAGACTGAGCATCATTCGCTTGATCTCCGGGAGAGGCTTGAAAAGAATAATCTTTCCCGTTTCCATTCAGGGCATCTTCAATATAAAAAGAACCATAGACATACTGTTTATCTCCGCAGGTCAAGTTCACAAATGCCTTATTCTTAGCATACCGCTCCAAAACCTTATCTTCCGATAATTCTGAGGATTGTTGAAGCTGCTGTATTATTTCCTCCCCTATGCTTTCCGCAAGACTTTCTTTTTGGTTTGTATAAAAAGCAGGTATCAGAAAATACATCAACCCATGCCCAATTAACGTAATGATAATCATTAACATAAGGGTATAACAAAAAGTTTTTGGAAATAGTTTCATCGCACATCCTCAAATTTATAGCCGATTCCCTTCACTGTTACAATACAGTCCAATCCTAACTTTTTACGAAGTCTGCCGATATATGTGTCAATCGTCCTATCATTCAATGGAACATCTGTCCCCCAAATAGAATCGAGAATTTGATCTCTGGTCAACACAACTCCTGTATGATCCACCAGAATTTTCAGCAACTGCACTTCTTTGGGTGAAATATCAATCAGCTTTCCTGCCTTTTCTGCTGAAAAGCCGGAGAAGTCCACTATAATATCTTTATAACTCCAAATATTTGCTGGTCCCGTTTTTCCAATACGCCGAAGAAGCGCCGTAATCCTTTTTCCCAGTAAAACGATGGAAAACGGTTTCGTTACATAATCATCTGCCAGATTGTCAAAACTCATAATCTGTGTATCCATGTCGTCCATCGCTGTGAGCATAAGAATTGGTATGCTGCTTGCCTGACGAATCTTTTTCAAAACATTCAGACCGTTTATTTGGGGAAGCATGATGTCCAAAACAACCAGGTCTATCTCTTTGCTATTGAACAACTCTAAAGCCTGTTCTCCATCGTATGCTGAAAACACGATGTGGCCCATATCCTGCAAATACTCACAAACAGATTCGTTTGTCAGGACATCATCTTCTACTATCAATAAGTTTGCCATTTCATCACCCTTTTTTATTTAGATATTAGCATTCCAATGTGTCATGTATATGAATTTTCCATGGATAACGAGAAACTTTGTCAAGTAAGGCAGTAGACTCCACACAGACACGCCAATAAGTATATCAAATTTTCTGAATAATTTCCATATATGCTTATGAATGTTCTTTTTCCTGTGTCCTTTCCGCAGACGGTCCCAGCAGATAGTCAATATTGGCCTTCACATTCTGCAGCTCCCGCATTTCTTCCCGTACCTGCTTATATTCCGCATAGGCTTTTCTCTTGGCCTCCAGCACTTCGGCATATTCTTCCCGCAGAGTCTTTACGGTAGGCAGCTTCTCCACTCCCAGGCTGTCAAAATATTTCTTCGCTGCCTGGTGGATCAGGATGTCAGCCTCATGCTCGGCCCGGAATTTTTTGCTGTAACCGGCTTTTCGATACGCAATGTAGACAGATCTCGTCTTAGAGTAATTGACGATCTGTTTCTGCAATTCTCCATTTTGAGATAAACGGCTTTCCATATCCTTGATCTGCGTGGAAAGCTCATTAAACCGGGAAGTCGTAGCCTGGGCCTTTGCTTGAAGGTCCTCATAGCTCATATCCCCATGCTCTTTCAGGTAAGCCACAGCTTTCGCAAGCTGCTTCACATTGAACACTTTGGCACAACGCTCATAACCGGCACCTTTACCGGCCCGCATTGCGGCGTCAATATCAATCAGCATCCTCACCGAAGAATTGGACCGTTTGGGCTGAACAGAGGGAATATAGGTTCCGGCGATCCTTTCCCGTATTGCCTGTTCAGTATAATCTCCTTTTAGCGTATTGCAGCGGGTTCGGCTCTTTTGCCCTGGAACACGGAAATTGATAGATTTCCCGCGCCGGGTGACTTCCACACCGGACGCTTCCAGAATTTTCAGGAAATCCTCAAAGGTGGAGGGGTGCTGCTCCAGGGCGGCGTCAATGGCCTGACGGATCTGATTCTGAAAGGAAAGCGGTTTGTTTCCATCACCCAGCCATTTTCCATAGTGGCCGCGGCTGGGCTTGGGATCTTCGACAATAGAAAGGCCATGCTCCAGACACAGCTTATCGCTGATCCGGCGCAAAGCCCAGGAGGAACCCCAAAAGTTGCGGAATTTCCTGGTAGACTCCAGATTTACCGCACTCACGATGATGTGATTATGGACATGGTGCTTGTCTATGTGCATGCAGACAATACCTAAATAAAGGTTCTCAAAACTACTGGCAAGCAATGCAATCTTCCGTAAGATTGCGTATTTTGGCAGGAATCCCTTTCCGGTATTCCTGCCAAAATGCTTGTTGGTGACATATCCCCAAACCCCTGAGATCATCACCTGCGGTAATGGCTGCGCGTTCCGTTGGAACGCTGAAAAACAAAAGAGAGCTGTTTTAAGTTGAACACCTTCGCCCAGCGTTCATACCCCGGACCTTTGCCGGAACGGATCGCCGCCTCAATATCCACCAGCAGCCCGACTTTGGAAACCGGCTTTTGTGGGGAGGTACGGCGGAGCTCCGCCGTCCGCGTGCCGGCGATCCGTTCTTTCAGCACCCCAGGCTCATGGAACTGCAGGTAAGCAAACAGGTCCGCCTCCCTCGCCGCCTGAATCTGCTCTTTGCTTACGCCGGGCATAGTGCCGGCACAGAATTTCTTTTCATCGTGCCCCGCCTCCTTTCTGTGATGAAAAAAGACGCCCGAAGGCGCCTAACAGCCGTATAGGTCGTGATTGACCTCGGCACGGTAATAACTGTCCATTGTTGCCGGGGCATTATACAGCGCTGCCAGCAGGTATGCCTTGATATTTCCGACTTTTGTAGTGTTCTTGTCAATACAGTCAAAGACATACTCCAAGTGGCCGGAATTGATCTTCAGGAAACGGCTCTTTACCACCTCCCTGGGGAAATCATCCCCGGCGATACGGATATATGGCCGTTTGGATAAGACCACTTCAAGCATAAGCTCCACAGTCTCGTCTAAGCGTTCTTTCCCATGCCGGGAGACCATACAGTCATACTCAATATTTTCTTTCAGGATTTCACGGTAAGCGTCTATCAGCTCTATCCGATCCATCCCATCCGGGCGGACTGCCGCCTCTGGGCCTGCAGGATAGATTGATTGGTGGGTCCTTGATATATCCGTTTTTGATTTTTTAGTTCTTTGTGGATTAGTATTTAATTGTGCGGGATTTTCCTGTCCAGGTTCCGCCTGTTCAGGTTTTGCCTGTCTTGGATTTACCTGTCTTGGATTTTCCCGTTTAGGTGAATCCTCCTGTTTTTCAGCGTTTACAGGCTTTTCATGAATCGTATATTCAATATCTCCGAGCTGCCCGTTCTCATAGCGGAGGCGCTGCCTGGTGAGATACCCGTGCCGCTCCAGCTCTTTCAGGGC
>OFFP01002654.1_pt1 | contig 10232 bp, 8 predicted proteins | sample 1521431 | NCBI WGS metagenome assembly OFFP01 (sample SAMEA3504104, study PRJEB24116) | mouse gut metagenome | biome: mouse gut; feature: mouse-associated habitat; material: faeces | place: Denmark | collected 2011 | reverse complement strand
TCACCTTCACCATCCGGGACACGCTCATGGCCAACACAATGGTCACTACCGCAGGCAGGCCCTCCGGCACCGCCGCCACTGCAAGGGAAATCGCCGTGATCAGCATTTCCAGGATATCGCGCTTCTGAAGCACCGCAATACCGAACAAAAGCACACAGAGCAGGACGGACACAATACTTAAAAATTTCCCCAGCTCTGCAAGCTTTCTTTGGAGCGGAGTAAATTCCTTCGGAACCGTTTTTATAATAGAAGCGATCTTTCCGATCTCCGTCTGCATCCCCCGGGCGATCACGATGCCTTCCCCCCGGCCGCCGGCCACCATGGTGGACATAAACGCTTCGTTTTTCCGCTCCCCGATCTGCAGTTCTCCATCCGACTGAAAATCTGCATCCTTCTCAACTGGAAGGGATTCCCCGGTCAGCGCGGATTCCTCGATTTTCAGATTCCAGGTTTTGATCAGCCGCAGGTCGGCAGGAACCTGCATTCCCGCTTCGAGCAGCACCACATCCCCGGGGGCCAGCTCCGCGGCGGCAATCTTGCGGATCTCTCCGCCCCGGCGGACATGCGCTTCCGGGCTTGTCAGCTTTTTCAGCGAATCAAGGGCTTTCTGGGCCTTTCCCTCCTGAACCACCCCCACCGCCGCATTGAGCACGATGACCACTCCAATGATGACTGTGTCACTATATTCTTTCAATAGAAACGATACAAATGCCGCCACAAGCAGCACACAGATCAATGGATCATTCAACTGCTCCAGAAATGTCTCCGGGACGCTTTTCCTGCGCTCCCCTTCCAGTTCATTTCTCCCGTCGGCGGACAGCCTGGTGACCGCTTCCGCCCAGGACAGCCCTTGTTCCGGATCCGTATGAAACTGTCCGGTTACCTCTTTTATGGATTTCTCTTCATACAAAAGAATCCCCCCTTTCGTGTCTTGTCCCTCCGAAACACAGCCCGGCGATCGGATGCGAAACGGATTCGGCGGGTACAGCGCCCTGGCGCATGTCCTAATTTATCGTATGCATGAGGGTGGGGGGATATTACTATTTCTTTGTAACTGCAGGTTTTACATTTTGTTCTGATATCACTCTACTTCATTTCCCGTAGTTTCCCCTCTGGAAAATGCAGCCGCATTTTTCAACGTAGTCTCACTGATCGCCCCCAGCGCCTCCTCCGTAAAGAATCCCTGATGGGAGGTGATCAGCACATTCGGGAAGGACAGAAGGCGGGATGTGACCGAGCTTTCCAGGATCTCATCGGAGCGGTCTTCATACACATTCCGCTTTTCCTCCTCATACACATCCAGGCCCACCGCAAAAAATTTTCTGGCCCGGATGCCTTCGATCAGGTCCTCGGTCTTGACCAGGCCGCCCCGGGACGTGTTGACCAGCACCACGCCGTCCTTCATTTTCTGAATCGTCTCCCGGCAGATCAGGTGATATGTCTCTTCTGTCAGAGGACAGTGCAGGGAAACCAGTTCACTTCTGCCGAGCAGCTCGTCCATAGACACATACTCGGCAAAATCCAGCTCCGGATTCTGGTATTTGTCATAGGCAAGCACATCCATGCCGAATCCATGGCAGATCCTTGCCATGGCCGCGCCGATCTTTCCGGTGCCCACGATTCCCGCGGTCTTCCGGTAAAAGTTAAACCCAAGCATGCCTCCCAGGCTGAAATCATTTTCCCGGACACGCACATATGCCTTGTGGATCCGCCGGTTTGCCGCCAGCGCCAGGGCCATGGCATGCTCCGCCACCGCCTCCGGGGAATAGCCGGGCACCCGCATGACCTTGATTCCGAACGCCTTTGCCTTTCCGATATCTACATGGTTGAAGCCGGCGCTTCTAAGCAGGATCAGGCGCACCCGGCACTCATGGAGCAACTCTACTGTTTCTGTTCCTACATCACAGTTTACAAAGGCACAGACCGCATCATAGCCGTTTGCCAGCCTTGCCGTAGCCGGGGTCAGCTCGGATTTCAGATAATCGATCTCGATATCCGGGTAGAGGCACCGCTTTTCTTCAAAAGAATCTTTGTCGTAGCTTTTTGTATCATAGAATAAAATTTTCATTGCTGTTTTACCATCCTTGTCTCATCATGTTGATTACCGCGATACAGAGAGGCAAGCAGACATATCTGCATATACGTTCGCCGGCTGACGCGGTTTTTCAAGAGTTAGTGTGCCCATTTTCCGGCAATTCTTTCCTGAAAGAATATTCTTTTATCAATGATTACAGACCGCGCCCAAAACTCTTTTTGAACCGATATAAAAAAGTAATATAAAAAAGGTGTAACGTCTTTCCTTGGATTCTGAAGACTTTACACCTTATCTCTTCCTTACATTTATTTTTCCTGTTCTCCCGGACCGTGAATTTCATCCAGATACCCTTTTGCCGCTTCCCGCGACACGGCTTTGCGTATCTCCTCGCACACCGGCCGGGAGAGCTCCTTCATCCGGGCATGCATTTCCTCAGACAATTCTACGATCTCGCTCCCGCCTGCCTCAATTGCCCGGATCCGTTCCGAAATCCGCGCATCCGAAGCAGCCCTTGCCTCCTCCTTCGCAGTCTCCCCCGCCCGGATCAATATCTCCTGCTCTTCCTCCGACAGCCCTTCAAAAAATGTCTTGCTGGCGATCAGCGACAGCAGATGGGGCAGATGATTCGTCTCCACCACATAATCCTGCTGCTCATACAGCCGGTTCGACACAATAACCTCGATCGGATTTTCCTGCGCGTCAATGGTATTCTGCTGCAGCCCGATATACACCTCGCTGAAGCTCATGGGCGCAGGATTCGCCCCCAGCGCCTTCCAAAAATCCATATGGTAGCTGTTTTCCATGGTCCGGATCTTCTGCCCCTTAAAATCCTCCGGCTTTTCCACCTTCCGATTCGTGGACATTACCCGGAAGCCCTGGTCCGAATAGCCCAGCAGCTCATATCCCGCCTCCCGGTATTTTTCCCGCATCAGTTCAAAAAACTCCGGTTCATCCACCGTTTTCCGCACATCCTCCAGATCATCAAATACACAGGGCGCATCAAATACCGCCGTATCCGGGATAAAATTCACCTGGGGCGCGGTGTTCTGCACGACAAACGGAATATCCCCATCGCAGCAGCTTTCCAGCAGTTCCCGGTCGCCGCCCAGTACGCTGTTTGGGTACACCTGGATCTTCATTTTACCTCCGCTCAGCCGTGCCGTTTCCCTGGAAAATGCTTCCGCATAGATCTGAGTCACCGTATCCTCCGGACTGGCTGTCGCCAGCGGCCAGGCGTACCTCTGCTCCTCCTGTCCCGCGGCTGCCTGCTGCCCGGCGCAACCTGCCGCAAGGCAAGTGCAGCCCGACATCAGTCCAAGAACCAGAAACATACGTCCGGCAAAAGCGCCTGCCCTCTTCACACTCCATTTCCCTTTCATCACACCTCACCGCCCTTTCCTCCCCTAAAACAGATCGCCCCGTTTACTACACCAGCCCCATACTGATCGCCGGCACAAATGTGATCACCAGAAGGGCGATGAGAAAATAAACGATCATCGGCATCGCCTTTTTCGCGATCTCCATCACCGGGATATCCACCAGGGAACTTGCCACAAATAAGTTCACCCCAATGGGCGGCGTCACAAATCCGATCGCCAGGTTCACGACCATGATCACCCCGAACTGGATCGGGTCCATCCCGATCTGCGTCACGATCGGAAGCAGGATCGGCGTCAGGATCAGGATTGCCGGCGTGGTATCCATCACCATTCCAACCAGGAGCAAAAACAGGTTGATCACCAGCAGCAGGATCACCGGATCCGTAAAATGCTCCAGGATCCAGGCGCTCACCGTCTGAGGCACCTGCATCAGCGTAAGCACCCTGGAAAACGCCACCGACGACGCCAGGATAAACAGGATCGGCGCAAAAGTCCTGATCGCTTCCACCATGATCTGCCAGATATCCTTCACACGGATGCTTTTGTACACCAGCATACTCACAAGCAATGCATAAAAAACAGAGATCACCGCCGCCTCCGTAGGCGACGCCACCCCGGAATAAATGCATCCCAGGATGATCACCGGGCTCAGCAGTGCAAAAAAGCTCTCCCGAAGCACCCGGATCAGCCCTTTCTCATGCAGCGCCCCGGTCACTTTGCGGATCTTTTCCCTGTCCTCCCCGTTTCGCCGGCAGTAATAGATTGCATAGACCATGAGGAGTCCGCCGATCAGAAGGCCCGGCAGGATCCCCGCCAGAAACAGATCGCTCACCGAAGCCCCGGAAGCCATGCCGTACATGATAAAAGGAATGCTCGGCGGGATGATGACTCCAAGTCCGCCCGCCACTGCCACCACGGCTGTGGCAAATGTTTTCTCATAGCCCAGCTCCTGCAGGATGGGGATGGTCATGCTCCCCACCGCCGCTACCGTGGCTGGCGCCGAACCGGAGATCGCCCCGTAAAACAGGCAGGTCACGATCACTGCACAGGGCATCCCGGCCGTCAGATTTCCCATAAAATAGGCAAATACATCGAACAGCCTTCTGGAAATGCCGCCCTTTGCCATGAGGATCCCGGACAGCACAAACATGGGGACCGCCAGCAGCGGAAAGCTGTCCAGCCCGCCCAGCATGGACCGGATCACATAGGTCGCGCTTGCCGTGAACGAAGCGTCAAATGTCCCCGGCAGCACAGACACGATCCCCAGGGAGATAGACACCGGGATAGCGATCACAAGGCAGATCATGAATATCAAAAATACGATTGCTACCGGCATGTGCGTCCTCCTTCCTCCCTGTCCTGCATATTTTTCACAAAACCAGATTGGGGATCCGGGTCTTTCTCATCTTCCGCGATCCGGCCATCCCGGCCCAGCATTACCTTCCACTCGATCCACCATCTCTGGGCCACACGAAAAGACACCAGTGCAAATCCCGCCAGCGGCGCAGCCTGTACATAGTACATCGGAAGCTTGAGCGCCGGGCTGGTCTGCCCGCTCTCCACCGCAGACCGGAAAAATTTCCACGCAAAGGGCAGGAGATACAGGAACAGAGCCAGTTCCAGCGTATGATTCACCATCTTAAACGCCGCCTTCCCCCGTCTCGGAAATACGGCCACAAACTGCTCGATCTTGATGAAAAGTCATTTCTTCGTGCAGTAGCCGACACTCAGAAATCCCGCCCATACAAAAAGATACCGGGTCAATTCTTCGGACCAGGAAAGGGAGGCGCCCAGCACATACCGTGAAAATACCTGTACCCCCATGATCAGCGTCATCGCCCCCAAAAGCAGGACCATCAAGCATTCTTCCAGATTTTCATTCAGCCAACGCAGTATTTTTCTCATCACACTCTCACAAACTCTTATGCAGCAGCCCCAGCACCGTTTCCAGGTCGCGGACTCCCATCTGCCCAGGTGCGGAAGCCTTCTTCGCCGCGCCGAAGGTCAGCGCGGAGCCGAACACCTCTCCGCAGAGCCTGCTGATCACACCGGTTCCTGCCATGGACATGGTGATGATCGGACGGTCCGCATACTCCCGGGTCATTTCCTCCGTCGCAAGGAGCAGCGTCAGCACATCCCTCTTATCCTGCGGCATGACCGCGATCTTCGGGATATCCGCACCAAGCTCCTGCATCTTCCGAAGCCGGCCCACGATCTCCTCCTGAGCCGGAGTCTTGTGGAAATCATGGTTGGATCCCACCACCTTTACCCCGGCCTTATGCACGGCTTCGATGATCTCCCTGACCACCTCGTCCCCGGTAAATGCCTCCACATCCACCAGGTCCACACAGCCTGTTTCCGCCGCCGCCTTGTTAAGCGCTGCATAAGTCTCCGGTTCGATGGCCTTCTCCCCGCCTTCCTTTGAAGTCCGGAAGGTAAACAGCAGCGGGACATCCTTCAGTGCCGCCCGCAGCTCTCCCAGCACATCCTTCACCTTTTCCATATCAAATACATGCTCAAACCAGTCCGCCCGCCATTCCACCACGTCCACCGGAATCGTTTCAAATGACTTCGCTTCCTGAATAATGTCTTCCTTTGTAACGCCTACGATGGGCACACAAATCTTCGGGATGCCCTCCCCAATCCTTACATTTCTTACCATTACCGGGTTCATCTGCATTTCCTCCTTTTTTGGGGGGCGCTTTCGGAAAATCCCTGTCCCTGCTCTTCGGACCTTCCGGAGCCGCCCCTGCGCCGCATCATCCTAGTGTACTGACCGTATTATATTCCAACAAACCTCCTTGTCTAATTTTCCATCGGGCTGTGTTGGCTTCAATCGACGATTAGGTCATAAGGAATCCTCCCGCAAGCGGGTCCCTCCTTGTGACAACAGCTACCGGCTACGCCTCATTCAGCCGCCTTGCCGATGAAAAATTATCCTGCGGAGTTTCATTGGATATAATGCGGCCAGCACACTAATCCTGCGGCATTTCGTCAAAATGTACTGTTTCATCTGCTCTCTTCCGCATTTTTCAGCAGTATCCCGTACCTCATATTCACGAACAGCGCCAGTGCCACGCCGATCACCGTGATCACAATATTCATCACGATCACATTCATAGCCGTCATTTTAGATGCCGCGCTCAGGATCGTATAGTTGCACAGGCTGGACGCGATCATAACCAGGCTGGTGATGGTCCCTTTAATCTTCGGAAACAGATCGTTCACCGTCGCTGTGGCCATCTGCAGCACGCCGCCTGCTGCCGAATATCCGATCACAAATGCCCCCACATAACAGATCAAAGGCGATTTCACCAGATAAACGAGCACCAGCATGACCACCGAAACAGCCGGGTAGATGACCAGGAACCGGACCTGCTTGAACCGGGTGATCAGCGCGCTGGTCACGAACAGCGCCGCCAGTGTTCCCGCAGAATAGTAGGTCTGCATCACCGAAACCGATTCCGACGGAATGCCCGCGATCTCCTTCCCAAAAGTCTGCGCACAATTCAGCCAGAGCTGGAAGGTGGCTGTGCTGGTAAATCCGATCAGGATCAATGCCCCGCTCTCCAGAGAGAAATGCGCATTTTTCAGGTTGTCCAGAAATGACTCGGATTTTCCGCTCTGTGAGGATGCCGGGAACGGCGCGAATACCGCCAGCACTCCCAGCACTGCAATTACAATACCAGCCACGATGGCTAATGTCAAATAAGACATCTTTGTTCCGGCCGCAAGCCCCAGGAAAAACGGCATCAAAAGCTGGGAAACCGAGATAAACAGCTTGATCCCCATGGTCGCGATTCCCGTATATTTGTACAGGATCTCTGCAACCGCCGGATAAGTCGCTGTATCCAGAAATGAATTTGCGATCCCGCCCAGCACTGCCGCCACGTAAGCCACCTGTACATTTGGGGAAAATGCGATCCCAACGAAAAAGATCACATAAGATGCCACCCCGATGAGCACGGAAATCCTCCGCCCCAGTTTATCTGACAACGGCCCCGCAAACGGAAGGGAGATCAGCCTTCCCAGCCCCAGCGCCGCGGCGATCGCCGTCACCCGCATCACATCGTCCACGCCCCACTGCACGATCAGGGTTTCCTTTACCACCTGCTGGCTCAGGATCGAACACCCGATGCCGTGGATAAAATAATTCATATATAAGATAAACGCACTCGGCAAATATTTTTTATTCATAGCGGATTCCCAAAACCTCCTTCATATGCTCGATCGGCATCTCTTTTCCCGTCCAAAGCTGGAATGCCGCAGCTCCCTGGAACAGCATCATCCCAAACCCGTTCATGTTCTTGCAGCCTGCCTCTTTTGCCATGCGCAGAAGCTCTGTCTCCGCCGGCGCATAAACGGTGTCGGTAACGATCAGGTCCGGCCGCAGGAAGGATTTGTCAGGAATCACCGCCTTTCCCTCCAGCGGCTTCATTCCCACTCCCGTTGCATTTGCAAACAAGTAAGAATCGTCAATCTCCCTCCTCAGCACGTCCAGATCCGCCAGATCATAGAGAGCTGCCTTACAGCCGGTCTTCGTGTTAATCTTTTCCACAGTTTCCACCGCCGTATCCCAGAATTTATCCTTAATGTTGAAAATGGACATCTCCTTCACGCCGTCCATCGCCGCCTGGATCTGGATCGCGGTAGCTGCGCCGCCTGCCCCTGTGATAGTCATTTTTTTACCGATCACATCAATATCATAATCCTTCAATGACTGCATGTATCCGATTCCGTCGGTGATATGGCCGGTGAGCTTTCCGTTATCATTTACGATCGTATTGACCGCCCCGCAGAGTTCCGCCGCAGGCGACAACTCGTCCAGATACTTATGTACCACCGTTTTATTCGGCATGGAAACGTTGGAGCCTGCAAGCTTCAGCGCACGGATCCCTTTCACCGCGTCCTCCAGAGTGCTGTTGTCCACCTCAAATGCCAGGTATGCATAATCCAGTCCCAGATACGCAAATGCCTCGTTGTGCATTGCCGGGGAACTGGAATGCCGGATCGGGTATGCCATTAAACCGATCAATTCTGTGTGTCCTGTGATTCTCTCTGCCATGATTTTTGTTCTCCTTTTTCTTTTTCTTACATCGGCGCCTGCCGGAAAATGAACCCCGCGAAGAATGGGGTTCTCCGCGCTGCGCACAGGTTGCCTGATACTGCAGCTGGAATATTTTGCCCTTTGTTGTGAAAACTGTAACGTTTTTGTTAATTTTTGAACAACCTCTTTTTCTTAATCCTATTATATACAACTTTTTTTCATACTTCCAATACATATTTTTGCAATTATCAATAGCTTATCTGCATAGTTTGTAGTATACTGGTATCAAGATCAGATCCCCCGCTGTAAGCTGACATGGAGTCAAAACCCCGGCGCGGCAGGATCGGAAAACGAGACAGGAGGACCTCCCCGCATGACACTGAATCAATTGACCTATTTCCAAAAAATCGCAGAGCTGGAGCATTTCAGCCGGGCGGCCGAAGAGTTGAATATCTCCCAGCCCAGCCTCAGCCGTTCCATCGACACGCTGGAGCAGGAACTGGGCCTTCCCCTGTTCGAGAAGCAGGGCCGCAACGTAGCCCTCACAAAATACGGCCGGATCTTCCTGGAACACGCCGGGCGGATCCTGGAGGAAGTACGGACAGCGGAACGAAAGATGCAGTACCTCACCCAGGACGGCGGCCATGTGGATATCGCATATGTCTCCCCTTTGGCCAATTACTACATCCCGCACACGGTACGCAGCTTTCTGAACCGGCCCGAAAATAAGAACGTCACCTTCAGTTTCAGCCAGGCCCGCACCAGCGACCTGATCGCCGGACTGAAAAACGACGCCTACGACGTGATTTTCGGCGCTTACGTGGAGGACCAGCCTTCCATCCATTTCACCCCCATCCTGAAACAGCAGATGCGCATCATCACCTCTCTCACCCATCCGCTTGCGGACCGTGAGAGCGTGCCTTTCGAGGTGCTGGGGGAATACCCCCTGATCGGATATGACCAAAATTCCGGCCTCGGCCTGTACACCAGAAAATTATACCGGCAGCATCACATTACCCCGTCGCTGGTCATTGACTGCCCCGACGAATATTCCATCGCCGCGCTGGTGGCGGAAGATTTCGGGATCGCACTGGCCGCCGATGTGGATACCATCCGGGACGCCAGGATCCGCCGGCTCTCCATTACCGGGGAGGAGATCGTCCACACAGTCTATATGGCCCATATGAAAAATAAATATCTGATACCTGCGGCGAATCGTTTTTTAAAGTTTGTCAGGTGTATGTCACAGACCGCTTTATAACACAACTTTATTATGCAAAAAGAGGACTGTATTTTCCAGTCCTCTCGTTCTCCTTACAGATACTCTCTCCTCTCCAGCACTCCCAGGATATTTCTTCCCTCGGTCGTCCCTTCGATGATCCTCCTTGCCCGGACGCTGTCGCCGATGTTCATGATCTCCACATCCCCGCTGTTGCCGAAGGTATCATACAATGCCTGCAGGATCGGCGCGTTTGCCCGCATCCCAAGGCACACGAATCCATAGTCAAACTCCAGATCCGTCTCCGTCCCGTCCGGAAGCTTCACGTGAAACGCTTCCTCTTTCACTTCCATCAGCGCCGTATTGACCATCTGCCGCACCCCGTACTTTTTCATCAGGGCAAAGGTCCCCACCTTGGATACCGGGTCGATCCCGTTTCCGATAACAGACATCATTTCCACGATCGTTACGTCCGCACCCCGCGGTGCGAAAAACTCCACCACATCCAGACCCACGGCGCCGCCGCCGATGACCGCCACCTTCTTTCCCTTC
>OFFP01002650.1_pt1 | contig 10248 bp, 8 predicted proteins | sample 1521431 | NCBI WGS metagenome assembly OFFP01 (sample SAMEA3504104, study PRJEB24116) | mouse gut metagenome | biome: mouse gut; feature: mouse-associated habitat; material: faeces | place: Denmark | collected 2011 | reverse complement strand
GTTATTGAGTGAACGAAAAAGTTTTCCTTTCTCTATGTTTGTTATTGTACAAGCTTTAAGCTCCTCATCATTTGAATACTTACAGTCACCTGTAGAAGTATCTATTGATTGGCGAATTGCTCTTTCCGCTGCAAGATACCTTCTTGTATATTCTTCTACTTGGCATCCGTCAAAAAGGATTAACCCACCATACACAAAAATATCATTGTGAATCTTGTCAAAAACTCCGGACTCATCAGAATATACAAATAAATCCATTTTGATCTCCTTAAAAAAAAACCGCCTTTCGGCGGCTTCCCCGTGGCCGGTGCCAGCACATGACACTTAAACGTTAATTCGGTTACACGGGTGTACAGCGTATTTCTACCTGCATTTATAGTATATGCATTTTTTCCTATTTGGTCAATAACGAATTTCATGAAAAATGAAAAAGTTCATGCCCTCCGTCAACAGTAACATGCCCACAGCTAATTCTTATACATTAGCCATGTGGTAAACAGGTTCTGCTCTATTGTGCTTAAAAAGGCCGCAATTCAAATGAATCACGGCCTTTTATCTGTCTCTATTTTTGCATATTTTTACGCAGCTTTCTTAGAACTTCCCGGCATTAGCGGCCTCTTCGATGGCCACTGCTACACTGACGGTCATTCCGACCATGGGATTATTTCCTGCACCGATGAGACCCATCATCTCCACATGCGCAGGCACGGAAGAAGAACCCGCAAACTGTGCATCAGAGTGCATACGGCCAAGTGTATCCGTAAAGCCATAGGATGCAGGACCTGCAGCCATGTTGTCGGGATGCAGGGTACGTCCCGTGCCGCCGCCGGAGGCAACGGAGAAGTATTTCTTGCCGGCCTCGGTGCGCTCCTTCTTGTATGTACCTGCTACGGGATGCTGGAACCTGGTAGGGTTGGTGGAGTTGCCGGTGATGGATACGTCCACGTTCTCCTTCCACATGATGGCAACGCCCTCGGGAACGCTGTTGGATCCGTAGCAGTTTACCTTGGATCGAAGTCCCTCTGAGTAAGCAATCCTCTCGATTTCCTTCACTTCGTTGGTGTAAGGATCATATTCTGTCTCAACAAATGTAAAACCATTGATACGGGAGATGATCTTTGCAGCATCTTTTCCAAGACCGTTCAGGATAACGCGCAGAGGTTTCTGGCGGACCTTATTTGCCTTCTCGGCGATGCCGATAGCACCTTCCGCAGCGGCGAAGGACTCATGCCCTGCCAGGAAGCAGAAGCAGTCGGTCTCTTCTTCCAGAAGCATCTTGCCCAGGTTGCCGTGGCCAAGGCCTACCTTACGGGTATCGGCAACGGATCCGGGAATACAGAATGCCTGAAGGCCCTCTCCGATGGCAGCCGCTGCATCTGCAGCCTTGCGGCACCCCTTTTTGATGGCAATAGCGGCGCCTACGGTATAAGCCCAGCATGCGTTCTCAAAGCAGATGGGCTGGATCTTCTTCACCTGCTCGTATACGTCAAGCCCTGCGTCTTTGGTAATCTTCTCAGCTTCTTCGATAGAAGAAATACCATAGCCCTTCAGAACTTCCGTGATTTTATCAATACGTCTTTCATATGATTCAAATAAAGCCATTTCTTCCTGTCCTCCTTCTATATTCTGGAAACTTCTCAATTGGAATTTGCTGTTTGGGAAGCAGTATGCAGCTGCCTCGCAATCATGCTTTATTCTTTTCTGGGATCGATAACCTTCACGGCATCCGCAACACGGCCGTACTGGCCCTTTGCCTTCTCATATGCAGTGTTGGGGTCATCACCCTTCTTGATGAAATCGGTCATCTTTCCGAGGCTGACAAACTCATAACCGATGATCTGGTCATCCTTGTCCAAGGCGATGCCGGTTACATATCCTTCCGCCATTTCCAGATAACGGGGACCCTTCTTCAAAGTACCGTACATGGTACCAACCTGGCTCCTGAGGCCCTTGCCCAGATCTTCGAGACCTGCGCCGATGGGAAGCCCTTCCTCGGAGAATGCGCTCTGGGTACGGCCGTAAACGATCTGCAGGAACAGCTCTCTCATGGCGGTGTTGATGGCATCGCACACAAGGTCGGTATTCAGCGCTTCCATGACAGTCAGGCCGGGAAGAATCTCAGACGCCATAGCTGCGGAATGGGTCATGCCGGAGCAACCGATGGTCTCCACCAGCGCTTCCTGGATGATGCCCTCCTTCACGTTCAGTGTCAGCTTACATGCACCCTGCTGAGGAGCACACCAGCCTACACCATGTGTCAGACCGGAAATATCTTCCACCTTCTTCGCCTGTACCCATTTTGCTTCTTCAGGGATAGGCGCACAGCCATGATGCACACCCTGAGCGACTGTGCACATTTCTTCAACTTCCTTTGAATAAATCATGTGAAATCTCCTTTCGATTATGTAAGTTATTATTCATCACAACAAAAAGCCCGCAGATGCGTACTTTCCATTGCATATCAATTGGAAAATTGACATATAATAAGCTCTTTTTTCATTTTCTCATACTTACGGGAAAAAATCTAGTATTTTTTGTAAAAAAATATCTTTCCCGCCCCCAATATCCCTCTTATCCTTCCCTTTTGGCGATGATCTCCGTGGCCTTCTTATAGATGCTTCCGGCAGGTATCACGCCTCTGACCATGGATGTGGGATAGATGTTCGTATTTCTGCCGATGACGGTCCCGGGATTGAGGACGCTGTTGCAGCCAACCTCCACATGGTCTCCCAGCATGGCACCCATCTTCTTCAGGCCTGTCTCGACCAAGATGCCCTCTCCCTTTACTGTCACCAGGGTCTTGTCGCTCTTTACGTTGGAAGTGATGGATCCTGCCCCCATGTGGGATCGAAATCCCAGGATGCTGTCCCCCACATAATTATAATGAGGCACCTGCACCTGATTAAACAGAATTACATTTTTCAGTTCTGTTGAATTGCCTACAACCGCTCCCTTTCCCACAATGGCATTCCCTCTCACAAATGCACAGTGACGGATTTCCGCATCTTCATCCACGATAAGCGGTCCGTTCAGGCAGGCCGTGGGAGCCACTTTTGCGCTCTTTGCAATCCAAATATGCGCTTCCCTTTCTTCATAGATCTCTTTCGGAAGGCTTTCTCCCAGGCTGATAATAAAATCATGGATTTTCGGAAGCGCTTCCCATGGATAGGTCAGCTCCGCCAAAAGCCCGGCAGCGATTGTCTCCTTTAAATCATATAAATCAGATATGGTAATTTCAGTGTTCAACTTTAAACCAATCCTCCCTTGCTCAATATATGCCGCAGGCAACGGCTAAAAGCCGCCGCGAATACCTGCTTAGCCCGCTTTATTTGTCCTCTGCCCGCTGCCGTGCCTGTCTCCTTCCGGAGGAGGCTTCGGCAGCCTGATAGTTTGCTGAAGCAGCCTGGAACTGTGCGTACAGCGCGTTCTGGTTGCGCAGCTGCTTCACATACTGGGTCCTGCGTCCCACAAAACCGTTCAGCTTGTCCATATATTCCTTTGAGGTGATATTGCCGTCCGCTACCAGGGTGAGTCCTTTCTCCCAGCTGGCCGTCAGGGCCGGGTCCAGGAGTGCTTTAATAGAACTGCCTACCACATCGTAAATCATTTCCCCCATCAGGGTCGGCGTCAGCACCTGAGTTTTCTTATTCAGGGCCAGATATTCGATATTTACCAGTTTTTTCAGGATTTCCGCCCTGGTGGCGCTGGTGCCGATGCCGCTTCCCTTAATCTGAGCCCGCAGCTCATCATCTTCAATAAATTGCCCTGCATTCTCCATGGTAAGGATGATACTTCCCGAAGTATAGCGCTTGGGCGGCGAGGTTTCCCCCTCTTTGATCTCGTAGGAACCGACTGCCAGCACGGTCCCTTTTTTCAGGGAGTCCAGAAGCTTCAGAAAGGCATCGTCCCCCTTTATTTCGGTCTCTTCCCCGTCCTGTGTGGTCTTGTCACCCGTTTTGGAAGCGCTTTCATCGGCTGTTTCTCCCGCCTGCCGCGTGGCAGCCCCTGCCTCTCCCGGAATATTTTCCGCAGCCCGACTGTCCTTCCTGGCCATTACTTTCAGATATCCTTCCTCTGCAAGTACCTTGAAATTAGCGAAAAACCGTTCTTCCTTTACCCGGATACACAGCGCATATTTCCGGTATACGGCCGGCGGATAAAAAATACTTAAAAACCTGCGGACAATCACCTCATATACTTTGGCAGACAGCGGCGGCAGACTCTTCAAATTGTTTAGTCCCTGGCCTGTGGGAATAATGGCATAGTGATCCGTAATCTGCTTATCGTTGACATATCGTGTCTTCGCAATCCCCTTGTGGCTGCCCTTCTGCAAAATTTCCGCCGCGAAGGCAGCAACGGGCGCATGCCCCTGAAGCCCACCGATATTTTTATGAATTTCCTTTGCCACTGCCGTGGACAGGACCCTGGCGTCCGTTCTGGGGTATGTGACCATCTTTTTCTCGTACAGCTCCTGTACGATACGCAGGGTTTCATCCGGGCTGATCTTGAACATCTTCGAACAGTCGTTCTGCAATTCTGCCAGGTTGTAGAGCAGAGGCGGGTTCTTGTTCTCCTTTTTTCGAGCAATGCTCTCCAGGATGACCTGGCCCACCGGCTCCTGTTCCAGATGGGCTACCAGCTTCTCCGCATCCGCTTTCTCTTTAAAACCGTTTTCCTTGTAGAGCTTGGGAGAGGCAAACCAGGCGGAACCTTCCACTGCCTTCCACTCTCCGGTAAAGCATCTGTCCTGTAGGCGAAAGCTGCCCAGAACCCTGTAGAAAGGCGTTTTGACGAAAGAACGTATCTCCCTCTCCCGGTTTACGATAATCCCAAGGACACAGGTCATGACCCGTCCCACGGAAATCACAGCCTTATCACGTTTCAGGTAATCCTTTACTGCATTTCCGTATTTCAGGGTGAGTACACGGGAAAAATTGATACCCATGAGATAGTCTTCCTTGGCCCGCAGATAGGCGGCATCGCTCAGGTTATCGTACTCCTTTAAATCTTTGGCTTCACGAATCCCGCGAAGTATCTCCTCTTCCGTCTGGGAATCGATCCATACGCGCCTGCGTTCCTTGTCCTTGACGCCGGACATCTGTTCTACCAGGCGGTATATGTACTCTCCCTCCCTCCCTGAGTCCGTGCAGACGTAAATGGTGGTCACATCGGGACGCTTCATCAATGAACTCACAATAGTATATTGCTTTTTTGAACTTTCAATGACTTCATATTTATATTCTTCCGGAAGGAAGGGAATTGTGTCAAAACTCCATCTCCGAAGCCGCTCGTCATAGGCGTCCGGGTAACTCATGGTGACCAGATGGCCCACGCACCAGGTGACGATCACATCTGCCGATTCCAGGTAGCCGTCCCTGGAAGTGGTATTCACTTTTAACGCATTTGCAAATTCTCGTGCCACACTGGGCTTTTCCGCAATAAATAATTTCTTTCCCACACTTTACGTCCTTATTTTCTTACCATACAGAAAGGTATTTTACTTTTTACCAATATATCCATGAGCCTTCAGCAGTTCCGCGCAGAGCACAGCGCCTCCTGCCGCTCCTCTGACCGTATTATGGGAAAGTCCTACAAATTTGTAGTCATATACCGTATCCTCACGGAGGCGCCCCACATTGATTCCCATGCCGTTCTCAAAGTCCACGTCCATGGAAACCTGCGGACGGTTCTCCTCCTCCAGATACCGGATAAACTGCTTCGGCGCACTGGGCAGCTGCAGGCGCTGCGGCTCCCCGCTGAATTCACGCAGCTTCTGAATCAGCTGTTCTTTGGTGGGCTTTTTGCGGAATTTCACGAACACAGCCGCCGTATGGCCGTTAAGCACGGGAACACGGATACACTGGCAGGTAATAACCGGGCCGTCCGCCGGCACAATGGCGCCGTTCTCCACTTTGCCCCAGATGCGCAGCGGCTCCTTCTCGCTCTTTTCTTCTTCCCCGCCTATATAGGGAATGATGTTTCCTGCCATCTCGGGCCAATCCTGGAAGGTTTTTCCTGCGCCGGAAATAGCCTGGTATGTGGTGGCCACCACTTCCTCCGGCTCAAACTCCATCCATGCGGTGAGTACCGGCGCATAACTCTGAATGGAACAGTTGGGCTTCACTGCCACAAAGCCTCTCTTTGTGCCGAGACGCTTCTTCTGGGACTCAATTACCTCCATATGCTCCGGATTAATCTCCGGCACCATCATGGGTACATCAGAGGTCCATCTGTGGGCACTGTTGTTGGAGACTACGGGTGTCTCCGTCCGGGCATAGTCCTCCTCGATCTTCTTTATTTCTTCTTTTGACATATCAACGGCACTGAAAACGAAATCTACCTGGGATGCCACGGACTCCACCTCGTTGACATTCATGACTTTAATGCCTTTCACGGCTTCCGGCATGGGTGTATCCAACTTCCACCTGCCGCCCACGGCTTCCTCATAGGTTTTACCCGCAGAACGGGGACTTGCGGCAATGGTAGTCACCTCAAACCAGGGGTGGTTTTCCAACAGGGCAATAAACCTCTGCCCCACCATGCCTGTGCCGCCCAAAATGCCAACTTTTAATTTCTCACTCATCTCTTTTATCCTCCTGCTTTCGTTCCTGTGGTATTCGTTTTTGGTTCTGCCCTAAGCGGGTTTCCTTCTATATTCCGCGGGACGCACGCCCCGTTGTCTTCCGGCATCCGGTCCGGCGGCTTCGGACATCCGCATTTTCTCCTGTCTTCAGCCAGACTCCCTGCTGTCCCCTGCCAGATATGCCCTGTGAATTTCCATAACCGCCCGCATGGCATCTGGCCCGGGCGCTCCAAGCGTCAGACGCTTTTCCACACAGGTTTTCAGGGATACCGCATCGTAGATATCCTCCTGAAAATATTCGCTTACAGACTGCAGTTCGTTTAATGACAGCTTTTCAATGGAAGTGTCCTTTTCCACGCAATATAAAACCAGCCTGCCCACAATTCCGTGCGCGTCCCGGAAAGGTACCCCTTTTCCCACCAGATAATCCGCCGCGTCGGTGGCATTGGTAAAGCCCTTCATGGCACTGGACTCCATACGTTCCCTGCGAAATTTCATGGTGCGCAGCATGCCCGTAAAAAGCACCAGGCAGTTATCCGCCGTATCCATGGCATCAAAGGACAATTCCTTATCCTCCTGCATGTCCTTATTGTAGGCAAGCGGTATGCCCTTCATGGTGGTGAGCAGGGCCAGCAGCGCCCCGTATACCCGCCCGGTTTTGCCCCGCACCAGTTCGGCAATATCCGGATTTTTCTTCTGGGGCATAATGCTGCTTCCGGTGGAATAGGCGTCGTCTATTTCAACAAACTGGTACTCGTTGGAATTCCAGATAATAATCTCCTCGCAAAACCGGCTCAGGTGCATCATGACGGTGGACAGGGCAGAGAGAAATTCAATCAGATAGTCCCTGTCGGATACGGAATCCATACTGTTCAATGTAGGTCCGGCAAATCCCAGCAGGGAAGCCGTGTACGCCCTGTCCAGTGGATATGTGGTACCTGCCAGGGCACCCGCTCCCAGAGGACAGTAATTCATTCTGTTATAAATATCCGTCATACGCTGTCTGTCACGCTTGAACATTTCAAAATAGGCGCCGTAATGGTGAGCCAGCGTAATGGGCTGTGCCTTCTGCAGATGGGTAAAGCCCGGCATACAAGTCTCTATGTTTTCCTCCATAACAGCCAGGAGTACACGCAGAAGTTCTTTCAGCAGCGCGTCCGTCCCAAGCACCCGCTTCCTTGTATAGAGACGCATATCAAGCGCCACCTGGTCATTGCGGCTCCTGCCGGTGTGAAGCTTTTTCCCGATATCCCCGATCAGCCCGATCAGATGCGCTTCCACGAAACTGTGGATATCCTCACAGGTATGGTCAATCTCCAGTTTCCCGGCCGTTATATCTTCCCTGATTTTTTCCAGTCCGCCCAAGATGGCGTCCCGCTCTCCGGCCGTGAGAATTCCCTGTCTCGCCAGCATGGTCACATGGGCGATGCTGCCCTCGATGTCTTCCTGAAAGAGACGTTTATCAAAACCAATGGATGCATTGAAATCATAGGCTGTTTTGTCCGTCTCTCCGACAAAACGCCCTCCCCATAGCTGTGCCATGACCTTCCTCCTGTTAAAATCGCTGCATGGCGGCACGAAAAGGTAAAGTCCCTCCGCCCCATTCCCAATAATTTTCCCATTGATATTACCATAAAAAAGAAATCTGCGCAATCAAAACGTAATTATGATTTAATATTATCTAATATTCGTTCTTTGATTCCTGTGAAAGCCGAACCCATTCCCCGTCTTTTTCATACATTATTATAAAAAGCAAAGGCAAGGAAAAAAGGTATGCCCAAAATACTGGAATTAAAAAATATAGGCTATTCCTATCACAGCCTTCACGGAGAGACGAAAGCACTGGAAAACATTTCCTTCGGTGTACGTGAAGGGGAGTTCATTGCCATCGTGGGTCCAAGCGGCTGCGGAAAATCAACCCTTCTCTCCATCATCGCAGGCCTTTTGTCACCGGAGGAAGGCACCATTGTAGTAAACAATCCCGACGGAACACTGCATTATCCCAGGATAGGCTATATGCTTCAACGGGACCACCTTTTTGAATGGCGCACCGTCTATCGCAATGTGACTTTGGGGCTGGAACTGAACCATGCCATGACAAAGGAGCATCTGGAAACGGTGGAGCGGCTTCTGACAGACTATGGGCTGGATAAATTTCGGGACAAACGTCCCAGCGAACTGTCCGGGGGAATGAAACAGCGGGCAGCCCTGATACGCACACTGGCCCTGGAACCCCAGCTGCTTCTCCTTGACGAACCCTTCAGCGCGTTGGATTACCAGACCAGGCTATTCGTGTCCGCGGATATCTGCCGCCTGATCCGGGCTGCCGGAAAGACCATGGTGATTATCACCCATGATCTGTCGGAAGCAATCAGCCTGGCAGACAGAATTATCGTACTTTCCGGCCGTCCGGCAGTGGTAAAAAACGAGGTAAATGTCAAACTCACTCTGGCAGACGATTCACCCCTGGCCGCCAGAAATGCCCCCGAATTTCAACAGTATTTCAATCTGCTATGGGAGGACTTGACACATGAAACAAAATCTTCAAATTAAGGAAAAGGCTGACAGCGTTAAAGCGGACTCCGGAAAAAAACAAAGCGGACAGGAGCTGACCAGGCAGGAACAATTTGTGAAGAATCATCGGCGCCATCACCATGAAATTGCTTCCTGGAGAACCATCCTTTTCCTTCTCTTTCTGGCAATCTGGGAAATCAGCGCCGACTTGAAATGGATCGACAGCTTTTTCTTTTCCAGTCCCGGCAGGGTAGCAAAGAACTTTGCAGAACAGCTGAAGCACAACTCTCTGCTGTCCCACATCGGGGTAACCCTATTTGAGACCCTTCTCAGTTTTCTCCTGGTGGTGCTGCTCAGCCTGCTTGTCTCCACACTGCTGTGGTATTCCGCCAAGCTGTCAGAGATCCTGGAACCCTACCTGGTGGTTCTGAACAGCCTGCCGAAATCGGCTCTGGCTCCCCTGTTTATTGTATGGCTTGGCACCGGTACCAGAACCATCATTGTAGCGGGAATATCCGTGGCAGTCTTCGGTTCCATTATCAGCCTGTACACAGGGTTTCAGCAGGTAGATGCCGAAAAAATAACGCTTATCTATACGCTGGGCGGCAGCAGGCGGGATGCCTTCTCAAAAGTGGTGCTTCCGGGATCTGTCCCCACGCTGCTGAGTACTGCCAAGGTAAACATCGGGCTGGCACTGGTGGGCGTCATCATAGGGGAATTTCTTGCCGCAAGACGGGGATTGGGATACCTGATTATATACGGGTCACAGGTATTCCAACTGGATATGGTAATCACAAGTATCATTATACTGTGCGTCATTGCGCTCGGGTTTTACAAATCCGTTCAAATCATAGAACATCAGATAAAGATCAGGTTCAAGCTCTAACCTGTCCGGAAAAGGCCAAAAAAGCATCTGCTTTCCGGCCTTACATAGAACAGGGACATCAACGATAAAACATTGCCCTTCTCTGCCGTATACCATTCGCCTGCCCTGTTTCGAATTCTATCTTTTTTCCTAATTCTGTGCTTGAAAATAAAAGAAAACATGAAATATTTTGGAATCACGCTCTGAAAACAGAAAATATCTGACACAATAAAAAAGCTTCTGACGGGACTCGAACCCGTGATCTATTGATTACGAATCAATCGCT
>OFFP01002647.1_pt1 | contig 10250 bp, 10 predicted proteins | sample 1521431 | NCBI WGS metagenome assembly OFFP01 (sample SAMEA3504104, study PRJEB24116) | mouse gut metagenome | biome: mouse gut; feature: mouse-associated habitat; material: faeces | place: Denmark | collected 2011 | reverse complement strand
GTATTAATAAAATGTGAATATTGAAGAAAAAAATAAGAAGTAAAATATATATTGACAAACGTTCGCTAAAATGATAGTATGAATAGCATAAGGACTATTTAAATATATGACGTCAATATTGAATGGTTGAATAGTAGGTAACATGTTTAAGTACGAATTTGAGGATGAATTGAAGGAGAAAAGCATATGAAAAAGAAAATATCGGCATTGTTATTAACTCTTGCAGCTATGTGCTTCGGCTTGACAGGATGTATTACAAACCAGGCAGAAAAAGAGGAACCGGCTCAGAAAACAGAAGAGGATAAAAACGCGTCCGAAGAAGAGACAGTTACATTAGAACTGTTCTGGCAAAAGTCAAATACAGAAGTGATCCAGGAAATCATAGATAAATTTGAAGCCGAAAATCCAAATATAAAGATCGAATTGACAGCGACAAGCAGCGATACGGGCAAGCAGATCTTTCAGACAAGAATGGCAACAAATGAGCCAATGGATCTTGTACAGCACTGGCCGTCTCAGGCGGAATTTCGGGCAATGTGCAAGGAAGGGAGAATGGCAGACTTAAGTGATTATGAATGGAACGACAATATCATCGACACATACTATGACCTTTCGTGTGTGGATGGAAAGCTCTATTCCGTACCATTGTCAATTAATGCGGGAGTTGTTGCATATAATAAAGACATTTTTGAAAAATATAAAGTTGAAGTTCCGGAAAGCTGGGATGAATTGATTGAAGTATGCGAAAAATTACAGGGAGAGGGTGTAACGCCATTTATATTTTCGAATGGAGATAAAGAGAACTGTTCCCAGAAATTTCATATTATGACAGCTGCAGTAGCAGACGACACGTGGAACCCCTATGAATTTTATGTGGGGATGTATGAAGGAAGCGAAGACAGGATAGCAGATAACGAATATTCTGAGAAGGCGGCGGCCCGTCTTTATGAACTCTCATCAAAATACGCACAGACGGATACCCTGGGGACCAATTATGATCTGTCAATGCAGATGATGGCTAATGGCGAAGCGGCAATGATGCTCACCGGGACCTGGGCTCAGTCAGACATTATTAAGAATAATCCGGATTTTAACCTTGGCATGTTTGCGATGCCGACGGATGACGGCGTCCATATGCTGATTACCGGGATCGATCCGTGTATAGCGGCGATGAGCGGGACAGGCAAAGAAGAATATGCGGCAAAGTTTCTGGAATTTATTTCACGGACAGAAAATGCACAGATCTATACGGACCATGATAAATCACCCAGCCCGATCAAAGGCGTAGAAACAGATAATCCTACGGTGGAGCTTGTGCTGAGATATATAGAAGAGGGAAAGGCGATTCCCTGGTGGAGAGATTATATCAGTACAGGAGTTGTCAGCGATGAGGCAGATATAGCGCAGGAATTTCTAATGAACGGTGAGATGGAAAAATTTTTAAATGCAGAGGAGGAGATTATTCTTCGGCAGGACTAATGATACTCAATATATTATGAAATGAAGGCGGACAGTTCCGCTTTCATTTCAGATCAGAACCATTTGGGTATATTAATAGTACGGAGATTGTGTGTATTTAACTGTCTGCTTTGCAGATTGGTTACGAAAAGGTAAGGGGAATTGGTATGAAAAATAGGACGTTGGCCCAAAAAAAGAATCGGGCATTTATGCCAGTCATTATCACAGCGGTTATGATGTATACGATTTTTTTCGTGGTACCGGCTTTATACAGCTTTTATTTTAGCCTGACAGATTGGAACGGGTATTCGCTAAATTATAAATTTGTAGGTATCGAAAATTTTGTAAGAGTATTCAACGATAAGGATCTGATAAATTCTATCAAGTTTACGCTGATATATACGGTCGTGATCAATGCTGCAACAATTCCTGTTTCTATTGTGCTTGCTATGCTGCTGACGAAAGAAATAAAAGGGGTCCGTTTTTTCAGAGCTGTTTACTTTTATCCTGCAATTATTTCTATGCTGTCATTGGGGTTGATCTTTAATGAGATTTTCCGAAGGATGATTCCGTCAATGGCATCCGGATTAGGGATCCGATTTTTGGAGACGAGTCTGCTGTCTTCCGGTACAGGAGCAGTGATCGCTGTCATTATATTAGGCTTCTGGCAGAATTTATCAATTCCAACTGTATTGCTGATCGCCTCATTACAAAGTGTTCCGTCAGAACTGACAGAGGCTGCCAAGATCGATGGAGCCGGAGTATTTGCAAGATTTAAAGTAGTAACGCTCCCTTTTTTAACCTCAACACTGATCATGTGTCTGGTAAAAGGGATCCGAGACGCACTGGTCGTGTTTGACTATGTCGTATCCCTGACACAGGGAGGACCGGCAAAAGCGACCACATCCATGGGATATAAGATTTATCTTATGGGTGCAATGGATATGAAATTTGCCCAGGGATGTGCAACGGCGGTCATACTGTTTGTGATTATAACAATATTATCATTTATAGTCATGAAGGTGGTAGGAAGAGGAGGGATTGACCAGCAATGAAAAGCAGAAAGATCAGGAAAATACTTTCGACGGCTGCAACATATACGGCACTGCTCTTTTGGTTTATCTGCATTGCGATCGTGCTCTATGTTACGCTGATCAACTCTTTTAAAACACAGGCAGAATCCAGTGTAAGCTTTATCGCTTTTCCAGAACAGTTCCGGTTAGATAATTATATTGAAGTTTTTCAAAGAAACGGCTTTTTAACAGCGCTCTGCAATACAGCTTTTTTCACGATCATATCTGTTATCATAGTGACGGTATTTGTGCCTGCTGTTTCATATGCGGTGAATCAGACGATAGAATTGAAATTCTCAAAATTTTCACTGTATTACATTACGGCAGCGATGTTTGTGCCTTTTCAGATCGTAGCACTTCCACTGGCTATGTTCATGAAGGCCCTGGGTCTTGGAAACAGGCTGAGCATTATTATAATATTTATTACCTATCCGCTGATACAAGGTGTGTTTTTGTGTGATGGCTACTTAAAAACAATACCAAAAGAACTGGCAGAATCGGCATATGTAGAAGGGGCGGCAAACTGGCAGACTTTTTTTAAAGTGATATACCCTGTAATGAAGCCAATGACAGCGACGATCGTGATCACTAATTTTTTGTGGATGTGGAATGAGTTCCTCATTTCGCTGATGATACTGGGAGCCGATAAAAATACACAGACACTGCCTTTGTTTATCTATAGCTTTAAAGGACAATATTCGGTCGAATACAATCTGCTGTTTGCAGCAATTGTGCTGTCATCCATTCCTTTGACCGTGATGTATGTCTTCTTGCAAAAGTATATTGTGACCGGATTGGCAGGCGGAGCGATAAAAGGGTGATAAAAACAGGGATAAAGAAAGAGAGGCGGGAATATGAAAGGCGTGAGACTTACCGGAAGCCGGCATGCAGAACTGGCAGAACTGCCGATACCGTCCCTGAGAAAAGGTGAGGTTTTGATCAAGGTAAAAGTATCGGCTGTCTGCGGAAGCGAACGAATAGATTATGAGAATGGATGCGGTTATGGAGTGTTCTGGAAATGGCCGTGCACAAAAGCACGCATTGAAGATTGTTAAACCGCAGGGAACCGTTGTCTTTTGCGGAGAAAATTATTCTCAGATAGAGATCGCACCGTCGCAGGATATCATCCATAAAGAAGTATGCATTACAGGCGCATTTTATTTTACAGAAAATGATTTTCACAATATGTGTATGCTTTATGAACGGGGATTTGATCCGATAAAGCTGGTAAGCCACAGATTTCCTCTTCATGACGCGCAGAAGGCATATCAATGTTTTTTTGAGGGGAATACAGGAAAAGTTTTGCTGACAGACAGAGCATAACGATGAAATCAGGAGGACACATGGAAAAATTAAGAACAGTAGTGATAGGACTGGGGGAACGGGGAAAAATCCATCTTTATGGCCTGCTGCAAAATAAAGAATATTTTGAAGTGGCCGGAGTTTGCGACTTAAATGAAAAAAGAGTCTGCGAAACAGCAGAGACATATATGCTGAAAAAAGAACTGCTTTACTATGATGCTGAGAAAATGCTGAATGAACTGAGACCGGATGTCATGGTATTCGCAACCCTGCCGCATATCCGCTTATCTATGGCAGAACTGGCGGTAAAGTACCACGTAAAAGGAATGATGTTTGAAAAGCCCATGGCAACCAGCCTTCAGGAGGCAAAGAAGATCACGGATTTATGTAAGGAACATCAGATCAAAGCTGTTGTATGCCAGCAGCATAAGTATTTACGATCCTTTGAACAATTGAGGAGAAGGATAGACAGCGGAGAACTGGGAGAAATATACCAGATTCAGGCAAGCTGCCAGCCGCAGGCATCGCAGCTCGGCACACATTACATAGATTATATGCTGTGGGCAAACGGAGGAGTGAAAGCGAAAGCGGTCACAGGACATGTGCATGGTAATTTCTATCTGGATGACAGCCATCCGTCACCGGATTATATATTAGGACATATTGCGTTTGAAAATGGAGTACGCGGTATTTTAGAATGCGGATACTTTGCAAAACAGCATGATGCGCATGAGACAGGTTTTTCCCATGTGATCATGGAGGACAAATACTGGACGGATGACAGGCTGACTGTTTATGGAACAAAGGGCTATGCATATGCGGAATGCAGCGGCCGGTACGGGGCGTTTACCTCTGATACACATTCCATGGTGGAGGCAGGAGACTATGATGACTTTTTCAAAAAAGAACAGTTTGATGCACAGACTGGTTATACCAGAGAGTTTGGAGTGTGGATGCTGAATGACAAAAAAGTACATCCCTGCAATGTTGAAATGGCATACCATGGATATGAAATATTGGAAGGCATTTATATGAGCGCAATTGAACGGACAAGAATAGACTTGCCGGTCCCGCTTCCGCTCAAATATGATGCTGTCAGTATATTAAAGGAAAAGCTGAATGCAGTTGATTATATGAAATTTTAACAGATGCTCTGCGCGGCAGCCGGGCCGGCGGTCTGCTGCTCTGAACAAATCAGGATTTAAGAAGAAAGGAAGATACCATGGAAAAAAAGAGCATGCTTGAAAAAGCATTGGAAGAAGGGAAAGGCATTTTCAGACTGGCGCCCGTATGGGTTTCCAGATCATTCTGCAGGCCGGGGAAAAGAATCAAACTGCATCCGGACGATTATTATGCGATGGGGGCGGACCGGGGAGGCATTGATGAACGATGGCTGTCTTCTGCGACCTGGGCGGAGAATGGACCAAAAACAAGAGAAGATGAGGGGATGAGCTATATTGCGGCAGGAAAAGAAGGCAGGGAAAAAATATTGCTGAGGGATGCAGTAGAACTTTTGGGGCCGGAGATCATAGGGGACCGGTTATGGAGAAAATATGGAAAATGGCCGATGTTTTCTAAATTTTTTGATAATGCCGGACCTCTGCCGCATCATATTCACCACCGGGATGAACATGCAAAGAGAGTAGGAGCGGAAGGAAAACCGGAAATGTATTTTTTCCCGTCACAGCTAAATAATCACGGCGGAGAGTTTCCGTTTACTTTTTTTGGATTTCATCCGGATACGGCAAAAGATGAAGTGTTAGAGGCTCTGAAAAACTTTACGAGAGGAGACAACAAAATCCTGGATCTATCCAGGGCTTATAAATTGGCATTGGATACAGGCTTCGATGTGCCGCCCGGGGTCATGCATGCTCCGGGAAGCCTTTGTACATATGAACCGCAGTTCGCCTCAGACGTTTATGCCATGTATCAGTCTGTCCTGATGAACGGGCAGGTTCTGGAAGAGGAACTGCTCTGGAAAAATTCGCCGCAGGAGGAGTATGGAAACTATAAGTATCTGCTGGAAGTGATCGACTGGGAGCTTAATGTAGATCCAAAGTTTTACGAAAATCGTTTTATGGCGCCGAAGCCTGTAAAAAATACGGATGAGATGAGCGAGGAGGGTTATCTTGAAGAGTGGATCTGCTATAAATGTGAAAAAGTGTGTGCAAAAAGACTGACCGTTTTCCCAGGACGCACAGTGACGATAAAAGACAGTGCGGCGTATGGAATGATCGCGCTGCAGGGACAAGGCACATTCGGAAGCTGGAAGCTGGAAACGCCCTCGCTCATAAGGTTTGGTGAACTGACAAATGATGAGTTTTTTGTGACGGAAACGGCAGCAAAAAACGGCGTGGCGATCACAAATACATCTGATTGCGAAAACATTGTCATATTAAAGCACTTTTCAGAAAATCCAGATCTGGAACTACTTCATAAAAAGAATCCGGAAACGATGTAGAGGAGGTATCATATGTGCAGCTGGTATAGACATAATTATCGCAGAACACTGCTTGATATGCATATAGAAGACTGGGATGAAAAGTTTTTTTCAAAATTTGACCCAAGGGATTATTTTGAAAAATTAAAGATTGCAGAGATCACGGCTCCGATGATCTACGTGCAGTCTCATGTGGGCCTGTGCTACTGGCCGACACAAAGCGGCAGGATGCACAGAGGATTTCTGGGAAAAGAGGATCAGATCAGGAGACTGTTTGACCTGTGCCATGAAGCGGGTATGGATGTGGTTTTGTACTACAGCATCATCTTTAACAATGTAGAATATGAACGGCATCCTGAATGGAGAATGCGGGATCATCAGGGAAGAGGATCAAGGGACCACGGCGGGCGCTATGGATTATGCTGTCCCAATCATGAAGGATATCGCGCTTTTGTAAAAGAACAGATAAAGGAATTTTGTGAATATTTTGAATTTGAAGGCGTCTTTTTCGATATGACTTTCTGGCCGGAAGTGTGTTACTGTGATTCCTGCAGGAAAAAATTTGCTGAAAAATATGAATATGAAATGCCGCATATTGTGGATTGGCGAGATGACCGCTGGAAAGCATTCAATGAAGAACGGCATCAGTGGATCGGGGAATTTGCGGATATGCTGACCGCAGAAGTAAAAAAGTACAGACCGGAAGTCTCCGTTGAGCATCAATATGGCAATTCCCTCTCCTTTTGGAGATTTGGCAATAATGAAAATGTGTCGAAAGCAAGCGATTATATCGGGACCGACCTGTACGGGGGAATCCAGGAACAGTCATTTGCATGTAAAACCTGGTACAACCTTACAAAAAACCAGCCGTTCCAGTATATGACTTCCCGGTGTTATCCAACGCTTGCGGAACATACGACGACAAAATCATTCGACAGGATGCGCCAGTGTGTGGCCATGACATTTCTCCACCATGGAGCAAGCCTGCTGATCGATGCGATCGACCCTGCAGGAACGACCGACGGCAGGGTCTATAAGATGTTCGGCAGAATTTATGGAGAAATGAAAGCATACGAACCATATATGGATCAAGGAGAGATGGCATATGATGTAAGCCTCTACTTTGACCTGAACGGCAAAATGAATATAGAAAAGAACGGTTATGATGTGCTTGACCATGCCCTGGACAGAGACGACCCCCGTGCGGGCACAATGCCGCATTTTGAAGCCCTTATGGGAGCGGCCAGGGGACTGAGTGAACATCATATTCCGTATTCAGTCATTAACAATTGGAAATTTGAAGAAATGTGGAAGCACAAGGTGCTGGTGCTGGCAGATGTGCCGGATATGCCGGAGGAATACTGCGATCTTGTTTTGGATTATGTGTTAGAAGGTGGAAATGTCTATATAAGCGGTCATTCTGCACCATATTTGGTGAAAGCGGTATTTGGGGCGGAAACACAGGGCCTGACAAAGGAGCGGATCACATATATGGCGCCTGCTGAGGGAAGCCGGATCATGCAGGGTCTGTTTACGAAAGAGTATCCAATGGTGATGTTTGAGAAGGCGGTGATCATGCCGAAAGAGGCGCAAGGCGAGGTGCTGGCTCATCTGGTTCTGCCTTACACCGTTCCCGGCATCGCATGGTCGATGTTTCCTACGGATATAAAAGAGCATGAATATATTGATACAAAAGGGGATGCATATCCATTTGCAACGATCCATGCCAATCCTCCGGGAATTTGGACAGAATATCCGGCTATGCTGAAAAAATCTGTCGGTAAGGGGACGGTCATCTGGTCAGCTCTTCCTATAGAAAAAGCGGAGAGATACCAGCACAGTGAAATCTTTGCCGGAATCATACGGGAGTTAGCCTCTGATGACTTTTTGTTCGGCGGAGATGCGCCGGAAACAGTGGAATATATCCTTTTTGACGACCATAAGAATGCAAGGCTGCTTATGGGGATCATTGAGAAAAGAGAAGAAAACCGGATACCTAAAACCCACGATATTACAGTATGGGTTAAAACACCGGCAGAGCCTGAAGCAGTCAAACAGATTCCGGACGGCAGAGGACTGGCATATACTTATGAGAATGGAAGAGTAACGGTAAAGCTGGACGAAATAGATATTTTTACGATGATCGCGATCGAACTGGGGGATGCTTTGGATGTATAAAATGCTGGAATATGTAGGCAATATGGATCAGCTTCTGGAGGTGAAGAATTTTCGATACACAGGCGGCAGGGCGGATGGAGTAAGAGCTGCACAGGTTACGAATCAAAATGGGCTCCAATTCACCGTGACAGCCGACAGATGTATGGATATTTCGAGTTTGAGATACAAGGGAATCAATATCAGTTATATCAACCAATGCGGAGTCGTATCTCCGCAATACTGCGAGCATGGAGAAAACGGATGGCTGAGAAGTTTTACGGCTGGGTTCCTTACCACCTGCGGATTGGATAACGTAGGTTCTCCATGTGAAGAAAATTCTGTCAAATATGGGCTGCATGGCCGGATATCCAATACACCGGCGGAAGAATATTGTGCGCGAACAGAGATCGTTGATGGAGAAAGACAGGCGGTGATAAGCGGAGAAATGCGCCAAAGTGTTCTGTTTGGCGAAAAATTAATTTTGAAACGTGAAATCCGTGCGTATCAAAGAGAAGATACGATCGAGATTACGGACGAGATCAGCAATATGGGATTTCGGGAAGAAGAGTTTATGATCTTGTATCACTTTAACATCGGATATCCTTTTTTAGATAAGGGCTGTGAGCTGTTTATAGATAATGAATCCGTAATATCAAGAAACCAACATTCAGAAGCTTGTAAGGAAGAGATGTATCATATTACAGAACCTGATGATCTGGAAGAGATGTGCTATTACCATAAGATGAATGACCGCCGCGGGATATCTGCGGCGGGAATGTATCAGGCAAAATATCAGATAGGGTTTATCATATCTTATGAAAATGATGTGCTGGATAAATTTATTCAATGGAAAAATTTATCAAAAGGACAATACGTTATGGGACTGGAACCAGGAAGCAATTTTGTGGATGGAAAAAAAGCAGAAAGAGCGAGGGATACCATAAAAAGAATCGGGGCGCAGGAGAAGATAAAATATAAAATATGGGTTCGCTTTTATGACGGATGGGAAAAATTTCAAAAGGCATGGAGCGGATATAAAGAGGGACCGGACATCAGATAAACATTTTCCAACCGTACAGCTGGAAAATGTTTATAAAATAAGTACAGCGCCGTGACGGAAAGGAGGAAGATATGCGTCATTTGTTTGAGATAGATGGAAGATTTTACTGTATGATGACAAAGGCGGCAGATCTTTTGGTTTTGAATTTGTTGTGGATGATATGCAGTGTTCCGGTTTTTACTGTCGGCGCGGCAGTAACAGCATTGCACGATGTCACGATACAAATGGCCGAAAACAGAGAGGGCTATGTAGCAAAGGAGTATCTTCGTTCCTTTCAAAAGAATTTCCGGAAAGGAACGGTGCTATGGCTTCTATTTCTCAGTGTCTTAAGCATACTTCTGGCGGTAAGAACCGGGATGACAGGGAAAAGTGAGCCTGTATTTATCATGTGCTTCTTTATTGGAATTTTATGTGCCTGTATCTATACATGGGTATTTCCTCTGCTGTCGCAGAAAGATCATACAACGGTGCAGCTGCTGAGGAAGAGCCTATTTATCGGTATCTATTACTTCCCATATACACTGATATTGTTTGGAGGAAATGCGGTTTTGGCATATATTACGTTTGCATATCCCGGAATCATTTTATGCTGGATGTTTATTGGAACAGCATTAACCGCATATGGGACAGCATTTATCTACAGGTATATACTGATTCAAAAAAATAATCCATTTATGCAATGTAGGTAAAGTGACTGATTTTTTCGTTACTATTCACAGTCATTTTACTCACATGCGCAAAAACAGCCAGCAAAGCTGTC
>OFFP01002644.1_pt1 | contig 10254 bp, 6 predicted proteins | sample 1521431 | NCBI WGS metagenome assembly OFFP01 (sample SAMEA3504104, study PRJEB24116) | mouse gut metagenome | biome: mouse gut; feature: mouse-associated habitat; material: faeces | place: Denmark | collected 2011 | reverse complement strand
GTGAGGTGCTGGAAAAATATTCTCCCGACCGCATCATCATCGAGCCCTCCGGTGTGGGCAAGCTGTCGGACGTGATCAAGGCAGTTCTCGGTGTGAAAGAAAAACTGCCAGAGGAGGTAGTGAAGCTCAATAGTTCTGTGACGGTGGCAGATGCCTCCAAATGTAAAATGTATATGAAAAATTTTGGTGAGTTTTATAATAACCAGATCGAATATGCCAGCACCATTGTGCTCAGCCGTACTGGGGCGATGAAAGAAGACAAACTCCAGACATGTCTGGAGATGATCCGGGAGCATAATGCGGAGGCGCCGATCATCACAACGCCATGGGAGGAGATTGACGGAAAACAGATTCTGGCTGCCATGGAAAAGGAAAACAGTCTTGAAAAGGAACTTATGCAGGAGGCAGAGGTTTGTCCGGAGTGCGGTCATGTTCACCACCATGATCACGACCACGAAGAGCATGAGCATCACCACCATCACGACGGAGAATGCTGTCATGAACACCATCATGAGGATCACGATCATGAAGAGCGCGAGCATCACCATCATCATCACGACGGAGAGGAATGTAGCTGTGGATGCGGGCACGACCATGATCACGACCACCATCACCATCATGCCGATGATGTATTTACCAGTATAGGTATGGAGACTGCCCACAAATATTCAGAGACGGAGCTAAAAGATATTTTGGAGAAGATCGCGGATGAAGAAGTGAAGCTGGGGACGATCCTTCGGGCAAAGGGAATTGTGCCATCGGAGGAAGGCGAATGGTTCCACTTTGATCTGGTGCCCGGAGAATATGAGATCCGCCGCGGAAGCGCAGATTATACAGGAAGAATCTGTGTGATCGGTGCTGGGCTGGAGGAAGCCGGCCTGAGAGAACTGTTTATCGGAAAGTAAGGCGGATCAAAGATTCAGAAAGGCGGAAAGGTTCATGTTTGGAAATAAAGAAATACCGGTTTATCTGTTTACTGGTTTTTTGGAAAGTGGAAAGACTACCTGTATTCAGGAAGTGATCGAGGAGGGAAATTTCTCCGACGGATCTAAAACTCTGCTGATCCTCTGTGAAGAGGGTGAGCATGAGATCGAGGATGAACTGCTTATGCAGAACCGCATTTCCTGTGTGGTCATTGAGGAAGAGGAGGAGTTTACAGAGGAAACCTGTAAAAAACTCCAGGAAAAGTACAAACCAAACCGGGTAGTCATCGAATACAATGGAATGTGGGATATGGAGAGGCTTTATGAAGAGATTCTGCCGGAAAACTGGATTGTGGTGCAGACCTTCACGACGGTGAATGCTCTTACCTATGAAGTGTACAGCAGCAATATGAAACCGCTGTTGATGGCGCATTTTCAGATGTCGGATCTGGTAATCTTCAACCGCTGTACGAATGCTATGAATAAACCCACAGCCAGGAGAAGTGTAAAGGCGATCAACCGAAGGGCGCAGGTACTGTTTGAGGCAGAGGACGGAACGGTGGACAGCAATGTTGCAGAGGAACTTCCCTATGACATCAACCAGGATTTTATTGCGCTGGAGGACGATGATTTTGGTCTCTGGTATCTGGATATCAGCGAGCATCCGGGAAAATATGTGGGAAAGACCATTCAGTTCAAAGGGCAGGTCTATCGGAACCGTTCCTTCCCCAAGGATGCCTTTGTGCCTTCCAGACAGGCAATGACCTGCTGTGAGGACGACATTGCAAAGATTGGTTTTATGTGTCATTTTCCTGAGGCCTCTGAACTTGCCGCCAATTCCTGGGTGACAGTGACGGTAAAGGTAAAGACCCAGAGGAGCCGTAAGCATGATATGGATTTTCCAGTGCTGTACGCAGAAAAGGTGGAGCCGGCAGAAGCGCCGGAAGAGGAATTGGTTTACTTTGGCTAGCTCGCCACCGAACGGGTATGATAGGAAATTGGAAGCAATTCCCATTGAAAACAGAATGTATGTTCTATAATGGAAAAGAACAGATGTTCTTCATGGGACATGTGTGTATTTCGGGATGACAGGGGTGGATGGAAGTGGAATATTTAGTGACTGGAGGGGAAATGTCCCTGGAGGATAAGCTGCAGGTGCTGACTGATGCGGCAAAGTATGATGTGGCATGTACTTCCAGCGGTGTGGAACGCAAAGGGGACGGTAAGCGGATTGGGAATTGTGTTGCCGCAGGTATCTGCCATAGTTTTTCCGGTGATGGAAGATGTATTTCGCTTTTGAAGATTTTACTGACGAATGAATGTATCTATGACTGTAAATATTGCCGTAACCGTAATTCCAATGATATTCCCAGGGCAACGTTTACCCCGGACGAGATCTGTACCCTGACCATGGAGTTTTACCGCAGGAATTATATAGAGGGATTGTTCCTCAGTTCCGGGATTCTCCAGAATCCTACGTTTACCATGGAACTGATCTTTCGTACAGTATGGCTTCTGAGGAACAAGTACCGTTTTAACGGATATGTCCATGTGAAGACCATTCCCGGCGCGGCGCCGGAGATGATAGAGCAGACAGGCTTTCTGGCAGACAGAATGAGTGTGAATCTGGAACTGCCTACTGCGGAGGGACTGCATACGCTGGCGCCCAACAAGCACCGCAAAAGTATCCTGACTCCCATGAGGCAGGTGCAGAATGGAATCCGGAACAACAGAAATGATCTGGTATTATACAGGAATGCACCGAAATTTGTGGCGGGAGGACAATCCACCCAGATGATTATCGGTGCCACACCGGAGAGCGATTACCAGATTATCAATGTGGCGGAAAGTTTATACCGTAAATTCGATTTAAAAAGGGTTTTTTATTCTGCCTTTGTAAATGTGACGGGAGACAAAAGCCTGCCGGCCCTGCCGGGAGGGCCTCCCCTTCTCCGGGAACACAGGCTGTATCAGGCCGACTGGCTGCTTCGGTTCTATGGTTTCCGGGCAGAGGAATTGCTGGATGAAGACCGTCCTTTCTTTAATGTGATGCTGGATCCCAAGGAAGACTGGGCCGTGCGGCATTTGGAGCAGTTCCCGGTGGAGATCAACAGGGCGCCCCTGGAAATGCTGCTCCGTGTTCCGGGAGTGGGCGTGAAAAGCGCCAGGAGAATTGTGGCAGCCAGACGGAGCGGCAGCCTGAATTTTTCTGATTTGAAAAAAATAGGTGTGGTGTTAAAAAGGGCGATTTATTTTATCACCTGCAGCGGCAGACTGATGTATCCGGTGAAAATAGAGGAAGACTATATTGTGCGCAACCTGACCAGCGAGAAAGACCGGATACAATTTGGCAGTGATGGCATGACTTACCGTCAGCTGTCCCTATTTGATGATGCCAGTTTTATGCGTCCGGTCACTGTGGTGGAGCGGCAGCAGGCAGCGCTGGGACAGCTGTGAGGCATGGTATTGCAGGGCAGGGGACTACCCCCGCCGCTTTTAGGGCATACGGCTGTCCGGAGGGATTATGTCAGCAGGCTGAAGGGGGCCGGCGCGGACACTGACTGTAAAAGGATGTAATGGGAAGTATGGGCTGCCATGCAGGATAGGAAACAGGGGCAGTATTTTCATGCCGGAGGCAGGTAAAGGATCTATGAGGACGGAAGGACCTGGGAAAAATGTTAAAGTCAGGGGCGGCGATATGATTGTATACAGGTGTGAAGATACACTGGAAAGCGTTTTTACTGCTATTTACATGGCTTATGAGGAGAAACGGAATCTTGATGACATACTCTTGTGTCTTACGGAAGATCCTGTTTTATTTGCGGAAGACATTGTGGTGGAGGCCGACAGGGAAAAGACCTGCAAAGTGATGAACACTTTAAAACGGCGCTTTGGGGAGGAAGACTGCCTGCGCCTTTGCATGGCGCTGGCTTCGGAAAATGAGGAAAAAGCCCAGGCAGTCTGCCGTACCGTAGTGGAGGGCCTGCGAAAAAATATGAGACCGGGGCATCTTTTTGACAATCTGGCAGATTACTACATCCATAAAGCCTTTGCGCTGGCCAGGGGTGTGTCTACGGAAACCGGACATCAAAAGCAGTTTCTCCGGTTTCAGGAACTGGAAAATGGTGTGCTTTACTCCAAAATCGGGCCAAAGAATGATGTCCTTATTTTTATCATGCCTCATTTTGCCGACCGTTTGCCCATAGAAAACTTTCTGATTTATGATGAGAAGCGTAATCTTTTCGGAATTCATCCGGCTGGAAAGGAGTGGTATCTGCTTCGCGGGGAGGATGCAGACGCGCCGGTACAGCTGAAATATTCCGAAGCCGAAAAGTGTTACCAGGAACTTTTCCGCCAGTTCTGCCATACAATAGCCATTGAAGACAGAAAAAATGACAAATTGCAGCAGAGTATGCTTCCGCTGCGGTTCCGGGAATATATGGTGGAATTTCAGTGATGGCATCTGAAAAAAAGCTTTACTTTTTCCTTTTCCTGGCTATAATATAAGTTGCAGGCTTTGCCGGGAAAGTCATACTTTGCAAGTGAAAAGCAGAACCGCTGCAGGTATGATAACTTGGCAGAGGCATGTTTTGACATCTGACAAGGGGCAGTTTTGTGTGCCATGAACCGGCTGCAGGGTTTGCGAAGGGATTTCTGTCATTTAACTTATCAGAAGCAGGCCGTTGTGGGTGGTATAAGGTACGAGCAAGTTTCAATGGTAATTGCTGCAAAAGACTGCCGTAGAGGAAAGGAAGGCTGGAAATGGTTAAGACTATTTATTTGAAACCAGGTGAAGTGCAGCATTTTGTGAATGTGGCTTCTAAATGTGATTTTGACATCGACATTTCCTATAATCGATATATTGTGGATGCAAAGTCCTTTTTAGGAGTATACGGACTGGATCTCCGCAGGGCATTAAAGGTATCTTATGATGGTTACAACAGTGAATTTGAGGCATTGCTGCAGACACTGGCTGCTGCAAGCTGACAGGGCGGCAGGCCGGTGAAAAGTTTAAAAGTGACTCCCCGTGCAGGATAGGATACTATCGGCATGGGGAGTTTTCGTTCATGACAAAAGAGTCTGGGTGAAGAAAGCTTTTTGCACCTGAAAAAAGGCTGCCTTATCTGATAAAGCGTGTTGTCCCGGATGGGCATACGGGCAGGGCAGTTATGGATGCAGGATAAAGCCTGCCTGCAGGAGGATGATCTGGTCTTGCACGGGCCGGGAAAACATGGCTGGCGGAGGGATTTTCTCAAAGTGGATACAGGAAGGAAGATGTGAATGGAGTTCAGGGAAGGGACCGGTGTGGGAAATAAAAGCGAAATGGAGGAAGTCCGTATCTCCGTGAGGGGGCTGGTGCAGTTTATTCTGCGTCATGGGGATATCGATAACCGTCACAGAGTATCGCCGGACAATGCCATGCAGGAGGGCGGACGGATCCATCGGAAAATACAGCGCAGGATGGGGGCGGAATACCAGGCGGAAGTTCCGCTGAAATATACACTGTACACAGAACAGTATGTTCTGGTGATAGAAGGACGTGCGGATGGTATTATTCATGGGAAAAACAAAGTGACCATAGACGAGATTAAGGGAACTTACCGGAATGTGGCGAGAATGAAGGCTCCGGCAGTGCTCCATGTGGCCCAGGCAAAGTGCTACGCGTATATGTACGGACTCCGGCAGGAGCTGGAAGAGGTGAGTGTGCGGATGACATACTGCCATATTCCCACGGAGGAACTGAAGTACTTTTGTGAGGACTACAGTTTTGCTGAGCTTGCACAGTGGTTTGAAGGACTGGTGGAGGATTATCTGAAGTGGGCGGATTATTCCTGGAAATGGCACGGAATCAGACAGGAATCCATCAAAAGCCTGCAATTTCCATATCCATACCGCCAGGGGCAAAAAGAACTGGCGGCAAATGTGTACAGGACAATTTATCATAAGAAGAAACTCTTTCTGGAAGCCCCCACAGGAGTGGGGAAAACAATCTCCACCATATATCCGGCGATTCAGGCCATGGGAAAAGGAATGGGGGAACGGCTGTTTTACCTGACAGCGAAAACCATTACCAGAACAGTGGCCAGTGATACTCTGGAACTGCTCCGTGAAAAAGGCCTCCGGATGAAAAGTATTATCCTTACCGCAAAAGAAAAAATATGTTTTATGGAGGAGACGGAATGTCATCCGGAATATTGTCCTTATGCAAAGGGGCACTATGACCGTGTCAATGATGCCGTCTTTGATTTGCTCACCGCAGAGGAGAGCTTTGACCGGGAGAGAATAGAGGAATATGCCCACAGGCATATGGTGTGCCCGTTTGAAATGTGTCTGGATGTGAGTCTCTTTGCAGATGCAGTGATCTGTGATTATAATTATCTTTTTGATCCCCATGTCTATCTGAAACGTTTTTTTGGGGATGCTTCAGAGGGAAATTACATCTTTCTGATTGACGAGGCACATAATCTGCTGGAGCGTGGCAGGGAGATGTACAGTGCCGTTTTGGTGAAAGAAAGCTTTCTGGAACTGCGCAGGGAACTAAAAAAGACACTTGTGTCAGTAGAGGGTAAAAGGCGCATAAAATCTGGTATTTCGGGTCAGATGTCACTAAAAATGACAGAAGATATGACATTGATGTCGGAAAAAACAAACTTTATTGACCAAGGCGGTACCGAGGAGGAAAATACCCTGATGGAAGATACCGGACAGGGAGGGCCGGAGGAAGCGCTGGATGAAACGGGAAATATGGAAAGGCAGGGCCGGAGGGGAAAAACGCTTTCGGGTATGCGGGGGCAGGTGGAACTGCTTATTTACTGGCTGGAGAAATGTAATAAAGAATTCCTGCGCCTGAAGCGGGAGTGCGAACAATGCTGTATTGTGGAGAATATCGATGCTTTGGTCCAGAATCTCATGAGGCTTCAGACCGTCATGGAGGATTATTTTTCGGAACAAGAGGAAAAAACACATTCCGCAGGAGAGGAACTGCTGGACTTTTATTTTGGGATCAGCCATTTCCTCATGATATATGAGCTGCTGGATGAAAATTATGTCAAATATACACAGCTTTGTGAGGATGGCAGCTTTTTTCTGAAGCTGTTTTGTGTCAATCCCCGGGAAAATTTGAAAAGTTGTATGCTTCGGGGCCGCAGCGCCATTTTGTTTTCCGCAACTTTTCTTCCGATACAATATTACAAGAAGCTTCTGGGCGGGGAAAAGGAGGATTACGAGGTTTATGCCAGTTCCATATTCAATCCGGCAAAAAGGGCACTGCTGATTGCATCGGATGTAACCAGCAAGTATACAAGGCGTTCAGAGGAGGAATATGACAAAATCGCTTTGTATATTGAGGAAATTGTCAAAAACCGGCATGGGAATTACATGGTCTTCTGTCCTTCTTATGCGTTTATGAACACAATATACCGCAGATATGTGGATAAGTTCGGCAAAGAGGACAGAGAATGTATTGTGCAGGGAGAATCCATGAGTGAAGCCGACAGGGAGGATTTTCTGGCCTGGTTTCAGACGGGCCGGGACCTGGAGGCTTCGGAGGACCTGGAAATGGGAGAACAGGGCTTCCACGGGGCCGGGGACCGCATGCTGATAGGCTTCTGCGTGCTGGGTGGAATTTTCAGTGAGGGGATTGACCTGAAAGAGGACAGCCTGATCGGTGTCATTATCGTGGGGACCGGGCTGCCCCAGGTCAGCCATGAAAAAGAGCTGTTAAAGTCTTACTTTGACAGTAACGGGGAAGAGGGATTTGACTATGCATTTCGCTATCCTGGCATGAACAAAGTCTTGCAGGCAGCGGGGCGGGTGATACGGACCGTGGAGGATGTAGGCATTATCGCCCTGTTGGACGAGCGTTTTCTGCAGTTTTCATATAGAAAGCTCTTTCCCAGGGAGTGGGAATCTTTTGATACTGTAACAGTCAATACGGTTGCGAGGAAAGTGGAACGGTTCTGGGATGAATGGCTGTAAAGTGATGGGAATTGTCAAAAAATCAAAACTTTATTTTGGAAAATATGGAAATGACATCGGAAGTATGATAAAATGACAGATGTGTAGATGTGGATAACTCTGTGGATTTTGTGGATTTCTTGGAAGTAAATATCCCCAAAACTGACATCCCAATCAAGTTATCCACAAAAAGCCCTAAAAATCCGCAAAAGTAGTACTGGATCAGTCAATGACGTCGGACAGACCGGAAATCTCTCTTCGGAAAGCCGTCGGAAGAGCCGGTGTGGAGATAAAACCCGGCATGGGTGATTACAGGGGCCGGAGGATTTACGGGCAAAACGTGGGAAGCCGGAAATCTTTCTGAGGAAAAGCTGTCGGAAGGGGCCGGTGCGGAAATAAGATTAGGAGGAAAAACAATGTGGGCATATGAAAGTGTATTTTATCAGATTTACCCATTGGGGTTCTGTGAAGCCCCGTTCGAAAATGACGGGGTGCTGGAACACCGTATCCTGAAAGTGCTGGAGTGGATACCGCACATGAAATCCCTGGGAGTGAATGCGGTATATTTTTCACCGCTTTTCGAGTCTGACACACATGGCTATAATACGCGGGATTACCGCAAGGTGGATGTGCGTCTGGGAACCAATGAGGATTTCCGGGAAGTGTGTGATGCGCTTCATGAAAATGGTATCCGGGTGGTACTGGATGGTGTATTCAACCATGTGGGCCGGGGATTTGGTCCTTTTCAGGATGTAATCCGCAACAGGCAGGGATCTCCTTATGTGAACTGGTTCCAGCGTATTTCATTTGAAGGAAATTCCAATTACAATGATGGTTTGTGGTATGAGGGCTGGGAAGGACATTATGATCTGGTAAAGCTGAATCTCAGAAACGAGGAAGTGATCAATTATATTCTGGAAAGCGTAAAATTCTGGGTGGATGAATTCGGAATAGATGGTCTGCGCCTGGATGTGGCTTATTGTCTGGATGAAGGCTTTGTGCGCAGGCTGAGGAGCTTTACGGATGGGCTGAAAGAGGATTTCTTCCTGGTAGGGGAGATGCTGCATGGAGATTACAATCGTCTGATGAATGACAGTATGCTTCACTCGGCCACCAATTATGAGTGCTATAAGGGATTGCATAGCAGTTTCAACAGTATGAACTTATTTGAGATTGTCCATTCCCTGCTCCGCCAGTTCGGGCCGGAAAACTGGACTCTTTATAAGGGAAAGCATCTGCTGTCTTTTGTGGATAACCATGATGTGACAAGAGTGGCAAGCATTCTGTCCAATGAAAAACATTTGCCCCTGATTTATGCCCTTGCTTTTGGGATGCCGGGGATTCCGTGTGTCTATTATGGAAGCGAATGGGGGGAGAAAGCAGAAAAGTCCCAGGGGGATCCTGCGCTGCGTCCCAGTTTTGAAGCCCCTGAGTGGAATGGCCTGACTGACTTTATCAGTGCCCTGACGGCGGCAAAAAAGAATTCCGAAGCTTTAAATTACGGCGCTTTCCGGTCTGTGGTACTGACCAATAAGCAATGTATTTTTGAAAGAAAATCGGAGAATGAGAGAGTTCTGGTGGCAATCAATGCGGATGAGAATGAGTTTATGGCTCACTTTGACGCTGGCTGCGGCACTGCGGTGGACCTGATCAGCGGGGAAAAGCATGATTTTGGCGGCGGCAGCAAACTGCCTGCATACAGTGCATTCTTCTGGAAAATGGAGAAGTAGAAATGGAGAACAGATGCCGCTCCTCTTTCCGGCGTGGCGGGGGGAGGGGTTGAACGCGCTGGAAAAGCGCTTATTTCCGCGAGCAATGAGCCAAGCGGCCGTGCCTGCACGGCCAGTTGGCGAATGCCGCGAGGTCTTTGATTTTTTGAATGAGGTGCTGATATGTTTCGAGAAATGCGAAGAAAACGGCAGGCATTGTCCGGGGAAGAAATTTCCTCCGTTCTTTATAGAGGAACATCCGGGGTTCTGGCGTTGGCGGGCGATGACGATTATCCTTATGCCGTTACTGTCAGTTATGTATATGATGGGGAGAAAATCTTTTTTCATTGTGCCAAAAGCGGCCACAAACTGGATGCGATACAACAAAACGGAAAAGTTTCTTTCTGTGTTATCGACCAGGATAAAATTGTTCCCGAGAAATACACCAGCTATTTCAGAAGTGTAATTGCTTTTGGACGAGTAGAGGTCATAAAGGATGAAAAGGAAAAGCGCACAGCTATTGAAAAACTGGCAGTCAAGTATGCTCCGGAAGATACGGCTGTCGGACGGAAAAATGCGATTGAGCGGGAATGGCTGCCGCTTTGTATGCTGAAAATGAGTATTGACCACATTACGGGAAAAGAGGCGGTTGAACTAATCAAAGA
>OFFP01002639.1_pt1 | contig 10263 bp, 7 predicted proteins | sample 1521431 | NCBI WGS metagenome assembly OFFP01 (sample SAMEA3504104, study PRJEB24116) | mouse gut metagenome | biome: mouse gut; feature: mouse-associated habitat; material: faeces | place: Denmark | collected 2011 | reverse complement strand
TTTTCTTTTCTTTTCTTTTCTTTTCTTTTCTTTTCTTTTCTTTTCTTTTCTTTTCAAAGTATTGTTCATGCCAGACATATGGTCTCCCATATAGAATTGTACTTTCAGCCCCATTTTCACTCCATATTAAAGCTAAGTATCTGACTACTGGCTTCAGGTTGGTTACTCAGCAGGCAAGTGCCAGTGTGGCTCAGAATCTTGTCCTTTTCCCACTTTCTGGCTTGGCTCAGATACCTTGTTACATCAAGAGGCCATCTGGATTTGGCTTTTCCTGTTCCTGACAGCCTTTATACATTGAAGATTTCGTGAGCCACTTTGGAAGTGTGTTTGTGTGAGAGGTCGGGTTAGCTTGGTAAGAGCTAGTGAAGCCTGTGGCTGTGGCTGCTTCCTCATTTGTCAGAAGTCTGAAGTTAATCAGAAGGCAGAAAAGACCTTTCATCCACTTGGCTGCTTCTTTCCGTAGCTTGTTAGCTCATGCCCAGGCTCTTGGCTTCAGAGAAGCACAGAGTGCTGTGTGCCTCTCTGGCATGCACATGGCCAAGCAATTCTTCCCAGAAGATGGGAGCACCTTCTAAAATGCTATAAAGTGTTACATTGGGTTAAAATACTCATAAGTGTATTTAAAAAATCTTCCTTTCGAGCAGTGACGTCACACGCAGCAGGTGGAGCAGAAGTGCGCGCCCCCACTTCTTCCTCTTTCTGGACTCCATTTTCGTGGTAGCAGCAGCGGTGGTCCGTGGGCTAGTAGCCAACATGCAGGCCCAGGATCCATACACCCTCGAGGTGACCCAACAGGAGACAGACGCCCAGATCAAATATCATGTTTCCTCCCTGCACGGCATTGTCCCCAAAGATCAAGTCGGGTTTCTGGCACAGGATGAGGCCACCCTAGACCAGTGTGACTTAGAAGCCCCGACCACTCAGGAAGTAGCAGGCCGCAAGCTGAGACGTAAAGTTTATGGTTCCCTGGCTCCAAAAGTGAGAGGTCAGATTCCCAAGGTGGCCAAACAGGAAAAGAAGAAGAAGACAGACTGGTCCGATGGGGGAATGCAGTTCAAGCTTGATGTTACAGGTACAGCTTTGTTAATGTTGTGCCCACCTTTGGGAAGAAGAAGGGCCCCAATGCCAATTCCTAAGTCCTATTGCCACCCTGCCGTGCTAATAAAGCTGCTGTGCCCAGAAAAAAAAATCTTCCTTTCAGCTATAAGGTATAGTGGTAGTATCTCTCCTATTATCCCAGCACTCAAAAAAAAAAAAAAAGAAAGAGAAAATGATTATGAGTCCAGACTGGTCTGGAATATGTAGCAAGTCTTTATCTCAAAAAACAAAGGCAAACATGCACTGAAGAGATGACTCTGAAGTTAAGAAAACTGACTATCGTTCCAGAGGACCTAGGTTCAATTCCCAGCACCCACATGGTATCTCACAATGGTCTGTAACTCTAGTCTAGGGGGTCTCTGCCTTCTGAGGGCACAGACACATATGCAGCAGGACACATGTATACTTTTTTTTTAAAAGTACACAAAATGAGCAAACACCAAAGCCCACCTATCTATCTCTCTGAATCATCTCCTAGGGTCTGCTGAGATGTCCATCATGGTAGATGACGTCATGAGGCTTCTGTGCTCCATTTCCCAGGAGAGGAAGATGAAGGCGGCCGTCAAGCACTCTGGAAAGGGTGCCATGGTTGCGGGGGCAATGGCCTTCGTCGGTGGCTTGGTTGGTGGCCCACCAGGAATAGCTGTTGGTGAGTGAGAGTGATTTTACAGGTACAGCCAGCCTTGGGGCTATCATAAAAGCTCAAGGGTCAGGCCTGTCATCCCTGCTCTTGGAATCCAGGAACATGGGAAGTTCAAGGATAGCCTGAGCTACAAAGTGTGTTTCAGGTCTCCAGCATGGTTGGGGTTTTGGGAATACATGGGAGAATGACCTGGTAAGTACGAATGGTGCCTGTCACATGGCCTGCCTGGTCCTGTTTGTATGGTATGACCCTTCTGCTTCTGAGCTTCTGAGCTTTTGTGTAATGCAGAATTCTCTTGGCCTTGGTGTTTGTATCTCTCAGAGCCTGCAGGCACCTTTCCTCCAATGCCAGGAACCCTTTCCTGGAATTCTTCTGCCCTTTCTCTAGAGATATATCTATCCTTGAGTCTAAAAGTACTGGGTATCTGGGTCCCGAGAAGGGACCCAGAGAAGAAGCTAAGCTCGCCAACTTCCTTCCTTGAGTGTGGCTGTGTCTTTATGTGCCTTTTCCTGCTGTGAGAGAACACCATGACCAAAGGCAGCTTGGGGTCGGAAGGGTTTATTTCAGCATGAAGGAGAGACAGGGCAGGAACTCAGGGCAGGAGCTAGAGGCAAGCACTGAAGCAGAGGCCACAGACTGCTGCTTCCCGCTTCTCTTGGCTCAGTGTGCTTGCTTTCTCCTCTGATGGACTATTCAGCACAGTGTGGTTAGCATCCCCACATAGCCTGGGCACCTGCCACGTGCAGCTGGGCAGTTATTCACTGACTGCTGTGGTTTCCAGTCCCCATTTCCTAGCAGGCTGGGCAGAGGGGGGCTCTTTTGTGCTGAGGCTGGTTTCAGTTTCCCAGGTTGCCGACACCCCTTCCCGCTTACTCTGTACTTCCCTTCAGTGGCAGTGTTGACATCTGAGAAGGTTGCATTAAACGAAAGCTACATTTCATAGAAACGGAAGAACACACACAGATGGCCCAGACAGGAGCTCAGACATCAACTTCCTCCCACGACAGGAGAAGACAGCCCACATCTTGTTTCCTTAGAGTTGCCCTCACCTTCTACTCTTACCTAAGTGTCCTGGGGACGCTTGGCTGGGGCTGTTATCATATGGCTATGTCCTGTCCTGTCTCTGTTGTGGCAGCCCATATTTTATTCAGGTTGAGCAAGAACAGAGTCTGTCTGGACTTGCTGCCTCTGGCCCCTGGTCACAGTGGGTGCTTCATTTTCTTTAAAAGACACATAGCTTCTCCTTTCTCCAAAGGTCTAGTAGCAACTTGTGCATCGATGTCCTGATATCCCCACTGCATTAAGTACTCTTGTAAATCAAATATTGATGTTCCATATGGAGGTAGTACAGATGCTTGCCGTACAGTCAGGTCAAGAGGCTCACCTGTATTAGGAGGAATAGTGCAGTCAGACTTGTATGAACATCCCTTCCTGGGATGCCTCTTTCCCTTAGAGACCAAATCTAGCTGCCCGTTTGTAGGGAGCTGTCTGCTTCCAGAGCCACACTGCTTGGGTGTCAGTCTCTGTCTCCTGAGTCCAGCCTACAAGTGGGTTCTCCCTGACATAAGCTGGGTGGTCTGTTTATTTAATGAAAAATTTATAAAGTGAGTATTTTTATTTTATATGCATGGGTGTTTTACCTGCGTGTCCATGAACTATATGCATGCAATACTCACAGAGGCCAGAAGAGGGCGTCAGGTTGTTTGGAACTGGAGTTAAGGATGGTTGTGAGCCACCCTGTGGGTGCTAGGAATCAAACAGCAAGAGTAGCAAGTGCCCTGCTCTTAACCACTGAGCCTACTCTCCAGTCCCACCTACCGTTTTTGAGCTGTGATCTCTATGAATGTCAGACTGGTCTGAAACTATGTATCCCAAATTGATATTCCTTAATGAGGTGGTACAGATGCTTGCAGTATGGTCAGATCAAGAGGTTCACTGGTGTTAGGAAGACAAAACTGAGTTCCTCATGCCTAAGCCGCCAGAGTGCTGGAATTACAATCATGGTGTCCCAGTATTAAAAGAAGCAAAGAGGGGGGCATCTCCGGGGAGTCCGCAAAGAAGCAGTGATCATGCGCAGTCCTATCTGTTCCTGGACCATCCGAGAGCAGCTTTCCCTTGGGACCGGAAGCTGTGCTCCCAGGGCTCTCCGGGTCCCCCACAGCACACTGCCATCCCAGCTGCTGGCTCTGAAACACCAGGGGAGCAGGATTCGGCTCAGTCGCCCCCTGCGTCCTCCACTCCAACACACACCTGCCCCCTCCTGCCAAGGCTAACTTCCCATTTAGCCACAGCCTGTCCTGCTGCGCACCTCCCTTAGACACACTGCTCTCTGCGTGCCCTGTTTTGCTGGTCCCTTCTGCTCTGCTGTTCCTGGCTTCCCCTTAGAGGATCCTGGGAGCATTCTTTGGCCCTAAGGGGCCCTGTCTCAGAAATTCTGACAAGCGCCATAGGCTGACCTGGCAGCAGAAAGTGTGGTCAGTGCAGTGGATGCTTAGATCCCAGCTTGTCCTTCACCTCCCCACCCCCAAACTGTCAGATGGGCTTCTCAGTTATTCTGCCCCACCTTACCCAGATCCTGCACTAGACTGGCTAAGCCTCTTGGACTACAGTAAATAGGAAAGATGCTGACCCCGCCCACCTGTTGTCACCTGGGGCCTGATGCAGTGAAGTAACCACCTATCTCCTGAGTGAGGTTCTATTCTCTTTCTCTGGCTTCCACCTAAGGCAGACAGGATGCTAACTTGCCTCCCAACTTCCACTCTAGGCCGTTCCCTTCCTCCAGGAGGCGCTAAGGAGCTAGCATTGCTCTCCTTTTGTTCCTCCCTGCCGCACACCCTCAGGGTTCTGGTTCCATCTTTTCCTCTGTTCACAGAGAACGACTGGACAATCGTGTTGATTTTTGGTCGATGTTCAATCTTAGACACCGCTATTGTTGCTACTACCAGCACCAAATGGTCACCCCCACCCCGTTTTTCCTGCACTCTCCTCCCCAACAACACTTTAGGGAAAGGGGGGCTGGAGCGCAGCAGGCTGGTTTTCAGACTACCTCACACCAGGAAGGATGGGGCCCTGCCCCTTGGATGCTGTAGCAGAGTGAGGAGGGGTGCCCACTTTAATGGGAAAAGTGTGTAGGAAAACCTTTCCCCCTTGTTCTGTAGGGTAGGGGTAGCCGGTATTGGTGCCAGCCTTGGACTCCTGATCTGAGTTTCTGTTCCCAGTTACTTGAATTTTTTTAAAGGCCTTTTCTGGAAGAAAAAAAAAACCATTTCATTTTGGAGTAGCAATATGTAGAAGTTGCAAGTATTGTACAGAAAATCCCTGTGTGTCCCTCAGCCAGGTTTAGTTTTAGTGGGAATGTATTTCCCGGTGGGGACCGAGCCGCCAGCACTCATGCAATCCTGTGAGATCTCTGTGACTGACCAGTGCACAGTGGCCTTGTTTTTCTTCCAGTTGCCTTTTTTTTTTTTAAATTTATTTTGAGACTAGGTCTCACTGTGTAGCCCTGGCTGTCCTAGAATTCACTATGTAGACTAGGCTGTCTTTGGACTCACAGAGATCCCCTTGCCTCCCAAGTACTGGGATTAAAGGTGTGGGCCCCTATGCTCAGCTGACACCTTTGTTTTTTTGGTTTGGTTTGGTTTTTGTGTTTTTGAGACAGGGTTTCTCTGTGTAGCACTGGCTGTCCTGGAACTCAGAGATCTACCTGTCTCTGCTTCCAAATGCCTCCAAATGCTGGGATTAAAGGTGTGGACTACCACATGAGTACATTGCAGCTGTCTTCAGACACACCAGAAGAGGGCATTAGTTCCCATTACAGATGGTTGGTTGTGAGCCACCATGTGGTTGCTGAGAATTGAACTCAGGACCTCCTGAAGAGCAGTCAGTGCTCTTAGCTGCTGAGCCATCTCTCCAGCCCAACACTTTGCTTTTATAACCTCATTTTCCGTAGTCTCTTCTGGCCCATGACAGTTTCTTAGCCCTTCCTGGTTTTCCTGACCTTGATAATGGGGGAGGGGGGTGCTGGCAGGTGTTTTATAGAATTCTCAGTTGTGTGAGGAGCTTCTCCTGAGCCTTGGGAGGGAACGCCCCTGAGGTGAAGTATCTTCTCCATCAGTTCAGGGATACATGGCGTCCCTGATACAAGGTCAGTGAGGCTGACCATGGTAACTTAGTCAAGGTCATGTGTGATGAGTTTTCCCACTCTTACAATTTTGGTTTCTTACCCCATATTCTGTCCCTTGGGAACAACTGAGTCTATCCAGGCTGCATCTGTGACTGTCTGATTGCTGATATGTACAGTTCATGGGAGGCTTTGAAGATACAGATCTAATGTGCCCAGTGACAGCGGTTGTCTGGCACACAGAGAAACCCTGTATTGAAAAAAAAAACAAAACAAAAAAAACCCAAAAAATTAAAATACATAAAAATTAAAAACAATGTTTCTAGGAGTGAGGGACTCTGTGAAGGGGACCAGGAGGGTGTTTGGGATGTAAATATGGAAAGGCAGACAGACAGATAGACAGACAGGCAGACAGGCAGACAGACAGACAGACAGGATGCATGTCTATTAAGAGAGCTTGGCTGGCACCTGAGCCGCTCTCCCACGCTTCTCCCACAATACCAAGCACCTGGAAAAACAGTGAAAGCAGAAATCTAAAAATAGTGTTTTCTGACTAGACAAGGTGGCTCGCACACACTTATGATACTCAGCTGAGATGCTGAGGCAGGGGGATCAAGAGTTCTGGACTGCCCCGGCTCTATAATCATAAAAAAAAAAAAAGTAAGAAAAAGTAAAACAAAGCCCCCCCTGGAAAAAGAACTAGTAAATTCTGTTGTGTTTGTTTGGAGGAATGGGATGACAGAATCTCCAAGATTACAACTTGCCGCCAGAGTCATTCCCCATTTGAGTTCTCTAGGAATTCCCTAAGCTCAAGGGCATGATTTCTAACACCTCTGAATTTATATCGATTTGACACAAGCTTGAGTTATTTTGGAAGAGGGAATCTCAACTGAGAAAATGCCTCCTGCTAGACTGGCCTGTGGGCAAGCCTGTGACTGGCCTGTGGGCAAGCCTTTGGTACATTTTCTTGATTGATTATTGGTGTGGAAGAGCTTGGCCCATCGTGGGTGGTGCCATTCCTAAGCTGGCGGTTCTAGGTGCTAAAAGAAAGCAGGCTGAGCAAGCCAGTGAACAGCGCTCCTCTGTGGCCTCTGCATCAGCTCCTGCCTCCAGGCCTCTCCCCAGACTTCCCTCAGCTATGGAGTGTGATCTGAGTTATAAGATGAAATTAACCCTTTCCACCCCAAGTTGTTTATTGTCATGGTGTTTTATCACAGCAATAGAAACCCCTAAGACCTTCACACTGTGGAAACGGTTCAGGCTCCCAGCCTTTCCAGGCAAATGGGTTTCCCCAGAAGATGCACGTCCCTCTCGGCTTCCCCTTTACGGAGACAAATTGCTCTGGGAGCCACAGTGGGGGTGGGGGGTGTTCCTCAGCCATGAAGGGGATCTTAGTTGGCACAGTTCTGAGGTAGAGAGGGTGTAAATGAGGGGCATTGGGAACAACCAATTTGAGTATCAATTATGTGGACCAAATGGACTAGAGACCACATCAACCTTTGCCCTGCAGAGTGCCTGGCAGAAGCTGTGCATGCTGTGACCTGCTGGTGAATGTCCCCACTTGTCATGACTCTCGGCAAGAAACAAAGGCCATTGTTGGGGAATGAGACTGACTAATTGAGCCCTTCCTTGTTTTCCAGGGGGGCTCGTTGGGGGCCTGATAGGTGCTTGGATGACGAGTGGACAGTTCAAGCCCATTCCTCAGATCTTAATGGAGCTGCCCCCCGCTGAAAAGCAGAAACTTGTTAACCAAGTCATGGCCATCATCAGGCACTTGGACTGGACAGATGCTGTGCAGCTGACTGCTCTGGTCATGAGCAACCAGGCCATGCAGCAGAGGCTCTTGGCCATACTAACGAGCTATGTCACCAAGGAGCTGAAGGCTAAGATCTGCTATGGTGACTAGGCCCCGCCCCCCTGGGAAGTGGGGCTCTCATTTTAGATGATTCTATGGCTCATTGAAGGTGACCATGGAATGGGGGAAGCCTGACTTCTGGGAAACTTGTCTATTACCAGCATTGATTGTAAGCCGCCATGCTAGTGCATTCTGTTGGACCGTCCTGCTGGAGAGGCATCAGCCATGCCTCTTGGGCTGTGTGTGCCATGGAAAGGTACAGGCGTGCCTGCTGTAGGCATTCACGGACAGCTTGGAGTCCTCCCGATGATCATGTGGGTCTAAAAGATTCTCATATTGTTGGCTGGCAGACCATAGCAGATGATTCTCTTTCTGTGAAGTGTACCTCCAGGTACCTGTCACAGGATCGAATCTCCTTAGGCTCTGGGGTCTTGGGGTTCAGAGCCAGCTCTTGTCAGGATTGTGCTAACCTGCTAAGTGTTTCCCTTCCTTGGCCAAGGACTTCCCAGTAGTCTCATGATGACAATTGTCCTTCCTTTGAGTGAAGCCACAGATGCCAGGCAGTCTCTATACTCTGCTACAGGCTAAGCCCTAGATGCTCTTGAGTAACTTTAGTTTAGCTTGTAGGAGCTTCTTCTGCCTCCTTAAGAAAAATCATAGCACTTCATTATCTTTTACTTTCTGTGTCGATTCTGGACTCTTTTTGTTCTCTACGCTTTCGTAGCCTAAATTCATTTAGCTCAGTTTTCTTTTTCTTCTTACTATGTTTCCTTGGGCTAGCCTTGAAGTCCTGGGCTCAAGCTACGACTGTAGGCTTATGCCACTATACCTAGCTTTACCTCAAAGACTGTTGTCTACTCTACTTTTCCTAAGCCCTCCCATGCTCTCCTGTCTGCTGGCTGCAAACTACAATTCATTTGTGTAAAAGACAAAATTACCAATGACTCGAGTTCAGAGATTCTAACATAGCTTGGTGCTGTGGTGCAGACCCATATCCACGGTCCCAGATAATTGAAATCCATGGGCCCAGGAATTCAAGGCCAACTGGACATTTTGGAAGCCAGGAGATAGGTGGGGACACATACACCTTCTTAGTCGGATTTTATTTGCAGTCACAGAATCAAGAGCAGCAAGTGCTCTGGTGAGATGGAGAGAGAGAGTGGACAAGGGCGAGCAAGGGAAAGTGGAAACAGCAAGAAAACTAGATTAACCTCTTGTGACACTAGCTGTTTATGGATTGGGCTAGCCTTGCCTCCATTTCCCTAAGTGACAGTGGCTCATGTCGCCTCTGATTCCGACCAGCAGAAAGGAACAACGACACTACGTTCTTCTCAAAGCAGTTTATTCAGGAACCTTTCAACATGCATGCAGAAAAAAATCTCTCCAGCAGGAATCTCTCTCTAGCCCCCAATCATAATCCCTTATATAACCCCACAACCACGCCCCATCAGCCCAGTCCACGTAACAGCAGTCCATTGGCCAGAATCATCACTTGTCATATGGTCCGATCTTGCATCATGGTGCACCTGCGCAGTTCACCCATTGGATGTGGCTTAATCAGGGTGTATGAGGAAGTCAGGTGCAAGTCATGAGACTTGGCTGCAGTCCCGGGTGCCATCTTGGGACTGCTGCCACACCGGCTCCTCACAGGCTCAGACCTGACATTAGCATGTTTGTTTTCCTTGTGTTCTGGATGGAACCCAGGGCCTTGCATAGGCTAAGTGCCACCCCTGAGTGCTGCTCCTAGTCCTCTCTGGGTTGATCCTAGGCAAGTTCTCCAAGTAATCTGTGGATCTGCTGATTCCCACTGAGCCTGGTTCCAGCCCTTGAGTGACTCAGCTTTGGTCTGGTTGGTTGGTCCCAGTGCTGGAGCTCAACGAGTAACATCTAACATTGTATCCATTTGATTAAGTATTTGATACTTCCTCCTTATCCCTCCTTGGAGGTGCTCACTCACAGAGGGCAGGGGCTATGTGTCTTGGTCACTTCTCCTGCCTCCAGCTTGCTCCTGCCTGGCACCATGGCTTTTGGGGGGGGGGTAGACACTCAATAAATATATATTTTTAAAGCTATGTATTTCATATCTTTCTGTTTGTTTGTTTATTTATTTATAGCTTTACTTATATATTTTGCATGTTTTGTCTGCATTTATATAAGTATGGTGTATGTGTCTGGTTCCCACAGAGGCCATAGGAGGCACTTGACCTCCTGGAAACGATGTTACTGACAATTGTGAGCCACCATGTGGGTGCTAGGAACTGAACCCAGGCCCTCCGTTAGGGCATCAATGGCTAAACAATCTCCCTCCTCTAGGTTTGGGTTTTTAAACCTGGGTTTCTCCATGTGATTCTGGTTGGCCTCAAACTCATGGTCTTTCTTCCTGCCTCAGCCCCTTGAACTCAGAGACTACAGGCAGTTATTTCCAAGCCAAGACAAATATGTTTTGTTGTTATTGTTGTTAGAAGTCTTAACGTTCTTATTGTTTGTTTTTTCTTTGTTTAGTTTTTTGTTTTGTTTGTGTTTTGTTTTGTTTTGTTTTGTTTTGTT
>OFFP01002633.1_pt1 | contig 10278 bp, 9 predicted proteins | sample 1521431 | NCBI WGS metagenome assembly OFFP01 (sample SAMEA3504104, study PRJEB24116) | mouse gut metagenome | biome: mouse gut; feature: mouse-associated habitat; material: faeces | place: Denmark | collected 2011 | reverse complement strand
ATACGCTGATTAATGATTACGAGATATCTGAATCCCTGCTCTACAGATTGAGACACAATCAGTCGGTAAGCATGCACTCCATCAATAGGCTCTGTGATATCCTGGAATGTGATATTGGAGACATCGTGACGTATTACAGAGAATAGGTACATCTAATAAAAGAAATAGACAACAGCCCCTGTTCTTTCAGCAGGAGCTGTCTTCGTTTCTATATTCAGTTGTTTTCTGGTCAGCACAGTGCTGATTCCTCTTCCTTAGACTAATCAAATAATCACCAAATGATTGTAGACCTTGTGCATTCTCCCTGATTTTATTGGCTTTCTGGGGCTGAAATAAGGTTCAAATCTAGTATGCCCTATTGTTTAAGATAGTGCGAAATTCATAAAATCTTATGCCATTAGCTATAATAGAAATTTTACAATATTCAGATAAGAAAGCTCCTTTAACATCATACGTGCAAGAGCCCCCTTTCCTATATTTTAAAAAAGTAATCAAAGGTAATCAAAATAAAAGTTCCAAAATGCAGTAAATTCAAGGAAAATCAAGCTTTTCTTTCGGGTTCGAATCCCGTATGCTCCATTTTTTGGAAACAGCGGAATCTCATAGAATATGAGGTTCCGCTGTTTTTATATGTCTTTCATATCATTTCTTTTCCCCTTTGTCAACGCAAAATCCGTCACACACCTGTAACTTTTTTCTGCTATAATGTGTTCATGACACTCTAAAAGAAAAAGGCGGAACACGACTATGACCCACATCTACTATATAGAAGACGACCCCGACATCGCCGCTGCCGTGGCGGAATATCTGGAACAGAAAGGCTTCCGCGTCACCCTCTGCGCCACCCTGGCCCGGGCCAGAGCGGCGCTGGAGTCCCATCTGCCCACTCTGGTGCTGCTGGACTGGAACATGCCGGACGGCCACGGGGACAGGCTCTGCCGATGGATCCGGAGCAGGTGGAAGGATCTGCCCATCATCTTCCTCACCGTCCGCAGCGATGCCTCGGACATCGTCTCCGGCTTCCGGGACGGCGCCGACGATTATGTCGTCAAGCCCTTCCAGCTGGAGGTGCTGTACTCCCGCATCCTGGCGCTGCTGCGCAGGACGGGCAATGTGGCGGAGCAGTACCTCTCCTGCGGCGGCATCCGCATAGACCAGAACCGCCGGACAGTCACCTGCCATTCGGAGGAAGTCCTCTTAAGCGCGGCGGAATATCAGCTCCTCCTGTACCTGATGCAGCACAAGGGGAAGACCCTCACCAGGGAACAGATCCTTGCGCAGGTATGGGACGCGAACGGAAACTATGTGAACAACAACACCCTGACGGTCACCGTGAAGCGGCTGCGGGACAAGCTCGGCCAGCCCGTCTGCCTGAAGACCGTCAGGAGCGTGGGCTACCGCATGGAGGATACCCTATGAGCGGACGGAAGAACGTATTTGTCACTTTGGGCCTGACGTTGTCCGTAAGCCTCCTGGCCGCCGCCCTGGCCGTGCTGCTCTTTACCTTCCATTACGGGCATCTGCAGTTCGACCTGCTGAACGCGGTCTGCGGGGAGGTGGTGGAGCAGGATCCGCAGGCCCGAAGGATTATTGCCGCCGCCCTGAAGGAATACACAGGCGGGAACGCCGACGGCTCCGCATACGAAGACGTATTATCGTCATTAGGGTACCGGGCCAGCGACTTCTCCGTCCCCACCTACAGGCAGAGCCTCTGGTGCATCGGGGCCGGGTTCCTGGCAGGGAGCCTGCTCTTCGCCTGCACCTGGGCTTACCGCAACCGCAGGGAGGCCCTGCGGATCCTGGCCCTGGCAGCGTATCTGGAACAGAGGGGCACCAGCGCCGCTCCTATCCTCCCCGCCTCCCCAAAAGCTGCCTCCGGGGAGGACGACTTCTCTAGGCTGGAGGATGAGATATACAAGACCGTGACCTTCCTCTATCAGACGAAGGAGGCGGCCATCCAGGCCAGGAACGGCTTCGCGGAGAACCTGTCCAACATCGCCCACCAGCTCAAGACCCCCATAACCGCCATCTCCCTGTCCGTCCAGATGATGGAGCACGACCTTGCTGCGAAGGCCTCCTGCGCCAGGGAAACAGCCATGCCCCCAATCTCCCCGGCTGTCACATCCGGCTGCTATCTGGAACAGATACAAAAACAGCTCCAACGTCTCACCCGCCTGGAGGAAGCGCTGCTTTTGCTGTCCCGCATCGATGCCGGGACTTTGGCTTTGGAGAAAGAGGAGGTGGATGTCTTTACCCTGCTGGTGCTGGCGGCGGACAATCTGCAGGAGCTGCTGGACGCATCCGGAACTTCCGTGGAAATCCCGGAGCAGGGCGGCATGATGGTCATGGCAGATCTGGACTGGACCATGGAGGCGGTGATGAACCTGATGAAGAACTGCCTGGAGCATGGGGGCGGTGGGAAAATCCTCTGTTCCTACGCCCAGAATCCTCTGTACACGGAAATCCTGATCTGGGATGAGGGCAGGGGCTTCGCCAAGGAGGACATCCCCCACCTCTTCCAGCGCTTCTACCGCGGCCGGAACGCTGCCAAAAACGGCATAGGCATCGGCCTGGCCCTGGCAAAGGAAATCATTGAACTCCAGAACGGCACCCTCCGGGCCAGGAACAGGCCGGGCGCAGGCGCTCTGTTTGAAATCCGCCTCTACAGTCACTGAGTTGTAAGTTTCGTCTGATATACTGTAACCTGTAAGGCAAAACTACAATAGGAGGATAATCAAAATGGAAATCTTAAAATGTCAGGGCGTCCGAAAGATATACGGCACCGGCGACAATCAGGTGACTGCCCTGGACGGAATCAATCTGTCCGTGGACAAGGGAGAATTCGTGGCCATCGTGGGCTCGTCCGGCTCGGGCAAGTCCACCCTGCTGCACATCCTGGGCACCGTGGACAAGCCCACTGAGGGGTCGGTCATCATAGACGGCACAGACCTCTCCACGCTGACCCCGACCCAGGCCGCCATCTTCAGGCGCAGAAAGGTAGGGCTGGTGTACCAGTTCTACAACCTGATCCCCACCCTCACCGTGCGGAGGAACATCCTGATGCCATTGGCCTTGGACAAAAAGAAGCCCAATCAGGAATATTTCCGGAAGGTGGTCAGTTCTCTCGGCATTTTCGACAGGCTGGAGGCTCTGCCAAGCCAGCTCTCCGGCGGCCAGCAGCAGCGCGTCGCCATCGCCCGCTCGCTGATCTACCGCCCTGCATTGCTTTTGGCGGACGAGCCCACGGGGAACCTGGACCAGAAGAATTCCAAGGAGATCATGGATATGCTAGGGCTCTCCAACCGCAGCCTGAACCAGACCATTCTGCTGATCACCCATGACGAAAAGGTGGCCCTGGAGGCGGAGCGCATCATCACCGTCCAGGACGGGCGCATCGTAAGCGATGAACGAAGGGAGGTGAAGACGCTGTCCGCAGAGCTGTGACGGCATATCCTATGTGGAAAGAATATTCATCCGATTACCTGAAAAAAAATCCCTCCTCCAGCCTGTCCGTGCGGATTTCAGCTTTTATCTCGGCACTGCTCCTGTCCCTTTTGTGCTGTCTGTTCTATAATATTTGGAAGTATGAGGTGGAACGGATATCGCTGAATGAAGGCGGCTGGCAGAGCCGGCTGGTGGGGGAGATCGATGGGGAGGCCCTGGAAGCCATCCGAAATTTCGCCACTGTGGAAGAGGCCGTGGTAAACGAGGAAAAGAGCCAGGACGGAGAAATGGTGACAGACCTCTATTTCTACCATTATAAAGATGTCCTTCAGGACACGCCCCGCATCGCCGAGCTGGCCGGGATTCCCCCGGAGAACACAGCCTACCATCATGAGCTCCTGGCGCTGTACCTGGTACGCGATCCCCAGGACACCGCGCCCAGGCTGCTGTTTCCCCTGTTCCTCCTGATCGTGGCCCTGGCTTCCTTCTCCCTGGTGATCATCATACACAATTCCTTTGCGGTGTCCATGAACGCCAGAATCCATCAGTTCGGCATCTTTTCCAGCATCGGCGCTACGCCGAAGCAGATCCGCAACTGCCTGCTGCAGGAGGCTGCCTCTTTGTGCGCCCTGCCCCTGTTCGTGGGGAGCCTCCTGGGCGTAGCGGGCGGGATGGGGCTGATACTCCTGACCAATGTGCTGTTGAGAGACGCTGTCCAGGGCCGACATGAGTCCAGCCCCGGATACCACCCCCTGATCCTGGCCGCCACCCTGCTCGTTGCCGTGGCGACCATATGGCTCTCCGCCTGGCTGCCCGCCCGGAAGCTGAGCAGGCTCACGCCCCTGGAGGCCATCAAGAACACCGGGGAGCTGCAGCTGAGGCGCAGAAAGTCCTCCCCCATCCTCAGCCTCCTGTTCGGCGTGGAGGGAGAGCTGGCGGGCAATGCCCTGAAAGCCCAGCGAAAGGCCCTGCGGACGGCCTCCCTGTCCCTTTTGTTCTCCTTTATGGCCTTTACGATGATGCAGTGCTTCTTCTCCCTTACGGCAATCAGCACCAGGGAGACCTATTTTGAGAGATATCAGAACGTCTGGGACATCTATGCCACCCTGAAAGACACCCAGGTGGAAAGCTTCCCGGAGACGGAGGAGCTCCAGGGGCTTGCAGGGGTGGAGAGCGCCATCGTGTACCAAAGGGCAGCGGCGAGGCGGCTCATCACAGAGGCACAGATAAGCGAGGAGATGAAGTCCTTCGGCGGGTTTTCCCAGGCTCCCGGGCAATATGTGACGCAGGTACAGGACGGCTGGATGGTGAACGCGCCCCTGGTCATCCTGGATGACAACAGCTTCCTGGCCTATTGCGAACAGGTCGGCGCCGCTCCCCGGCTGGACGGGGCGGTGGTCATGAACCAGATCCGGGATGTGACCAATCCCGATTTCCGGCATCCGGTCTACTGTCCTTACCTGAAAAAGGATTCCTTAGGGGAAGCCCCTGTAAGCGTCCTGCGCCAGTCCGGCAGCGAGGATGTCACGGCGGAGGTGGCGGTCTTGGCCTATACGGAGCAGGTCCCGGCCCTGCGGGAGGAATACGCCACCCTTGACTACTATGAGCTGGTACATTTCATCCCTGCCTCCCTGTGGCGGGAAATCGGCGGGCAGCTTGGGGGCACGAATGAGGAAGTCTGCATCTGCGTGCTGGGGAGAGAGGGCGCCGCTCTGGAGGAGCTGAACGCCCTGCAGGCACAAATCCATGCCATCGTCAGCAAAAACCATGCCGCAGAGAGCGAAAACCGCATCCAGGAATATGACTCCAACAATACCATGTTTCAGGGGATGATGGCGGTCTTCGGCGGCTTCTGCGTGCTGCTGGCCCTGATTGGCATGGGCAATGTGTTCTCCAACACCCTGGGCTTCGTGCGGCAGAGGAAACGGGAATTCGCCAGGTACATGTCCGTGGGGCTGACGCCGACCTCCCTGCGGAAAATGTTCTGCATCGAGGCATTGGTCCTGGCGGGGCGCCCGATTCTGATCACCCTTCCCCTGGCGGTGGCGGCCGTAGGCGCCATGCTGAAGCTGAGCTATGTGGATGCGGGAGAATTCCTGGCCCAGGCGCCCCTTGTCCCAATCGCCGTCTTCATGCTGGCCATCGTGGCCTGCGTGGCGCTTGCCTATTCCCTGGCCTGGCGCAGCATCCGGAAGATCAGCCTGGCGGAGGTCCTGAGGGACGATACCATGCTGTAGGAAGGCCGCACAGCGCCTGTGCATATTTCTAGAGGCTGCCCTAAGGCAGCCTCTTTCCTTCCAAAATCATTCCTGCCCGGTTTCAACGGCATCCGTCCGGTATATGAATTCCATCTGTCCAGTTTCCAAATCCGGCCGCAGGTATGGAGGACTTCCGAAATCCCTTAAAGTATATCCTATCCATTGCCTGAAAATAATTTCATTGCAAAAGCTCCTCAGAACTCCTTCCGCTCCATAATCTTGATGCTGATATGGCAGGAGAGGAGCAGCAGGGCGATGCAGACGCCCAGAGCCACCACGATGCCTAACCGAGCGCTCATCACCGGCATCCGCTCCCCCAGGGCTTCCAGGTCGATGCCCAGCCTCTCCGCAATCTTTGTTCCCGCGATCACCACCGCGAAGATGCCTCCCATAATCACAATCTGGGCTATCCTGCTCTTCTCCGCCTCGAATTTCAGCCGCAGCGGCACCAGGAGCACATTCAGGCACATCGCCACAGGCAACAGCACTAGAGCCGTCATCATGCCCTCCATGGGGTCGAGGCCGCTTCGGACCGCCCCGGCCACAATGGAGATGACGCTCCCCAGAAGCCATCCGCCGCCACACATCAATATGGCGAACAGATATTTTTCCAGCACATAGTCCTTTCTGGACACAGGCAGGGAGAACAGGAACGCGTTCCCATTGTCGAATTCATCATAGCTGATGGTGCTGGACGTGAACGATGTCCCGATGATGGCCAGGTAGATAACGATGAAGCTCATATCGCTGCTGTAGAAGGACATGCCCACCGCCACCAGGAGGATGATTGCCAGGGAATTCCCCATATTTTTCATCAGTCTCAAATCCTTAATCAGTAATCCTTTCATAATGTCTCACCTCGTATCATCATCATAATCACTTCGTCAATGCTGCCCTTCAGGATGGCGATTTTCGGATAGTTCTCGCTGTAGAAGCGCTTCTGGTTGGTCAGGCAGCTATATCCGAAGCTCTCCTTCCTGCTGCGCAGGAGATAGCGCTTCTCAATCGTCCGGTACTGCTCCTCGTCCACCTTCAGCACTGCGTAATCATCTAACAGCACGTCCGTATCCTCATGGAGGATGATTTTCCCCTGATGTATCATATAGACGTCGTCGCACAGGGTCTCCAGGTCGCCGGAGATGTGGGAGCTTATCAGGATGCCCCTGTCCTCGTCCTGCTCCATGAATGCCCGAAGCAGCTCCAGAAGCTCGTCCCTGGCCACCACGTCCAGGCCCGCCGTGGGCTCATCCAGGATCAGGAGCTGCGCCCTGTGGGAAATGGCCGTCAGGACCTTCAGCTTGGCCTTCATGCCCGTGGAGAACTCCTTAATCTTCTGGTTGTCGGGAAGCCCGAACCGCCTGACCTGCTCCAGGAAGAACCCCCTGTCGAACCGGGCATAGAGGCTGGCCATGACAGGGACGATGTCCTTTATGGTCAGGTACCCGCTGAAGCCCGCGTTGGACAGGACTACGCCCAGCTTCTCCTTATCCTTTGCGCCGAACTGTGCGCTGTCCTTCCCCAGGATCTCTATCCTGCCGCCGTCGGGCCTGATCAGCCCCAGCACTGCCTTGAACGTGGTGCTCTTCCCCGCCCCGTTCTGCCCCACCAGCCCTGTCACCCTCCCCGACAGGACTTCCATGGAGCAGTCCAGCCGGAACGTGTCGTAGCTTTTCCGTAAATTTTCAATCCTCAACATAGTCATCCCTCCAAAATAAGGTCAAATAAGATTCTAATGTCCTCATCGCTTATCCCGTATCTCCTGCCTTTCTGGACAGCCATCTCCAGATCCGCCTCCAGCTCCTTCTTCTGCCCCTCCAGCAAAAGGCCCGGATTCACTGCCGCGACGTAGGTTCCCTTGCCATGGACAGTCACGGTAAAGCCATCCTCCTCCAGGCTGTCATAGGCCTTTTTCACGGTCAGCGCGCTGATCCGCAGATCCCTTGACAGCACCCGGACAGAGGGCAGATTATCGTTCTCCTTCAATTCCCCGCCGCGTATCAGGGTCTTGATCTGGTCTGTAATCTGTTCATAGATGGGAACCATGGAAGAACTGTTTATAATAATGCGCATTCCTTTTTCCTCCTTGCAAACAGTATATAACAGCGCACAACTGTTGTCAAGTGTTATACACTGTTTATCTAAAGTTTTTGCATAAAAAAGCAGCGGAGCCTCCTTCCTCCCGGGCTCCCGCCGCTTATGTACTGCGATTTACTTTCCGTCCCCCGCCGGGCGGCGTCTGCGCCTCCCCTGTACACGGTGGTCTCAGCGTTCTTTTTCCAGCATCTGCTTCAGCCTCTCGTCAGCCCAGACCACCCTGTTGCGCCCATGCCGCTTGGCGTCGTACAGCTGTGTGTCCGCGAACTGCAGGTAAAACCCGTAGCCGTGCTCCACCGGGGGACAGACGGTAATGCCGCCCATGCTGACCGTGACCCACTGGGCTACGGAGGGGTCATGGGGAATATGGAGGTCCTCTATGGCCTGCCGGATCTTTTTCATATGCCCGAATATCTTATCGGCCTGGTCCCCCATGGCAATCGCCACAAATTCCTCGCCGCCATAGCGGGCCAGGAAGTCCGTGCTGCGCTGCAGATAGGAGGCCGCCGTCTGCGCCACGGCGGAAATCACTTTATCCCCGGCGGGATGGCCGAAGGTGTCGTTATATACTTTGAAGCGGTCGATATCGAACATGCAGATGGAGAACGGGATTTGCAGCCGGTTGGCCTCATTCCACCTTATGATGCTGTATTCCTCATACCTGCGCCGGTTGGCGATCCCCGTAAGCTGGTCGGTCATGGACTGCTGTTCCACCTGTTTGCGGTACTGGTACAGCTTCACATGGGTATTGACCCTCGCCCGGACAATCAGGGGGTGGAAGGGCTTCGTGATATAGTCCACGGCTCCCAGGATAAGCCCGCGCTCCTCGCTGGCCACGTCGGAAAGGCTGGTGATCAGGATCACCGGCACGTTCTTGGTGGCATTATCGTCCTGGAGCTTCTTCAGCAACGTAAAGCCGTCCATCCCCGGCATCACCACATCCAGCAGGATCAGCGAGAAATCCCCCTCCCCTGCAAGGCGCAGCCCCTCCTCCCCCTTCTGTGCAATGGTGATGTCATACTCGTCCTTGAGGATGGACTTCAACTGGGTCGCCTGCAGGACGCTGTCGTCAACAATCAGAATTTTTTTCATACTTCCTCCAGAAAATGTAAATAAACGTTCACTATCATATGGTCAAAAACAAACCGCCCTTCAGCGGCATGTATTTATTTCCGACTCAATCTTGAGAGCCTCTCCGGCTTCAGGTAACCGCTCAGCCCGGTGGTCAGCAGCCGGAACACCGTCTCCTCGGTCTCCTCATTATTTGGAAGGATTCCCTCCACCACATATTTCGCGTACAGCAATGTGGACGTGAGGACATGGAGCCACAGCATGTCCTGATTGATTCGATCCAGGCTGGGAAACACCTTTTTGAAAATCCGGACCATCCCGATGAAGGTTCCGAAGTATGTCACGTCCCGGCTTCTGTCATAACTGGGGAACGCGGCGCTGTCCCGGAACCGGTAGTAGAAGACCGTCTCGTCCGGGCGGGACGTCCAGAACCGGAAATAGGGCAGCCACAGCGTCTTTACCGCTCCCATCGGGTCAGTGAGCATGACCAGAGGATTGAACTGCAGATCCTCGAAAATCGCCGCGGCCTGTCTGTCCACATAAGTGAAGCACTCTGTCAGCAGCTGCTCCTTGCCCTCAAAGTGCCGGTAGATCGCGCCTGAGGAAATCCCTGCCAGCTTGCTGACATTCTGGATGCGCACCCCTTCCAGGCCATACTGCCGCACGGCCTTTATCGTCGCATGGATGATTCGCGTTTTGGTGTCGTCCAGTGTTGTCATATCCCCCTCGTCATAGGCGCTTGCCGGCATCATCTGTTCATCTGTAAATTATATATGATATTACGGTTTTTGACAATATCCTTTTTCCCATCTTCTGCCATTTATACTGCGCATCGGTTAAATTTGCAGCGCCAGCCAAGCACTTTCCCGGAGATGCCACTGTAAATCCTGGCGGTCTGCAGCATAAACTGACAATCACCAAAATCTGCCAGGCAGCCCGGCTCACAGGCGAAAGCCTATGGGGACATTGCGGCAGATTTCATCGCTCGTGAGTATATCTGCCAGTTGCGCTGTCAAAACGGCTACTTGCGCTATGGCCGTTAAGATTTGTCCGTTTCCTTACGATACAGGAATTGAAGGCCCGCGTCCCGGCCGGAAAGTCGGCACGGGGAATGGGGCGGAAAGGGATGGGAAAAATCAGGATCGCGATATGTGATGACGAACAGAATATCCGCAGCTATCTGGCCGCGCTGATCCGGCGGGAGGATTCTTCATGCCGGATTTCGGAGTATGCCTCCGCGGAGGCCTATCTGGCTGCGGGAGAGGATTATGATCTGCTGTTGCTGGATATCGAGCTGGGAGGCGGGGCGGGGAGTCCCGGCTCCATGGACGGCATGGCGCTGGCCAGGAGGCTTCGGAGCCTTCCTCCGGACAGGCAGCCCCTCATCATCTTCGTCACAGGCTATGAAAGC
>OFFP01002628.1_pt1 | contig 10291 bp, 8 predicted proteins | sample 1521431 | NCBI WGS metagenome assembly OFFP01 (sample SAMEA3504104, study PRJEB24116) | mouse gut metagenome | biome: mouse gut; feature: mouse-associated habitat; material: faeces | place: Denmark | collected 2011 | reverse complement strand
GTAACATCCTTGCCGCGCGCGTCGCGGATGGGCAAGGCCATACCGGGCCCTGTCCCGGCCTCGCCCACCTCAAAAAGGGGGCCGTCCCCCGTGCGGATGGAAAGGCCGCGCACCCACGGCAAGCCCTTTTGCAGCCCTTCAAGGTAAGGCCGGATGGAGGGCACCTGTTCCAGCCGCAGGCCGAGGGCGGCGACGTGTTCCATATCCTGCCGGACGTGTCGCGCAAGTTGCGTGGCCGTGCGTTCGATCACGGTTTCCTGAAAAGTGACGAAGGGCCCGCGCAGCAGGAAAAGGAAGGCGAGCTGGCTGACGAGGAGCGGGATGACAAGGCACCACGCGCGGCCCAGCCGGGGAAAGGGTGGCTTCCCGTTGAGCATGACCAGCAGCGCCAGCAGGCCGCAGGCCGCCGCCGTCCAGCCGAGGAAGGCGAAGAGGTGCGGCGTGGCCGCGCGCCGCAGGCCGGAGGAAAGCTGAGCCTCGTCCACGCCGAGGAGCACGCCGCCCACTTCCTTGTCCAGTCGATCCCGGATGGGGTGGTACAGCCAGATGATCCCGTCCTGCGAAAATTCCTCCACCTGATGGCGCACGCCTTTCCGCCGGGCCGGGACGTGCGGCCCGTCGCCGGGCACATTCCACGCGGCCACGGCCTTGCCCTCGGCGTTCTGCACCAGCAGCCGTCCGGTCCCCGTGGTCCGGCAGAAGGCGGCGACGCGTTCCCCGAGATGTTCGAGGCGGTCCGGCTCCTTGCCGAAACGTGCCAGACGTGAGAGGTCCTGCCCCATCTTTTCGCACGAAAGGGCCTGCACGGAAAGGAGGGACTCGCGGTATGTCTTGTAGAGGGCGGAAAGGGCGAGGATGCCGTAGAGCACCTGCGCGGCCAGCAGAGCCGCGAGCCCGGCGGCGAGAAGGGAACGGCGGGAGACCCGGTTGTCCATGTCATTCGCCAGCATTTTTGATGTCTTGATAGATGGCGTCTACGGCGGCGAGTATCTCGAAGGGGGGGTTCCAGCCGATGAGCATGGCCATTTTCAGGTTGATAGCGAGCCCGAGCGGGCTTTCAAAGACCTGCCCCACATCCCGTGGCCGGGCCCCGGCCATGACCTTGGCCACGGATTCGGCCCCGAAGGTGCCTTCGCTGCCGAAGCTGCTCTGGGCGAGACTCATGAGCACCCCGAGTTTGGTTTCCTCGATGCCGCTCTGGGAGAAGGAAGGGACGCCCGCCTCGATGATCGGCTGAAGCAGTTCCTTCATCCTGTTCCATTGCACGCCGGAGTTGGTGGTGATGTAGATCGCGTCCGAGGTCCGGGCGAGCGTGGCGAGGCACTGGCGCAGGTTGGCGAAGCTCTGGTCCGCCTGCACGTTGAGGGTGGTGGTGCAGCGCACGAGTTCGATGCCGAGTTCCTGCGCGGCCTCCTCGATGGAGGCGAGGGCTACGTCCGAGCGGCCTTCCGGCGTATCCTCGTAGGGTACGCCGAGTTTTTTGAATTTGAAGATGTCGTGGAAAACCGTGATCTGCCGCTTGTAGCGGGCGGGCTCCAACTGGGCGTGGACGTGATCGAGCCCCGAGTCCTCGACTGACTTGACGATGCCCGCCTGCACGGCGTCGGTCACGGACATGGAAAAGACAGGCACGCTATGTTCGTCCGTGGCCATGTCCAGACCGGCCCACGTGCCGTAGGCGAAAATCATGTCCACGTCGCCCCGCTCGCGGATGCGCCGCAGCAGAGCCTTTTTGTTTTCGGCGCGGCGTTTTTCGTCCCAGCCCGCCGAATAGTAGCCGTCCTTGAGGAATTCGATGCGTTCGCCTCCCGCGTGTTCGGCCAGCCAGTCCCACATGGGGCGGGTGTCGTCCGCGTCGGTGGGGATGGGCACGTCGCCGTGTTCGATGAGGCCGAGCTTCGCCAGCCCCTGCGCGGTGGCGGCGAGGATTTGCTGGTAGTCCGTATAGCCGCCGCCTTCCACGTAGACGGCGCGCCATTTTTTCAGGGGGGCCGCTTGAGCGGCCGAGGCCGCGGCGCAGCATCCCGTCACGAGGGCAAGGATCAGAATCAGGGAAAGGCGAAAGCGTTTCATGAGGCGTCCCGGGATGAGGGAAAAGCGGATGACTTGAGGCGACAATGATGTTTCTGTGACCTATCCCGCCGTTGACGTCAAGAAAAAAGCCCGCAAAAGCGGGCTGTTCGGAAGCCGGGCCGAAAGGAGGGCAAGTCCCTCCCGCGGCCTTAAAAAGGCGTCAGCGGGTCCTGTTTTCCGACAGGACGGGCGCTTCCTGAAGCGGGAAGGGTTCCGGTTCGCTCGGCGGGGCGAAGATGAAATCGCGCTGGACCACGAAACTGAAGGCGTAGAGCACGCTTTCCATCACCACCTTGGCCATGAGTACCGAGAGCCCGGCCTTCTCATGCAGGACGTCGATGCCCCAGCAGGCAATGGCCGCGAAGAGTACCACCGTCAGCGCGTAGAGGGCCATGGGGCGCAGGGCGTGGCCATCGGCCCGGAAGACGAAATGGCGGTTGACGATGAAGTTGAAGGCCCCGGAAATGAGGCGGCCTCCGGCCATCGCGCCTTCGATGCCGAACCCGCCCATGAAGCAGAAGGTGAAGACGGCGTAGTCCATGAGCGCGGCGGCGAGGGAGGAGAGGTTGAAGCGCAGGAAGACCCAGTAGATTTTGGCGGAATCCAGCAAGGGGTGAAAGTGCGAGGTGCTGTTGCCGGGCGTGTAGACGGTTTCGATGGGGAACTCGACGATGCGCATCCCGTGCTGTTTGCTGCGCATGAGCATGTCCAGCTCGAAGTCGTAGCCCGTGGTGCGCAGGCGCAGCAGGGCCGGGATGAAGGACATGGGAATCCCGCGCAGGCCCGTCTGCGTGTCGCTCACCCGTACGCCCCCGAGGAAGCGCGTCACAAAGCGCGTGAACACGTTCCCCACGCGGCTGCGCAGGGGCACGCCCTCCCCGCCGAAGGTGCGGCAGCCCATGACGAGCGCACGCGGGTGCAGCCGCAAAAGGCGCGCGGCCTCCACCACGTCAGCCGCCAGATGCTGGCCGTCCGCGTCGAGCGTGACCCCGCCCACGCTGCCGGGCCACGCGTCCGCAATATGGTTCAGGCCCGTGCGCAGGGCCATGCCTTTTCCAAGATTGGTACAGTGGCGCAGGAGCACGGCCCCGTTTTCCTCGGCCTTGCGGAAAAGCGGCTGGAAGGCCTTGCCGCTTCCGTCGTCCACCACCACAACCCCCGCGAAAGACCCGGAGGCCAGCAATTGCCGTATGATCTGTATCAGGCAGGGTTCCGGCTTGTAGGCCGGAATCAGCGCGACCGGAAGCAACGCGTTTCCCTGTTGGTTCATTGGAACATCCACCCTCGCGCCGAGACGCTTTACAGGTTCAAAAAAACCGGCTGACCGGCAGGCTTTTCCTCAAGCAAGGGAGAGAGGGGCGGCGGAAAGGAGGCCGGACGCGCCGACATGCCCTTTCCAGAGGAATCGGAAACGCCCCTGACGATGGCTCCCTGCATAGCAGGAATTTTCCGCCGAAGGAATTTTTTTTGCGATTCAACGCATGATAATTCCTCGTTTTTTTTTCAAAAAATACCGAGGAGCCGGGCCTCATGGCGTGCGGTGGGACGTGCCGGGAAGGGATGGCTTCGTCCGGCTCCGGGCCTCGTGGCCCGGAAAATCGCCGGAAAAAGCGGCTTGGCACGGGGCATCGGAGAAAAGAAACGCTTTTTCCGATGGATGAGGTGGCTAGCATGGCGCGGGCGAGGGACCGGAGGGAATGGGGGAAGGACAGGCTCTCTTTGCTTTGCCGTGAAGGGGAAAAGTATTTTCAAAAAAAGCTATTCTGTAGAATCCGCTTTTTGCCTCATAATCATATAAAAGAGATGCATTTTGGGAAAAAGAAATTGTCTGGCCTTGTTACGTATATTTCATCGTTGCAGAGCAGGATGCGATGCCGCTCAAGCACATCCGCAAGGGATCGGAATCCGGGCAAGCATTCTGCGGAATACGCGCTATCATCAAGGATACGTCAGTAGTAGCGGGAAAGTTATGAGCAAATATCCTTTACAAGATGCGAGACCCCGTTTTCCGGTAGATCATGCAGGCTGGGATGACCGCACAGGCCGAGCCGATCAGCAGCGAGGCCGCGGCGAAGGAGACTTCGGCAAGGGAAAGGCTGACGGAAAAGACGATGCCCGTTTGCCGGAACAGCAGGATAGAGAGTCCCTCGGCCAGCCCTGAGCCGAGCAGCAGTCCCGCTGCCGTGCCCAGCGCGATGCTCAAGGTCACCATGCTCCAGACGGCGCAGACCAGATAGAGGCGCGGCGCGCCGAGGGCCCGCAGGGTGGCGAGCAGAGGCCTGCGCGCGGACACGGCCATGAGAGCCACCAGCACGACCGCGCAGAGGGCGACGGCCTGCGCTGCGTAGGCCATGACGCTCATGATGTCGCGCATGTCCCCCAGCGTGGCGAAAAGCCCGGTCAGCACCTCGCCCGTGAAAACGCCCTGCGTGTTGACGGCTTTGCCGTCGGCGGCGCTGACGGACGCGGTCTGCCAGAAGGCACGCAGACGGTAGGCGTCCGCTACGCTGTCCGGCTTGACCACCACGGCGGAGACGCCGGGCAGACTGCCGGACGCGGCATCGCTGAAGACGTCCCCGAGGGACCGGGCTGCGGCGGGCGCATGGCTTTCCTCCCCGTGTTCCGCCGTTGCGCCGGGGAGCGCGCCGTGAGCCGCCCACAGGGATTCGATGGGTACAAGAATGGCCTTGTCCCACGGCGTGCCCGTGTGCGGCAACCTGCCCACGACGCGGTAGCGGCTGTGTTCATGGCGGTCCGAGCCCACCTGACCGTGCAGCGGCGTCAGGCTTTCCCCGAGACGCAGGGGCACGCCCGCGCCCCCCACGGCTTCGTCGCGCGCGGCAAAGGGGACGCCCTCCGTCAGCGCGCGGGCGCCGCCGAGCGTGACCATGCTTTCGGTGGTCCCGACCAGAGGGGCGTTTTCCCAGCGATCCCCGAAGGCCAGCGGCGCGGCCCACGCCACGCCTTTTTGCTTCAGGATGTCGGAAACGAGGGAGCCCGGCACCAAGGCCAGCGGCTGCGGGCGCAGATAGACCGCGCCGAGCATCAGGTCCACGCTGCTGCCCTGCGCCCCGACCAGCAGATCGAAGGCGTCCCCGGCCCGCGCCGCGCCCTGCCGGACGGCCCGTTCGGTCATGCCGACCCCCACCCCGAGGCTGAGAGCCAGACCCAGCACCAGCGCCACGGCCAGCACGCCCCGGAGGGAGCGTCGCCATTCGCCTTTTACCAGCATGAACGGATTCATCGCGCATTCCTTATGAAAGTCTTATGAAAATCGTTGTGGGGACGGCCCGGCCTCGCCCCAGTCCCGCCTTCTGCGGAAGCGCGGCGATCCGGGCGTATCCGAGGCCGTTCTTGGCGGTGAAGGGCCGGGGTGCGGCGTGGCCTCCGACATGGCGCTTCCCGCCGCAGGCTTGGGAAAAGGGAGGCTGCCGTCGGAAGGCGGCCTCTGATGCGAGGGCCTCGTCGCCTTCTGGACGGGGGAAGAGGCGGAGCAAGAACCCACGGGATACGCCTTACCGACTCGTCTCCTTCCGGGTGAGGAAGGCGCGGAGAGCCCCTTTCCTACGCGGCGGACGGAGGGAACGCCGTTTCCGCCGCCTCATACAGCCGTCCCCGCCGCAGGGACAGGACGCGGTCCATGCGCGTCCATACTTCCTCGTCATGGCTGACGATCAGGAGCGTGCTGCCGAGCGTCCGGGCGTGGGAGAGGAGCAGGTCCGTGACTTCGGCGGCGTTGGCCGCGTCGAGGCTGGCCGTGGGCTCGTCGGCGAGGAGGATTTCCGGCTCCTGAAGCACGGCGCGGGCGATGGCGACCCGCTGCTTTTCGCCCCGCGAGAGGAGCCGCGCCTTTTGCGAGGGCGCGACGTTCATACGTTTGAGGAGGGCTTGGCCCCGCCGACGCAGGGCTTCGGGGATGCTCCAGCGGTTGAAGGTGACGGGCAGGAGAACATTCTCAAGGGCTTCCAGTTCCGGGAAAAGCTGAAAATCCTGAAAGACGAAGCCGATGTGCCGGCCACGCCAGACATCCCGCCGGGGTTCCGGGAGCTCGCCCGGGGCGAAGCCGTTCCAGCGCACCGTTCCCCTGTCCGGCAGGATCAGGCCGCTGATCAGGTTCAGCAGCGTGCTTTTTCCCGAGCCCGACGCCCCGGCCAGCGCCACGCATTCGCCGGACGCCACGGTGCAGGAAGGGATGTCGAGGATGGTGCGCCGCCGCGTCCCCTCGGGAAAGGTCAGCAGGATGTCGTGAAGTTCAAGGCCGCTCATGGGGCATTCCTTTGCGAAGGTTCGTTATTCGGGGGCGCGCCGAGGGTGTCCGCGCTGGCCGGGCCCGGAAAAGGCTAGAGCTTGCGGAAGCTCGCGTCGCGGAGACGGAGCTGGCTGAGGAAGCCCGTTTCCGCATCACGCCATGAGCCGGTTTCCAGCACGCCTTCCACTTCGATGGTGGCGTTGTTCTGCACGAATTGCTGATTGGACGACAAATAGACGACGAGGATGTTGTCGGGCCAGTCCGCGTCCGTCTGGCAGAAGGGGCAGAGGGCCACGGGTTCGCGCGTCAGCACGAAAAAGGACGCTTCGGCCTTGAGCGGCGGGGCCATGAAGCCTTTGATGACGACGCGCTGTCCCGTGAGGGACTTCACCTTGTCGGAAAACTGAAGGCCCGCCGCTGTAAAGTTCCTCGAACGAGAGGGAGGCGTCCGCGCGGGCGAAGCGCGCCGGGCAGAGGCAGGTCAGAAAGGCGAGCAGCATGATGAAGTATTTCATTCGATTCCCTGCGGAGAGATGCGGAAGGGGAAATCTTTCCCCGCTTTTCCCCCGCCTGCGGCCATGCAGACGTTGTTTATGGCCTCCCGGAAGGGAAGCGCCGGAGGGGCGGCGAGGCAACCGGGCGGAAAGCCCCAAGGGATACGTGTCCGTGAAAAACGGAGAAGGCCCTTCTTTTCCAGAATGCTTTCGCGTCCAATGCTTTCGCGCCCGGAACGCCTTCGCGTCAGCTTCCCCTTCGGTCGACGATTTCGAGGGGCCGGAGGAGGGCGCTTTTTTCAGCGAGCGTCCTCCTCCGCGTCCCCTCTTTCTAGTTCTTCCCCAGAGCCAGAGCTTCGGCCACAATGCGGAAGAGTTCGGTACTGTTCATGAAGCCGCGGAAGGCGTCGGCGTGCGGTCCGCGCGCGCCCACCACGAGGTCGTCGATGGAGTGCACGCCCGTGGATTCCGTGCGGGGCAGGTTGCCGATGCGCAGTTGCGCGCCGGGAACGTCCTTGTAGGCGGCATTGGCGATGTAGTTGCCGTTTTCATCCTTGACCGCCGGGACGAAGGGGCCGTCCATCTTGGGGCGGTAGGTCTCGTAGTAGTCGGGATAGTTGCCGATGAAGACGGCGAGGCGCTTGGAGACATCCACCTTGTCGGGATAGCCGTCGCCGTCCTCGTCCTTGTAGTCGGGATAGCCCGCCTCGGCGTAGATGCCCACCTTGTCGCGCATGAGCTCGCCCGGACGCTTGTCGTCCACGGTGCCGATGACGCTGATGGAGTGGGTGTGGTCGCCGGTGACGATGAGCAGGGTGTCGGGGTTCTTGTCGCAGAAGTCCTGCGCCAGGGCCACGACCTTGTCGAACATGATGGTGTCGTAGACGGCGCGCTCCCAGTCGAGCGGGTGGCTGTACTTGTCCACCAGCCCGGCTTCGAGCATGAGGAAGAAGCCTTCGGGGTTCTGCGAGAGCACGGAAAGGGCGGCCCGCATGGAGTCCGTCAGGTCAGGCTGATCCGGGAACTTGGAGACGGTGCCCTTCTTGAGGAACTTGCGGTCGAGCACGCCGTCGAGATTCCCGGTGTGGAAGAGGCCGAGGAGCTTCTTGGGCTGTTCCTTCACGACGCTGGAGAGTTCCGTATTGCTGGTGGCGAGGGCGTAGCCGGCCTTCTGGAACATCTCCACGTAGTTCTTGTCGTCCTTGCGCTTGGAGCCGGGCACGCTCTGGGGCAGGAAGTAGGCCGAGCCGCCGCCGAGGATCACGTCGGGGCGCACGTCGTAGAACATGCCCACAATTTCGGCCTTGTCCGCGCGGCGGCGGGTATGGCCGACCACGGAAGCGGGGGTGGCGTCCTCAATTTCGGCGTCCGTGACCACGCCGATGGATTTCCCGGTGGAGCGGCGCAGGAGTTCCGCGATGGTTTCCTGCCTGGGATCGTCCAGCGAGTCGGGGGTGCGGTCGGCGTAGACGCCCAGCGCGTTGACGCTCGACTTGTGGCCGGTCATGTAGGCCGAGGCGGTGTTGGCGGAGTCGGCGGCGATGGAATCCACGCTGCACGTGCCGAGCATGGCCGTGTAGGGCAGGCTGTCCATGGACAGCTTGCCGTTGTACATGCCGTTGGTGACGCCCTTGGACAGCAGGCGGGCGCTGGTGCGGTGTCCCATGCTCAGGCCGTCCGCGATGAGCAGGATGACGTTTTTCGCCGTCGGCTTTTCAGGCGTACCGTAGATTTCCCATGTGGCCGTGGCCTTCCCGGAGGGGCTTTCCGCAGTCACCTTGTAGGTGCCGGGTTTCAGGGTGGCGTCGCGCAGCAGCAGGGCGGAGGCGTCCACTCCCTTTTCCTGTTTGATGAAGGCCGGTTTCGCCCCGAGCACGGACGCGGCGTCCTTGCCGTTGATGAGCACCTTGGCGTCCTTCTCGTCGACCACGCCGTCGAACTCCACCTTGAAGTCGAAGCGGCTCCCGCCCAGAAAGCGGGCCGTGTCCACGGGATAGATGCTGGTGGCCGCCTGCGCCGTGCCCGAAAGAAGCATGACGCCGAGCAGGGCGGGGATAAGGCTTCTTTTCATGAATGACTCCTCGTTTCTTTGAGTGGAGCGGCCCGGCTAGGCGCGCACGACTTGCGCGACTTCGGCGGTGAGGCCGTCCATGCCCTTGGCGGCGTAGGCGCCGTAGAGCTGCATGGCCGTTTTCTGGGACAGGACGTAATTGCGGAACTGGTTGAAGGGCCGGGCCTTGAGGTCGGATTCCTTCAGGCCGTAGACGCGCGCGGCGACCTGCCGGAGGGCGCTGACGGTCCACTGGGCGGCTGGCACGCTGATCACCCAGTCATGGTCGGCCAGATGGGTGACGAAACCTTCGATGCGGCGGGGCATGGGCAGGGTCTTGCCGTCCTTTTCGAGCAGGCCGATGGTGGCGGCGATGCTGCGGGTCTGCGGCACGGCATAGCCGACATCCGCCCTTTGCCGCAGTTCCTCGAAAAAGGCCCCGCCGTATTTGCCGCTGCCGACGGGCACGATTTCCAGATTTCTCGGATCGCGGATAAGGCGCTCCTGCAAATTGCCGATGACGCCGTTGCGGACCCCGAAAAGGATGAGCAGGGGCGCGAGCATGGCCGCCAGCGCGAGCACGCCGCAGGCGGAAAGCGTGCGCTCGTGGAGATAGTCCCGTAAGGCCATGCCGCCGATGACGAAAAGCCGCATGTTCAGCCCCGCAGTGTGGTTTGAATACGATTTCCTTCCCCGCGCGCGTCCATGCGCAGGATACGCAGGCCGCTCTCTTGCACGAGCCGCTCGTCATGGGAGACGACGACCAGCGCGCAGGACGCCGCCGCTTCCGTGAACAGGCGCATGACGTTCCGGGCGCTCACGGGATCGAGCGCCGCCGTGGGCTCGTCGGCCAGCACGAGCCGGGGTTCGGCGAGCAGGGCGCGGGCGATGGCGACCCGCTGGCGTTCGCCGATGGACATTTTGTCCGGGAGGGCGTCCAGCACGTGCGCGATACCGAGCCGTTCCCCGAGTTCCGCCAAGCGCCGCCGGATCGCTCCGGCGTCCATGCCCTGCGCCTTGCCCGGCGCGGCGATGTTGCCCGCGCCCGTCAGGAAGGGCAGCAGGCCGCCCGTTTGCAGCACGTAACCGATATGGCGCAGGCGCAGATCGGCCATGCGGTCGCGCCGCCCGCGCCGCCACAGGTCGGCCACGTCCTCCGCGCCTTCGTCCGTGCACAGGCGGAAGGTTTCGGCCTCGTCCGGTTGCAGGATCATGGCGAGGAGGTCCAGCGCGGTGCTTTTGCCGCAACCGGAGGGGCCGAGCAGGGCGATTTTCTCGCCCGGCGCGATGGTCAACGAGTCGATGGCCAGCCGGTAGGCGTAGCCGCGCGCTTTGCGCTCCAGGGCGACCTTGCGCAGTTCGTAGAGATACATGAAGAAAACCTCCGGCGGCCGCGCTGCCGCCCGGACCTGCCGGGGGGAATCG
>OFFP01002626.1_pt1 | contig 10291 bp, 11 predicted proteins | sample 1521431 | NCBI WGS metagenome assembly OFFP01 (sample SAMEA3504104, study PRJEB24116) | mouse gut metagenome | biome: mouse gut; feature: mouse-associated habitat; material: faeces | place: Denmark | collected 2011 | reverse complement strand
CGGGCCGGGGCCCCTCGACGGTGCGGCCCTTCGGTGCCAAAAATCGACACCCGGCCCTTGACAACGCAAGAGATACCCGCTATACTTGATACTGCATACAGACCTCGCGATGCAAGTAGCACGCACGGCCGCCAGTGCGGGAACACTGGCGGTCTTTTCGCATCACAAGGAGGACGCACCCTTTCATCAGAATCGCGTGCTACAAGTAAAATTATACCAAGCAGGGTCCAGGATGTCAAATCCTGGGCCCTGCTTTTCTTCGCCGCGCTGACCGCCGCTCCCGTGCCGCCAATTTCCGCTGGAGCAGCTGATCCGCCATCGCATAGATCATCGTCACGCTTGGCGAATCATGGTTAAGAGCGCGCTGCACACGCTCTATATCGCCATACTTCGCCATCAAATCCACGGCATACACCTTCCTCGCGGAGTGGGTGCCCACGTTCTGAGGCATTCTAAAGGCCCTAGAAGCCCGTTTAAGGTCCGCCCATACTGCTTGCCTGGTTTTGTGCTTGAGGGGGCTTAAACGGCCAGGAAAGGCCCACACAGGCCCCGCTTGCGCCTTGATAGCCGCCAACAGGGGCGCAGGAAGTCCATACCGTCTCCGTTTTCCCGTCTTCTGCTCTGTATACCAGCCGGACGGCTTCAAATCTGAGGTCTTGAGCGCCAGCACGTCAGAAATCCGCATCCCGGTATGTAAAATCACCCGAACAATCAGCCGATTTTGCATCGTAAGTGCCGCCAAGACGTGCCCAACCTCCTGATCCAGAAGGTATTCCGTCGTCATACCATCACCCCCTACATATAGGAAAAATCACCCCTTCAATTGACATCAGCGTACATCTTGTGGTCTAGGGCGAGCCTTTTGCCGCGCGCTTGACAGTCCCCAAAATGTAAAATGGCGGGAGATCTCTCAAAATCTGCGTGGCCGATAGTCTGGGCCGGGGGCCTGGTGATCAAGGTAGTGCCGGTTTGGATCCGGCCCTGGTGGCCGCCGGACCTTGACACTCTGGTGCGCGTCCAGCCCTGGTGTAACGGCTCCGGGCCTGCGGCCCGGCGGCAGTCATGCCTACGGCATAAAGCCCTTCGGTGCCTGCGCCACGACCAGCCGCGCAGATCCCGCGACCTGAAACGAAAAAATTTCACGGTACCGTGACTAATGCAACTGACAATTTCACGGTACCGTGATATAATGTGGACATGAAAGGAGGAGCACCATGGGAAAAGAACTAACCATGCTGGACATGAAAGGCGGACCATTTGCGGACCTGTTATCCATCGCCGAAGCCGCAGAGATCTGGGGCAAAGAGCAAAGCACCCTGCGCAAAGCCATACAAGACGGTCGGCTTAAACCAGGTAAAGACTGTCGGAAATTTGGGAAACAATGGGTCGTAACAGCTGACGCGATGCACCGGGAATTCGGGGGATGGGCTCCATGGAGCACATACCTAGCAGACCTGCGCAAAGCACAGCTGGAAGAGCGTGGATACTAATATTCCCCAGGGATTTTTCACGATACAGTGAAAAGAAAGGGAACCGAAGGAGATCAAGTCATGAGTAAAGACATCAGCGCCGAAAACAACCTCCGCCGCCTCCTCGGGGCGCTGCGCATCACCAGAGATGACCTAACAGCTGATCAGTTCCGTTGCATGGAGTGGCTATCAGAATCCGGCTGGAGGACCATCGACAATCTCGAAGAAATATTCCTTATAGCCATAAACCGAAGATAAAAACAAGTCCCCTCGCGCCGATCGGCGCGAGGGGACTGATCTTATTCCAGCTGAAGCCCGGGATCTTCCTCGACCTTCGGCACCCAGGGGAACCTTGCAGGGACCTGCTCCAGATAGCTAAAGCTGGAAATCCAACAAGGGATACTCCCTTGGCCGGAAGTCGTACCCCTCCCGCCCATACTGACCCCGCAGGGCATTGGACACCGCCTGGGCCTCGATCAGCGACGGGAAATCCCTGGGATGCCTATCATCAACCTTCAGCATCCCCATGAATCGGGCGCGGGCCGCATCCCGATGATCAACCCCCGAAGAATCCGGCTCTACGCTCTTCCAAACTTCGACCAGATACATGAGACTTTGCCTCCTCCACGATATATCCCCACGTCCGCCGGACCGGAATCTGATTGAGGAAGTTGAGCACCCGGACAGCTTCGTTATAATCCTGGAACACTGCAATCTGTCCGTCACCGTCCCGCAGGTAATCACACCGGCCACCGAAAAAACGCCGCTCCAGGTCCGTGGGATTGAATTTGATAACGTACCTCATCGGGAAGACCTCCCAAGAGCCGCTTGGACCTCATACCGAAGACCCAAATGTCCATGCCGGGCATTGTACTCCGCACAAACAGCCTCAGCCGCCTTACAGGTCCCATACTCCTGCAAATGGTCCCCATCAGACTGCCGGAGTTCTCCCAGCAACACCCAGGGGCGGGCCGGATCATCCACATGTCTGTAGACCCAAACGTGGTACATGTTACCACCTCCTGTCTACAGCGTATAACACATTTCAGTATATGTCAAGCATTTTCGATTATTTCAGTCAACGTGGAACGCCAGCAGCCGTGATCCAAACAACGATCATCTCGACTTCGGAGAGAGACCGGCTGAGGTCAATCGCATGTGCCGATCCGCCGAAAGCATCCTGCAAATCCTCCATGTTGGAATTAAAAAACTCCACATCAGGCCGACCCAAAGCACCGCCCGAGTAATACCAGCGGCCCCCGACCTTGCAGGGAAGATAGTCCGGAGACTCTCCCAGGCCCTTGCTTATGTACTTGGACACGTAGTTAACCGCCGCCTCATAATTGCCCTCAAGCTCAAGGGCCGTCGTAAATCCATAGGGCCATCCCGGCAGGTTGTAGACCTTGCGGCCACCATCCCGCAACCACGCCTCGGCCTGTTTCTCCGAGTGCGGCCGTCGGGGCCTGTCCTCCCCGCGCGGGATAATCGTCCCACTGTCCACGACTTCCAGCCCCTCCGTCAGCATCCCATGGAAGTGGATAGCCCCGTCCTGGTGGAGCTCCGGGACCATCACATAGGCGATACCCCGCCGCTGGACCTGGTGAGAAAGCCACCGATTCAGCTTATTTGTAATCACCTTGATGTCGTACCGGTCTATTTTCTCCTGGTCAAGGGTGAAGGTGCAGAAGTATTTCATGTCAGTGCTCAGGCAGTAGTCCCGGACCTTCACCCGCGCCCGCCTCATAGACCGCTGGAGGCTCTCCCAGGATCGTTCCCGATCCTTGATCTCCTTGCGCATCGCCTCAGCCTCGGTCCACCACGCCGGATCAATATCCCACCACGGCGCGTCGGCATCCCAGTCCTCCGGGAGGTCTGGACCCTCACCCAACTTACCCTCACGCATCATCTTGTACTCCCACATGGCACGTCGGATTTCTGCCTCCGCCGCCTCCCGACGCTCCCGGTCCGTACCCATGCGCCTAAGGTTTAGTGGATAGACCAAATTGGACTCCCACCCGGGTTCCCGAAAGACCCTTTTTGTTGCACAAAGTATCTGTTTCGACCCGTCACGATAGGTTTTCACCATCGTATTGTACATGATATTTTCGGAGGTTGACGCTAAGTTATCGGTAGTCATGTGGCGTAATAACGTCCCTATATCAAGTATAGATTAGAAGGAGGAAGGACGAAGCAGGGCCAGGAGATCACCAGTGGATGCCCCAAGGCAAGGACAATAATCCTCGCTGGAAGGACAAGCCGTAATCGGCAGTGATCCGCCCAGCGCGATCCGCGCCGCGCGTCGGAAGTCTCGGCCCGCTTCCCGCCCAAAGCCGCACAAAAATTGTGTTTTGTTCAATCTTACAGACTGAACAAAACTAAATTTGTTGTGCGCTTTTGGGCTTCCCCGGCCCCCGGCTCCGGGCGGCGGGCCCCCCGCCGTACAACGACCCTACCGAGCGATTCCCGGCAACACACGCCACTGTAAAAGGAGGGTAACACACGATATGGTAGAAATCCAGAAGCCGCGTATCGAATGCATCGAGAATGTGGGCGACGATTCCTACGGGAAATACGTGGTCGAGCCGCTGGAGCGGGGCTACGGCACCACCATCGGCAACTCCCTGCGCCGCATCCTGCTGTCCTCGCTGCCCGGCACGGCGGTCACCACCGTCAAGATCGCCGGTGTGCAGCATGAGTTCTCCGTCATCCCCGGGGTGAAGGAGGATGTGACGGAGATTGTCCTCAACATCAAGGGCATCATCGCCAAGCTGTACAGCGAGGGTGTGAAAACGGTCTACATTGAGGCCGCCGGCGAGGGCGACGTCACCGCGGGGGACATCAAAACCGACAGCGACGTGGAGATCCTGAACCCGGAGCACCACATCGCCACCCTGGGCCCCGAGGCCACGCTCAACATGGAGCTTACCCTGTCCCAGGGCCGGGGCTACGTCACCGCGGACCGGAACAAGCCCGCCCAGACTATCATCGGCGTCATCCCCGTGGACTCGGTGTATACCCCCGTGCGCAAGGTGAACTACTTCGTGGAGAACACCCGCGTGGGCGACGCCACAGACTACGATAAGCTGACGCTGGAGGTCTGGACCAACGGCACGATTTCTGCCCGGGACGCCGTCTCCCTGGGTGCCCGGATTCTGGTGGATCACTTTACCCTGTTCACCGATTTGTCCGAAACCATGGGCTCCAAGGCCACCGTGGTGGAGAAGGCCGAGGCCCAGCGCGACAAGGTGCTGGAGCTTACCATTGAGGAGCTGGATCTGTCCGTGCGCTCCTTCAACTGCCTGAAGCGGGCCAATATCAACACCGTGGAGGACCTCATCTCCAAGACCGAGGACGAGATGATGAAGGTGCGCAACCTGGGCCGCAAGTCCCTGGAGGAAGTCATCAACAAGCTGGCGATGATGGGCCTGTCCCTGGCCAGCGACGAGAATTTATAAGACGGTACAGGGGTATGTAACGTTCCTCCCTGTATGAACCCGCGCTCTGCGGGCGTCAGAACGAATTTAGACACCCCGCCAAGCGGGGCCGAAGGAGTGCTAACCTATGGCTAAGAACCGTAAGCTGGGCCGCACCAGTGACCAGCGTCGCGCCATGCTGCGCGCCATGACCACCTACCTGCTGGAGAACGGGCAGATCAAGACCACCTACTCCCGGGCCAAGGAGGTCGCCCCCATCGCCGAGAAGATGATCACCCTGGCCAAGAAGAACAACCTGGCCGCCTACCGCCAGGTGCTGGCCTACGTCACCAAGGAGGACGTGGCCAAGAAGCTGTTCGACCAGATCGGCCCCAAGTACGCCGACCGCAACGGCGGCTACACCCGGGTGCTGAAGCTTGGCCCCCGCCGCGGCGACGCCGCCGAGATGGCGATTATCCAGCTGGTGTAAGCTCCGCTTCCCCAGCGGCAAAAGAAAAGCCCTCTGCCAGTCGGCAGGGGGCTTTTTGCGTGCAACGTTGACTTTTTTGGGGGGATCGTGTAGAATAAAGGGGAGGGGTTCCGTGCGAGGGAACCCGGCGACGGCAGGCGGTTTGGCTGTTCTAACCCGAAAGGGGGTGAGCAGATGCCTATTACCTTGACGTTCCACGTTTTCGGTTTTACCGTAACGGTGCGGGTAAAAAGCGACAACCGCCACTCGGCCAAGTGACGGTTGTCATGATTTTGTGACAATTTACCTTGACTGAGCCAAACCGCTTGCCCGGGTGAACGAGCACGGGACTCCTTTATTATTATAGCCGCGCGGCGGGGATTTGTCAAGCATCAGCCGCCCGCGCCGCCAAAGTTGCCCCGGAACGTACAATTTCCCGCCGCTTCTAACCAGCGGCGAAGGAGATGATAGAAGCTATGCAACAAACCGAACACTATAAGCTGAACCTGATCGAAATGGACGACCCCATCTCGCCCCTGCCGCTGAACGAAAACACGCAGGTCCTTGACCAGCTGGTGGCCGGAATCGCCGGGGAGCAGCACCTTTTTAAGCTGGCAGAGGTAACCATCGATGTGGACAAGAGCCCGCTGGTGCTGGATCTGTCCGGGGTGGATGTGACGAGGTACGACGCGCTGCTGCTGGTGTTTTACTTGAAACAGTACGGCGGACCCTATGCCATCAAGATCAATGACAGCAGTATCCTTTACGTTCTGGAGGGGAGCTCAAACCAGAATGAGCCGAATTTCCTGGACGGCATGGGGATGATGCTGTTCCTCCCCTTTGGGGATTCTGTGGTAGGGATGTGCCAATACTTCGGGGCGTTCATTGGAAAGGATTCCGGCAAGGGCGGGACGCGGGGAAAACGCTTCGAAGTCCCCTGGGGGGAAATCCAAACAGTCAGGTTCACTATGAATGTCCCCATTTACTCCGGCGCGGTGATGTTTGGCGTGAAGTTTTAAGCAAAAAAGACCCCCCGGCGTAAGCCGGGGGGTTCTTTCTGCGCGGAAAGGGGAATTAGTCGAGGATGTACAGGGTGCTGATGTAGCCGTTGGCATCCAGCTCCCACGCGAAGGCGTGGCCGCCGGTGTAGCTCGCGTACTGCGCGATGCTGCCAGTGGTGCCCTCGTACACTTCGTTCCGGTCGCGGTTGACGATCATAACCTTGACGTCCTTGGCCATGGTCATGTAGGCGTCAGCGGCCAGGGCGGTGTCATTAGTGCCGTCAGCAGCCTTGGACTGAATGGCACCAGTCACAAGGGTGAGCACGCCAGCGTTGTCATAGGACACGGTGGGCTGATCATTGTTCACGCCAGTGTTACCCTTCACCACGTTGCTGGTGGCGACGAAGTCCACATTGATAGCGGCGTTCTCCATGTTCCAGCCACTCACGGTGACCAGCTGGCCGGAGGCCAGAGCGATCTCCACGTTGGTGTTCACGCCGCCGTTCAGGTTGGCGACCTTCAGGGTCTCCTCCACGCCGTTGTGCATGACAGCGTACTCGGAGTACCGGGCGTAGGTGCCGATGGGCTTGATGATCAGGTAGCTGTCATCCACGGCCACGGGGGTCTTGCCGGTCATGTCGTACACATTCGCGCCGGTAAAGTCCTCGGAAGTAATGGCGGCATACTTGGCGACATTGTCAGTCTCATCCAGGGTCTGCATAACAATCTTGTCAGTAGCCTCGCCATTGATGGTGGGAATGTCGCGGAAGTCGCGGATGACCTTCCAGATGATGTCGTCGTTGCCGCCGGTGTTACCGGTGCCCCAGTTGTACTGGAAGTCCTTGTAGGCCACGAAGAACACGGTGTCGCCGTTCACGCGGTGGGTAGCAGCGCCGGTGAGAGTGTTGGTCACGCCGGTGTGAACGGTGTTGTTAGTGCCGTCGGTCACCGTAGTGCCGGGCTTAGCCTTGGTGTAAGCGGAATCGCCGTCCTTCACCTGATAGAAGGTCTTGCCATACTTGGTGTAAGGCTCGATCTCCACCAGGGCGTTCTTGGCAAACTTCAGAGTGTTGCCCAGAACATCGGAACCATCAGCGTAGTTGTCCTCCGCATCAGTCGCACTGCTGAAGAACTGGTGCAGGGAGCCAGTGGTCCCATCATCCAGGAACATAGCGGTCAGGGTGCTCTCGTCCTCCATCAGGAGGGTGGCCTCCAGGGCGTACTGGCCGCTGGCGACCCGGACGCCTTCCACGCTCAGAACCACGCCCACGCCGGCGGCGACGGCGGGCTTCATGCCCAGGATGTTGCCCTGGCCGTCCAGCCACAGCCGGTAGGTCTTGCCGATCTGCTCGTTGACGATCCTGTTGTAGAAGTCAGCGGCAGTGGTGGGAGTGCTGTTGTTGGCCGCCACGGCGTCAGCGGTGGAGGTGTGCTGGTGCATATGGTACACCACGTTGGCCATGATGGTCTCATTGCCGACATAGATGCCGGTCTTGTCATCAGCCGCGCCGGTGGTGCCGCTGATGGTCACGGTCTTTTCCTTGGCCTTGTCAACGATCTCGAACTTGTCGGTGTCGAAGTCGTGGGTGGCGTGGGGGATGGCAGTAGTGTAGGTGGTTGCAGAGGGATCATAGGTAATGGTGCCCACGCCCTCGGCGGTCATTGTCACCTTGTAGTTGCCCGCGGGATAGACGGTGCCCGCATAGGAGAACTCGAACGTCTTACCGTTAGCCGCAGGCTGATAGTCACCGTTGGCGTCCTTCATTTGAACCTTCACATTCCCCACACCAGCGGCGGGAATGTTCGTCATGGCCGGCTGAGCGGAAGCCTTGGTGGTCAGGCGGGCCACGGTCAGCGGATCAACGGCGGCCAGGCTGGTCCAGTCGAGCATGATAACCTGCTGAGCATTGGTATCATCCTTAGCCTTCAGGTCGGTCTTGGTGGTCGCGCTCTTGGCACTGGGGCTCCAGGTGTTCAGCAGGAGAACGTCGCCGACATTGTAGTCGTCGAAGTTCTTGTCGCTGGTCAGCATGGCGTAGGGATGAGCAGCATTGCTGCCGTCATAGGCACCCACCTCGATGGACAGGGTGGCCTTGTGCATCGTGTGGCCGTTGGTGTCCAGGGTGGCGGGGGTCTTGGCCTTCACCTCGCCCAGGTAGGTGTCGATGTAGACGATATCCCAGTAGGTGTTGGAGTAGCCGTAAGCCTCGATGGTGTAGTTGTAAACCATGGTCTTGCGGCCCTGAGCACCCACGAAATCATTGGTGGTGTGCAGGGCGTCCAGGGTGCGGGTGCCGATGATCTCGCCCTTGGAGTTGGTGTTGGTGCGCTCCACGGCGCGGCCATTCAGGAACTCGTTGGTGACGTTGATGTCCTTGCCCTCGTTCAGCTTCTCCACCACGGTGCACTCGTCCATGGCGGTGTAGAAGGTGTCAACGGGATCAACGGGGATCGTGATGGCGGTGGAGCCGTCACGCCAGTAAACCCACCGGACAGAGGGGGTGCCATAGTTGTCACGCACGGGGGTGAGGGACTTGCCGCTGATGCCAAAGACGCGCAGCAGCAGATCCTCATAGCGGGTGGTTCCGTCAGCGTTATTGCCAACGACGATCGCCTGATAGTCCTGGAGGATGGTGTACTTCACGGTGCGGACCTCAAGGCCCTGGAACATGATCTCGGCAACCATCTCACGGGTGGCCGCGCCGGCCAGGCGGGCCTCGGCGATGTTGTTGGTGATGCCCAGGCGGCGGCCATAGCCGGAAGCCTTCAGTTTCCAGTCGCCGCTGGAGAACTCCTTGGGGTTGTTGTAGCCGATGGCCCGGAGAATCATCACCAGGGCCTCATAGCCGGTAACAGGGGCGTTGGGGTTGAACTTGCCGCCGCCCACACCCAGCACCAGGCCGTTGTTGGCGCAGTAGTTCACGTAGCCGTCGTACCACCGGTCGGCGGTGACGTCGGTGAAGTAGTTCGCGCCCTTGTACAGCTCGGCGTTCTTGTCGTCCACGTCGCCGGTGACGATGCGGTACAGGATGGCCGAAACCTCGGCGCGGGTGATGGTCTCGCCGGGCCGGAAGCCGCGGTCATCGCCCTTGACAACCTTCAGGGCGGACAGGACGTCAACCGCTTCCTTGTAGGCGTCGGTGATCTTGTCGCCATCGGAGAAGTCGGTGGGCGTGGCGGCGTTGACGGTGACCATGAGGCTCAGGGTCATCATCATCGCCAGGACCAGCGCGAGAAACTTTTTCAGATTTCTCATTGGTTTTGTTTCCTCCTTGTTGATTTTTGCCGGAGGAAGCGAACTTTTCGCGCGGGTTCGGTGGCAATGGGATGGGCCATCCCCTCTTGTTCCAAACGTAAAAAGCGGGCCGGAGCGTTTCCGCCCCGGCCCTGAGGAATGGAGGATAGAATGAAAAAGAAAGGATGTCTCTTGCAAGTGTTAGAATAATCGAGTTTCGTTACAAAAGTTCGTGGGGAAGTGTTACAAAAGTGTGAAATCTTGATTTTTATTTTTTCGCCGCCCCACCCCCCCGCCCGGACAGGCGGCGGGAGGCCCCGTGCAACTTCGGCGGGACGAATGATAGGAGGTTTTGCCCCATCATGGGCGAAAATAGGAGATTTTATCCCCTCATGGGGCGGACGCGGGTTGACAGGCGGGCAACGATACCTTATATTATATATGTTCCGCAGAGGCGCGGAGCGCGAATCCTGCATCTTGCAAAATCTTCGTTTTGATTCGCCTTTTGGTTATTTTCCTCTGCTTTGCACTTTTTTAGGCAACTTCCGGGGTATGTTACACGTATGTTACAATTGGGCTTGGACTATTGACTTTGGCTCGGGGCGGCGTTATAATGCAGTCAGCCTGAGGAGAGAGACCGCGGCGCGGTGAGAGGATGGCCCATCCCCTCTTTTTCGCGTCAAAAAGTTCTCTCCTCGACGGCA
>OFFP01002623.1_pt1 | contig 10298 bp, 7 predicted proteins | sample 1521431 | NCBI WGS metagenome assembly OFFP01 (sample SAMEA3504104, study PRJEB24116) | mouse gut metagenome | biome: mouse gut; feature: mouse-associated habitat; material: faeces | place: Denmark | collected 2011 | reverse complement strand
CCCATGAATCCTGCAACATAGATAAGGATCAAATAACCGGACAGCTGCCATACTGATACCACTACAAGAGCGATAAATGCATTCGTCGGATCTGAAAGCCAGGACACTTCAAAGATCCCCCATCCCGTGCTTTCTCCGATGCTCACGAACACTCTGGAAAACACAAACTGCCATATATAACCAAGCACGATGCCGCCGATCAGGTTCGGCGTAAAAAATCCTGCCCCGTTCCAGGCTTTTATCATGGATTTTGCCGTTGCTGTTCGTCCCGCTTACCGCCCAGTAATCCGGGACTGTAATTTCATTAAAATACCGCGGCCTTGCGGCGCTCCCCCTGCTCTTTTTAAAATCGCCCAAAAAGAATCCGTACACCGACATTACGTCTTCCGGCAAAAACCCGTCGTCTTCTATGACAACCGCCGGATAGCCGCAGCCCGCTAATTTAAACGAAGTATGCAGGCTTTTGCTGTCGGCGGAATACTGTTCAAAAAACAGCATCGTATCGTTTAACTCAGCGTTTCGTTCCATCGTCTTTCCACCTCCACTGTAAGATAGGATCTCGCCTTCTGATAAGAATACTGACGGAACCATTCCAAATCGGCTTCCGTAAACAAACGGACAATTGCCGCCGAAAGCCGTTCTATGCGTTCCTTTTTTTCCATTTTATCCGTTACCGGAATTTTATAGCCGTTCTGCCCGTCGTCAATAAAAGCCTGGTTGCCGTAACGCACGTCAAAGCCGATAATCGGAAGCCCCGATCCGACTGCTTCCATCAAAGTCAGCCCAAAGCCTTCACTGGTGGAACCTGACACGTACGCCTCATACTGCTGGTATACGTCGTCTAATTTCCGCTGTCCCATCAGACGCACAAACCCTTCGCAGGAAAGGCGTTTTATCTGTTCGCGCAGGTTGTTTTCCTCCCCGCCCTTCCCATAAATATCCAAGGACAGATCCGGAATACGCTTTTGCGCCATGCTCACGGCTTCCACAAGCCAGTCCACATGCTTTTCCCCTGCAAGCCTGGACGCGGTAATCAGGGAATGCTTTCGCCTTTTTGCGCGCATTCCTTTTAATTCGTTTAAGCTTCCGACCGGAATCGTCGCTACATGCGGCGAAATTCCCTTGTATTTTAAAAACTGTTTTTTTAAAAGCGTATTCTGCGCATCGGTTGCTGTAATATAAAAACGGATATGGCTATGCTGGCGAAATGCATATTCGTAATAGTTGTTCCAGAGGATATGTTCATCGTCCGTTCCGCTTTCGCTGAAATGATCCGCATGTATCACAATCCCGATCCGCGCCGGCGCGGCATGTTCCAATATCGCCTGCCCAATCCCGGTCGTCCGGTCAATCAGTACGGTATCTTCTTCGGTTAAATTCAAACGGGACACCATATAACCTACCAGTTCTTCTTTGGAAGTAAGCAGCCTGTCCGGAAACTGGTACATCACCACGTCGTTGTCGGTTATCTCTTCGTAAGCTACGCTCCCGTCTTCATTGAAAAACCTGCGCTGATAAAGATGCGCTTTCCCATCAAGCGGCGCATAGTATTCCGTATAGATACGGCAGTATGTAAAATAATCCTTCCGGATCAGGCAGCCGTTTGAAACCATTTCCACGCGGTGTACGAGGTCGCTGAGCGGATCTGTCATATAGGCCGTATAAAAATTGCCCGTCCCAGCAAACAGATATTTTACAATAGCCCCTTCCCTGTTTTTGGTAAATTTCCTTCCCCCAAACGTTTCTTCCAGTTTTTCCAGAGTATAAGTCACCGGGGAAATCTTACAGTCGGTAAAGCTGGTATACAGCCAATCCACTTCCGAATCCAGAAAACCGATGTTTTTTGTCATATGCTCGATATTGTCCTTCGGGAACATATCGGTAAAAATAAATTTGGCTTTTTTGCCAATGTTCCGCAGCGCTTTTGCACGGTACGCCTGCGCGTATTCCATGCCGCTGCTGGCCCAGCCAATCCCAAGGTTAAAATTATATATCATAGTTCTTCTCCTTATGGCAGCAGTATATGGAGTTTTTGTTCCGCGTCCACATACACATTGCTGAGTAATATATTACGCATAGCATCTTTTAAGATCGTGCGTTCCATTTTATGAAATGACTCCAGCGCGTCTTTGTGGTACTCAAACACCAGGTTGCGCTGCGCCGAAGCCCTGCCCGCCACCGCTGACTGAAGCTGCTGTAAATAATCTACCTGTTCCACCCAAGCATTGTCAATAGCTTTTAAGACGCAGGCGCGCACAAATTCATCCATCCGCCCGTCGTTTTTTAAGCGCTGTTTTTGCTCGGCAAGTCCTGCTTTGACTTTTTTTAACAGATATGCCTTTGTGTGCTTCCGATCCAGGCAGACGTCCGCCGTTCTATCCCCGTCCAGCCGGTATGAAACATTATCCAGAATATAGCGGTTTAAAATACGTTCGTTTAACGCGCCGCAGGAGTTTAAGAAATGATGGATATTGCCCGACGCAATTTCCAAAATCTGCTCCTCCCCGGGCAGCCCGCCGTCAAGCAGACTGTTTCGCTCGGCATAAATTAGTTCCCTCTGCCGCTGCATTACCTGATCGTAATCCATCGCGCGTTTTCGGGATAGAACTGCAAATTCTTCTCCCAGCGCCTGGGAACGGTTAATGATTTTTTTCAGCTTGTGCCGGCGTATCTTTTTTTTGCTCCCGGTATAGCGGTTTAAATTGGACGGCCCGCTGTTTTGCACGGTTTCGTCCTCCAGGGACACAAAAAAGCGGCTCGAACCAGGATCCCCCTGCCTTCCGGCGCGTCCTCTGGCCTGGCGTTCCTGCCGGATATTTATCATACGTCCAATTCCGATTACCGCCAGCCCGCCGAGTTCTTTTACGTCCTCTGTCAGCCGGATATCCGTACCGCGTCCGGCCATGGAAGTTGCAACCGTAACCGCGCCTTTGCGCCCGGCTTCCCGTATAATGTCGGCTTCCCAAAAAGCATTATTGGCGTTTAAAACGTTGTGCGGGATTTTATGCTCTACTAAAATTTCCGATATCAGTTCCGTTTCTCCAATTGTCGTAACGACAATCAGGACGGGACGCCCCGTTTCATGTTCCGCAAGCGCCGCGCAGACCGCGGCGTCTATCTGGCTTTCGGCGTCTTGATAATAAAGATCCGGCAAGTCCTTCCGTTTGACCGGGCAGTTCGGCGGAATGACAAGTACTTTCCTGCCGTAAACCTCCAAAAGTTCTTCCGACGCGTCCGCAAGCGTCCCGCTCATCCCGGCCATTTTGGAAAACAGTAAAAAAAGGTTCTGGTAAGTAATCGAAGCGACGGAACGGTTTTCCATGGAAAGCGGGAGTTTTTCCTTTTCTTCAATTGCCTGGTGCTGCCCGCCGCGCAGCTTAACGCCCGGCATCATACGGCCGGAACGTTCATCCAAAAGCATAAGTTTTTCCTGCCCGGATACCATATACTCCTTGCCTTCGGCAAACAGCGCGTGCGCGCGGAGCGCCAATGTCACATGGCGGTTGATTTCAAAATATTTTCTGCCGTAAAAATTATCAATCTGAAAAAAAGTTTCCGCGCGCCTTACGCCTTCGTGGGTCAGCCAGACTTTTTTTTCTTCTTTTTCATAGTCTTTACCATATGCGAGCGTCCGGACAAAAAAATCGGCCAGTTCGTATAAATTAGACTGTACCCTGGGCGATCCTGAAATTACAAGCGGCATCTGGGCGCTGTCCAACAGGACGGAATCCGCTTCGTCTATAATGACATAATAAGGTTTTCGCATAAAGCGCTCTTTTGCCGAAGTCACCAGGTTATTTAAAAGGTAATCAAAACCCAGTACGCTGTGCGTGGTATACACGATATCCGCCGCATAAATGTCCCGCTTCTGATCGTTGGTCAAACGATCCGAAGGCCGCTCACATACGCCGGCGGCTACGGAAAGCCCCAGAAAATGATAAACCTGCCCCATTTCCTTTGCATCCCTTAACGCCAGATATTCGTTTGCCGTCACCAAAATCACGCTTTCTTCCGTAAGCGCATTTAAATACAGCGGCAAAGCCGCGCACAGCGTTTTTCCTTCGCCCGTATTCATTTCGGCCAGATACCCCTGATGGAGCGCAATCCCGCCCAAAATCTGCACGTCGTAAGGAAACATCCCCAAAACCCTGCGGGATGCTTCGCATACCGCCGCAAAAGCCTCCGGCAGGATACCGTCTAACTCCTCCCCGGACGCTAAGCGTTTTTTGAAAGCTTTCGTCTGCTGCTTAAACCCGTCTTCCGTAAGCTTTTCCATCGGTTCCCGGAAGCTTTTGACACGCGCTAAAATTTTATTCAATTTTTTAATTGTTCTCTTCTGTCCCATCTGCAACAACTTCCCAAATCACAATAGAATGAAAATGAAACTGCGTTACGCCGCCGTTGATTAACTGCAGCCTGTAGCTGTATGTCTTAAGCGGGCATCGAAAATCCGTTTCTTTATCACGGACGGTAATGCTTCCCGCTTCTTTTTCGTACCGGTCATAAAATACCAGGCGCATCAGGCATTCCTCCCCCGGCTCACAGTCCAGATTCAGCCGGATCCGGTATGCGCTCTCCCCGTCAATCATAGGCAGGGACGGCTCAATTTTCTGCCTCTGGAAATTTGTTTTGGAATACCACTGTTTGATAATTGAGCCGGGCGGCATCCTGTGATTGACAAACTCCACATCGTCTTTTTTATGGAACGATATTACTGATCCGTGAAGATAGGTATCGGAGGAATATTCATTCCAGTAAATAATCCACTTTTGCCCTGTCATTTTTTTTCTGTCCTTCTTCCAAAATCTTCGTATAAAACCTGATCATACTGGCTGGAAAACCAGCTTACAATCGCAGGCGTATTGTCGTTATGCCTGCCGTGGATGCCCTTGCCGTAAACCTGCACCCCGCCGGATGAAAGGTGGGAAAGCAGATCCTGGTATCCGTTTGGATCGTAATCGTCCTCTATCATATACGAAATGATAAATTTGGATTTTCCCCAGTCCACCGTATCAAACTTATCCCAGAACTTCCGGTTTAAACCGTCAATGGCTTTCTGATTTGTGCCGCTGCACAGATACAAAAGCATATCTAACGAGGCCGGAAGGCCGCCGGGCCTCAGGTGTTTTTCATTTGCCGCCACATTTCCCATACTGGCCACAGGCTTTCCCAAAATCAGGGCATGGGGCCTGATATCGCATCCATAATACAGCGCCCCGAAGGTACCCCCTGAAATCCCGGACAATATCACCTGATCGGAAGTAAACCCAAGTTCCTTCATATAGCGCCGGAGCGCAGAAAGCAGCATCCCTTCATATTCTTTCGAACCCATATAACAGCAGCCGCCCTCAAGACGCGGTTCCGATACCAAAAGAAACGGGCATCCCTTGCTTCTCATCAGATAATAGCCTTCAAACCCCTGCGCCGTTTTATAGCCCGAAAAATAGACGTTCAGAGGCGGCTTTTTGTCTCCCGGATCAAAATAACAAAATACCTCTTCCCGTTTTGACGTCACATACCGCTCTCCGCCCGGCATAAAATAACCGTGTTTTCCCCTCGAATACCTGTCATGCAGCGCGATTACCCGAAGCTTGCCTTTGCCCTTGGCATGAATCGACATAAAAACAGAACCGCTCCGGTAACTGTTTTCAATCTGAACCACCTGGTCAAGCTCTTCTTCTTCAAAACGCCACCGTTTCAGAACTTCCGACAGGCTCCCCTGGGCAAACAGCGTGACCTCCAGGGCAATCGAAATATCCGGGCTTTTGCGGTATTCCAGCCATAGATCAATCACCTGCCCCAAAAACAACGGAATATTATTGCGCCAGAATACAATCTGGCACATCTCTTCCCCAAACGTCCCTTCCAAATCCACGCAATAGTTCCCGTACCATTTGACATTTCCGGCAAATCCCTGCGCTATGCCAAGATTCTTGAACTCGTATTTTTCCCCATAAGGCTTGGAATAAAAAAACCTCGTTTCTTCCGACAAAAACGTCTGAATTTCATCCTCCGCAATCCGTTTTGCCTTTTTACATTCCAAAAACCAGGCCGCCTTCCCGGCCGCTTTCACATGTTCCGTCACAAACACCGTATACGCCTTCGACGACTTATGCAGGGGAATTATCTCTTCTTCTTTTAATTCCCTGTCCAGAAAAACCATATCATACAGCTTTTCGGAAGGTTCCTTAAAAATTTCGGTATATTCTAACGAAACGCCCTTCGGAACCGTATACCTGTCGTTCCAATTTTCATTTCCCAACTGTAAAATACGAATCTCACCCAATGAAATCAATAACCTCTTTCCATTCTTCTACCAGCTTTTCGGCCGTATATTTTTTGCCCAGTTCAAACGCGCATACCATGGCTTTATTCCAGTTTTCAAGCCCGTTCAGATAATAATCCAGCGCTTTTCCAAGCTGTCCGGGTTTTTTTAGGACAATGCCGTTTTTTCCCTGTTCTACAAATTCCGTCTTTGTGCGTACAATCTGCGGGACGCCGATACTGATAGCCAAAATCTGCAGATAAAGCTCGGGAGATTTGCGCATATCCACAATAAGCCTCTGTTCCCGCATACATTTGCTTACTTCCAACTCGTCCACACACTGTTCCACAAAAAATTTGACCGGAAAGGAATCTTTTGCATCCTTCTCCCCATGTATTTGAGCGGATGCGGCCGCTAAATCCTCCGGCAGCCTGGCTTTTGCCAGATATCTGCGCGTATCTCCCAAAAGCTGCTCGCACCGGTCCCTTTGAGCCTGCCTGGTAAACAAGTGGATCTGCGCGTTTTTATGTTCGGACACATACGCCCCGAACAGTTGGATCATCCACTGAAATACCATATCATGAACGCCGTCCACCGGGACTAAAATTTTCTGCACGTCAAGCTGCTGGCTGATTCCAAAATCCACCCGCGAATCATACGGCGAAATATTTTTGATTTGTTTTACCGTAATCCGCTTTTCTTTTTGGAACCGTTTTAAATTCTCCCTGGAATCCACAATAATATAGTCGGCCTGTTCTGCCATATCAAACGTTTCCGGATGATCTTTGACCGGATACCGATCTGAAAAATAAGACAAAATCAGTTTTTTGCCGGAAAGCGCTTCCTGTAACAGCCCGGCATGGCGCTTATGCATTGCGGCGCAGAACAAATCCGTATCTTCAGTCAGGTTCAGATATTCCGAAAACACCTCTCCAATTACCTGTTCCATACTTTCATACGAACGTTTCAAAAACGGCTTCTTTTGTTCCTGCCCTTCATATTGCAGCAGATACTGCGGGCATTTTGGATTGATTTCCACATGGCCGTCCGATGCAAAACAGCGCATCTTCCACGTCCCGTCTTCAGTCAGATAATCCTGGCAGAACGGTTTTCCCTTTTTAAAAAGAACCGTAGCCGACACAAATCCCCTGTCGTCGTAAATATTACGGCGGCAGATACGTCCCTGTTCGAATAAAGCAATCCGGATTGGGTTTCCGTCCTCCCCAAATTCGATCTGCGCATATTTTTCCCCTTTGAGCATGGCTACTACGACGAATGGCGTATAAATAAATTCTATCCCCGCAGGCCAGTTTAAATTGTGGAATGAAAGCACCATCGGCCTTTTGCGCCGGATTTCCTGTAATGCGTCAAAGCAGGACAGATACGGCGCGTGGAATACCCCCTGCCTGTGCAGAAAGTGACGGAAATTCGGCGTAAATCCAAGCAGCAAAATCCGGTAAGGGCAGGCGCCGTTCCGGTGAAAAAGCTGTATCTGCTTTACCGTATCGTCAAATTCCGTATGCATGCGCCTGACATTCCAGACTTGCTCGTTTTCACACCATTCATCCTGTTGATACCAGGCTGGAATAAAATATAACATTGCCCCTCCTAAATAAACGGCCGATACGCGTCAAAATTTCGAATCACTATAAACTCCTGGTAAAGATTGCAGAAAATACCCGAAAGCATCATAAACGACGACGGAAGCATGACCAATGTACTGTCTATTCCGCCCCGCATCTGCAAAGCCAACGGCGCTCCCAGGCAGATTCCCATAACGGTAGCGCTGAAAAAACTGATCCGGAATACTTCCCTGGACAGATAGCGTTTCGTATCGCGCCCCGCATGTAAGTTCAAAATACTGTCTCCGCTTTTTAAGAACTGCTCGGTCAAATCGCCCGGCCCGATAAATACCATGGAAAATACAATTGTAAGCGCATACAATACCAAAATGTATACCACGGCTCCAAGCGGCCTGGAAAGAACCATATTTTGCTGCCACCAGAGGATCCCGGAATGCTCCGGAAACAGCAGAGCCAGCAGCAGGACGATAAACTGCGGCAGCATAAAACACGCTGTGGAAAACATCACCGGCATAACCCCGATGGGGTTCATTTTAATCGCAAGGTAATTTTTGTCCGCATAAATATTATGTATGGAAATACGCTGTACGGGAATCCGCTTTTCGGTATTTTCCATCAGGATCATAACAAACATCATAACAGCGGACAACAGCAGCGGAATAACAAGTTCTCCCGGCGTATGCCTGCTGGCCGAAACGCGTATCCCGTCTAAAATATTGACAAAGATCAGAGTGGTCTGTCCGCCGATTCCGTATTTTTTATTCCTGCCGGACAGCCAGAGGATCACCATAACGCCGGTTACCATCTCAAGGACAACCACGGCTTTTGTCAGAATAAGCAAGTTCCCTGCTTCTGCAAATTTCAGGCTTTCCGTACGCATGAACGCCTGCACCGTAGCCAGTACAAACGTCAGAAAAAGTGATAAATGGTTTATTTTCTTCGGGGAAATTTTGGCCTTTGCATCCGCTTTTTTTAATGAAACAAAAATCTGTACAAACAAGGAGGACAGCATATAAGGAGATATCCCGAGTGCGAAAACGGAAAAACGGTATAAATCGCCGCTGATTGTCTGCATCAGCAATGTTTCCGCATTGACCGATTCATTTGCATATGCGGCGGTATCGATGCCATACAAAGGTATGCCCCTTCCCAGCAAATATACGAAAAGTATCAGCCCCGTATACAAAAGTTTATATTTCATTGTGTTATCTGATCTGTTTGATTTCTGCAAAACTCTCCGCTCCTGCTTTTGCTTTTCAGGAACCAGCGGCCATTAAAAGCCCGGCCGCTGGTTCCCGTTCCGGATGGCGCAGTTATTGTCTCGCCATATCGGATTTATTTATTATCTTTTTCTACAAAAATACCTTTTTTGTGTTTTTTATCGTAGCCTACTTTTCCTGCTGCAGCTGCGACAGCAACCGGTAACCACCACCAGAAACCATGTTTCGTGATTTCCTGGGCTGCGTCTGCTGTAACATTTACTGCTGCAAGCGGCACTTCTTCATCCGCAAGTTCTGCGTATCCGTCGTCTTCTTCGTCCGGCGTTACTGCAAGCGGCACTTCCTCGTCTTCAAGCATAACCAATCCGTCGTCCATGTCGGCATCCAAAGTATCATTTTCTGCCGTAGGAGCAGCCGGTGCATTTGCAGCAGGCGCATTACCAGCGGTATTTGCATCCTGAGCATTTGCTGCCGGAGTTGCTGCTGGAGTTGCCGCCGGAGCTGTCTGTGCCGGAGCTGCCGGTCCTTGTGCCGCCGGGGTTTCCGGATTCACGCTTTCTATTACGCCGCGGCCTCCATTGCCTCCGGAAGTCCCGTCAGGAACAACTGTACCTGGCCGTTCGCTCGTTGCAAAGCTTTCACTTCCGCTTGTTGAAGCGCTGGAACTTTCACTGGTTGACGTGCTAAAGCTTGTACTTTCGCTGACTACCGCGCTTGTGCTTTCAGATGCTGATGTACTGAAGCTTTCAGACAAACTTGCGCTTTCACTAATTTCTGCACTTGCAGATTCACTTGCTTCGGCGCTTATGCTTGCCGATGTTTCTGCGCTTTCGCTCTCGGATACTTCAACGCTTGCACTTTCACTGATTGATGTGCTTGTGCTTTCAGAAATCTCCATGCTTGCGCTTTCGCTGGTTTCTGTGCTTACGCTTTCACTTTCCGATGCTTCCGCGCTTGCGCTTTCACTCTCTGATGCTTCTGTGCTTGCACTTTCACTCTCTGATGCTTCTGTGCTTGCACTTTCACTCTCAGAAACTTCCGTGCTTACGCTTTCACTTTCCGATGCTTCCGTGCTTGCGCTTTCACTCTCGGATACTTCTGCGCTTGCGCTCTCAGAAACCTCCGTGCTTGCACTTTCACTCTCGGATACTTCTGTGCTTGCGCTTTCACTCTCGGATGCTTCTGTGCTTGCACTTTCACTCTCAGAAACTTCCGTGCTTACGCTTTCAC
>OFFP01002616.1_pt1 | contig 10328 bp, 9 predicted proteins | sample 1521431 | NCBI WGS metagenome assembly OFFP01 (sample SAMEA3504104, study PRJEB24116) | mouse gut metagenome | biome: mouse gut; feature: mouse-associated habitat; material: faeces | place: Denmark | collected 2011 | reverse complement strand
GTGCCCCCATGGTCAAACTCCTGTCTGGAAAGATGATATACCTTTGCATTGGGATATTTTTGCCCGAAATCCATATTTTCTGTCAGTCTCTCAAAACCCTCCCTCTCGGTGTTCATCAAAATAATGTTCTGCACGGGAACCGTCTGCTCCTCCAGCCTGTCCAGCAGGGCAAAAAAATCCTTTCCCGGATAATATATGGGAATGATAATATCAATTTTCAAAATTCCACCTCTTCTGCCTTTTCACCTGACGCATGTGCTTTCACTTTCCATCCTGCCTGTATGCCGGCCGGGAAGTTTCTTTCCCTTTTCTCCCGCGCATCCCTTATCTTCCTCCCGGTCAGGCATTCCGCCGGAAAGTTTCCTTCCTTTTCTCCCGCGCATCCCTTATCTTCCTCCCGCCCTCCCGGTCAGGCATCCCGCCGGGAAGTTTCCTTCCCTTTCTCCCGCGCATCCCTTATCTTCCTCCCGTCCTCCCGGTACAGGCATCCCGCCGGGAAGATTCCTTCCCTTTCTCCTGCACATCCCTTATCTTCCTCCCGCCCTCCCGGTACAGGAATCCGGAGAGGAAAGTTTCCTTCCCCTGCCCGCCGCGACCCCCTGGCGGCACATTTCCCCTGCACAGGGCCCTGCGCAAACAAGGGAGCCCGAAAGCCCCCCTGTGATCATTCCTTTTCATGTAATTCTTTCATGATACCCTCAGCTGACAAGGGGTGAAATACTTTTGTCCCTTCCATCATTTAATATAAGAAGATGTCTCAGACTCAATGACTCTGTCACATTCCCGGATGGTATCCGTCACAGTATAATCCTGGTCGTCAAACAGGAACTGATGCAGCCACACCACATTGGATTCCAGATCCTGGGGAATGACACAGCTTCCCTTGGCGCCGATATTGGCCGTGGTACGCAGTTCCTCCGTGGGGAAACCGGCTTCTTCCTTAATGCTGTATTTGGAGATGCTTCCCAGCAGTTCCAGAACATCCTTGGAGTCAATGCTGGTATAAATATTGCCGATACAGTCGTTAAACACCTTTGTCAGCGTGGCAAGATCCGCCTTCTTTGCCTGCTCCTCTATGGCCTTCAGCACGGCCCTCTGACGTGCGGTACGCTTAAAGTCATCTCCCGCGGTGGCACGGATACGGCAGTAAGCGGTAGCCTGGGTTCCGTTCAGAAGCTGGTACCCTGCTTCCCGTACCGGAGTATAGTCACATTTCAGCACTTCCGATACCCCGATCTGATAATTGTTCAAATGTGTCACTTCCTCACTGGACACATCAATGTAAATCCCGCCCAGGCCATCTATGACGCTGCTCAGTCCCTTATAACCCACAGCCACAAAGTCCTTGATGTCCATGTCCAGATTCATGTTCAGCATTCTGACCGCCTGCTCGGCGCCCCCTGTGGCATAGGCCGTGTTACACTTCCAGTAATACTCCGACTGTCCCTTGTAGGGTCCGATATTTAAGTAGGAGTCCCGGTACACGCTGACCAGCTTGATATCGCCCGTGTCAAGATTAATGCTGGCTATCATGATAGAGTCGCTGCGGCTGCCCTTGTACAGCTGGCTGTCGGTCTCTGCGTCCAGTCCGAACAGCGCCACATTCATGTAACCGTGCATGGTGCCGCCCTCTTCCGTCTTCTCTATCACCTCATTGGGAATTGCCAGATTCGCCGGATCCAGACTCATCACCTTGGGCCCTTCCGAGGTTTTGTTCATCACCAGATACAACACCGCTACCATGATCAAAATAATGATAATTTCCACCGCAAACAGAATAATCTTCCTCTTTTGCCTCGCCGCACGCTGCCTTGAAGTCATTTTCCTTGCTGCCATAATACTTTCTCCTTATGATATTGCAGATCAAAAATAAAATGTATCCCAGAATACCTCCCAGCGTATTCAGCAGGAGGTCATCCACGTCAAAGCTTCCGACCCTGGCAAATAACTGGAATACCTCCACGCCGAGACTTAAGGCAAAGCTGTAGAACATTGTCTGGAAAAATCCTCTGCACGTGCTTGCCATGGATATGAAAAATCCATAAGGCACAAAAATCAGGATATTCCCGAACAGATTTGCAAATACGGCGAATGCCCCCAGCTCCTCCCTGTATTCGATAAAGCGCATGATTTCCTTAAACAGCACCAGATTATACCGATACCCCTGCGGGGTTTCGGTGCGCCCATACCACTCCGCAAAGCACAAAAAATACACCAGAAATGCAATATAAAGTACGAACATTACTTTTCCAAGAATGCGGTACTTTCTAACTTCTCTCTGACTCAAAATAATACTCCTTCAGATTGTCTTCCGGCCGGCCCGGCCGGACGTCCCCTTAAAATGTGATCTCTCCCCGATGCTTCAAAAGCCTTGCGCCGTTTACGATCGTAATCACTCCCGAAGTGATCCCGATCACGATCATAACGATTCCAAATGCAATGTTCATCCCTCCGGATGACGTCATTGTTTTGTATGCTCTCTCCATAAAATAATGCTCCTTTGCTGATTGTCTGCGTTTTTACTACACGCCATATGTATTATAATATGCATCGATCGCTGATTTTAATGTATCGTCGATCACGATTTGTCCGCCGCATTCCTGATCGTACAGGCGCTCCACGACCTCTTCCATGGTCACGATCGCCGCGGTGTCAAATCCGTAAAGCTCCCTGATCTCGTCCAGCGCACTCTTCTGTCCGCCTTTTCCAACCTCCATGCGGTTCAGGGATACGATCAGCCCCTTCACCTCCACATCAGCCTGGGCTTTCAGGATGGGGAAGGTTTCCTCGATAGACTTACCGGACGTGGTCACATCCTCAATGATCACCACCCGGTCGCCGTCCTTGAGCTTACTTCCCAGCAGGATCCCCGTGTCTCCGTGATCCTTTGCCTCCTTCCGGTTGGAACAGTACCGTACATCCTTGCCGTACAGCCTGCTGATCGCGATCGTCGTCGCCACGGACAGGGGAATCCCCTTGTATGCAGGCCCGAACAGTACATCAAAATCCAGCCCGTAATTGTCATAAATCGCTTTTGCATAGTATTCCCCAAGCTTCTGGAGCTGGGTGCCTGTCACATAAGCGCCCGCATTCATGAAAAACGGAGATTTTCTGCCGCTCTTTAACGTGAAGTCACCGAATTGGAGCACTTTGCTTTCCACCATAAATTCAATAAATTCTTTCTTATAGCTCTCCATGATCCTGCTTCTCCTCCTCTTTGAATGTGTATCTGTTCAGTACCTTTACTCATGCGCACACAGCCCCGCTCTTCTGAACAGTTACAGAAATGTTTTTTATCCCTGCCGGGCAGTTACAATGTTTTACCTGCTGTTTTCTCTCAAAATACTTTTCCAAATCTTCTCTGATCGTCCTGTACGAAACGTCACCTCATTCTAACATAACATTTCCAAAATAACAATTATGAAACAGGATTTTGCGGTTAAATTTCTCACCAATAGTTACAGTTCACTGCCTAACCGGCCGTGAACTGTAACTACCAATATAACTATACACGGCCTGACCGGCCGCTCATAGTTACGGCATCTGCCGAATCTGCTCTGCCTCTTCCCGCGTGATCACGTGATGCCTGACCATGCTCTGAAGCACCACGTCAATCCTCCGTGCGGCCAGTTCCTGGCTGATATCCGGGGAATACATGGAGGGCGCGTTGGGCACTCCGGCGAGCATAGCGGCCTCATAGTCCGTCACCTCTGCGGGCAGCTTCCCAAAGTACCCCATAGACGCCGCATAGACGCCCTCATAACCGCTGCCGAAATTGGCTGTATTGACATACAGTTCAAAGAGTTCCTCCTTGGTATAGTTCTTTTCCATATCATATGCCGCAAATACCTCCGCTGCTTTTCGTTCCATTTTCTTTTCCTGCGTAAAAAGCATATTTTTTGCAAGCTGCTGTGTGATAGTGCTTCCGCCTTCCACAAAGGACATTTCCCGGATATCCGTCCACGCGGCGCGCACGACTGCGATCGGGTCAATCCCCGGATGGGACATGAACCGATGGTCCTCCACGGATATGACGGCGTCTATATAAAAGTCCGACATCTCGGAAAAGGCCGTAAAGTTTTCCATTGCACGGATCTCCTCCACCCGTTCTTCGATTGAAGTCTGAGATATGGCATCCTGATACATCCGGTATCCCTTCACCCCGAAAAACGCGCAGACTGCCGCTGCCATACATACAAAAAACAATAGCAGGCTAAAAATAAATTTTCGAACAGGATGCCTCTTTTTCACTCTTCTCAATGTATTGTCAATTCCTTTCCGTATTTTTGACCTGCCGGTTGTTACTATTGTGTGAAGTGGCTGTAAATCGTAACTGCTGATTCCGGCGTCAGGTCATTTCATCTCGCAATGCGTCAATGATGTTTTCTTTTCTGATCTTACTTACAGCATACATCATTGTGACGAATATTACAAGGAATACACTCAGAACACTGATTCCCACACTGGTCCATGGCAAGATAAATCTTGTATCGTCCGTCGACATAGTCCTGATGATCAGCACGGAAGCGAGCAGTGACAGAGGGATTCCAACCGCCAGCGCCTTGATGCCATAGAGCGCGCACTCAAAACGCATCATTTTATTAAAAGCTTTATCCGACATTCCCACGGAACGCAGCATCGCCAGCTCCCGCCTGCGCAGCTTGATGTTGGTTGAAATCGTATTGAACACATTGGCTGCTGCGATCAGTGAGATCAGAGTAATAAAAATATAGGCAAATACATTGGCTATAAAGAGATAATTCCGAACCTGCTCAAATGCCTCCGTACTGTTCAGCAGCGTATAGGAACATGAAATTCCTTCTGACACAAGGATCCTGCGCATTTCGTCCTCAACCTGGGATGCATTGTCCACGTAAAAGCACATCCCTTTGACCCGCAGTTCTGCGGAGCTCCCGGAGGGTACGAGCGTTTCCTTTGCCGACCATGGCGCAAGTATTTCAAAAGTGTAGGGGAGGCGCTCCGGATCCGGGCCATCCGCATCTATAGACGGCGGAATGTCAGGCGGCACAAACTCCGCCGTCGTTATGCTGACATTCTGCGCCTGACCAGCTGTCCCATCTGTCATTATCGGAGAAACGGCAAGCTCCATGGTCGTATTTTGGAACAGGTCCGCAAGGTCCCCGGCTCCTTTTACGTCATCGCTGTCGTCGTTGATCTTGGCAACGGCGATCCGTTTCCCGTTTTGTCCCATATACTCTGCCGCCGGCAGTCCCAGTCCTTCCACCATGTCCTGATAAAAGACATCGTCAAAAAAATGTACTTCCAGCAGAAGCTCCTGATCCTCTTCATCGAACCGGCGGCTCAGCGCTCCCCAATAATCGTCGCTAAGAACGTCCGGCGGAACCGTACAGGTGAAGCGGATCGCCGCCCTGCAGGAACTTTCTGAAATGCCGGGTATCTTTTTCAGTTTTTCATAGAGACGGAACAGTTCTTCATCCTCCATCTCCTGCGTTCCGAAGCCGATGTCATAATCAGATACCGTTTTTAACCCGTCCGCTGACAGCCGCATGGATTCGATCAGAGCGTTGGCAGATACAAACAGCACGATACTCAAAACCAGTGAAAACACGATACTGCGGTAACGCTTCCTGTTTCTTTTGAAGTTTTTCAGGGCAAGTGTTCCTTCCAGACCGTATAAACGCTGCCGGCTCTGCGGGATCTCCATCGCCCCGGATTCTACTTTGATCTCGTTGGTCTGCCGGATACATTCCATCACCGTCAGCCTCACCGCTTTTTTGGCCGGCAGCCAGGCTGAGATTAAGATCGTAATCAGACTTACCGCTGTCGAACCGGCCAGCGCGGGAGCAGATACCTTGATAGTCAGCGGAACGCCTGTGTAAAGGATAGCCCCAAACTGACCGGATACTATGGAGATTACTCCACGGATACATCCAAGGCCTGCCAGGATGCCGACTGGTATCCCCGCCGCGCCGATGCAGAGTCCTTCAAAAAGAACGGAATTGCGCAGCTGCTTTTCCGTAGCCCCCACAGAAGCAAGTACCCCGATTTCCCGGATGCGCTCATTCAGTGATATGCTGAAAGAATTATAAATCAGAAAAACCGAACCGGCCATGATGATCGCAAGAACAATTCCTCCGAAAGAATATAAAAATGCCATGAATACTTTGTCCGACTGCCTGTCTGAGATTCCCATGACACGCAGCACGTCATAGTTCAGCATGCACGGATGCGTGCCTTTTACCTTTTCCACATAGGAATATACTTTCCGCATAGAATCCAGGGTAACAAACAGGGTGAGCGGATTGGGACTGTCCGTGGTTTCTGTCTTTGTGATCAGCGTACATCCCGGAGACTCCTCAGACTCAAACACCGGAGTCCTGCTGATTCCGACAACCGTATAGGTTTTCTCCTTCCGCGGCAGAAAGGTTTCGGCTCCGGCCATGTATGGATCGGCCTGGCTCAGTTCCTGCTCTCCTCTCATCCGGCTTCCCACCGTAAGTTCCAGCGTGCTGCCCGTTGTGCCGGATAAACCGCACTCTTTCAAGGCGCTTCCGGATAGAAGAATCTCCCCCTCATTTTCCGGGAGCCGTCCCGAGAGCAGTGTGATTGGCAGTGCTTCGAATGTTTCTTCCTGAAATCCGGCGATAAACAGATAGGGTCTGTCAGGATTGGTCCCGCTCTCCGGCTCTGCATAGCCGATATTTTCAAAAGTCACTGTGTCCGTGACCTCTTTATCGCCCGAACGCTCCTGCACGAAGGATTCGTCTGTGTTGAAAAACGCGGCGCTCCATCTGCCATATTTCTGTATGGCTCCTCTCGCCATATAATCCAGAAGCGATACGCCGAAGGTGGTCACTCCAGTGATCATCACGGTTGACAGTATCACACCGATGATGGTTACAAAGGTCCGTGTACGGTTCTTTTTCAGCCCCTCCAGGGCAATTTTATGAAAGATATTCATGACCGCTCCACCTGCCTTTCGCTCCCCGCGTTATCGCTGTCCGGGCGCGTTCCTTTTCTGTCAGGGATTTTGGCAGCAGACGTTGTCTGCCGTTCATCCTGCAGGATCATCCCGTCTGAAATACGGATGATCCGGTCTGCCTGAAGGGCAATATTTTTGTCGTGGGTGACCAGAATCAGGGTCTGTCCGTATTCCTTGTTGCTCTTTTTTAAGAGCTTTACGATCTCATGTCCGTTCCGGCTGTCCAGGCTTCCGGTGGGCTCGTCGGCCAGCATCAGCTGGGGCGCGTCCGATAGCCACACGCTGCTGCTGGCCGCCGGAAAGCTGGTTGGGAAGATGGTTCTGGCGGTCCTCCAGACCAAGCAGATGCAGCAATTCATCCAGCCGTTCTCTGTTTACCTTCCGTCTGTCCATCAGCACCGGCAGAGTGATATTTTCCACCACGTTAAGAGTGGGGATCAGATTATGGAACTGATAGATCAGCCCTACCTGGCGTCTTCGAAAGATAGCCAGCTTTTCACTGCTCTGGCCGTATACATCCTGCCCGTTCAGGTAGATCTTTCCCTTCGTAGGCACGTCTACCCCGGCAATGGCATGGAGCAGCGTGCTTTTTCCTGAACCGGAAGATCCGATGATCGCGGTAAATCCGCCTTTTTCAATCGTAAGCGAAACGCCGTTCAACGCGATGACCTGATTTTCGTCCCTGCCATAGAACTTGTATAAATTTTCGACTTTCAAAAAATCCATGATATGAACCTCCTTTATCCATAGACGCTCCATTTTGGATTTCTTCCGCCTCCTCCGCCTTGTCCTGACAAAATATTCAGACACATATTACTTAAAATGAATGCAGCGATGTACTCGAAAGAAATATCCGCTTCTGAGCATACCTCTATCTTAGGATTCCATACTTACATTTTCGTGACTATTTTGTGAGAGATTCGTCACATTCCAAAGTTCTCCGCCTTGCTTGGCAGGTTATTACCGCAAACTTTACAATCCTGCGGCTCAAAGCAGAAAGTCGTTATTTGGGAAAACGGATAATGAAAACCGCGCCGCCCCGGGGATGGTTTTCTGCAGTAACCGTACCGCCCTGCCGGGTGATGATCGTCCTGCAGAGCGCAAGTCCAATCCCATATCCCGCCGCTCTTGAGTTTTTTCCCCGGTAAAATCGCTCGAACAACGATGCGAGTTCTTTTTCTTCAAACCCTGTCCCGCTGTCATGAACCGTAAGTTCCGTATACAGCGGGTTGTCCTCACAGACAATTTCAATCTGCCCATGATCGCCGGCGTTTTCCATACAATTTTTCAAAATATTCTGAATCGCCTCTGCCAGCCAGTCTGAATCCCCCTGGATTTGAATCCCCTCCGGTACCTCCGCCTGCAGTGCGATATTGTGCAGCTCCATCGGAATCAGAAGCGGGCGGAGGGCCGTATTTACCAGTTCCCGCATATCCACCGGTCTGCTCTGGAATACCACGATGCCTGCATCCAAACGTGACAGCTTTAATAAAGAAGTAATCAGCCAGTCCATCCGCACCAGGAGTTCTTCCATCTCCTGCAGCAATTCCCTGCGATCTGCTTCCTCTGGTTCATTTTCCAGCAGTGACAGGATCAGGTTCACGGAGGTCAGCGGAGTGCGAAGCTGATGGGCGATATCCGCCAGCGAATCGGCAAGATTTTCCTTTTCTTTTTTCAGCGCGGCATTTTGTTCCCGAATGCGCAGTGTCATTTTTGTGATCTCACTCTGCAGGATAGAAAGTTCACCCTCCTTGGATTCGCTGATGAACAGGTAGTCTGTATTATGCAGCACCATGTCAATCTGTTCCGAAATCTCTGCAATGCTTTGATACCGCGCCCTGGTAAATACGTAGAACAGGATTCCAAAGGCTGAGGCAGACAGGACGGCAAGCACCCCAGCCCGCCCGCCGATCAGAAATCCAGCCATCCCGGAAACTCCTCCGATCACCAAAAAACAAACGGCAAACTGCCGATACTCTTTATTTCGAAGCATCTTTATCCCCCAGTCGGTAGCCTGTTCCGTGGACCGTCAGGATGATTTCCGGATTAAAAGGATTATCTTCAATCTTCTCCCGCAAACGTTTGATATATACGGTCAATGTATTATTTGTAACAAATTCGCCTGCCGCATCCCACAGTTCGCCCAGAAGTCTGTCCCTTGTGAGGATTGTTTTGGGATTGCTGACGAACATCATCAGCAGCCGGTATTCCAGAGCGGAAAGCTGAATCTCGCCGCCGTTCTTTTTTACAATACCGGCTGCCGGGTCCACATAGAGTCCGCACAGTTCAACGGTGGAGGAAACATGTTCACTGCGCCGCAGAGCCGTCTTGATCCGCGCCACCAGTTCCCTCGGGCGGAACGGCTTAGTGATATAGTCATCTCCGCCCATATTCAGCCCGGTCACCACACTGGCCTCATCTCCGGAAGCCGTCAAAAAAATTACCGGTATGTCCTGCACTTCCTTAATCTCCGTGCATACCGTAAATCCGTTTCCATCCGGCAAAGAGATATCTACCAGCCCCAGGTCAAATTGCTGCTTTCCGAGCAGTTCGAAGGCCTGCTGCTGCGTCGTCGCATGAGTAACTGTAAATCCTTCTGTGCTGAGCAGGCGGGTCAGGTTCTTGGCGATTGTCATGTCGTCTTCTACTAAAAAAATCTGTTTCAATTTTTTCCTCCTGACTGATCATTTTTTCCCGATACCACAACTAATGCTTGCAATATCTGCAGTGACATCATATCATATCTTTATAGTTTTCTCAATAAATCGTATCTGTTCTGAACAGCTGCAATACTTCACGGAATTTGGAGGCATCTACCATTGGAATATATTAGAAAAGCATCGGCAGCAGACGCGTCAAGAATTGCGGAAATATTAGTTTTTACCAAAAGAATGAATTACCGCTCAATCTTCCAGGATGATAAGGGTTCTTTTGGAGAACTTCAGGTTCTTCCTCTGGCGCAGTCTTATATCACAGATCCAAAGAAGCTGGAACATATCTGGGTCTATGATGATGAATTTGTCAAAGGAATGATCCACATAGAGCAGGATTGGATTGAAGAATTGTATGTGGATCATTTTTTTCATCACGCCGGGATCGGCGCAGAACTCATTGAATTTGCGATCCGCGGATATAACGTCCGGTATCTGTGGGTGTTGGAAAAAAATCACGGCGCTATTCGATTTTATCAGTCCCACGGATTTTTGCCGACGCATGAGCGCAGACTGCAGGAGGGTACGCCGGAATGGCTAATAAAGATGGAGAGGCTCGCAGAAAGATGCAAGGCACTGTGAACAGTGACTGAACAGTGGTCGAGTAGACGTGCCCCTTACGAGGCACGCCCCTCCCAGAACCGGACGTGCGG
>OFFP01002614.1_pt1 | contig 10330 bp, 7 predicted proteins | sample 1521431 | NCBI WGS metagenome assembly OFFP01 (sample SAMEA3504104, study PRJEB24116) | mouse gut metagenome | biome: mouse gut; feature: mouse-associated habitat; material: faeces | place: Denmark | collected 2011 | reverse complement strand
ACTGCCGGAAAAGATGAAGCAGGATGTGCGCAGATAATTTACGGATAGGTTCTTATTTTTAATGGAACTTTTCCAGACTGTCCCACACGCCTTCAACCTTTTCCACCGTCTGCAAAGCTGCCGCCTGGTTCATCGCGTTTTCCACATATTCCGCACGGACAGCATCGCGGTAAACCTGTTCGGCAACCGCTTTTACGGTTTCATCTGAAGGCACATTCCGCTCCAGTACTTCGAATACAAAAAACCTGCCGTTAATCGGAATAGGCCCTACAATATTGCCGACTTCCCAGTCCTCCCGCACGTCAAAGACCGTCCGCAGATAGCCCTGGTCCAGCGTGATTTCTCCGCCATTCTCCTTATCCTTTGCCGTATCGTCAACGTCATATTCCGCAAAAAGCGCATTGAAATCCTCTCCCGCTCTGGCGCGTGCCGCTGCCTCCTCGGCACGTTCCGCACTGTCCAGCAATATGCTGTTCAGCCGCAGTGTGGTGTATTCCGCGCGGAGCTGTTCGCGGTTTTCCTCATAGTACCGCTCCATTTCCTCCGGCTCAACCTCACATTCCGCGGCGATGGTTTCATAAACGAGGGAATATAGGAAAGATGTTTCCATCAGCGGAGCCATTCCCTCTGCGTCAATCCCTATTTTTTCCAGATCCTCCGGCGATACCCCTGCAATAAAATCCTCTGCCGCTGTTTTGGATTCCGCTTTCTGCTCCTCCGTCAGGGCAATGCCGTTTTCGGCAGCATAGGCCTTTGCAGCAATCACGCTTTGCAGTGTGCTGATTGTCCTCTCTTCCAGCAGTTCATCGGCTGTCTGCCCGTCAAAATCCATGTTCCAGACGTCTTCCCCTGCGGCGGAAAGAAAATTCTGCGTCGCTGTGTAAAGGTAAACCATATATTCAGACCGTGTAATATTTTCCCCATCTATTTTCAGAACTGTTTCATTGCCGGCAGAACCAATCCCGCCTCCGCAGGATGTCAGCCCCAGTATGGCAAACAGCAGGAAGCAAAGAAGTCGTTTTGTGTATTTTCTCATATATACTCCTTCTTTCTCTTGAGCCAGCCCGCGCGTTCCATGTGGCAGGGCAGACCCTTTGTGTAATGCTCCTATTATACACGTTTTCACAGAATATTTCTAGGCTTTCAGCCTATTTAATAAAGTTTTAATTCCTTCCAGTGTTTTTCCTTCCTCGCCCTTTTTCAGCTTCATTGTCAAATAGGGCTTTGCACCGGCAGTGAAAAGGTAGCGTCCCTTTTCTGCCGTAATCAGCTCCGTCAGACGCACAGGGTCGATATTCGGCGAAGAATGAAATTCCAGCAGGATATTCCCGTGCTTCTGGCTGATTGCCGTAATGCCCAGAGCGTGCGCGTCCGCCTTTACCAGCACGATTTCCAGCAGTGCCTGTACGCTTTTCGGCAGGTCGCCATAGCGGTCCTCCATCTCCTCCTGTATATCATAATATTCCTCCTGCGTACGTACCCCCGCGATTTTTTTATACAGCTCCATGCGCTGCTCCTGATTTTTGATATAAAATTCGGGGATATACGCGCTGATGTTCAAATCTACGGACGTTTCAAATGCCTCAGGCTTCGTTTCGCCCTTGAGCGTCTGCACTTCCTCATCCAGCAGGCGGCAATACATATCATACCCTACGGATTCCATATGCCCGTGCTGTTCCGCGCCGAGCAGGTTGCCCGCGCCGCGTATTTCCAAATCCCGCATGGCAATCTTATAGCCCGAGCCAAACTCCGTAAATTCGCGTATGGTCTGCAAACGCTTCTCCGCCGCTTCCTTCAGCATTTTGTCCCGCCGGTACATCAGGTATGCATAAGCAATGCGGTTGCTGCGCCCCACCCGTCCCCTGAGCTGGTAAAGCTGGGACAGACCCATGCGGTCGGCGTCCTGTATGATAATCGTATTCACGTTGGAAATGTCCATGCCTGTTTCGATGATGGTCGTGCAGACCAAAACGTCCAGTTCCCCGCTGATAAATTCTTCCATGATGTTTTCCAGTTCCCGTTCAGACATCTGCCCATGCGCATAGGCAATGCGGGCATGGGGAATCAGCTTTTGCAGACGAAACGCCTCCTCGCCGATGGATTCCACACGGTTGTAAAGGTAATACACCTGCCCGCCGCGCGCAATTTCCCTGTGTATGGCTTCGCGGACAAATTCCGGATTATTTTCCATAACATACGTCTGCACAGGGCGGCGTTCCTGCGGCGGCTCCTCCAGAATACTCATGTCGCGTATCCCCGCAAGGCTCATGTGCAGTGTGCGTGGGATAGGCGTTGCCGTCAGCGTCAGCACACCGACGTTTTCCCGCAGACGTTTCAGCTTTTCCTTATGCGCCACACCGAACCGCTGTTCCTCATCCACAATGACAAGCCCCAAATCCTTGAATTTTACGTCCTTGGACAAGAGCCTGTGCGTGCCGATGAGAATATCAGAATAACCGCGCTCCATGTTTTTCAGGCTTTCCTTCTGCTGTTTGGGCGTGCGGAAACGCGAAAGCAGTTCCATTTTCACAGGATAACCGGCCATGCGCTGCACAAAAGTATTGTAATGCTGCTGTGCGAGTATCGTCGTCGGCACAAGGAACGCTACCTGCTTACCCTCCTGCGCAGCCTTGAACGCCGCGCGTATGGCAACTTCCGTTTTTCCATAGCCCACATCGCCGCAGATGAGCCGGTCCATTACCTTGCCGCTCTCCATATCCTTTTTTACGTCCTCGATGGCGTTCAGCTGGTCGTCCGTTTCCTCAAAGGGAAAGGATTCCTCAAATTCCTTCTGCCAGACCGTATCCGCGCCGTAAGCATAGCCCTTTGCCGCCGCGCGTCTGGCGTAAAGCGCGACCAAATCCTCCGCCAGTATCTTTACGGCTGTCCGCGCCTTCGTCTTTGCCTTCGCCCAGTCCTGCCCGCCCAGCTTGTTCAGCTTCGGCGCCGCACTGCCCGTGCCGATATATTTCTGTACCATATCCATCTGGCTGACAGGCACGAACAGATTCCCGCCATCGCGGTAGGAAATTTTCATATAATCCTTTTCCACGCCCTCTACGGAAATTTTTTCCAGCCCCCGGAATACGCCGATGCCATGGTTGTCATGCACCACATAATCGCCGATATGCAGGTCCGTAAAGCTTTCTATGGAAGCCTCTGTTTTTTTGCGCTTTTTGCGGCGTTTTTTCCCTTTCCCGCCAAAAAGCTCATTATCACAGAATACGGCAAAATGGATAAACGGATATTGGAACCCCCGCGCAAGGCCGCCCCGTGCCACCCAGACCGCGCCTTTCGGCACAGGCTTTTCCAGACTTTCCACATAAGCCGCCTCAAGCCCCATTTCGCCCAGTTCCGCCGCAACCCTCTGCGCCCTTGTGCCGGAAGAAGTCAGTATCAGCGTGCGGTAATCGTTTTTCTTCAAAAACTGCAATTCCTCACAGAATAAATCCGCCCTTTGCTGAAAAGAAGGCGTGGAACGCGCGGCAAAATCCGCAATACATTCCGGGCTGAAATCCGCCGCACGCTGGCTCAGCCCTGCCAGAAGCACAGCAGAAAAGCCCTCCGCCTGCCGCAAAAGCTCCGTATAATCGAAAAACATTCGGCTCTGCCCCGGCATCAGGTAGCCCTGTGCAATGCGCCCTTTCACGCTTTCGTTATATTCCTCCGTCAACGTGTCCATATGCTCCCGTATGCGTTCCGGCTCGTCGAAGCAAAGCAGTGTATCCTCCGGCAGGTAGGAAAGCAGGCTGACTGTCTTTTCATAAAAATAATCCACATAAGTCCCCGGAGCGGCAAGCGTTTTTTCCGCCCGCAGGCGTTCCGCATCCTCGCCAACGGTTTCCCTCAGGCGTTCCGCCGCTTCTTCCATACCTTTTTTTTCAAGGTTTTCCAGTGTTTTCGCAAATTCCTTTGCAATGCACCCCGCCGCTTTTTCCGCGCGTTCTTCCTCAAAGATCAGTTCGCGCATGGGAAAAATGACGGTTTCGTCCAGCTTTTCTATGGAACGCTGGCTCTGCGCGTCCATGCTTCGTATAGAATCAATTTCATCGTCCCAAAATTCAATACGCACGGCGTCCTCCGCCGTCAGTGACCAGATATCCAGTATCCCGCCGCGGAGGCTGAACTGCCCCGGGCTTTCCACCAGCTCGCACCGCTCATAGCCCATCATCACAAGGCGGCGGCTCAGTTCGGAGATTTCCGCCGTATCCCCCGCTTTCAGGCGCAGCAAAAAGCCGGAAAAGACCTCCTTCTCCGGATATTTGTCCATCAGCGCCTCCATCGGCGCAACAATGACGGGGCAGTCCCCCGTCAGGACCCGTTCCAGCGTGGCAAACCTCTGGCGGTTCATTTCCATGCTGTGTACGTCCGCGCTGTAAAACAGGATATCCTTGGCAGGATAGTAAGCGCAGTCCTTCTGCAAAAACGCCATATCCTCCAAAATTTCCCGCGCGCGCAGTTCGCTGTATGTCAGCACCAGCAGTGGACGATGGATATGTTCCCGCAGGCAGAGCAGGAGGTGGCTTTTTGCCGCGTCAATAACGCCTGTCGCGAAAACGGGTGTGCGCCCCTGCTCAATCCCCTCCAAAATCTGCCGGTAGCTTTCCATCTCCAGCATCGGCTCCGTCAGACCCTTCATGCTTTCACCTCATTCTCCGTTTCCGGCTTCGGCTCTTTCGGCGCCTTTGGCGGCTTTGGCCTCTGATTGATGCGGTTCATCGCTTCGTTGATGCCGCGCGACAGTATCAGTTCCACGCCCTGCGCCGCCTTGTCCATGCCCTGTTCCATCTGCGGCAGAGCATCTGCGTCAAATTTTGCAAGCACATAGTCCGCCAGGTCCCAGCCATTCGGCTTTTCCCCGATGCCGACTTTTATGCGCCAGAATTCATCTGTACCCATCTGCGCGATGATGTTGCGGATTCCATTATGCCCGCCGTGGCTGCCTTTTTCGCGGATGCGCACGCTCCCCGCCGGCAGGCTGGTATCATCGAATATCACGACAAATCTGTCCTGCGGTATTTTGTAGAAATTCACAATTTCCCGCACGCTTTCCCCGCTGAGGTTCATGAAGGTCTGCGGCTTAATGAGCAGTACGCGTTTTCCGCCAATCGTCCCATCGCCCACAAATGCCCTGTGTTTGAATTTCGTAACGTCAATGCCGTGCTTTTTTGCCAGCCTGTCTATCACATGAAAGCCGACATTATGCTTGGTTTCCTCATACTGCCGCCCGGGATTGCCCAGCCCGACAATGGCAAAAAACTCCTGCCCGCGCTCCTGATTTTTGAATCTTTCAAATAACCCCATTTCGTTTCCTCCCATATTTTTACAATATCAAAACACAGCGGAAAGCCCTAATCCTAAAATTAGAGCTTTTCCGAAATTTTATGCAGTTTTTCCAATAACAGTTTGGAACAGTATAGCATAAAATTATGTAGATTTCAATGTTTCCGTGCAAAATGCGGGAAATTCCAATCCGCACACCTGCCCTTGACAGGAAAAGCCGCGTCAGGTAACATAACTGCATATCTATCGGAGGAGGCAGGAAAATGCGTAAAGCAGTTCTTTATATCGCAATGAGCCTGGACGGGTATATCGCGGACAGAAACGGCGGTGTCGGCTGGCTGTCAGGGCATGGTACGGAACAAAATTCCGGTTCCTATGACGCGTTCGCTGAAAGTGTGGACACCGTGATAATGGGCTGGAACACCTATGAGCAGATAGTGGCGGAGCTTTCCCCGGAAAGCTGGGCTTATGAGGGTATGCAGAGTTATGTCGTAACGCACCGAAAGCAGGCAGGAAAAGACGGTATCCTTTTCACAGACGAAAGCCCTGTTTCCCTGATAGAACAGCTGAAACAGGAGGACGGAAAGGATATCTGGCTCTGCGGCGGCGCAAGCCTTGCCCAGCAGGCAATCGCAGCTGGTCTGATTGACATGTACCGGATCTCCGTCATACCGTCCATACTCGGCGGCGGCATCCGCCTGTTTGGAGAAACGGAACAGGAACGCCTGCTGCATCTGAAAGACGTACAGATATATGACGGTATCACCGAACTGATCTATGAAAAACGGGAATAAAATTTTTTTCCATACAGGATGTTGGAAAAATTACGGAAAAATCAGTGCTATACGCAATTTCAGGGAACAAAAAAGGCATTTGTCCGGAGTCGCCGTTTGCTGAATCCTATTATCAGGGCAGGACAAATTACGGGATAAGCATAGATTCGGAAAAAAGGGGAGATGCTCAGGATATAAGGTTCCCATCCTGATCGGCCTCAAAGAGGCTGCCCGAACACCGGACCCCAAATTCCGAAAGCCGCCGTTTTTCAATTTCCCATTGACAAAGGCAGAGCGGTATAGTACCATTGCAGTAGAGGTCATATGACTGACGGAAGTGGAAGTAACCACATGAAGTATGACTGTTGAAGGCCGACCGTCTGGGCGAGAACGCTTGGACTGCGGCCTTTTTTCGTGGCAGTCCGAATTTCAGGAGCATGAAAGGAGATTTTTGCATGAAAACAGATTTACAGATTGCACAGGAATGCACAATGGAGCCTATCGTTTCCGTTGCGGCAAAAGCAGGTATCCCGGAAGACTATTTGGAATGCTACGGCAAGTATAAAGCGAAAATCAGCGCGGCATATGACGCGGAACTCAAAGACCGCCCCGACGGCAGGCTGATACTGGTTACAGCAGTCAACCCCACCCCTGCGGGTGAAGGCAAGACGACCGTCACCATCGGCCTGACGCAGGCTTTGCAGAAAATGGGCAAGAACGCCATCACCTGTCTGCGCGAGCCTTCCCTCGGCCCCTGCATGGGCGTAAAGGGCGGCGCGGCTGGCGGCGGCTATGCGCAGGTTGTCCCGATGGAGGACATCAACCTGCATTTCACTGGCGACCTGCATGCCATTACAACAGCAAACAACCTCCTTGCCTCCATGGTGGACAACCATATCCAGCAGGGCAACGAACTGAACATTGACCCCCGCAAAATCGCATGGAAACGCTGTGTTGACCTGAACGACAGACAGCTGCGGAACGTCATTTCCGGTCTGGGCGGCAAGGTAAACGGCGTACCGCGTGAAGATGGTTTCCAGATTACAGTAGCGTCTGAAATTATGGCAGTCTTCTGCCTTGCCAGCGACCTGAAACAGCTGAAAGAAATGCTGGGCCGCATCATCGTAGGCTATACCTATGATGATGAACCCGTTACCGCAAAGCAGGTAGGCGCAGACGGTGCAATGACTGTTCTGCTGAAAGACGCACTCCAGCCCAACCTCGTGCAGACACTGGAGCATACGCCCGCCATCATCCACGGCGGCCCCTTCGCGAATATCGCGCATGGCTGTAACAGTGTGCGCGCGACAAAAACTGCCCTCAAACTAGCGGATTATGTTGTAACAGAAGCAGGCTTCGGCGCAGACCTTGGCGCAGAGAAATTCTTTGATATTAAGTGCCGCAAAGCGGGCATCCGTCCGGATGCAGTCGTGCTTGTGGCAACTATCCGCGCGCTGAAATACAACGGCGGCGTTGCAAAAGCAGACCTGAGCAATGAAAATCTGGACGCTCTGGCTAAGGGCTTTGTAAATCTGGAAAAGCACATTGAAAATATTCAGAAATACGGCGTGCCTGTTGTGGTAACGCTGAACCACTTCGTAGCGGATACAAACGCAGAAGTCGCATTTGTAAAGGAACGCTGTGAAGGGCTGGGCGCGACGTTTGCCGTGGCAAGAGTCTGGGCAGACGGCGGCGAGGGCGGCATTCCTCTTGCGGAAAAGGTACTGGAAACGCTGGAAACAAAGGAAAACAATTTCCATGTACTGTATGAGGACAGCCTTTCCATTGAGGAAAAGGTAAACAAAATCTGCCGCGAAATTTATGGCGCAGGTACAGTCAATTTCTCTGCGGCGGCAAAAAAGACATTGGCGCAGATTGAAAAGCTGGGCTTTGGGGACTTCCCCGTCTGCATCGCGAAAACGCAGTATTCCCTTTCCGACGACCCCAAAGCATTAGGCCGTCCCGAAGGATTCGAGGTTACCGTAAAGGAACTGCGCATTTCTGCAGGCGCCGGCTTTATTGTCGCACTGCTGGGCGATATCATGACAATGCCCGGTCTGCCGAAACAGCCGGCCGCGCTGAATATTGATATTGATGAGGACGGAAACGTAGTAGGATTATTCTAAGAAGGAGCGGGCAAACATGGCAGCGGAACGGATTGACGGCAAAGCAATTGCAGACGAAATCAAAAAAGAGGCGGCGGCAGAGGCGGCGGCATTGAAGGCTCAGGGAGTTGAACCCTGCCTTGCCGTCATACTTGTCGGGAATGACAGTGCGTCACAGGTTTATGTCAATAACAAAAAGAAAGCATGTGAAGCCGTAGGCATCCGCTCCGTTTCTTATACACTGGACGAAAACGCAGAGGAATCAGAACTGCTTCAGCTGGTCGATACACTGAACCTCGATTCCTCAGTGCATGGAATACTGGTTCAGCTTCCTTTGCCGGAGCATATGGACGAAACGAAGGTCATTGTAGCGATCTCACCGGAAAAGGACGTTGACTGTTTCCATCCAATGAACGTAGGACGCCTGACAAGCGGGCTGGACGGGTTCCTGCCCTGTACTCCCGCGGGCGTAATCGAGATTTTGAAACGGACAGGGCATGATATTGCCGGAAAAAACTGTGCCATTATCGGCCGCAGCAACCTTGTCGGCAAGCCGCTTGCCCTGCTCATGACGAGGGAAAACGCCACTGTAACCCTTTGCCACTCCAAAACACAGAATCTGGCAGAAGTCTGCCGCAGGGCGGATATTCTGGTCAGCGCGGCAGGGAAAGCCGGGCTTGTCACAGGGGACATGGTAAAAGACGGCGCAGTCGTGATTGATGTAGGCATGAACCGCAACGCTGAAGGGAAGCTCTGCGGCGATGTGGTGTATGACGAAGCAGCGGAAAAAGCCTCGGCGGTTACGCCTGTACCGGGCGGCGTTGGGCTTATGACTGTCGCTATGCTGATGAAAAACTGTATCCGTGCCGCGAAAAAGGTTTCCGGAATGTAAAAACCTTTTGGCAGCCTTCAATAAACACCGAAAACAGATAGATACCGAAATACCGAGATTCACAGGCTGTCAAAAACTGTCCGTCAGATTTTTGGCAGCCTTTTTCAAAACACCCCTGCAAAAACTTAGAACTTATCCGTAAATAAGGTATGTGCAGATTGCACAGTCAGATTTTTCGGCAGGCAGGGAGCTTTTTTGCAGGCGTACCGGGTGGTACGGCAGGGAAAAGCGACAAAGGCTGCCGGGAAAATAAAGCAGGATGTGCGCAGATAATTTACGGATAGGTTCTTAAATGAATATTAACCCATGCAGGTATAGACATACAACGTCCAACTGTGGTAGGATAATAAGAGTTTTACGTTCCTGTTCTGCCGGAACGTGCAGGGAAATATAATGTTGCGTATACATATGTGCTGTGCCGCTTTCGCGGAAACATTCGGAGGAGCATTCAAATGAAAATCTCAGAATCAATCATATTGGGTCTTATACAGGGGCTGACGGAGTTCCTGCCGGTCAGCAGTTCCGGGCATCTGGTGCTGTTCCAGAACCTGTTCGGCATCGAAGAGGCAACACAGGCGTTTTCCATACTCCTGCATATGGCGACACTCATCGCGGTGTTCGTTTATTACTGGCGGGATATCTGGGCTTTGATACGCCGCCCGTTCCAGCGGACGACTGCCCTGCTGATTGCGGGCACAATCCCGACCGTTATCATCGCCCTCCTGTTTAACGATACCTTTGACGCCATTTTCGGCAAAGGCAAATTCATCGGGTTCAACTTCATTTTCACAGGGCTTATCCTGCTCTATGCTGACACACGTCGCGGCGGGCGGAAAAAAGTTCGGAATATGTCCATATTTGACGCGCTCCTTGTCGGCACGATGCAGGGCGTGGCAATACTGCCTGCTGTGTCCCGCTCCGGCATGACTATCAGTACCTGCCTCAGCCGCGGTCTGGATAAAGAAAACGCCGCAAGGTTTTCTTTCCTGCTTTCCATCCCCGCAATACTGGGCGCGATGACGCTGACGATTAAAGATATGGTAACGGGAGAGGTTGCGCTGGCAGAGGCTGTCGGCGTTGCGCCAAGGGCAGCCGGCTTTATCGTTGCCGCCGTTTCGGGTTATTTTGCCATCCGTTTTATGGTAGACATTATCAAAAAAGGACGGCTGAAATGGTTTTCCGTATATGTGTTCATACTTGGCGTGATATTGATTTTAGACCAGTTTGTGCTGCATGTAATCGTACAGTAAAAACAAAAACCAGATACAGGGAAATAA
>OFFP01002613.1_pt1 | contig 10330 bp, 7 predicted proteins | sample 1521431 | NCBI WGS metagenome assembly OFFP01 (sample SAMEA3504104, study PRJEB24116) | mouse gut metagenome | biome: mouse gut; feature: mouse-associated habitat; material: faeces | place: Denmark | collected 2011 | reverse complement strand
AAGGGCACCCCATTATGGCCATTCGGCCGTTTCATAATGTATACCTTTTGGCAATAGATTTTTTTTACTTAATCATTTGAAAATATACTACAAGATTACCAAAAAGTCAAGAACTTCAGTCTTTTTTTTCTGGCAATTATGCCCTATGAACTCCTATTACCAAAAAGTATACTTTATTGAACGAGATAAGGGAAAAATTATGCCAAAAGATACGGTATGCAAAACAGTTCACCAGTATAATAAAATGCCGATTTCTTCAGAAGATATGAAAAAATTACAGGAGATCGCAGAAGATTACAGCAAGGTGAAAAATTATGTATATGTACGTTTTGGCGGTATAGCTGGTTTATCAAAAATTTATCCCGGATATACAGTGCAGAATGAAATGACAGAAACAGGGCTGCGTGCAAGCATGGGACTGCCATCCGTATACTTTTATTCTGCCATATTTGATGCGCTGGGAGATATAAAAAGCCAGTGGACAAGGATAAAATCCAGGATTCTCAAACAGGTTGGCAAAAATGAAAATTTTAGTCAGGAAGAGAAACATTATCTCCGTTTTTTGCTGAAAGTCAGCAATGCTTTTGAACAGGTGCTCAGCGGAAGTACGATCAGACTTGCCAGAGAAATACAGGCTCAATATGATGTACTGGCGGCGGAAGTGGATACTGAAAAATTACACCGATACCTTTGCAGACAGGTACGCAGATACCATGTCCGGCTGCATACAGAGAAGGCAGAAGGGTTTTATACAGGAGAGAGAGCATACCGTTATGCAGACCACGGTATCTATATTTCCATCAAGGAAAAGAGGAAGCGCCTTTTTGTACTGCTGACGGATAATAATCAGTATCAATCCCGGATCTATATACGGCTGCTTCCGGAACAGAGCAGCATACAGATCAAGATTCCGGTCAATGTGTCAATACATACTCATACAGACTATTCGAATCAGGTTGGGGTATCTGTTGGAATGTACACCATGTTGACGACTGATAAAGGCCATTGTTATGGGAAAGAATTTGGCAGATATCAGATGGAGTATTCGGAGTGGATCCGTATGCAGGCTAAAAGTTATTCACGCAATAAGGATCAGAATCCAGGCAGAAAAAAATATCATGCAAAAAAAAGACGGCTGGAAGAAAGACTTCATAGTTATATCAATCATGAACTCAATTGCTTCCTGCGGGAAGAGAAGCCTCAGACGATTTATATTGTAAAATTGCCTGCGCCAACAGCAGGAGGGGTGAATAAGAAGATCAATTACACTGTGTCGCAGTGGCAGAGAGGATATATAAGGAAAAGATTAGAGCAGAAATGCAGGGAGCATTCGGTTGAGATAGTTGAGGTTTTTGGAAAAGATATCAGTAAAGAATGCAGCTCATGCGGGGCAATAGGTAAAAAATCAGATGGGAGGTTTGACTGTCCTATCTGCGGATATCATACAGAAGAAAAAATAAACACCGCTTGTAATATAAAAAAACGTGGTTTAGAAATTGGAATATTAAGAAGATCATAAGAACTGTCATTTAGATAAATTTCGGTGAGAAACCGTGTTTTACCGCAAGGACTAAAAGGCGGGTTCATGATATAAAAATAAACTGCGGCATTAGAAGGCAGGATTCAGCTAATACTGAAAACTGCGTATTGGGTATGCCAGGACCTTGTGAACATGCATGTATTTGTCATCAATGCTGCGCATTAGTGACATTGCAAAGAGGAAGCGCGCTGATGCACGCGCAGGTCATCAATGCTGCGCATTGGTGACATTGCATGAGGTAGCAGGGAGCGAAGCGGGGGAACCTGCATCATCGGATAGATTAGATCCCATCTGATGACCAATGTGCCTTATTTCATAAATTTATTTATGGAATATCAACAGTTCAATAAACAAACAGAACTAATTCAAGATAATGAGGAAATCAAATGACGACAGCACTGATATTTGCAGGCGGGGCCGGGAGAAGGATGAACAGCCGTTCCAAGCCGAAACAGTTTCTGGAGATGCATGGAAAACCAATCATCATCTATACACTGGAACACTTCGAGTATCATGAAGAGATTGACAATATTGTGGTGGTATGTCTTTCTGACTGGATTAAAGAACTGGAAGGGCTGCTGAAACGATACGGTATTACAAAGGTGATCCGAATAGTTTCGGGTGGAGAGACAGGACACGACTCTATATATAATGGTCTGAAAGCGATGAAAGAGCTTGCGGACGAAGATGATATCGTATTGATTCACGATGGTGTACGACCCTTGATCAATACGGAATTAATATCAGAGAATATAAGGATTGTAAAAAAGTATGGAAATGCGATTACTGCCGAAGCAGCAAGAGAAAGTATTGTTAGAAGCTGCGATGGAAAACATATATCTGAGATGCCTCCGAGAGATCAGATATATACAGCAAAAGCGCCGCAATCCTTTTTTTATGGCAAGATAGCAAAACTTTACGAGCAATCAGAAAAGGATGGGATAAAATCAATTGATTCCTCCCATCTGTGCAGCTTGTATCAAGTTCCGATGCATATGGTGACCAGTACAAAAAATAATCTGAAAATTACGGAACCGGCAGATTTTTATGTATATAGGGCTTTATACGAAGCAATGGAAGGGCAGCAGATTTTTGGAATATAGAGGATATCTGGGTGATGAGATATAAGAAAAAAGAACTGATAAAGCTTATTGGTTCACTGGCAGAAGTAAATGATGCGATTATAAAAAATTTTAGCCGTTTAGATACGGAAGTGATCATAGAGGCACTTACAGAGTGTCAGGAAACGGCTATCACTATTGGAACATATTTCGAAGAAAAAGAGCTTGTAGAGATTGTACATATACTGGAAGATTATTGTGAGATGATCTATCAGATGACTTTGGTACTGTCCGATCCAAATCAGGTAAAAAAGCTGGCAAAAAAAATTCAGAAACATCTGTTTCAGATATCAAATCAAGCCAAATATGATCTGCCGGATGATAAAAGAGAGGTCATATTCCTTCCCTATAAAGCATCTATGTGGGACAGTCTTGAAAGTGTATGGAAAGCGGCATCTGAGGATGAGATGTGTGAAGCATTTGTAATTCCAGTTCCTTATTTTGATAAGAATCCGGATGGTACATTGGGGCAGTTTCATTACGAAGGAAATGAATATCCGGACAATGTTCCCATTACCGACTGGCAGGAGTATAACATACCGGAACGCAGGCCGGATGCGATCTACATTCATAACCCATATGACCAGTTCAATTATGTGACAAGCGTCCATCCGGACTACTATGCTTCGAACTTGAGAAAATATACGGATTTACTTGTATATATTCCCTACTTTATAGCCGTAGACGACAATGTGGAGGAGAATTTTTGTACAACAAATGGTGTGCTATATGCACATAAAGTGATCGTCCAGTCGAAAAAAGTCCGGCAGACATATATAAAAGAATTCCACAAATTTGAAAAAGAAAATAACTGTAAAGGCTTATTTGGAAAAATCGAGGATAAAGTAGTTGCATTAGGAAGCCCCAAATATGATAAAGTATTGGCTTCTAAGCGTGAAGACTATGAATTACCCAGTGAATGGAAAAAAGTGATCGAAAGACCAGACAGAAGCAGAAAAAAAGTAATCCTTTACAATACAACGATCGGCAGCACGTTAAAAGAGTCGGCAGACATGCTCACTAAGATTGAGGATGTACTGAGGGTGTTTGAAAATGACAAGGAAACGGCATTGCTTTGGAGGCCGCATCCTCTGCTGAAGACAACTTTGAAATCTATGCGTCCTGATCTGCTGCGGGATTTTTTGCGGATAGAGGAAGACTATAAAAAGGGCGGATGGGGGATTTATGATGAGTCGGCAGACCTGTACAGGGCAATTGCAGTGTCAGACGCCTACTATGGAGATATGAGCAGTGTGGTGGAACTATATAAGCAGACAGGGAAGCCAATCATGATTCAAAATGTAGAGGTGATATATCAGAATGCAGATACAGGATGTGGACTTTGAGCAGTTTGCGCGGATCGTCAGAAAACAAAATAAAAAAATGATCATATGGGGGATAGGCACATTTTTTCATACATGTATGCCCTCTCTCCTAAAAGAGTACAAACTGGATGATCAGGTTGCTGTGCTGATTGATGGAGACCAAGGAAAATGGAAAAAGTGTATCAGCCTGAATGGAAAAGAATTTGCGGTGCAGTCTCCTGAGATTATGCAAAAAGAGTTTCAGGAACATGTCCTGCTCATTACAAGCAGTTATTTTGCAGATATCGTAGAGTATATAGATACATTGGGAAATAATCAGAATTTAAGATGCTTTATCGCACCCTTTATGTTCCGCGGAAATCCGAAAGAAGATTTTCGAAAATATAAGTCGAGCAATCAGCAGATTCCGAAAGTGATACATTATTGCTGGTTTGGAAAACAGGATATTCCGGAAAAAAATAAAAGATGCATCGAAAGCTGGAAAAGATATTGTCCGGATTATGAGATCATTGAATGGAATGAGAGCAACTATGATCTAAAGAAAAACAGATATATGTATCAGGCATATCGGATGGGAAAGTATGGCTATGTTCCCGATTATGCAAGAATTGATCTGCTCTATCATTATGGAGGAGTCTATTTTGATACGGATGTGGAACTGATAAAAAATATAGATGAATTGTTATATCTGCAAGGATTTACCAGCTTCGAAGAATATCCAATGGTCAATTTCGGCGGAGGAAGCGGCAGCATTGAGGGGCTTGGCATTCTGGGAGAAATCTTGAAGTACAGAGAAAAGATTGAGTTTATAGATCAGGATAGCGGCATAAACCTGCTCACATGCGGATTTTATGAAACGTCTCCCCTTCTTGCACACGGATTGAAAATCGCCGGTCATATTCAAAATGTGGAAGGGCTGACAGTTTTGACTTCTGATTATTTTCATGTAAAAAGTTCGGTTACGAAAGAAATACATATCAAAGAAAATACATTTGGAGTCCATGATTTTAACTGGTCCTGGGTCACAGAAAAGCAAAAAGAGGAACAAAAAAGAACCAGTGAATTTGTAAAAAGGTATTTTGTATTGGAATAGGAATCAAAAATGGAAGACATAAAAGTATCTGTCATCATGCCGATGATGAATGTTAAAAAATATATCCGTGAATGCCTGGACAGCGTGGTAAAGCAGACACTCAAAGAGATTGAGATCCTGTGTGTGGATGCGTATTCCACGGACGGATCAAGGGAGATCGTAGAAGAGTATGCAAAAAGGGATTCCAGGATCCGGCTTATAAATGACGAGAAGGGAAGTACCGGGTATTCCAACAATATGGGCATCCGGTTAGCTTCGGGAAGATATGTGGCAATTCTGGAGACAGATGATTTTATTGCGCCGTCCATGTATGAGACACTTTATTCCATTGGAGAAAAAGAAAATTGTGATGTGGTCAAGGCAGACTATAAGGTGTTCTGGGGAGATGGTAAAGAAAGGATTTTTCTGGATAAGCCGATTGCCTGCGGAAAGGAGATGTATGGCAGGATATTATCAGCAAAAGAGAATAAAAAAATCTTTTTGAATGATATGTCCACTTGGGCCGGACTATATAAGCGGAGTTTTTTGCTGGGGAACCAGATCTGGCACAACGAGACTCCCGGGGCATCGTATCAGGATAACGGCTTTTGGTTTCAAGTGACAGCTCTGGCAGAGAGGATGTGTTATGTGCCGGTAAGCGGATACCATTATCGGCTGGACAATCCGGGTTCTTCTATACATAACCCGGCAAAAACATTTGCGATATGTGATGAATACTCTTTTATCCGAAAGAAGCTGGAAGAAAAAAGAATTTTTGCGGAGTATTGTTCCATATTTGTATATATGAAATATATACGCTATATCAGTTCCTTTTACAGGCTGCATCAGGATCTGAAAATGCAGTTTCTGAACCGTTTTTCTGAGGAGATGCGGCGTCACCAGGAAGAAAAGGAGATTGCATGGGAAATGTTTTCGGAGATGCAGAAGAAGATACTGGAAGCCGTCTTGTATTCTCCGGAAAAATTTTATGATGAGATACGGCAGCGGCAACAGGCATTATCTGAGTTTTTAGAACAAGAGAAAAAAATCATACAGGCTGGCTGCGGAAGCGACGGTATCCGCTTCCTGTCATATATGAAGGCGCATGACAGGATTTCGCAGATCGTATGTATTGCAGACAACAATCCAAAGCTCCATGGAAAAGAGATATTTCATATCCCGGTCGTATCTCCGGAACAGGCAAGGGAGACATACGGGCAATATGCGTATGGATATGTGATCACAAGCCTGAACCATGCGTCAGTGATCAAAGACCAATTATGCAGTCTTGGAGTGCCGGAGAAAAAAATAGAGATCAGCTATCTGTGTTAAGGAGAAGAGTATGTGTAAGGTCAGCATTATTGTTCCAACTTACAATGTGGTTCCATATATTGCAGAATGTATGGACAGCCTGGTCAATCAGACACTGAAAGAAATAGAGATCCTGTGTGTGGATGCGGCCTCTGATGACGGGACAAGAGAAGTGCTGGAATCCTATGCAGCAAAGGATGCGCGTGTGAAAATCCTGGATGACATCATGCACAGTACAGGGTATGCAAAAAATATCGGGATAGAGGCTGCGCAGGGGGAGTATATAGGGATCGTAGAATCGGATGATTATGTGGCATTGGATACCTATGAACAGCTTTACGGCTGTGCGGTTTTGCATCACCCGGATATTGTGAAAGGAAATTACAAGGCATTTTCTGGAAACGGCAGAGAAAGAATTTATGCTTTAAAAGCAGTCTCCCTGAATAAAGAGGATTATAACCATATCATTGATCTGCAGGATGAGGGCAGGTATTTTCTCTGGGATATGTATACCTGGACGGGAATCTATAAAAAATCCTTTTTGAAGGATTACGAAATCCGTCACAATGAATCACCGGGTGCTTCCTTTCAGGACGTGGGTTTCTGGCTGCAGACGACCGCATTTGCCAAAACAGCATATCTGCTCCCAGGATTTTTTTATCATTACAGGCGGGATAATCCTTATTCCTCTGTGCATCAGAGCAAAAAGGTCTGGGAAATGGTGCAGGAGTATGAATTTGGAATGAAGCGGATTGCAGGAAAACTGGTACGAAAGGGTGTGTCGGATTCGGCTCCCGATGCGGCGGATCAGATACCGCAGGACATCCAGACAGTCATTCCAAAGAAAATGCTGGCAGGAATCTGCAGCGGAATGTACCGCTCCTATGCTTTTGTATATGGAATCCTTGCGGATGAGCACAGAGAGGCGTTTGCAGAACATTTCTGCCATGATATGAAGCGGGCTTTTGAGAAGCAGTGGATTGAGAGAGGCCTGTTCACAGATGAAGAATGGAGCGGTGTCAAAAAGGCAGCAGATTCTCCGGAAGTATACCATGCATACTGCAGAGAAATTGAAGAAACGAAAGAAAGAAATCAAAAAGCATTAATTCAGATGATTGAAAGATATGGGGGCCATATTATATTCGGCGCCGGCAGCGATGGATCTAATTTATATGCATTTTTGAAAACAAAACATATCGAAAAGACAATTGCTTTTTCTGATAATGCAAAAGAAAAATGGGGATTGGACCTGAATGGAATCAAAGTGATTGAACCGAAAGAAATCAGGGAAAAATATCCAAACACATTAGTGATCACGGCATCAAAGCTCTATTCCGGAGAAATCCGGCGGCAATTACTAGAACTGGGAATAAAGGAAGAGGACATTTATCTGTGTGATGTGGGAACAACGATTCCACAATATCTCTGAGAAAACAGAAATCGGCTTTGTGTAAAGTGTATAAAGAGGGAGGAATAGGACATGCGTCAGGTAATTTTGGGCGGCGGTTTATCAGCAATCAGTTCCGCTTATTTTCTGCAGGAGCGGGACGATATAGACGAGATTCTGATTTTGGAAAAAGAGGATGCGCCGGGCGGGCTGTGCAGAAGCATAAAAAAAGATGGCTATACTTACGATATCGGTCCACATATTTTATTTTCCAAGGATAAAGAAATGTTGTCCCTGATGCTGGAGATGCTGGATGAAAAAAATGATCTGAGAAGGTCAAATCAGATCATATACAAGGGCAGATATGTGCAGTATCCTTTTGAAAATGATTTGTCCAAGCTTCCAAAAGAGGATTTGGATTATTGTGTGACAAATTTTCTGCATAATCCGTATGAGAATTACAGGGCGGATAATATGCTTCAGTTTTTTCTGAAAACTTTTGGGGAAGGAATCACAAATACATATTTGAGGCCATATAACGAAAAGATCTGGAAGTATGACCCAAGCTTTATGGATACCCAGATGGTAGACAGGATTCCAAAACCGACCCATGAAGAAATCATGAGGAGCGCTTCCGGTGAGACCGTGGATGGTTATGTGCACCAATTGTATTTCAGTTATCCGTCAGAGGGCGGGATAGAAGCGGTGGTTCAGGGATTTATCAAAAAATTGAATAAAAAATGCAGAATCAAATGTGATCAGGCGATCACTTCCCTGAAAAAGAACGGCAGTAGATATGAAATCGTATCAAATGGAGAACTCATAGAGGCAGACCGGGTGATGTCTACGATTCCGATCCAGGAGCTGTCAGAGATATATGCAGTTCCAAAGGAAATCCAGGAACATATAGAGAACCTCCGCTACAATTCTATCATCATAGCCTTTGTAAAGACTAAGAAAGACCTGAGCGGTGATAACTTTGCTTTTATGAATCCGGAGAAAGATATCATATTCCATAGAATTTCCAAGATGGACTTTTTAGGGGAGAAATATCAAAGCGGAAGCGCGGCATATATGGTAGAAGTGACATACCGCAGGGGAGATTATACGGACAGCCTTTCGGATGAAGTCCTCAAAGAAAAGATTGCAGATGGAATCCTGAGGATTGGATTTGCTGAAAACAAAGAAGATATTGAGTTTGTCAATATTACCAGACATCAGTATGCATATGTGATCTATGATCTGAACCATAAAGACAATATGGAGCATATCCGGAAATATTTTAAGGAGCAGGGGATTGTGCTGAATGGAAGGTTTGGAAATTTTGAGTATTGGAATATGGATCGGGTGATTCGGGAGAGTAAGGATAGGGCTTATATTTTATAACTTGAGGAGAAATAAATGGATATATCGATAATTATTCCCGTATATAATGCAGAACAATACTTACGAGAATGTCTGGACAGTGCTTTAGCTCAGACTGTTAAGGAAAAAGAAATCATCTGTATTGATGATGGCTCTACAGATGGTTCCTACTTAATATTGCAAAACTATCAAGCAGATTATAAACAGATTCGGGTTCTGCGACAGGGAAATAGTGGTCCTGGGAAAGCGAGAAATGTTGGACTAGAGAATGCAAAAGGTGAATATGTATGTTTTCTGGATGCAGACGATTATTATATGGACAAAACTGCATTGGAGCAAATGATAGAAGCATGCAGAATACATAAGGTAAAAGTATGTGGGAGTTTCCGAAATAGAGAATGCGAAAATGGTAAGGTGGAGAAATTTGATTTACACAGAGCTAAATGCAATGGATTTCCTAAAGGGGTTATATTGGAATATTCAGACTATCAGGAAGACTATTACTACCAAAATTATATATTCTGTTTAGATATACTTAAAAAAAATCGGATTTTTTTCCCAAATTACAGAAGATATCAAGACCCACCTTTTTTCTTACGCGTAATGCTTGTAGCAAAAAGAATGTATATTATGCCTGTAGAATTATATTGCTATCGAGTTGGTCATCAAGACTGGAGTACACATGAAAAGTTTATTGCCCATACTCTCAAAGGGATAAGAGATAATATGAAATTGTCAAAAGAAAATAAACTATTTGATCTTCAGAAAAAATTGACAGCAAGAATAAACCAGGAGTTTTATTGGCCAATAGCAAATGCTTTTACAGAGGAAATTTACAACTTATTGTGCGAAATTGAAAAGGAAGTAGAAGGAAGAGATTGTACTATTGTGCATTTGGCAGAGATATCTCATTACTATAAACTTCGCACTTCATATAATAAACTTCAATCCCAATATAATGAACTCTGTGCTTCTTATTATATTATGAGGATGTTAGTTGAAACGAGGTATAAAGGCATTCGTATTGAAAAATATTTGCAAAGTATTCAAATTACAAATATCTCGATTTACGGATTGGGTACCTTTGGAATGGCACTTTATAATGAACTAAAGCATTCTAAGATAAATATTTTATATGCAATCGATAAAAAAAATATAAATATAAAAGACTTAATTGTTTTTGCAGATATGAATGATATTCAGGAATGT
>OFFP01002612.1_pt1 | contig 10338 bp, 8 predicted proteins | sample 1521431 | NCBI WGS metagenome assembly OFFP01 (sample SAMEA3504104, study PRJEB24116) | mouse gut metagenome | biome: mouse gut; feature: mouse-associated habitat; material: faeces | place: Denmark | collected 2011 | reverse complement strand
CGCCAGACGCTATCCAATCATCGGCTGACGCATATCAGCAGGCTCAGGCGTCTTTACAGGATTTCTATATCCCGGAGCCGTCGGGCGAGGCACAGCAGGTAGCCGAGTTGCAGGAGCGTATCGCTGAACTGGAAATGCAACAGTCAATGCCGGACTACAACCACAAATCGCCCGATGAGATGGAGTTGCTTGAACGCTCATATCAGCTTGCCGCGCAATATATGGGCAACGGCAATGCCAACGGCGGCAACTGGCCGCCTCCCACTCAATCGGAGGAAAAGGGGAAACGCAATGTTCAGCCCGTGGCGCAGGTCAACCGCAATGTTGTTTCCTCGCTGTCCGCAACATCTTCAAGGGGCTTCAACACCTCGGTGGGCGGCAAGCCTACAACCGCAAAGAATACCATCGCCGCAGTGGTAGCCGGAAACCAGAGCGTGGTTGACGGTGAGAGTGTCAAGCTCCGTATCATTGAGCCTATGTGGATCGGCAACCGCCTGATACCGCGCAACACCACCATTACAGGCTCCGCCCGTATTCAGGGTGAGCGATTGGAAATCGAGATCACCTCTGTGGAATGTGAAGGCTCGATTTATGAGGTGGAGTTGCAGGTTTATGACTCCGACGGTCAGGAAGGTATCAATATCCCGCAGTCAATGGAGAGTGACGCACTGCATGAGATTGGTGCCAATATGGGCAGTACGATGGGCAGTTCAATAAATATCTCCACCAATACCGGGGCGCAGATAGCGTCCGATGTCGGGCGAGGACTCATCAACGGTGTAAGTCAGTATCTTACCAAGAAGCTGCGCACAGTGAAAGTCCACCTCAAAGCCGGATACCGTGTGATGCTCCACCAGCCAGAAGATTTATAAAAACCACTAAAACCAAAAATAAAAAGATGAAACTGAAAACATTTATCATTTCCGCCATTGCCGTAATCGGCATGGGCGTGAGCAATACCCCGCTGATTCGTATGCTCCTGCGGGCGGAGCTGAAGGTGACGGTTTGCGACAAGTCCCCCCGGGAGCGCGTGGAGGAGCAGGCCTCTGAACTGGAGAGCCTGGGGGCCAAGCTGCGGCTGGGCCCCGACTACCTGGCCAAAATACACCGGGCTGACATCATTTTCCGCACTCCCGGCCTCAGTCCCAACACACCGGAGCTGCAAAAGGCGTTGGAGGGGGGGAGTATCCTCACCTCTGAGATGGAGCTGTTTTTCCGGCTGTGCCCCTGCCGGATTATCGGTGTGACGGGCAGCGACGGCAAGACTACTACCACCACCCTTATCAGCGAATTTTTAAAGGAGGCAGGCCTCAATGTCTATCTGGGGGGCAATATCGGCCGGCCCCTGTTGCCCGATGTAGACGGTATGACCGCTGAGGATGTGGCGGTGGTGGAGCTGTCCTCTTTCCAGCTGATGAGCATGGACCGCAGCCCCAATGTGGCGGTGTTCACCAATCTGTCCCCCAACCATCTGGACTACCACCACACCATGGAGGAGTACACAAGCGCCAAGCTGAACATCTTCTGCCATCAGAAGCCGGAGGACCGGGCCATCTTCAACTATGACAATGACATCACCCGGTCCCTGGCCAAGACCGCCGTCGGACAGGCGATGCTGTTCAGCCGCAAGCAGAGGCTGGAGGAGGGGGTGTACCTCCGGGACGGCGCCATCTGGCTGACCAACCGCATGGGCAGCCGGGAGGTTTTGCCGCTGACGGACATTCAGATTCCCGGCGTGCACAACATTGAAAACTACATGGCCGCTATCGCCGCGGTGGACGGCATTGTACCCGACAAGTGTGTTCGGGCGGTGGCCCAGCGGTTTACCGGGGTGGAGCACCGCATCGAGCTGGTGCGGGAGCTGGACGGGGTCCGCTACTACAACGACTCCATCGGCACCAGCCCCACCCGCACCATGGCCTGCCTGGATTCTTTCGATCAGAAGCTGATTCTAATTGCCGGAGGGTATGACAAGGGTGTACCCTTTACACAGCTTGGGGTGGAGATCGTTCGCCAGGTTAAGGCCCTGATTCTCACCGGCGACACCGCTCCCGCCATCAAGAAGGCAGTGGAAGAGGCTGAGGGCTATATAGAAAGCGGCCTACAACTCATTGAGACCGAGGACTTGGCCACCGCCGTGTCCGCCGCCCGGGAGATTGCCCGGGAGGGGGATGTGGTGGTGCTGTCCCCAGCCTGCGCCGCTTTCGACCGGTTCAAAAACTTTATGGAACGGGGCAAGGTGTTTAAGCAGCTGGTAAATGATTTATAATTGAAACAGAAGGACTGACAAGTGAAATGCTTTTACAGATAAATGACCGCGTCAAAGCCATGGGCGACCAGGCCCAGGGCCAGTTGGCCGAGGAATTTGCCCGCATCGACGCCATCGCCCAGGAGAACACTGCCCGGGTGCTGGCCGCCTTTCAGAAGCACCGGGTGGCAGACGGCTATTTTGCCGGCACCACCGGCTACGGCTACGACGACCTGGGCCGGGACAAGCTGGACGAAATTTATGCTGACCTCTTTGGTACGGAGGCTGCTCTGGTGCGCATCCAGTTCGTCAACGGCACCCATGCCATTGCCTGCGCTCTGTTTGGAGCCCTGAAAAGCGGTGATGTGCTGTTGTCCGCCGTGGGCGCGCCCTACGACACCCTGCTGGGGGTAGTGGGGGCGGTGGACAAGGGCCCCGGCTCCCTGAAGGACTACGGCGTGGAGTATAGGCAAGTAGAACTCCTTGACAACAAGCCCGACCTGGACGGGATGGCCAGAGCCGCCGCAGACCCCCGGGTGAAGGCGGTACTCATCCAGCGCTCCAAGGGTTACTCCACCCGTGCGTCCCTGTCGGTGGAGGAGATTGGGGAGATGTGCCGCGTGATTAAGGAGGCCAACCCCAGTGCCGCCATTCTGGTGGACAACTGCTATGGCGAGTTTGTGGAGACTGTCGAGCCTACCCATGTGGGGGCCGATCTGGTGGTAGGCTCCCTCATCAAAAACCCTGGCGGCGGACTGGCCCCCACCGGAGGCTACATCGCCGGGCGGCGGGACCTGGTGGAGGGGGCCGCCATGAGGCTTACCGTCCCCGGCATTGGCGGGGAGTGCGGGTGTACGCTGGGGCAGAACCGTCTGCTCTATCAGGGCCTGTTCCTGGCTCCGCACACGGTGGCCCAGGCGGTGAAAACCGCCGTCTTTGCCGCCAAGCTGATGGAGCTGCTGGGCTACGAGACCCAACCCCACTCCTCAGCGGTCCGTCACGACATCATCCAGATGATTCACATGAAGGAACCGGAAGCCCTGAAAAAGTTCTGTAAGGGCATCCAGTTCGGCGCGCCGGTGGACTCCTACGTCACCCCGGAGCCCTGGGACATGCCGGGGTATGACTGCCAGGTCATCATGGCCGCTGGGGCCTTCATCCAGGGGGCGTCCATTGAGCTGTCCGCCGATGCCCCCATGCGGGAGCCCTACACCGTCTACCTCCAGGGGGGGCTCACCTTCGAGTCCGGGCGACTGGGCGTTCTGCTGGCGGTTCAGGAGCTGCTTGGGGATTCATTTAGCAGGTGATTGCATGATAAAGGTTAGTTTTTGTTCTGCTAATACGATAGACGATGTTTGCGATATTTTGGAAATAGCTTTAACAAATCAGACGGAAATAGAACAGTGGCTAATGGAGCAAGTTCAAACAATTAAGTTTGATTCTATGGATTTTCCCCACGATTTAGACGCTTTTTATGACTGCTATTTCAACAGTGAGCAGGAAGAAAATGATGCCTGCAAAATATATCATTTGTTAGCGCACAGCTTGGCAGATATCAAACAAGTCTTATTCTCGGTTTCTATTGTGAACAATCAGATGCATCAGATAAGTGAAATTGGGATTTTGTGAAAGCGCTGCTGGGTACTTCCTGATTGAGAGGAGACAACCGCGATGGATGAACAGTTTAAAACGTATGTACATCAAAACTGGGACGATATATCTGCGTGCCGCAATGAAAAGCACTATTTTGTACAGGCTTCTGACGATATCGAAAACATTTTTTCAGAGGTTCAGTATCAGTTAGAGGTAGCAATTCCGGAAGAATTGAGGACATTTTATAAAATGACAGTCTCAAGAGGGGGCGTACGATGGAAGAAAAAAATAACATCCAAATTGCGATAGAGGCGTTTGGCCATAGACATCCAGAGGTAAAATTGGAAAAATCAACAATTTCTGACCAAGATATCGTCGGGCTTGAAAACAAGCTCCACGTCACCATACCAGCTGCGGTGAAAGACTATTTTCAATCTTATATATTCTCTGTCCCATTTATTACGGGAAAGCTGCTGGGTGACTTTTCACAAACCTACTGTGAAGAGACCGGCAGGTGGCGTGAGATGGAGATTGAAGAAGAGATTTCAACTAGAATTCTACAGCTCCCGTTCATGTTTCCAAACTCTGATTTGCGTGAATTTGAAAGGGAGAATGAAATATTTATCGGAACAGGTTTCCTCTATTTGGGTTTATACGATGAAGAAAAATACGTTTTATTGGATTTGCAAACCGAGCAGGTGTATCAAGTGGACATGGCACGGGTACGTCCAACGTCAAAAGAGGAGACCAGAGCAGATATTCTAAAGTGGGCGCTTCCGTTTTTTCAAAGCTTTAAAGATTTAGTGCGCTGCTTTTTTGCGGGCGAACTTTATGATGAAGAAGAAATGACCTTTCAAGAAAAAGGAGAACAGAAATGAAAGCGTCTGTCACCTATTGATATTGAGTTTGAAATAGGATACTCCCCTTCTCGTAATTGAGATAAAATATCTTTGATTGCATCGTCTTTGTAGCCTTCCTGGACTGCCTGGATCATTGAAAATGCTTCCTGGAAAAAACCGTCTGTATTCTCCGGATTATATTCTAATGTGCTTTGGCATTTAAATGATGGAGAACCGTCTGTTTCACCGATCTGAAAATCCATGTATTTGAAGTGAATGACCGTAAGATTTATTCCGCTGTTATCCGGACAAGATACCATTTCCCCGGTAATCATCTTGTCGGGATTGAGTTGGTTGTATCTGGCAATAATTGTATTTGCTGTTTCATCATCACTGAAATTTATCATGTTGTCTTCACTATCGTCTTCCAAGCTTTCTGTTGTTTCTTCGTCTTCGTCAGAGGTGTCCGTCGTTTCGCCATCATTTTCTGTAGGTGGAAGGTTTATATCGTCGGAGCCGGCATGGTCTTTGGATTGTTCTGTACTTACTTTTGGTTCTGAATCTGTATGTTCGGCATCTTCACAACCACATAAAAACATGGAGCTCACGATGATGAGCGGTAAAAATAATCGTGTTTTTTTCTTCATTTGTACTCTCCTTTTTATGATCTCATCCGTAAAAAAACCAACTGTCTGAGGCGTTATCAACATTAGAACAAACGTATCTAACCGGCGCACAAACAATTGGTTCTTTTTCAGTTATTTTTGATTTTACGGTGAAAGGACAGTCTTTAGAACTTTCCTGCTTTATGAGCCTCTTCGATGGAAACGGCTACGGCAACGGTAGCGCCTACCATCGGGTTGTTGCCCATTCCGATCAGTCCCATCATTTCTACGTGAGCCGGTACGGAAGAGGAGCCTGCAAACTGTGCGTCGGAATGCATACGTCCCATGGTATCCGTCATGCCGTAAGAAGCGGGACCTGCAGCCATGTTGTCCGGATGAAGGGTACGGCCGGTACCGCCGCCGGATGCAACGGAGAAGTATTTTTTGCCCTGTTCGTTGCATTCTTTCTTATATGTACCTGCAACCGGATGCTGGAAGCGTGTCGGGTTGGTGGAGTTTCCGGTGATGGAAACGCCTACGTTTTCCATATGCATAATCGCAACGCCTTCCTGAACGTCGTCTGCACCGTAGCATTTTACGGTTGCACGCAGTCCTTCGGAATATGCTTTTTCATAAATTACATTTACTTTGTTTTCCTGATAATCAAACTGAGTCTCTACAAAGGTAAATCCGTTGATACGGGAGATGATCTGTGCAGCGTCTTTGCCAAGTCCGTTTAAGATTACGCGCAGCGGTTTCTGGCGTACTTTGTTGGCTTTTTCAGCGATACCGATTGCGCCTTCTGCAGCGGCAAACGATTCATGTCCTGCCAAAAAGCAGAAGCATTCGGTTTCTTCTTCTAATAACATTTTGCCGAGGTTTCCATGTCCCAAACCTACTTTTCTGTGGTCTGCAACAGAACCCGGGATACAAAATGCCTGTAAGCCTTCGCCGATAGCAGCAGCAGCGTCTGCAGCTCTTGTCGCGCCTTTTTTGATTGCGATGGCAGCGCCTACGGTGTAAGCCCAGCATGCATTTTCAAAACAGATCGGCTGGATTTTTTTCACCTGCTCGTATACGTCAAGTCCAGCGTCTTTTGTGATTTTTTCAGCTTCTTCTACGGAGCTGATGCCATAGCTGTTTAATACAGCGTTGATCTGGTCAATTCTTCTTTCATATGATTCAAATAAAGCCATTATCTTCGTCTCTCCTTTCCTTATTCTACACGCGGGTCAATAATCTTAACAGCGTCTGCAACACGGCCGTACTGTCCCTGTGCTTTTTCCCATGCTGTGTTCGGATCATCGCCTTTTTTGATGAAGTCAGTCATTTTTCCAAGAGAAACGAACTTGTAACCGATGACTTCGTTGTCAGCGTCAAGCGCAATGCCTGTCACATATCCTTCTGCCATTTCCAGGTAACGAACGCCTTTTTCTTTGGTTGCATACATCGTTCCAACCTGGGAACGAAGCCCTTTTCCGAGATCCTCAAGACCAGCGCCTACGGCAAGTCCGTCATCGGAAAATGCGCTCTGTGTACGTCCGTAAACGATCTGTAAGAACAGTTCTCTCATTGCCGTGTTGATCGCATCACAGACTAAGTCTGTATTGAGAGCTTCTAAAATCGTTTTGCCCTGTAAAATTTCTGCCGCCATAGCTGCAGAATGTGTCATGCCGGAGCATCCGATGGTTTCAACCAATGCTTCTTCGATTACGCCGTTTTTTACGTTCAGCGACAGCTTGCAGGCACCCTGCTGCGGCGCACACCAGCCGACACCGTGTGTAAATCCTGAGATATCTTCAATTTTTTTGGAGTGTACCCATCTGCCTTCTTCCGGAATGGGTGCTGGTTCATGTTTTGCGCCCTTTGCCACAGGACACATATTCTCGACTTCCTTCGTGTAAATCATTATAAGACTCCTTTCAATTAAACATGATATAGCTGCAGAGTACGACATATTCTGCATACTGACTTTATTTTCGCATATTTTCTATTTTTCGTAAAGTGCTTTTTATGGATTTTTCATGGATGCTTTCGGACTGCCGGCCACGGAACGAATGGAACCGGTTAATTTTCTGAATATATTGAAAACACTGTAAAAATGATTGATTTCATAGAAATTTATGGTAAAATAAAACTATGTGAAGTACCTGATAAATTTGGAATTAGGAGGAGAATGCAAAATGGCAAACAAATGGGTCTACCTTTTTAGCGAGGGCAATGCGAACATGAGGGAGCTTCTTGGGGGGAAAGGAGCGAACTTGGCAGAGATGACAAGCCTTGGGCTTCCGGTACCGCAGGGATTTACGATCACAACGGAAGCTTGTACGCAGTACTATGAAGACGGCCGGGAAATCAATGAAGAGATCCAGGGACAGATCAATGAGTACATTGTAAAGATGGAAGAAATCACCGGAAAGAAGTTCGGCGACAGTGAAAATCCGCTTCTCGTTTCTGTTCGTTCCGGCGCAAGGGCTTCTATGCCGGGCATGATGGATACGATTTTAAATCTCGGTTTAAATGAGGCAGTTGTCAATGTCATCGCGGAAAAATCGGGAAATCCCCGCTGGGCATGGGATTGCTACCGCAGATTTATCCAGATGTACTCCGACGTTGTTATGGAAGTCGGCAAGAAATATTTTGAAGAACTGATCGATCAGATGAAAGAGAAAAAAGGCGTTACGTTTGATGTGGATTTGACGGCTGAAGATTTAAAAGAACTGGCGGGACAGTTTAAGGCAGAATATAAAGCAAAAATCGGACAGGATTTTCCGGACGATCCAAAAGAGCAGCTGATGGGAGCGGTAAAAGCAGTGTTCCGTTCCTGGGACAACCCGCGTGCGAATGTGTACCGTCGTGACAATGATATTCCGTATTCCTGGGGAACCGCTGTCAATGTTCAGAGCATGGCGTTTGGGAACATGGGAGACGACTGCGGGACAGGCGTTGCATTTACCAGAGATCCAGCCACCGGCGAGAAAAAACTGATGGGTGAATTTTTGATCAATGCGCAGGGAGAAGATGTTGTTGCGGGCGTCCGCACACCGATGCCGATCGCAAAAATGGAAGAAGAATTTCCGGAAGCGTTTGCTCAGTTTCAAGATGTCTGCCAGAGACTGGAAGATCATTACAGAGATATGCAGGATATGGAATTCACCGTTGAAAATAAAAAGCTCTATATGCTTCAGACGCGCAGCGGGAAACGGACGGCGCAGGCTGCTTTAAAAATCGCATGCGACCTGGTAGATGAGGGAATGCGTACGGAGGAAGAAGCGGTGGCTATGATCGATCCGCGTAATCTGGATACGCTGCTGCATCCGCAGTTTGACACGGTAAAATTAAAAGAGGCTGTTCCGGTAGGAAAGGGGCTTGGCGCTTCTCCGGGAGCTGCCTGCGGAAAGATTGTATTTTCGGCGGAAGATGCGGAAAAGCAGAATGCAAAAGGTGAAAAAGTCGTTCTGGTACGTCTTGAGACATCCCCGGAAGATATTACGGGAATGAAAGCGGCGCAGGGGATTTTGACTGTCCGCGGCGGTATGACAAGCCATGCGGCAGTTGTAGCACGCGGTATGGGTACCTGTTGCGTTTCCGGCTGCGGCGATATCAGTATGGATGAAGAAAATAAAAAGTTTACACTGGCAGGGAAAGAATATCACGAAGGGGATTCCATTTCCATCGACGGCACGACCGGAAATATCTACGACGGTATTATTCCGACGGTAGACGCTACCATCGCCGGTGAATTTGGACGGATTATGGCATGGGCAGATAAGTTCCGCAGATTAAAAGTCCGCACGAATGCAGATACTCCTGCAGATGCAAAAAAGGCACGTGAACTTGGAGCCGAAGGTATCGGGCTTTGCCGTACGGAGCATATGTTCTTTGAAGAAGACAGAATCGCCGCATTCCGTGAGATGATCTGTGCGGATACGGTAGAAGAGCGTGAAGCGGCGCTTGAGAAGATCCTTCCGTATCAGCAGGAAGATTTTGAAGCGTTATATGAAGCGTTAGAGGGAAATCCGGTGACGATCCGTTTCTTAGATCCGCCTCTGCATGAGTTCGTTCCGACGGATGAAGAAGATATCAAAAAGCTTGCGTTTGCGCAGGGGAAATCGGTGGAAGATATCAAAGCGCTGATTGCTTCTCTGCATGAGTTTAACCCGATGATGGGACACAGAGGATGCCGTCTTGCCGTTACCTATCCTGAAATTGCCAGAATGCAGACGAAAGCGGTGATCCGCGCTGCAATCCATGTGCAGAAAGCACATCCGGACTGGACGGTAAGACCGGAGATTATGATTCCTCTGATTTGTGAACTGAAAGAATTGAAATTTGTCAAGAAAGCGGTCGTGGAAGCAGCGGACGCAGAAATTGCAGCAGCAGATATCAAACTGGATTATGAAGTCGGCACGATGATCGAGATTCCGCGTGCGGCGCTTACGGCAGATGAGATTGCAAAGGAAGCGGATTTCTTCTGCTTTGGAACAAACGATTTGACACAGATGACATTTGGGTTCTCCAGAGATGACGCCGGAAAGTATCTGTCTGCATATTATGACACGAAGATTTTGGAATACGATCCGTTTGCAAAACTTGACCAGACAGGCGTCGGTAAATTAATGGAAACGGCGATTAAACTTGGAAAGCCGGTAAATGAGAAGCTGCATGTCGGTATCTGCGGTGAGCATGGGGGCGACCCGTCTTCCGTAGAATTCTGTCATAAAATCGGTCTGGACTATGTGTCCTGCTCACCGTTTAGAGTGCCGATTGCACGGCTGGCGGCAGCACAGGCGGCTATTCAGAAATAATGCCATAGGAATTTGGGTACTCGCAGGCAAAAGTATTGAAGAATGGCTTAAATTCAAGGATTTTAAGGCTTGGTGGGGTTCATCACGGTGGGTGGTGACCCCCTTTTTTTCGTGTTTTTTGATGCCGCTGATAGGATGGCGATTGGGGCAAAAATCATACTATCAGGCAAAAGTATACTTTCACGCAAAAGTTTGATGTAATAATAAACATTCAGATTGTTCGCACGGGCAGTCTCAGTAAGGCT
>OFFP01002608.1_pt1 | contig 10352 bp, 10 predicted proteins | sample 1521431 | NCBI WGS metagenome assembly OFFP01 (sample SAMEA3504104, study PRJEB24116) | mouse gut metagenome | biome: mouse gut; feature: mouse-associated habitat; material: faeces | place: Denmark | collected 2011 | reverse complement strand
ATTTATAGATATTATCTATAAGGAGGTCTTTATGAGGACATCTGGATACACCTTCATCGTCAACCCGAATTCTAAATCCGGCTTAGGACGCAAGATATGGAGCCGTCAAGTGGAACCCGCCTTAAAGAAGCAGGGAATCCCCTATGAGGTATTTTTTACAAAATACCGGCAGCATGCCGTAAAAATTTCCCGGAAGATTACCGGAGACGGGGAATGCCACACCATCATCGTACTTGGTGGAGACGGTACAATCAATGAAGTAGTTAATGGTATTGCGTATCTGTCCAAAGCCACCCTTGGGTACATTCCCACCGGGTCAAGCAATGATTTTGCCCGAAGCCTCAGGCTTCCCACCGACCCGCTTCCGGCGCTTTCCAATATCCTTTCGCCTACCCGCTATCTGTCGGCCAATATCGGTATCCTTACATATGACGGCAGGAAACGGCGGTTCGCCGTAAGCTCGGGGATAGGTTTTGACGCCGGCATCTGCCATGAAGCCATGGTTTCCCCCTTAAAGCCGCTGCTAAACAGACTGGGTCTCGGGAAGCTGACTTATGTGGGAATTGCGCTGCACCAAATCCTTACCCTCACTCCCGGGCAGATTACCGTGACATTGGATGATAAGCACAAGATGAAGTTTCCGAAAGCCTATTTTGCCACGGCTATGAACCAGCCCTACGAAGGCGGCGGTTTTCTTTTCTGCCCGGCTGCGGACTGCAAAGATGATTTTTTGGACGTCATTGTCATATCCGGGCTGTCCAAACTAAAGATACTGTCCCTGCTTCCTACGGCATATAAGGGCTGGCATACCCGTTTCCGGGGCGTCCATATCTATCGCTGCAGGAAAATGGAGATTGCAAGCCAAAGCCCTCTCCCCCTCCATACGGACGGAGAGCCGGTCTTTCGTCAGACGCAAGTTTCCATGTCGCTGCACTCCGAAAAGCTTCGGATCATTGCAGCGCCTTTACAGATGATTTTTTAGAGGAACGTGTTATGCTGGTACTTATTTTCATCATATTGACAATAATTCTCTTACTATACATATTCGCCATCTCTCCGCGCTTCACCCGCCGAAGAGATATGCGCCGCTATAGGCACACCATGTTCGCCCACAGAGGGTATCACTGCATAGAGAAGGGTATTCCCGAAAATTCCATGGCGGCCTTTAGCGCCGCGCTGGGAAAAGGGTACGGTATTGAAATCGACCTCCACCTTACCAGGGACGGGCGGCTGGTAGTCTTTCACGACGACACGCTGGAACGGCTCTGCGGCCGCCCGGACACGGTAGAAAATCTGACCTATGAGGAGGTGAAATCCTGCCGCCTTTGCGGTACTGCCGAGACGATTCCCTCTTTTGACGAAGTGCTTTCCCTCGTAAAGGGACGGGTCCCCCTGCTGATTGAGCTTAAAATTCCGGATTCCTCGATGTACATTTGCCGGGAGACTATGCGCTGCCTCAGCCATTACCAAGGTCCTTGCCTGATTCAGTCCTTCAACACCATCGGGATCCGCTGGTTCAGACTGAACGCGCCCCACATCCTGCGCGGGCAGCTTTCGTCCAATTTGACCCGCGATCCCTTGAAAGAGGCATGGCTTTTCCGCTTCATGGTAAAGCATTTATTATCAAATTTTTTAGGGAGGCCGGATTTTATCTCTTATAACTTGAATGATCTGCCGATTGTCAATGTCTGGATTCTTAAACATATTTTTCATGTGCCTGTCGCCGTATGGACACTCAATACTCCGGACATGCTAAAAAAGGGTTCTCAGCATTTTGACATGCAGATATTTGAAAAAAGGAATGAAAATTATTAACAAACCATGAACTTTGTTGTTGATTCTTTTTTTTCATGTTATAATTCGGATTGAACCATGAATATGCTTTAGAGAACGCCTATATCTAAACGCATTGATCTTCAGGCTTATGTAAAAGAGGTAATAATTATGAGCATCATCCAACGGACGAAGAACTTTATAAAAAAATATCGGCACGCATGGGTATTGTTATATGGATTCATTTATATGCCATGGTTCATTTATCTGGAGAAAAGGACGGACGTCCATTATTTCCTGATTCATTCGCCCCTTGATGATTACATTCCTTTTGTTGAATATTTTATTGTGCCATATCTGTTATGGTTTGCGTTTGTGGCTGTTGCCGCCGGATATTTTTTCTTTACGGATAAGACAGGGTTTTACCGCCTTAGCGCTTTCTTGATAGTCGGGATGACGTTTTTCCTGTTCTTATGTACCGTATTCCCCAATGGGCTGAATCTGCGTCCGGCTACATTTGCAAGAGATAATATTTTCGTCGAGCTGGTGAAACATGTCTATGCCACGGATACGCCGACGAACGTGCTGCCCAGTATCCATGTGTTTAATTCCCTTGGCGTCTGTATCGCCATCTGGCACAGCGAGGCGCTTAAAAAGCACAGGAAGATACAGTATGGGGCTTATCTGCTTGCCGTATTGATTATCTTATCTACCGTGTTCTTGAAGCAGCACTCCGTGACGGATGTGATTGCGGCTTTTGCACTGGCTTGCGTGATTTATCCCTTTGTGTATGCCACGCAGGAGAAGAAGGCGACTAAGCTGTCCCACCAGCCCATTTAAAGAAGGACACGGCCGTGCTTTACTGATTTTAGATTGAACCTTCCTGCCCATGTCTTGGGCGGGAAGATGAAGATATACTTTAATTTTAAGAGGAGGATACATTTTATGTATGCAGAATTTAGTGAAAACCTGGTAACTGGCAACGAGATGATTGACTCTCATCACAAGGAGCTGATTGACCGCATCAACAAGTTATTGGACAGCTGCGAGCAGAGCAATGAGAAGACCGCGGCAATCAAGATGATGGACTATCTTGCGGATTATACGGACTTCCATTTCTCCGCCGAGGAAAAGCTTCAGCAGGAGATTGAATATCCGGGATTTGAGAAGCATAAGGCACAGCATGAGGCGTTCAAGAACACCATCAAGGAGCTTGAGGAGATGTTGGTGGAAGAGGAAGGGCCGTCTAACGCTTTTGTGAAAAAAGTACATGAGAATGTAATTCAGTGGTTCTATACACATATTGAGGGCTTTGACAGGTCTGTTGCAGAATATAAATTTATGAAGGAAAATAACGAAAGATTATGATTACAAAAGATTTCCATGCTTCAAAGCGAAAACTATACAGCGACTTATTAGAAGACGGATCCGCCGGATTCGTCTTTTCTGGCGGGCAGAGGGGCGACCGCGGCGATATGATGCATCATTTTACCCCTTACGCCAATTTTTATTACCTGACCGGATTTACACAGCCTAAGGCTGTCCTTATGATTACAAAGATCGCCGGGAAGGTACGGGAAGTATTATTTATTGACCATCCGAACGAGATGGCGAAGAGATGGCTCGGGATATTCTATACCAAAGAAAGCGTAAAGGAAGAGACAGGTATTGAGAATGTAGAATATCTGGAAACTTTCGAGGATTCCCTCCCGTTTTTCAGTGGGTCTGGCCGTGTACAGAATGTCTATATCGACATTGCGAACTGGGAAGGAGCATTTTCCACGAACGAGGCCCAAAAGTTTGCCGCCCGGGTCCATGAGTATAACCCCACATTAAAGATGCACAATACCTTTTACGATTTAGGATTGATGAGGCAGGTAAAGTCTCCCGAAGAGATTGCCCTGCACAGGAAAGCCTGTGACATTACGGCAAAAGGCGTGGAGAATATTCTTGCCCACCTGCGCCCGGATATGTATGAGTATGAGATTGAGGCGCATTTTGATTATACCCTGCGTTCTATGAATGCCCGGCATGCATTTCCTACGATTGCGGCTTCGGAAGCCAACGCGTGCTGTATGCATTATGAAGACAACCACCGGAAGATGCTGGATGGGGATATGATCCTCTTTGACCTTGGCGCCGAGTGGGGGTATTATGCCGCCGACGTCAGCAGGACGTTTCCTGTGAACGGGAAATTTACCGAACAGCAGAAAGAGCTCTACAATGTAGTGCTGGCGGGCCTTGATGCAGCCCTTGCCGCTTCAAAACCCGGACAGCCCAAGGAAGAACTTCAGGAATTGAGCAAGTCTGTCATGGCTGACGAGTTGATTCGGCTTGGATATATCCAAAAACCAGAGGAGATTTCCAAGTACTACTTCCATGGTTCCGGACACTATATCGGTCTTTATGCCCATGATGTAGGGAATAATGATGTTCCGCTGGAAGAGAATATGATGTTTACACTGGAACCGGGATTGTATTTCGACGACCTGAAACTTGGAATCCGGATTGAGGATACGCTTCTCGTCACGAAAGACGGCTGCGAGGCGCTGTCAGGAAAGATTCCTAAGACTGTGGAAGAGATTGAGGAATTCATGGCTCAGTATAAGCGCTAGAACGTGTGCCCATTAGGTACACGGATAAAGGGGCGGCACAATAAAGCGCCGCCCCTTTTGTAAATCTTGAATATTCTTTGAATTACCCCATTCTCTAGTCAGCAATTTTAATCATCGCTTTTCCAGCCCTGCGGTATTCCGGTTTCGTGAACACATCCACAATATCATCCAGCGGAACCACATTCGTAATCAAGCTCTCAAGCTCAATCATTCCTGACTCCAACACGCGGATTGCCCGCTCAAATGTATATGGATTAATGAACGACGAAGTAATCGTCAGCTCTTTCTTGAACACATCATCCGGTTTCAGCGGATAAGACTCCTCCGGGGACGCCAGCCCGAAATACATGACCGTTGCGCCTTTTCCCGCAAACTTCACCGCATCCGCCTGAGTATGAATATTCCCTACACACTCAATCACCACGTCAACATTCTCACAATACGCATCCAAGACAGCCTGTACGTCTTCTTCTATTGGGTTGATGACCTTCGTCGCCCCAAGCTTCAACGCCTGCTCACGCTTCTCCTCCACAGGTTCGGACATAATCACCCGTGCCGCCCCCGCATTCTTCGCAAGCTGCATCATAATCATGCCAATGGGTCCCCCGCCCATGACAAGGACGGTACATCCGGGTTTAATATTGCAAAGGTCAATCCCATGCAAGCAGCAGGAAATGGGCTCCGCCATGGCAGCCTCTTTAAAACTTAGGCTATCCGAGAACTTATACACCTGCTTCTCCCGCATAATCACGTACTCGGCGAACCCGCCGTCCACCGTCGTACCAACGCCCACATTGTTGGTGCAGAAATGCTGCATGGCATTCTTACAGAAATAACACTCCCCGCACATATCGTTGGGGTCGCCGCTGACCCTGTCCCCCTCTTTTACCGTTGTGACTGCCGAACCTACCTTCGCAACAACACCGGAAAATTCATGCCCGGGAATCAGCGGCGGATTCACCTCGAAGGAACCGCCGTCCCCGTTAAAGATGTGGATGTCCGTACCGCATACGCCGCAATATTTCACCTGTATCATCACTTCGTTGTCTTTCAGTTCCCTTACCGGAACTTCTTCTACCCTCAAATCCTGCGGGCCATGATAAACTGCTGCTTTCATACTTCATACCTCCTGATTCTTCCATTATAAACCATTTCTTCTGAAAAATCTCGGCAAACCTTCTATTTTCCAAGATTTTGCCGAGATTTTTATGCACCCTAAAATCAGTTCGCCTGTCTCTTCTTCTGGTAGCAGTCAAATCCAACGGCAAGCACAAGCACGATTCCCAGCACGATATTCTGCACCCAGCTATTCAGGTTAATCAATACCATACCATTATTCAGCGCGCTGATGATAAATGTCCCCGCTACGACTCCAGACATCCTTCCGGAACCTCCGGATACGGACACACCGCCCAGTACCACGCAGGTAATCACCTTGAACTCATATCCAAGCCCCGCATTTCCCATTCCTGAATTAACACGGGACAAAAGTACGAGTCCTGCTAATCCTGCGAAAAATCCAGAAAGTGCAAATACCAGATATTTTACCCTTCCCGTACGGATACCGGACAGCCTTGCCGCCTCGATATTGCCGCCCACGGCGTAAAAGTAACGCCCGAAATACGTCTTATTCAGAATAAACGCACCCAGTGCAAAGCAAAGTATCATGATGATGACCGGTACAGGCACAGGCCCTATCTTCCCCTGTCCGAAGACCTTAAACGACTCTGTAAATCCGTTGATCGGCTGTCCATCGCAGATAATCAGCGCGATACCGGAAAATGCCGTCTGTGTGGCAAATGTGGCAATCAAGGCCGGGATACCTATGGTGGATACCATGAACCCGTTCAGTACGCCAATCAGCGTGGAAGCAGCCAGCGTGATGATAATCGCCAATGCCATCGGCACTCCCATATGTACCATCAGATATGAACACAATACATTCACAAATGTAATAATTGAACCGGTCGCAAGGTCAATATCCCCCAGCAGGATCACGAACGTCATACCTACGGATGCAATCCCCCATACTGCTACCTGCCTAAGCATAATCAAAAGATTCGTCGCCGTAATAAATCTTGGATTGGCAATCGTAAACCCAATACAAAGCACGATAAATACTACCCATATTGCCTGACCCTTCATCAAATTCGTTAATTTATTTTCCTTCATCGGTCTACCCTCCTACTCATTTGACGCCGCAGACGCAAACGTCATAATCGTCTCCTGGCTGAACTCTTCCTTATTCAGTTCACCGGTCATATTACCCTCTGCCAACACAAGAATCCTGTCAGACATGCCCATCAGCTCTTCCATCTCGGAAGAAATCATCAGGATTGACTTTCCTTCCTTTTCCACCAAATCGTTCATCAATTTATAGATTTCGTACTTCGCGCCGATATCGATACCTCTGGTCGGCTCGTCGAAAATAATCAGCTCTGAATTCGCAGCCATCCATCTTCCAAGGATTACCTTCTGCTGGTTTCCGCCGCTTAGATTCTTGATTAACTGATTCAGGTTCGGCGTCTTGATTGCCATATTCTTCCGGTACTTCTCGGCAATTTCCTGCTCCTGCTTCTCGTCGATTACGCTGAAACGGGAATTCCTCTCGTAAACCGGCATATTGATATTGTTCTTGATGGAGATTCCAAGCATAGCGCCGTGGCGTTTCCTATCCTCCGGCACCAGCGCTATACCTAAGTCGATGGCTTCTCTCGGGCTTCTTGGATTAATCTCCTTCCCCTTATAGAACATCTGCCCTGATTTTTTAGGTACAGACCCGAAAATCATCTCCGCAAGCTCAGTACGCCCTGCGCCTACCAGGCCGCCAAGTCCCAGAATCTCTCCCTTATGCAGTTTCAGGCTGATGTCTCTGTCGCCGTTCCCGGACACATTTTTAAGTTCCAGCACCACTTCGTTCTCGTCGATGCATTTTCCACGCGGCGGATATGTCTCCGTCAGTTCCCGCCCTACCATGAGCTGAATCAGCTCTTCAACCTGGCTCTCCTTCGTAATCAGCGTCTTTACGTACTCCCCGTCCCGAATGACTACGATACGGTCTGACAGCCGGTAAATCTCTTCCAGCCTGTGTGAAATGTAGATGATGGATACGCCTTTTTTCCGCAAGAGTTCCACCACCTCAAACATACTCTCTACTTCTGCGCTGGTAAGCGGGGCAGACGGTTCATCCATAATCAGAATCCTGGCATTCTGCTGAATTGCCTTTGCAATCTCTACCATCTGCTGATATCCTACCGTCAGGTCCTTCATCAATGCTTTCGGGTCAATCTTGATATGTAACTGTTCAAACGCCTTTGCCGCTTCGGCTTCCATGGCTTTCCTGTCTATAACGATTCCCTTTCGGATGGGGCGTCCCAAGAACAGGTTCTCCGCCGCCGATAATTCCTTTACATTATTAAATTCCTGATAAATGATCGCAATCCCATTTTCTGCCGCAAGCTGGGGCGTCATGCTGGGAAATTCTTTCCCGTTCACGATAATCTTCCCGGAAGTAGGGATGACCGCACCGGAACAGCATTTGATCAGTGTAGACTTTCCCGCACCATTTTCTCCGATCAGCGCAAGAATCTCACCTGCTTTCAGCTCCAACGTAACGTCTTTCAGCGCAACGACGCCCGGGTATTCTTTCCTTATATGCTGTAACTGTAATACATATTCTTCACTCATATTCGTCCCCCGTGACTATACTTTCTATTACATTCCTTCGAGTATCTTATCCACATTCTCCGGTGTGATCGGCCCGATTGCACGGTATATATTCTTGTCAGCCGAAAAGTCTTCTCCGGACAGAATCCGCTCAAACATGTCGGCACAGGCTTTCGCCGTATCCTCATTAGAGCCTTCAAAACCTACGATTGCCCGCACCGCTTCATTTCCTGCTTTCAGGGACTCTAGCTGCTGCAAGGTAACGTCCGTGGTAATTACGCCGTAGCTCTCAGGAATCTTTCCTTTGCCAAACTCTGCAAGAAGGGCTTCGTTCGAGCCAATCATAGCTCCTGCACAGACACCCACGAACACATTCGCATCCGGATGGGCTGACATAACCGTCTCCACATTCGTCTGGGCTTCAGGAGCTTCCAAGCCGTCCACCTCTGCGATGATCTCGTAGTTGTCCTCACAGTTCTCTTCCAGCCCTTCTTTGATGCCGTCTGCCCGCTCAAGCAGAACCTTCGTGGAGGGATACCCGATGACCGTTACCTGGGCCTTCTCATCCTTTGTGTAGTGTTCATTGATGAATTCAGAAGCCGTCTTGCCAATCTCTTTCCCAAGCTCCGTGTTGTCCAGAACCCAGTTCGCCGTGGTATTCTCCATCGGGTCATCCCAGCACATAACCTTGATGTCTGCCTCCATCGCCTCGCTGCAGATACCCTCAACTGACTTCGCGTCTGCCGGATGAACCATAATCAGGTCGCATCCGGATATGATGAAGTTCTCAACCTGGCCCACCTGCGTCCCGGCGTTATTGTCACAGCCTACAATGGTGTACTCCCATCCCCTCGCATCCATCTCCTGTTCAAGCTTTCCCATGACGCCTGCCCAGTAAGCGTTGGATAGATTCTGGATCGTGATGCCTATCTTTACAGTGCCGTCATCACGCGTATCCGCACACCCCATCAGCATGAGCCCGGTCATGGACACGCACAGGAGCGCTGCCACAATTCTATTCTTCATACCTCTTTCCTCCTTCTTTGGAATGATATATTTTCATATAGCTACGCTATCAGCTATCCCATATTATGGGTGAACATTTATATTTATATCTGCAAAACTCCATAGCCAAATCCTGCTGCCCCGGCATGGATCCTTGCAGATGTAAATATATTTCCATAAGTGTACTGACCGCCCAGCCAAAACCATAGGTTCTGGCTGGCGGGCAATCCGCCGGATTCCCCAACCATATACGCCCGGCCAGTACACCGGCGCCACTCGGATTTCATTCGGATATCCGATTCATCCTGCCAGAATCAGAAGCAAGTAAACGCCCCGTCCACAACAATATCGGAACCTGTTGTGAAGCTGCTGGTGTCTCCTGCCAGATATACGACGATGGACTGTAATTCTTCCGGTTTTCCCAGCCTTCCCATCGGCGCCATCTCATTCCATTTTGCAATCAATGGCTTCAGCGCTTCGGAATTAAGTGTAAGATCCGTCCCGATATATCCAGGGCTGATGCAGTTTACCCGGACTCCCGTCTTCGCCCACTCTACGGCAAGTGACTTGGTCAGCATAATGACTCCTGCCTTGGATGCATTATATGCACACTGTGGCTGCGGCACATTCACGATATGCCCGGACATAGATGCCGTATTGATGATTGAGCCGTATCCCTGCTTCAGCATTACTCTTCCCGCCGCTGTCGCACAGAGGAAGACGCCTGTCAGGTTAATGTCTATGACTTTCTTCCACTGTTCAAATGACATCTCTTCTGCCGGCACATTCAGGCAGATTCCTGCATTGTTAAAGCATGCATCCAACTTGCCATATGTATCTGCGACCTTTGCGACCATGGCTTCTACTTCTTCCTTCTTCGTCACGTCACACTGAATCGCAATCGTCTTAGAACCGGTCGCCCCAGCAATCTCCTCTGCCACTTCCTTCGCGCCTTCTAAATTGATATCTACGATTGCCACATCTGCCCCTGCCTCTGCGAATGCAGTTGCCACGGACTTGCCGATTCCGCTTGCCCCTCCTGTTACATAGATTGCCTTGCCATCCAGCCTCATCTTCTCAATAATACCCATCTTGTTCTCCTCCTTGCTTTTTGCGGGCAGTTCCCGTACTGTGTGCCTTCATTGTGCACTCCTTGCCGCTTTTTTATTTTTTTCTGTTCATGCGTTTTATAAAAGTGTTTTATAAAAGCTATTTTTATTATAATTCTTTTTACTCTTAGACACAAGATGTATTATCAACAAATTTCAGTTCTCTTTTTTATGTATATTTAAC
>OFFP01002602.1_pt1:5000-10370 | contig 10370 bp, 5 predicted proteins | sample 1521431 | NCBI WGS metagenome assembly OFFP01 (sample SAMEA3504104, study PRJEB24116) | mouse gut metagenome | biome: mouse gut; feature: mouse-associated habitat; material: faeces | place: Denmark | collected 2011 | reverse complement strand
TGATATGAATCTTGCTAAATTTTCCAAACACACACACACACACACACACACACACACACACACACACACACACACAGGCGCGCGCGCGGCGATGAGGGGAAGTCGTGCCTAAAATAAATATTTTTCTGGCCAAAGTGAAAGCAAATCACTATGAAGAGGTACTCCTAGAAAAAATAAATACAAACGGGCTTTTTAATCATTCCAGCACTGTTTTAATTTAACTCTGAATTTAGTCTTGGAAAAGGGGGCGGGTGTGGGTGAGTGAGGGCGAGCGAGCAGACGGGCGGGCGGGCGGGTGAGTGGCCGGCGGGCGGTGGCAGCGAGCACCAGAAAACAACAAACCCCAAGCGGTAGAGTGTTTTAAAAATGAGACCTAAATGTGGTGGAACGGAGGTCGCCGCCACCCTCCTCTTCCACTGCTTAGATGCTCCCTTCCCCTTACTGTGCTCCCTTCCCCTAACTGTGCCTAACTGTGCCTGTTCCCTCACCCCGCTGATTCGCCAGCGACGTACTTTGACTTCAAGAACGATTTTGCCTGTTTTCACCGCTCCCTGTCATACTTTCGTTTTTGGGTGCCCGAGTCTAGCCCGCGTTCGCTATGTTCGGGCGGGACGATGGGGACCGTTTGTGCCACTCGGGAGAAGTGGTGGGTGGGTACGCTGCTCCGTCGTGCGTGCGTGAGTGTCGGAACCTGAGCTCGGGAGACCCTCCGGAGAGACAGAATGAGTGAGTGAATGTGGCGGCGCGTGAGCGATCTGTATTGGTTTGTATGGTTGATCGAGACCATTGTCGGGCGACACCTAGTGGTGACAAGTTTCGGGAACGCTCCAGGCCTCTCAGGTTGGTGACACAGGAGAGGGAAGTGCCTGTGGTGAGGCGACCAGGGTGACAGGAGGCCGGGCAAGCAGGCGGGAGCGTCTCGGAGATGGTGTCGTGTTTAAGGACGGTCTCTAACAAGGAGGTCGTACAGGGAGATGGCCAAAGTAGACCGAGTTGCTGTACGCCCTTTTGGGAAAAATGCTAGGGTTGGTGGCAACGTTACTAGGTCGACCAGAAGGCTTAAGTCCTACCCCCCCCCCTTTTTTTTTTTTTTTCCTCCAGAAGCCCTCTCTTGTCCCCGTCACCGGGGGCACCTTACATCTGAGGCCTAGAGGACACGATGGGCCCGGGTTCCAGGCCGATGTGGCCCGGTCAGCTGGAGCTTTGGATCTTTTTTTTTTTTTTTAAATTTTTTCTTCCAGAAGCCCTCTTGTCCCTGTTACCGGTGGCACGGTACATCTGAGGCCGAGAGGACATTATGGGCCCGGCTTCCAGGCCGATGTGGCCCGGTCAGCTGGAGCTTTGGATCTTTTTTTTTTTCTTTTTTCCTCCAGAAGCCCTCTCTGTCCCTGTCACCGGGGGCCCTGTACGTCTGAGGCCGAGGGAAAGCTATGGGCGCGGTTTTCTTTCATTGACCTGTCGGTCTTATCAGTTCTCCCGGTTGTCAGGTCGACCAGTTGTTCCTTTGAGGTCCGGTTCTTTTCGTTATGGGGTCATTTTTGGGCCACCTCCCCAGGTATGACTTCCAGGTATTCTCTGTGGCCTGTCACTTTCCTCCCTGTCTCTTTTATGCTTGTGATCTTTTCTATCTGTTCCTATTGGACCTGGAGATAGGTACTGACACGCTGTCCTTTCCCTATTAACACTAAAGGACACTAGAAGAGACCCTTTCGATTTAAGGCTGTTTTGCTTGTCCAGCCTATTCTTTTTACTGGCTTGGGTCTGTCGCGGTGCCTGAAGCTGTCCCCGAGCCACGCTTCCTGCTTTCCCGGGCTTGCTGCTTGCGTGTGCTTGCTGTGGGCAGCTTGTGACAACTGGGCGCTGTGACTTTGCGTGTCAGACTTTTTTCCCGATTTCCCCGAGGTGTCGTTGTCACACCTGTCCCGGTTGGAATGGTGGAGCCAGCTGTGGTTGAGGGCCGCCTTATTTCGGCTCACTTTTTTTTTTTTTCTCTTGGAGTCCCGAACCTCCGCTCTTTTCTCTTCCCGGTCTTTCTTCCACATGCCTCCCGAGTGCATTTCTTTTTGTTTTTTTTCTTTTTTTTTTTGGGGGGGAGGTGGAGAGTCCCGAGTACTTCACTCCTGTCTGCGGTGTCCAAGTGTTCATGCCACGTGCCTCCCGAGTGCACTTTTTTTTGTGGCAGTCGCTCGTTGTGTTCTCTTGTTCTGTGTCTGCCCGTATCAGTAACTGTCTTGCCCCGCGTGTAAGACATTCCTATCTCGCTTGTTTCTCCCGATTGCGCGTCGTTGCTCACTCTTAGATCGATGTGGTGCTCCGGAGTTCTCTTCGGGCCAGGGCCTAAGCCGCGCCAGGCGAGGGACGGACATTCATGGCGAATGGCGGCCGCTCTTCTCGTTCTGCCAGCGGGCCCCTCGTCTCTCCACCCCATCCGTCTGCCGGTGGTGTGTGGAAGGCAGGGGTGCGGCTCTCCGGCCCGAGCGCTGCCCCGCGCGCACTTTTCTCAGTGGTTCGCGTGGTCCTTGTGGATGTGTGAGGCGCCCGGTTGTGCCCTCACGTGTTTCACTTTGGTCGTGTCTCGCTTGACCATGTTCCCAGAGTCGGTGGATGTGGCCGGTGGCGTTGCATACCCTTCCCGTCTGGTGTGTGCACGCGCTGTTTCTTGTAAGCCTCGAGGTGCTCCTGGAGCGTTCCAGGTTTGTCTCCTAGGTGCCTGCTTCTGAGCTGGTGGTGGCGCTTCCCATTCCCTGGTGTGCCTCCGGTGCTCCGTCTGGCTGTGTGCCTTCCCGTTTGTGTCTGAGAAGCCTGTGAGAGGGGGGTCGAGGAGAGGAGGGGCAAGAGCCCCCTTCTTCGTCGGGTGAGCGCCCACCCCGCGCACTAGTACGCCTGTGCGTAGGGCTGGTGCTGAGCGGTCGCGGCTGGCCTTGGAAAGTTTCTCGAGACTCATTGCTTTCCCGTGGGGAGCTTTGAGAGGCCTGGCTTTCGGGGGGGACCGGTTGCAGGGTCTCCCCTGTCCGCGGATGCTCAGAATGCCCTTGGAAGGGAACCTTCCTGTTGCCGCAGACCCCCCCGCGCGGTCCCCCGCGTGTTGGTCTTCTGGTTTCCCTGTGTGCTCGTCGCATGCATCCTCTCTCGGTGGCCGGGGCTCGTCGGGGTTTTGGGTCCGTCCCGCCCTCAGTGAGAAAGTTTCCTTCTCTAGCTATCTTCCGGAAAGGGTGCGGGCTTCTTACGGTCTCGAGGGGTCTCTCCCGAATGGTCCCCTCGAGGGCTCGCCCCCTGACCGCCTCCCGCGCGCGCAGCGTTTGCTCTCTCGTCTACCGCGGCCCGCGCCTCCCCGCTCCGAGTTCGGGGAGGGATCACGCGGGGCAGAGCCTGTCTGTCGTCCTGCCGTTGCTGCGGAGCCATGTGGCTCCGGTTGTGTGGTTGGTGGCTGGGGAGAGGGCTCCGTGCACACCCCCGCGTGCGCGGTACTTTCCTCCCCTCCTGAGGGCCGCCGTGCGGGACGGGGTGTGGGTAGGCGACGGTGGGCTCCCGGGTCCCCACCCGTCTTCCCGTGCCTCACCCGTGCCTTCCGTCGCGTGCGTCCCTCTCGCTCGCGTCCACGACTTTGGCCGCTCCCGCGACGCGGGCCTGCGCCGCGCGTGGTGCGTGCTGTGTGCTTCTCGGGCTGTGTGGTTGTGTCGCCTCGCCCCCCCTTCCCGCGGCAGCGTTCCCACGGCTGGCGAAATCGCGGGAGTCCTCCTTCCCCTCCTCGGGGTCGAGAGGGTCCGTGTCTGGCGTTGATTGATCTCGCTCTCGGGGACGGGACCGTTCTGTGGGAGAACGGCTGTTGGCCGCGTCCGGCGCGACGTCGGACGTGGGGACCCACTGCCGCTCGGGGGTCTCCGTCGGTAGGCATCGGTGTGTCGGCATCGGTCTCTCTCTCGTGTCGGTGTCGCCTCCTCGGGCTCCCGGGGGGCCGTCGTGTTTCGGGTCGGCTCGGCGCTGCAGGTGTGGTGGGACTGCTCAGGGGAGTGGTGCAGTGTGATTCCCGCCGGTTTTGCCTCGCGTGCCCTGACCGGTCCGACGCCCGAGCGGTCTCTCGGTCCCTTGTGAGGACCCCCTTCCGGGAGGGGCCCGTTTCGGCCGCCCTTGCCGTCGTCGCCGGCCCTCGTTCTGCTGTGTCGTTCCCCCCTCCCCGCTCGCCGCAGCCGGTCTTTTTTTTCTCTCTCCCCCCCTCTCCTCTGACTGACCCGTGGCCGTGCTGTCGGACCCCCCGCATGGGGGGCGGCCGGGCACGTACGCGTCCGGGCGGTCACCGGGGTCTTGGGGGGGCCGAGGGGTAAGAAAGTCGGCTCGGCGGGCGGGAGGAGCTGTGGTTTGGAGGGCGTCCCGGCCCCGCGGCCGTGGCGGTGTCTTGCGCGGTCTTGGAGAGGGCTGCGTGCGAGGGGAAAAGGTTGCCCCGCGAGGGCAAAGGGAAAGAGGCTAGCAGTGGTCATTGTCCCGACGGTGTGGTGGTCTGTTGGCCGAGGTGCGTCTGGGGGGCTCGTCCGGCCCTGTCGTCCGTCGGGAAGGCGCGTGTTGGGGCCTGCCGGAGTGCCGAGGTGGGTACCCTGGCGGTGGGATTAACCCCGCGCGCGTGTCCCGGTGTGGCGGTGGGGGCTCCGGTCGATGTCTACCTCCCTCTCCCCGAGGTCTCAGGCCTTCTCCGCGCGGGCTCTCGGCCCTCCCCTCGTTCCTCCCTCTCGCGGGGTTCAAGTCGCTCGTCGACCTCCCCTCCTCCGTCCTTCCATCTCTCGCGCAATGGCGCCGCCCGAGTTCACGGTGGGTTCGTCCTCCGCCTCCGCTTCTCGCCGGGGGCTGGCCGCTGTCCGGTCTCTCCTGCCCGACCCCCGTTGGCGTGGTCTTCTCTCGCCGGCTTCGCGGACTCCTGGCTTCGCCCGGAGGGTCAGGGGGCTTCCCGGTTCCCCGACGTTGCGCCTCGCTGCTGTGTGCTTGGGGGGGGGCCCGCTGCGGCCTCCGCCCGCCCGTGAACCCCTGCCGCACCCGCCGGTGTGCGGTTTCGCGCCGCGGTCAGTTGGGCCCTGGCGTTGTGTCGCGTCGGGAGCGTGTCCGCCTCGCGGCGGCTAGACGCGGGTGTCGCCGGGCTCCGACGGGTGGCCTATCCAGGGCTCGCCTCCGCCGTCCCCCGCCTGCCCGTCCCGGTGGTGGTCGTTGGTGTGGGGAGTGAATGGTGCTACCGGTCATTCCCTCCCGCGTGGTTTGACTGTCTCGCCGGTGTCGCGCTTCTCTTTCCGCCAACCCCCACGCCAACCCACTGCCCTGTGCTCCGCGCCCGGTGCGGTCGACGTTCCGGCTCTCCCGATGCCGAGGGGTTCGGGATTTGTGCCGGGG
>OFFP01002600.1_pt1 | contig 10372 bp, 10 predicted proteins | sample 1521431 | NCBI WGS metagenome assembly OFFP01 (sample SAMEA3504104, study PRJEB24116) | mouse gut metagenome | biome: mouse gut; feature: mouse-associated habitat; material: faeces | place: Denmark | collected 2011 | reverse complement strand
CATGCTGACGCAACCACCGGAACCGCGCCGTCATGGCGCGGTTCCGGTTTGCCCTGCCATCCGTGGCAGGGCATTGCTGTGGATCGGACGGAATGCTTAAGAACCCCTAACCCCCATCACAAGGCTAAAGCCGCACATCCGTCAAAAAGCAATGTACAAACACGTTCTGAGACTTATTTGAACACGATATTCTTATCCAAATTTTCGGTCCGTATCACAATATACGGGTAGCTTGGAGCCGTATTTTTCAGTTCGTCTTTGGATGGACCGATTAAGTTTGTTTGAAATACAACTGAATTTTGCGTATGGTAACACTCCAGGATTTGAATACTGTAGCCGCCGGTTTCCTGTTCGCCGTAACCCCGGACAATATAAATACAGCCGTCGCTTTCATAGGTCAGCTTAAAGCCCGCCGCTTTTTTTTCTTCTATTTTCGTTTTCAGTTCTTCCGGAATTTGTTCTTCTTCCACAAGTTCATATTCCAGATCGCTTATTTTGCTGCCGTCCGTTTTTTCAATGCCGCAGCCAATGCAGCATGCAAAGAACGTGATCACAGCAATTACCGCGGCAAACGATAGCACGCGGCATGCCCGCCTGTTTTTCCAATATACGTAATGTTTCATATTATCCTGCTTTTTGCCTTTTTTTAAGTTTATTCACGGAATACGGTTGTAATTCCAACTTACAGTGAGTATAATAGATGAATATTTGCGTATTACACGATTTTAGAAAGGATTTATCATTATGATACGACTGGTATTTGTTGCGTTATTTCTTATTTTGTTTTTGTTGCTGGGCATCCCGGTGCTTTGCGCCGAATGGCTGATTGCCAGGCGTTTTCCGCACGCCGCCGATATTTCGCAGCTTCGTATGGTACAGTGGGGGTTTAAATGTATTATGGCGCTTGCCGGGGTAAGGCTTACCGTCGTTGGGGAAGAACATGTCCCTAAGGACGAGGCGGTGCTTTATATTGGAAATCACCGCAGTTTTTTTGATATTGTAATCACTTATTCCAGATGCCCGGGGCTGACCGGATACGTTGCAAAGGATTCTATGCTGAGAGTACCGCTGCTTTCTATCTGGATGAAACGCCTGTACTGCCTGTTTTTAAACCGGGAAGATGTCAAAGAAGGCTTAAAAACTATTTTAACGGGCATTGACCAGATTAAACGCGGTATTTCTGTCTGTATTTTCCCGGAAGGAACCAGGTCAAAAAGCGAAGACGAAACGGAACTGCTGCCTTTTAAGGAGGGCAGCATGAAAATGGCGTCCAAGACAGGCTGTCCCATAATTCCAATGGCCATTACAGGTTCTGCGGATATTTTTGAAAACCACTTCCCCTGGATACGTTCCGCAGATGTAAGGCTTGTATATGGAGAGCCGATTTATCCGGGAGAACTTTCCAAAGAGGATCAAAAGCGCTTGGGCAGTTATACGCGGTTAAAAATTCTTGAACTGCTAAAAGGCGATTGAAAAACGAAGGGACTGTCGCATTAAGAAGTAAACATACAAGATTTCAGATTTTGTAAATAGAAATTATACCATATCTTGTAGTTGTATTTCTTAATGCGACAGCCCCATTTTTATAGTTCCGTATTCCGTTCCTGAAACGCCTTTACAATTTCCGAAAATTCCATAAAATGCGAAGCCTTTACAAGCACCGTATCCCCGCTTTGAACCTCCCCCAAAACCGCATCCAGCAATCTCTGTTTGTCCGGAAAATAAAACACTCCCATTTGTCTGTCCTTTGCCTCCAACGCTCCCCGCGCCATTTCCCGGCTCAGTTCCCCGGTACAGTAAAGAAGGTCGATCCCATTCTGTGCCGCATAACGCCCCACTTCCTCATGCAGCTTACGTTCATTTTCTCCCAGTTCTCCCATATCCCCTAAGACGGCAATCTTTCTGCCCTGCGCGCCGCAAAGCACATCCACCGACGCGCGCATGGATACCGGATTGGCATTGTAACAGTCGTCTATTACCGTAATGCCGCCTCCCCGTATAAAATTGCTCCTGCCGCCAATCGTGCGCACGGAAGAAATCCCCCTGCATATCTCATGGATTCCCATTCCACACGCCGCCCCGACGCACGCCGCCGCAAGCGCGTTGTATATATTATGCCCTCCGGGAAGCGGGATGAATACTTCCTCGCTGCTTCCGAAAAGATGCAGCGTCATCCGGACGCCTTGCATCCCAAGCAATTTTACCCCGTCCGCATAAACTGCGGCGCTTTCGGCCCCATACGTCCCAAAAGGCTCCTTATAGGGATAAAACAACGGCTCCGTACCGCCCGCCTGCCGTATTGTGCCAAGCTTATCGTCATCTCCGTTTAATACAATAACCGCTTTTTCATTCAAGTGTGAAAACGCCTCTGTTTTGGCCTTTAAAATTCCGTCCCGGCTTCCTAAATTTTCCAGATGGCACAAACCGATATTGGTTATCACGCAGATATCCGGAACGGCAATTTCCGCCAGCCTGTGCATTTCCCCGAAATCGGAAATCCCCATTTCAAGCACGGCAATTTCATGTTCTTCAGAGATGCCAAAAACCGTAAGCGGCAGGCCGATTTCATTATTAAAGTTCCCTTCTGTTTTATGTACATGGAACTTTTCCTTTAATACGGATGCGATCATTTCTTTTGTGCTGGTCTTTCCCACGCTGCCGGTTATCCCGACTACTTTTATCCCCAACGCCCTGCGGTAAAAAGCGGCTATATCCCGCAGCGCTTTACGTGTGGAATCCACCAGAATGTAACGCCCCTCCTGTCCGTTTAGCTCTTGCTCGGACAAACAGGCAAGCGCCCCGCATTTCATAACGGCAGGAATAAAGTCGTGCCCGTCTGCGCGTTCTCCCCGAAGCGGGATAAATAGCCCGCCCGGGCATACTTTGCGGCTGTCAATCGCAACCGACGTTACGGCCGCATCAAGCGACGCCTCATCCCCAAAATAGGTTCCGCCGCAGCAACCCGCAATATTTCTTAATGTCATATTTTTCATCTTCATCCCTCATACCTTCGCAGCGAAACCTGTATAATTTTTTCACAAAGCTCTGCATAACTGATCCCAATTGCCTGCGCTTCCTGCGGCAGCAGGCTGGTTGCCGTCATTCCGGGCAGCGTATTCGCTTCCAGACAGTAAATGCCGCCGTCTTCGGCCAGCTTAAAATCCATCCGGGAGTAGCTTTCCAAACCAAGCGCTTCGGATGCCGCTTCGGCATACCGCATCATCTTTGCCGCGATATCTTCCGGTAAATCGGCCGGGCAGGTTTCTACGGCGCATCCCGCCTTATATTTGTTTTTGTAATCGTAGAAACCATCCAGGGGGGCAATTTCAATGACAGGAAGCGCTTTTTTATCCAAAACGCCGACCGAAAAATCGCGCCCTTCTATGTAATCCTCAATAATAATTTCATCTTCCCAACGAAATGCCTCGGCCAGAGCACGCCCAAATTCCGCTTCACTGCGCACAATCGAAACTCCAATGCTTGAACCGCCGCAGCAGGGCTTTACGATACAAGGAAGCGTAAGCCCTGTTTTTTCAAAATCATCCACGCGCCTGTCTTTGGACATATGGACGCCGCTTGGCACAGGAATGTTATTTTTCTGAAAAAGCGCCTTGGAAACTTCTTTGTTCATCGCCAATGCGCTGCCGAAGTACCCGCTTCCCGTATAACGGATCCCAAGCAAATCAAACGCCGCCTGCACCTTGCCGTTTTCGCCGTCTTCCCCGTGCAGCGCCATAAAAACGATATCCGCCATCCCGCAAATCTGAAGCGCCTTCGGCCCGAAAAAACAACCGGACGCATCGCCTCTCGACGCTTTGACCGCCGCAAGATCCGGCGCGGTTTCTGAAATCTCAGTTTCTGTAATCCCTGCTTTATCACTGTTTGCAAAAATATCGGCAACATCCTCCTGTTTTCCCTGATACCCCATAAACACATCCAGTAAAATAACGCGATGCCCTTGTTTGCGCAGCGCTGCCGCAACCATGGCCCCTGTTTTTAATGATACGTCACGTTCCGCGCTAATGCCGCCGGCTAATACTACGATATCCATTGTAATCTCCCATCTGTCTATACTAAAGTTTTGTTTTTCCCATTGTATCCCATTTCAAATCCAATAGCAAGAGGTGGCGCATATGCGCTGTATAAACAATAACAATATATTCCCAAACAAAAAAAACATGCGGTTTCAGGAAATTTTATTTTCTACTGAAACCGCATGGTAACCGGGGAACATCTTTTGTATAATATTTAATATGTTATTTAATAAATAACATATATGGGTTCTCTTGCTTTATAAAACTCTTCAAAGCTCCCATAGTTTCTGTAATTTCCTTTTATGTCAAGAATTGCTTTTGCCTGCTGCATGCATTTTCTGGCAATCACGTAATTTTTTGAGGCAGTATAACACCTTGCTTTTATGCAGAACAGATGCGGCAGGACGGTATAATTTCCTGCAAAAATGCAGATGTTTATACCGGTATCACATTGTTTTACTGCTTCATCAAATTGTCCCTGCCGTTCCAATACCCACGCCAGGTTCCCATACAGCATCGGGCATGCCTTTGCGGACTCCGCCAGATCCAAATCCTGCTGCTCCATATACAATTTTAAAAAAACAAATATCCGATATGCCAGTTCCGTTCGGTTCTTTTTCGCATAAGCAATGCCCATATTTGATAATATATACAACTCGTCATAAGTTAAGAGCACTACTTTTTTCTTTGCCAGAAACCTTGTTTTATAATCGGGCATGGTCATTTTCAACGCTTTTTTTAATTTGGGAAGGATCTCCTCTTCGCTCTTTTTTGCAAGCCCCTGGTATATCGCTTGCGTATACAATTCAAACTGCATACAAAACGGGTTCCCCTCTTCTTTTAGCAAATGATACTGCGCCATCGCCTCACTTGCCTTTGTCAGTTCCGCGGCCCCCAGAGAGAACAATATCTGTTTGCATAATTTGGAACGTTTCATTTCGAGTTTTGTGTCGCACGAAATCCAAACATGATGCATTCCCGGCAATTTGCTGCAAAGCGCTTCAAATACGCGCTTGGATATGACTGCCTGGCCATTTTCAATTTTGGATAAAGTACCTGCACTACAAACTCCATAAGCCAGTTCCTCCTGCGTATACCCCAAACGGATCCTCATTTCACGAATTGCGCTTCCCATAGCATAGGTTGGCATCGTTATCCCCTTCTTTCCATAATCCCCGGCGCTTTTATTATAAACACTTAGTAATACATATGCAATCGGCGTATGGAGCATCATTATTCACAATGCATATTTTATAAAAATGCCGTACCGCCGGCTTCTGCCAGACGGTACGGCGCTGTTTCGGGCTCTTATTAAAACTCCGGTTCAATCAATCCATACGTACTGCCTTTTCTCTTATATACCACGTTTACCCGTTCTGTTTCCGCATTGCAGAAAACAAAGAAGTCATGCCCTAACAATTCCATCTGCACACAGGCGTCTTCCGGATACATCGGCTTCATATCAAACTTTTTGGTTCTTTTGATTTGGATTTCGTCGTCCACATCCGATTCTTTTTCAATAAACTCCTTCTTGAAGCTGGAAGCATTCTGATGCTTGCTGATAATCTTTTTTTTGTATTTTTTAAGCTGCCGTTCGATAACTTCTTCTACAAGATCAATCGACACATACATGTCGTTGCTCACCTGCTCCGAGCGGATGATATTGCCCTTTACGGGTATTGTGACTTCGATCTTCTGGCGCTCCTTTTCTACGCTAAGCGTTACAAATACGTCCGTATCCGGGCTAAAGTATTTCTCTAACTTTCCTAATTTGCTTTCGATGGCGCTTTTCAGCCCATCGGTTAAATCAATATTTCTTCCTGTAATCGTAATACGCATGGCATCCCGCCCCTTTCCTTGTTCACAGCCCGGTACTTTCCTACAACTCGCATTCATACCGCCTGTATATAAGGTAATTATACCATATTTTAGAAAAATTTCAAGAAATTTTCTGATTTCACCAAATTTTCATTGTTTTTTCCAAAATATTTTAGAGTGCGCTTGTTTTCTTTCGGATCTGTTTTATAATCTAAGAAAAACGATCATGGAGGAAACGCCAATGAAGCGAAACACGGTACTGATTACAGGAGCTTCCAGGGGAATCGGGCGGGCTGCCGCCGCTGCATTTGCCGAAAACGGTTATGATCTTGTGCTGAACTGCCTGCATTCGGCCAGCGAACTGGAATTGTTTTCAAACGATCTCAAAAAACGCTTCCCAATCCGCACGCTATGCTGCTACGGCGATATCGGGGACGCGGATTTTGTACGCGCGATGTTTCATCAAACCGCAGATTTTTGCGGAGGAATCGATATCCTTATCAACAATGCGGGAATTTCCCATATTGGCCTGCTCAGCGATATGACATATGAAGAATGGGAAGCCATCCTGCACACCAACCTGACGTCTGTATTTTTATGTTGTAAATACGCTATTCCTTATATGGTGTCCCAAAAATCCGGAAAAATCATCAATATTTCGTCCGATTGGGGCTTATACGGCGCTTCCTGCGAAACGGCCTATTCCGCAACGAAAGGCGGCGTAAATGCATTTACAAAGGCGCTGGCAAAAGAACTAGCCCCCAGCAACATCCAGGTCAATGCCATTGCATACGGCGTTATTGACACGGATATGAACGCCGGCCTGACTGCGGAGGAACAAGAACGGCTAAAGGAAGAAATTCCGGCAGGCTACTTTGCAAAACCGACCGAAGCCGCCCGCTTTTTATATCAGCTTGCGCAAGCCCCAAACTATCTGACCGGCCAGGTTATCAGCTTTGACGGGGGCTGGATTTAAAAAATGCTCGAAACGCGTATTATTCCATATTTATCCATTTTTGTTTTCGCGTTTTGAACACTTTTCAGCATTTGGTTGTATTTTTACTATACAATAACTCTTAGCGGCACAGAGAGGAGAAATGTTGTATGGACATAGGGAACCAACTGCGCAAATTGTTGGAACAGGATGGAATTACGCAGAAACAATTAGCAGAGGCTTTGAATATTTCAACAACGACACTGAATGGTTATATCCAAAACCGGAGGCAGCCGGATGCAAGTACCGTGATCCGGCTTGCTTCTTATTTTAATACAACCACTGATTTTATATACGGATTAACAACCCTGCGGGATCCCATTGCTTCGCCCTATAATGCGGATGAACGCCATCTCGTGAATATATACCGGGCCATCCCGGAGGACAAAAGAACGCTTTATATTGAAACCGGCAAAACCTTTTCCAGTTTTGGCAAACAGAAGAAAACTCCATGAAGCAATTTATTTGCACATTATATCCTTTTTTACTGGATTATACGGCTTTTTATGTTTATAATAACAACTAAGCTACCTATTGTAAATACAGAAAAGGAGAAGACCGTATGAACACAAACATATTCAAAAAAAACGCCACTATTTTACTATCCTGCGTGTTCATTTTCATCAGTGTACAGTTAAACAGCCTTCCGGCCAATGCAGCCGAACCCGTCATTGACGGAGCGGCTTCTACAGTGACGTCCGGCATGTTTGCATCCGATAGCCTTGACAATACATGGCTGTTTGGCGGCGGCGTTGAAACGCAGGGCCGGTTTGCCGAAATCGGAGGCGTACGCAACTACATCGGCCAATTTGAGGAATATGTCCGTTGGGAGAAACGGGTAAACGGTGTCTTGGAAGGTATGCAGCGCTATACCATTAACGCAGGCAAAGCCGGACAGGACGCCAGTGCATTTGCCGCACGCTTAGCGGATTCTATCGCGAAAATACAGCCAAAAGCCGTATCCTACCTGATCGGCCCAGAGGATTACAGCCAGGGAGAAGATGGGATATGGGCGTTTGAAAACGCTGTTTCGGAAATTATCGAAACTTCGCTTGACATGAAAGATGGCACAGGATACATAGTCATCCAGCTTCCCCATGCCGTAAATGACGTTTGGGCAAACGCAAACGCCGCGCTTTACGCTGAATCTGCTCAGGCAGTGGCAGCCGACGTTGCAACGCAGCGGGAGCCGGATGCCGGCAGGATTGCGATTGTCGATCACTTCAGCCAGACGGACAACGATACGTTTAAACACGCCCAGCTGACTGACGGCGATCTGTTGAACGCCGACGGGCATTATCAGCTTGCACGGCAGTTTTCCAGGGAAATTTACGGTTCTGACGACAATTTTCCGGAAATCTCGGGCAACTGGCAGTCCAAAGACGTTCCTCAGGTTTACCCGGATGCCGCCCCGGCAGTAACCGCATACCAGGACGGGCTTTATGTTACCGTTCCAAAAAATATTGCCGAAAACAGCTGGAACTATATTTTGGAAATTGACGGCGTCACCATTTCCGGAACGGCTTCGGGCAACCCATTTACGATTGCAGGACTTCCGGCAGGAAAGAAATATCTTCTGACCGTCCGGACGGCAGACGGCAAAACACAGCTTTCCCAAGTGACGGGAACCATTGTAAACGGCGACCTTGCAAAAGAACCCCAGACTGCCGAAGGCATTCCCCAGGAAATCCGCACGCTGGCAGAAAACAAAGATACGCCGCTGACCTGGCTTTTTATGGGAGATTCCATTACGCACGCAGCAGCGCATACGCACGGCTACGACGGGATTGCCCAGCTTTTTGAAAAATACCTAAAAGAAGATTTGGGCAGAACCGACGATTTCGTTGTCAATACGGCGGTATCCGGCGCGACCACCCAACGGACGATAGAAAACATCGAACAGCGGATGAAAAAATACCTTCCCGATATTGTATCTGTCATGCTGGGAACAAACGACACTATAAATGAAGATTACAAAACCAATCTAAAACGCATTGTCGCTGCAATCCGCGAAGTAAATCCGGATGCGAAGATTATTTTCCGTTCCCCAACCCCGGCGGCCCGAGGAGACTATGCCGCAAAGCTTGTCGGTGAAAACGGCTCGGTTGCATATATGAAGTCTGTAGCGGAAGAAGACGGGCGTATCCTGTTTATCGACCAGTATACGGAATGGCAAAAGGAATTTACGGCATATCCCTACTTGTTTAACGCCGAATACTATTTAGGAGACGGCTTCATCCATCCGGGCGCGGCGGGACAAGTACATATGTTTCAGCAGTTTATCCGCGAATGCGGCTTAAATACCGGCGCCCGGACTGCAAACCTCTCCTATCTCTTTTCGTATGACAGGGAGCAAAACAACGCCGTACCGGATGCTATAATTTCACAAAACAGCGTTACCTTACGCAGGCAGGATTTGCAAGAAGCTTACGGAAACGGTGAAATTGGCGATCTCGAACTGACGCTTACGGATTCCGATGGAAGGACGTATACCAAATCCATCACACCGGACAATCCAACAGCCGTCATAACAAACCTTCCGACGAGCAGGCGTTATGCACTATCTGCTACGGCAACCCTAAAAGGTTCTTCGCCAAAGCTTGTTACATTTACATCAAAAGAAATTATCCTTTCCACCGGAACGGAATCTGACGATTTAAAAACGGCCCTTACAAAGTACAAGGCTATCCGCCAGGGAGATTTGACTGTTTATACAGAAGACAGTGCAGCCGATTTCCAAATTGCATTTGACGCTGCTCAAAGCGCAATTGATTCCGGAACTACGGATGTGGAACTTTTGACAAAGCTTTGCGCAAACTTAGAAAATGCCGCTGCCATGCTTACAAAAAAACCAGTAACGCCGCCGCCTGTCCAGACCCTTCCGGACGGTTCACAGGAACCGGCTCCCATTCCCCCAACGCCCCAGCCCATTCAAAAAGGGCAGGTTTATGAGAATGGAAATTACCGTTACAAAATATTAAACACATCGCAACAAACCGTACAAGTCATCGGCGCCAAAGACAAAAAGTTAAAAAAGATTATCATACCGGACCACATTCAAATCGGCGGAAATACTTACAGGGTAACTTCCGTCGCCCCAGGAGCGTTTAAAAACTATAAAAACGCCCAAAGCGCCGTCATCGGCAAACAGGTAGAAACCATTGAAAAACAGGCATTTTCCGGATGTGATAAACTAAAAAGTATTTCCATAAACTCAGTTAAGTTAAAAAGTATTGGAGAAAAAGCATTTTTCAACTGCAAAAAGCTGAATAAAATTACAATAAAAAGCCGCGTATTAAAATCAGTTGGCAAAAACTCCCTGAAAGGGATTCATAAAAAAGCCGTACTGAAAGTCCCTTCCTCCAAGTTCAGCGCCTATCAAAAGCTTTTTAAGAAAAAGGGACAAGGCAAACAGGTAAAAATTACAAAATAACGTCGGACAGGGATTCAGGCAAAATGCCATACCCCGTTCTAGAGCGTGTTTGAAAAATGCTTTCTGGCAGATGTATTTCCCACTTAGTGGGAG
>OFFP01002592.1_pt1 | contig 10388 bp, 9 predicted proteins | sample 1521431 | NCBI WGS metagenome assembly OFFP01 (sample SAMEA3504104, study PRJEB24116) | mouse gut metagenome | biome: mouse gut; feature: mouse-associated habitat; material: faeces | place: Denmark | collected 2011 | reverse complement strand
TCCTTTCATCATCACTAAGCTTAATAATATATGTTTTAGGTCTTGCCATACCATCGACCGCCATTTCTTTTTAGTATATCATTAGGCGGTAAATAATGGCAGTAAAATTAATTTAAATATAATACGGTCACTACACTAGAAAAGCGGGGAGGTGCAGCCATGGCAAGGACCGTCGGAATCGGCCACCAGAATTTTGAAAAATTGATCACAAATGATTATTTCTATATTGATAAAACGAATTTTATCAAAGAGTGGTGGGAAAGTGGGGATGAAGTCACTTTGATTACCCGCCCCAGGCGTTTTGGAAAAACTTTGAATCTGGATATGACAGAACATTTTTTCTCTATTGAATATTCCGGAAGGAGCGATCTGTTTCAAAATCTCTCAATCTGGAAGGAAGAAAAATACAGGGAGCTGCAGGGAACGTATCCGGTCATCTTCCTAAGCTTCGCTGATGTAAAAGAAACTACATTCCCGGATGCAAGAAAAAGCATCTGTCAGATTATAAGAAATTTGTTCAACAAATATGATTTCCTTTTGGAAAGCGGCCGTCTGAATGAAGATGAAAGCAAAGGATACAATAACATTTCAGCCGAGATGGAAAATTATCTGGCTGCCAATTCCCTGAAGGCATTGTCTGATTATCTGATGCGCTATTACGGGAAAAAAGTGATCATCCTGCTGGACGAATACGATACCCCGATGCAGGAAGCCTATGTGTAGGCTACTGGGATGAAATGGTTTCTTTTATCCGCGGCCTGTTTAATTCTACATTTAAAACGAATCCGTTCCTTGCCAAAGCCATGATGACCGGAATTACCAGAGTCAGCAAGGAGTCAATTTTTTCTGATCTGAATAATCTGACGGTAGTGACAACCACCTCAAATCTATATGCGGACAGTTTTGGATTTACCCAGCAGGAGGTCTGGCATGCTCTGGAGGAATATGGGCTGTCAGATAAAAAGGACGATGTCAGAAGATGGTATGATGGATTTACCTTTGGAAATAAGACAGATATCTACAATCCCTGGTCCATCATAAATTACCTGAAATTTGAAAAATTCGCTCCCTATTGGGCAAATACCAGCAGCAACAGTCTGGTCGGAAAGCTGATCCGTGAGGGAAGTGCGGATACAAAAATGGTGATGGAGGATCTTCTGTCTGGAAAGGTGCTTCGCACACAGATTGACGAGCAGATCCTATTCAGTCAGTTAGGGCGCAAAGAAAGTGCGGTCTGGAGCCTGCTGCTTGCGAGCGGTTATCTGCGTGTGAAGCATTGGAGCATGGACAAAAGAGACCGGATTATTTATGAGCTTGCATTAACCAATCGTGAAGTGTCACTGATGTTTGAACAGATGGTAGAGGACTGGTTCTCGGATTTTACATCTGCTTATAATCATTTTATCAAGGCGCTATTGCTAGATGATAAAAAGGCGATGAATGTGTATATGAACCGGGTTGCCTTTACCACCTTCAGTTACTTCGATACCGGAAAACATCCGTCCGAAGCAACAGAACCCGAACGCTTTTATCACGGTTTTGTTCTCGGCCTGCTGGTGGACCTGGGGGATCGATACACCATTACATCCAACCGCGAAAGCGGATTCGGAAGATACGATGTGATGCTGGAGCCTCTTTCGGACACGGATGATGCCGTCATACTGGAATTTAAGGTGCATGATCCGGATGAGGAAAATGCGCTTGCGGATACGGTGCAGGAGGCGCTGGATCAGATTGACCGGAAGAAATATTCGGCCGCGCTGGAAGCAAAGGGTATCCCGAAGGAGCGGATCCGGAAGTATGGATTCGCATTTGAAGGGAAAAAAGTTTTGATAGGATGAGGTCAAAATTGAATCAACAGGATGTATTACAAAGAGCTGTTATGGAGGTGTTATGACCATAGCAGCTCTTTTTTGGCTGCGCCTGCCGGCGGTCCTAAGCGCCAGCGACGCTTGTTTAGGACGGACTGGATGCCAGCAGCCATTATTTTACTGGGCGGATGCCTTGCAGCCGGGTGCACGATGCCGCAAAACACTGCTGTGGCATGACTATGAAAATTGTTGAAATATTCGCCGGTTCTGGTAAAATATACCCAAGGGCATCCAATTGATAAATCGGAAAGAAATCATATATGGAAATTCAGAAAGATGACAGAGGTTGATGAAATTATATATGTAAAACGTGATAAATGATTCATAGAGTGATATACACAACGGTTCATCTATATCGGAACAAAGTGAGGAATACAACGGCTGAAACTGATTAAAATACTGAAAAGGAACAGAAGAAAAGATGATCACAGGTGAATTAAAGAACAAAGTCGATAAAATATGGGAGGTTTTCTGGACCGGCGGGATCACGAATCCTTTGGAGGTAATCGAACAGTTTACCTATCTGCTTTTTATCAGGCAGCTGGATGACGTGGAAACAACAAAAGAAAACGAAGCCGGTTTTCTCGGAGTGGAATTTCAGGGGATGTTTCCGCCGGACTGCCAGGAGTATCGCTGGAGCAGGTTCAAGAATCTGGGAGACGCGCAGGAGATTTACAACATCGTTTTGAACGGTGTATTTCCATTTATCAAAAATCTGCATCAGGACGGCGATTCCGCATACAGCAAATATATGGGCGACGCGATTTTTAAAGTACCTACCCCGGCCATGCTGACAAAACTGATTGACGGGATTGATGCACTGGATCTGGGAGACTCAGACAGTAAGGGCGATCTGTATGAATACCTTCTGTCCAAAGTGGCTACGGCAGGTACTAACGGTCAGTTCCGGACTCCGCGGCATATCATCAAGATGATGGTGGAACTGGTCAGGCCGAATCCAACGGACCGGATCTGTGACCCGGCTATGGGTTCCGCGGGATTTCTGGTAGAGGCGCAGACCTATCTGCGGGAACATGAAGAAGGGCTGTTTTTCGATGCGGAATTAAACAGACATTTTCATGAGGATATGTTTTTCGGCTTTGATATGGACCGGACGATGCTGCGCATTGGGGCGATGAACATGCTCCTCCACGGCGTGGATAATCCACAGATTGCGTACCGTGACAGCCTGTCGGAAAATAATACCGATATTGAGAGATATACACTGGTACTGGCAAATCCTCCTTTCAAGGGCAGTCTGGATTACGAAGGCGTGTCTGCGGACCTGCTGAAAGTGAGTAAAACAAAAAAGACCGAATTACTGTTCCTTGCGTTATTTCTCCGAATCCTAAAAAATGGAGGACGGGCAGCGGTCATTGTGCCTGACGGTGTTTTGTTCGGAAGCAGTAAGGCGCATAAACAGATTCGGAAGGAGCTGGTAGACAATCACAGATTGGAGGCCGTGATCTCCATGCCGTCGGGAGTATTCAAACCCTATGCGGGCGTGTCTACGGCTGTGCTGGTATTTACCAAGACCGGGGCAGGCGGAACGGAGAAGGTTTGGTTTTACGATATGAAAGCAGACGGACTCTCTCTCGATGATAAACGTCAGCCCGTACAGGAAAACGATATCCCGGATATCATCCGCAGATACCATAACCGGGAAGAAGAATCAGACCGGAAACGGACAGAGCAGAGCTTTTTTGTCGATCTTGCGGAGATTCAGGGAAATGACTACGATCTGTCGATCAACAAGTATAAGGAAATCGAGTACGAAGCGGTGCATTATGACCCGCCGCTAGTGATACTGGATCGGATTGAGAAGTTAGAGGAAGAGATACAAAAAGGGATGGCGGAATTGCGGAAGATGCTGAGTGAGGAGCAGGAGTGAGATGACAGCCAGTTAGTGTCAAAAATCAATGAAAAGAAAAATGTGGGAACTGCCGGATGAAAAATCTGGCAGGAGGGAATAGAACGGAAGATGCTTATATTTCCTAAAATTGTACAAGTAGTTCCAACAGAGGAACATACGGTATATGTCTATTTTGAAGATGGTAAAATTATATGCTATGAAGTAAAACCATTATTGGAGAAAGAAGTATTTGCTGCATTGAGAGAGATTGGTTTCTTTAAAAGTTCTTGTACAATTATGAACGGTACTTTGGCGTGGGATGTATCTGGTATGAGGGATAATTCTGAGTGTATTGATATTGATCCGGATATGTTGTATGAGTTAGATACAGTTGTAGAGAAAATGGTGTGATTATGCAGATTTGTGAGGATGAATCATGAAAATGTTGCAATTAGAAGAGTGCTGTGAAATACTGGATTCAATGAGAGTACCTATTACAGCAAAAGATAGAAAAAAGGGACCTTATCCGTATTATGGCGCAAACGGGGTTCAGGATTATGTGGCAGATTATATTTTCGATGATGATCTTGTATTGCTTGCTGAAGATGGTGGGAATTTTGGATCAGACAAGAGACCTATAGCATATAAAGTATCAGGAAAATGCTGGGTAAATAATCATGCACATGTATTGAAACCAAAAGCAGATATGGATGTTGATTATTTATGTTATTCATTGATGTTTTATAAGGTCGATGGAATGGTCAATGGGGCAACGCGAATGAAACTTACTCAAGCGGCAATGCGGAGAATGCTCATTCCGTCAAGAACAATTGAGGGACAAAAAGCTGTTGTTAGGTTACTGAATAGAATCCAGATGCTCATTAAAGTAGAAAAAGAGCAATTAAAGAAATATGATGAGTTGATCAAATCCCGATTTGTGGAAATGTTTGGGGATCCTGCGACAAATCCATTAGGATGGGAAAAAACAAGATTGGGGGATGAATGCTATTACATTAAAGATGGTCCACATAAATCGTTGCCTGATATTGGAGAAGAGAATGGCGGACATCCTTTTATTTCTGTGAGAAATATAGTTAATGGTTATATTGATTTTTCCACAGCAAAATATATATCTGATGAAGATTACAATGATGCAATAAAAAAATGTCGTCCAGAAAAAGGAGATATACTTTATAGTAAGGGTGGCACAACTGGAATAGCAAAGTTGATTGATGTTGATGTAGAATTTGCCAATTGGGTTCACTTAGCGGTTCTTAAATTTGATAAATCTGTTCTAAACGGTATTTTCTTTGAAAATATGCTTAATTGTGACTACTGCTATGCACAATCGCAAAAACTTACAAAAGGGATTGTCAATCGTGATTTGGTATTAAGTGCAATGTCAAAGATAGAGATGTATAGGCCGCCAGTAGAACTTCAAGAGCAGTTTGCCTCCTTCATCCACCAGATAGACAAATTGAGATTTGACGCAATTTAACCCCCAAATTTATTATATAAGACAATTCACCACCAAAGAACAGGAGGTCCCCCAAAAAATGTCCACCAACTTCGATTTCCTAACCGAAAACCCCGCATTTTCCTCTTTCTCAGCCCAGGCCATCGAAGCAGAAAAAAGTCTGGTGATTTCCCCGGCTACCTCTGCCATCCTTTCCAGGCGCGCCCTGGAGCTTGCGGTGCGCTGGGTCTACATCAGCGACGATGACTTAAAGCTGCCCTACCGGGACAACCTGTCGGCTCTGATCCACGAGGAAACCTTCCATGATATCCTGGAACCCCGTCTGTTTCCGATGCTGAAATACACGGTCAAGCTTGGAAACACCGCCGTCCACACGAACCACAACATCAAGCGCGACGATGCGGTTCTGTCTCTGCGCAATCTATTCGAATTTTGCAAATGGATCGAATACTGCTATTCCACCCAATATCTGAATTACGAAGACATACTGTACGATGAGTCTATTCTGGAACCCGCATATCCCGGGGTGTCCGGCAGTGCGCCGCAGCCCCGCCCGGAAGAACTGCAGGAGCTTTACGAGGAGCTTGGCAGCAAGGACAAAAAACTGGAAGAGATCCGTCTGGAAAATGAATCCCTGCGGGCGGAAATGACGAAGCTGAGGGAAAAAAATACCACGGCAAATACCTTCCGGGTGGATGCGCTTACAGAGGCCCAGACACGCAGAAAATATATAGACATGGAGCTGATGGAAGCAGGATGGAGGATTGGAAATGACTGCAGGGAAGAAGTAGAGGTTTCGGGAATGCCTACTCCCACAGGGGCAGGCTATGCGGATTACGTCCTGTTCGGCGACAACGGCCTGCCTTTGGCGGTGATCGAGGCGAAAAAAACAGGTACGGATCCGATCGCCGGCAGCCGTCAGGCAAAATTATACGCGGACTGTCTGGAAGATCAGTACCGTCAGCGCCCATTTATTTTTACCACAAACGGATTCGAAATCGAGTTTACCGATGACTACGATCAATATCCTAGAAGACGGGTGTCCGGATTTTTCACGAAAAAGGAGCTGCAGCTTGGTATGGACCGCCGCAGGAGCCGGAAACCTCTGGATACCATTGAGATCAATGACGATATCACGAACCGCCCTTATCAGAAGGAGGCGGTCGCCGCTGTCTGCGATGCCATCATGAAAAAGCACCGGAGGATGCTGATCGTGCAGGCCACCGGATCAGGAAAGACGCGGGTCAGCATCAGCCTGGTGGATGTTCTGCGCCGTCATAATTATGTGAAAAATATCCTCTTTCTGGCGGATCGGAAAGCCTTGGTGCGGCAGGCAAAGAAAAGCTACGGCAATCTGCTCCCGGACCTGACGCTGTGCAATCTGCTGGACAATAAAGATAATCCGGAACAGAGCCGGATGATTTTTTCTACCTATCCCACCATGATGAACGCGATTGACGAGACAAAGGGAAAAGAAGGAAATAAACTTTTTACGCCGGGGCATTTTGACCTGATCATCGTGGATGAGAGCCACCGGAGCATTTATAAAAAATATCAGGACATTTTTGAGTATTTTGACGGAATGCTGCTGGGAATGACTGCCACGCCGAAGGAGGAGATTGACCGGAATACATACAGCATTTTCAATCTGGAACGGGGTGTGCCGACCTTTGCCTATGAACTGGATCAAGCGGTTGCACAAGGCTATCTGGTGGATTACAGTACCTGGGAATATAAGACGAAGATCATGGAAGACGGCATCCATTATGACCAGCTTTCAGAAGAGGAAAAAGAGGAATTTGAGGAAAAATTCGGCGATGACGAGACGATTGACAAGGACATTTCCGGAAATGCGGTCAATGAGTGGCTGTTCAATGAGGACACTATCTGTAAGGTGCTGAGCTCTCTGATGGAAAAGGGTCTGAAGGTGGAAGGCGGCGACAAGCTGGGAAAAACGATCATATTTGCCAAAAACAGTCCTCACGCGAAAGCGATCGTAGACTGCTTTCAAAAATATTATCCGGAGTACGGTTCAGATTTCATCTGCCAGATCGACTACAGCATTTCCTATGCGGATACGCTGATCGATGATTTCAGTACAAAGGATAAACTGCCGCAGATCGCAGTTTCTGTGGATATGCTGGACACAGGGATCGACATCCCGGAAATTCTGAACCTGGTATTTTTCAAAAAGGTTCGGAGCTATTCCAAATTCTGGCAGATGATCGGAAGAGGGACCCGGCTCTGCAAAGACCTGTTCGGACCGGAAATGGACAAAGAGGCATTTCTGATCTTTGATTTCTGCAATAATTTTGAGTATTTCCGCGCCGATAAAAAAGGAAAGGAAACTAAGGTCCAGGAGGCGCCGGCAGAAAAGATCTTTAACTGTAAGGTTCAGATTGCCCGGGAACTGCAGGCCCCGCAGTTCCAGCGTGATGCAAAATATGCGCAGTATCGCGCGGATCTGGTGGATGGGTTAAACGGCCAGGTGGCGGAGCTTAATGATACAAGCTGGCGTGTCCGGCAGCATCTGCGCTATGTAGAAACCTACCGGGAAAAATCAGCATGGCAGAACCTGGAGACGGCCTCCGTATCCGAATTGAAAGAACATATTGCGCCATTGATGGTGCCCAGGCACGAGGATGAGCTTGCAAGGCGGTTTGATTATCTGATGCTGAGCATGGAGCTGTCCCTGCTGCAGAGTAAAAATATGACGCAGAATATAGGGATTGTCATGGAGACTGCAGAACAGCTTTCACGGCTGTATACGATTCCGCAGGTCAGGGTACAGCAGCCTGTGATCGAACGCGCGCAGTCGGAGGATTTTTGGGAAAATGCCGCAATCCTGGATATGGAGGATGTCCGGGAGTCCCTCCGTGATCTGCTGAAATTTATTGAAAAAAAGAAAACACATATTTACTATACAGACTTTGAAGACAACATTATAGAAGAAAAAGAAGGGGAAGCAATCTATATTTCCAATGACCTGAAAAATTATAAAAAGAAAGTGGAATATTATCTGAAAGAGCATCAGGACCACTTGGCAGTGTATAAGCTGCGCCGGAATAAACGCCTTACATCCGGGGAATTTGCAGAACTGGAGCGGATCCTCTGGGAAGAGCTGGGAACGAAGGAAGAGTACCAAAAGCAATACGGCGACACGCCGGTTGGGCGTCTTGTACGAAAGATCGTGGGAGTGGAGCGGGAGGTAGTCAATGCCGCATTCAGCGAGTTCATGAGCGAAGGAAAATTAAATCTGAACCAGATGCGCTTCGTGCGTCTGATGATGGACTACATTACAGTCAATGGAAATATTGAAGACAATCAGGTCTTGATGAAGGATCCCTTCCGGAGCGCAGGGAGCATTACGGCACTCTTCCAGGACGATCTGTCCCTGGCCCATAAGATTATAAGTGTTGCGGACGAGTTTCGGGAAAATTCGGAAGTAACGGCATAAACAAGTGATAAAAAAAGAGGTCCATGGGATGCCCTTCTATACTAAAACTGCGGAGCGGAGGAAAATTTCAAGATGAAACCACTTTTTAAAATGGATATCAAAAACTATGCAGACTCTGACATTCACATCCGCAGACCGTCGGCCCGGGCGGTCATTCGGGTCGAGGATGGCAGACTTGCAATGGTTTACAGCAGAAAATATCAATATTACAAATTCCCGGGCGGCGGAATCCGGAACGGCGAAGATAATACGGAAGCGCTGGCAAGAGAGGTGCTGGAGGAAACCGGCCTTCATATAAAAAAGGATTCCATCCGGGAATACGGCAGTGTGCTCCGTCTCCAAAAAAACGGCATGCATAAAAATACAGTATTTGAGCAGGAAAATTTTTACTATACCTGCTCAGCAGAGATGTCTGTGGAACAACAGAATCTGGATGACTATGAAAAGCAATCCGGATTTGAACTGCAGTATATATGCGCCCTGGATGCGGCAGCAGTAAACAAGGCATGCACGGTCCAGGATGATTTTGATCTGGTCATGATTGCCCGGGACACGGCAGTGCTGGAGATTTACAGCGGCAAGATTCCGGAACCTTCTGTTTCTATGGCGGAATTTCTCCTGAAAGCTGCTGTGAAATCCAATCCGGGACCATGGGAACAGCACAGCAGGTATACGGCAGAAAGCGCCGGACGGATTGCCGGACGCTGTCTGGAACTGGATCCGGAACGGGCGTATATTTACGGCCTGCTCCATGATATCGGGCGTAAATTTGGAATCAGCGGCCTGGCCCATGTCTACGACGGTTATCATTATCTGGCGGATATGGGATATACCAATGCCGCCCGGATTGCATTGACACATTCGTTCAATCGGAAAGATATCAGGGATTATATTGGAAAATTCGATATTGCTCAGTATGCGCAGGATGAGATCAGTATGCTTTTGGCAGATATAGAATACGATGACTATGACTGTCTGATCCAGCTGTGCGATGCGATTGCAAAGGCCGACGGAATTGTACCACTGGAAGAAAGAATGAACGATGTGAAAAAAAGACATGGATATTATCCGCAGAAAAAATGGGACAGGAACCTTTGGCTGAAAGAGTATTTTGAAGAAAAGATGCAGGAAGAGCAATACCAGGCTGCAGGGACTGCTGAGAAACCAGAAGTTACAGGTCACGCCTGATAAAGGCGTGGTCTGTAACAACCAGAAAAACCTTAGAGACAGAAAAACCGTTCCGCACTTTGTTAAGAAACCGTGCGAAATTGCAAGCGGAAACTGGTAGATATTTCACGCATATAACCCTATTCTTGTCTGTATGAAAAGCAGCCTGCTTTTCAGAAACTGTAAATTCATATTTTCAACAGAAAGGATGGATTTCTATGAATTTAGGAAACAGTTTATTTCATGCAAGGAAAAAATGCGGACTGTCACAGGAGGATGTGGCGGAAAAATTGGGGGTCAGCAGGCAGACAATCTCAAAATGGGAAACCGAAGTTTCACTTAGTTAAAGATACCACACCAAAACCCACGCTAACTTTTGCTCAACCGATACAGCCGGAGGGCTGGATAACAAGAAAAGACGATATGCAATCCCGCAGAGGGGGCGTATCGTCTTTTCTTGTGGGGAAATCCAAAGGGGGCAGCGCCCCTTTTGGCACACGACTTTGCTTGCAAAGTGTAGTGTGTTATACGCTCTGTCGGCGTTGCCGTGAAAATGCCGTTGCC
>OFFP01002582.1_pt1 | contig 10435 bp, 10 predicted proteins | sample 1521431 | NCBI WGS metagenome assembly OFFP01 (sample SAMEA3504104, study PRJEB24116) | mouse gut metagenome | biome: mouse gut; feature: mouse-associated habitat; material: faeces | place: Denmark | collected 2011 | reverse complement strand
CACACACACACACACACACACACACACACACACACACACACACACACACACATTTGTTGGACAGTGCAAAGCTTCAACCACTTTCCATATATACTCACATTTGGTGGATGGAACAAAGCACCAACTTTATTTTTCTCACACTGCTTATATATCTCTGCACAATCTTTCAATTAGTATAAAATTTATACTGGTTACTTTCTATTTTCTTCTAGTGAATAATTATGAGTATGTATAAGGAGAAGCATCTTCTCACTATACTTTTATGATGAGCTATTTATAAATTATGTTTATAAATATCCAATATTATCCCCAAGAACCAACACACATTTCTAACTAAAAAACTTGTTATAGATTAACAAGTTGTAAGCAAGTAAGGTATTTTTTTCAGCCAGTTTCTCTTACTGGTAGACTGAAATTTGCTGTTATACATAAAGGATTAGTTTTTATCTATCTCAAAAATTAATCCTTCAAAAATCTTAAAAGAATCACAAAACTAAACTTTTATGTAAAAACCTATCATCCCTTTCTACTTTGAATCCTCAGGGTGCACATCTGTACATTAACCATGTTTTTCTTATATCATATCAGGAATCAGAGGGAGGAAATAGGTACAAAGAAATAATAATCATCTGAACACCAGCCTGAATTTTGAAAAAAAAAAAGGCATGCTTTTCGTAGTAATTCTTTCCAAGATCGTGGTTGAAGTATTAATCTGCATCAGCTGCAATCCTTGAGAAAGTTAGATCTAACTAACACTGTGGGTGGCAATGATATTGCCCAGTGAGGGGCTGGAACCCCCCTTAAATTTTCATACAATCCATAGATTATGAGGGATGTGATGTGAGGGCAGCAAGTAGAGAGAAACTCTACAACAGCATGAGTGGTAACAGAGTGGTACCAGCTTTTAAGTGTTTAAGAGTGGTAAGAGCTTTTAAGTGGTTCACCTCACCAAGAATCCATCAAAGCCCAGTATTTTGGAGGTAAAATGTACATTCCTGGGAGCCCCTCTGCCATGCTTAATATTCTAGTAAAATTAAAAATAATATTAATTTCTCATTTAATAGACCCTGCTTACAGTCCCCCCAAATTTTACTCCCCACGGTTCTTTCACTACCTCCCATCCTCTCCAGTTCCTCCACCTTTCGGTCATCATTCATCAAATACTTCTCTTTCAAATATCTCTTCCTGCATTTCCTTATTCAACCCCATCTCCCTCCACTATGCCACCTGATCTTCTCTTTCTTGTCCACCTTTGTCCACTAATAAAATCCATTCTATATCCCCATACCATGGGCATCAATGTATGCACCCAAGTCCTTCCTCTATACCTAACTTCACTGGATCTACAGATTGTAGACAGGCCATCACATATGTAATGTAGAATGTGTTAATCTTTGTATTGCTGTCACCAAAAACTATAACCCAAGCACAAGTTGGGGAGGGTAGGACTTATTTGCAATGTGGGTACTGTAAAGAAAAGAGACACTGAGCAAGAGACTGCCCCAAGAAAGAGACAGATACCAGACCACCTAAGTCCTTTTCTCAGAGGATGATGACTACATGATATGGGGAACAGACACCCTACGTGACACTAGGGTAACCCCAGCTGTGGAAGAGACCCTTATGGCTTCCCTTCATGATATCAGAGCAGAGTTTTTAGTCCTGACAGAGCCACTGGAGAAATTGAGGACCCAGAAATCCTTAGTATTCGGGGCTACTGGTCAGAAACCATACTCTTAGACCACTGATAAGAAAGTTAATCTATGAATAAGCCAAGTAACTCATTCCTCCCTCATCATTCCTCAAGCCCCACCACATTGTTGTGGAGAGACATACTAGCATATTTAAAATCCCAAATAAGCTGCTCTTTGGAAGGAACTTCAATCCCTTGGCAAGCCTGTCCCTATAAATTTAACTTTAAAATTAGAAGAAGAATATAGATTACATGAGTCTCAAGCCCCGTCAAGAAAAGTACTAGAATGGACCTATTTAGAGAGATATCCAACAGCCTGGGCAGAGACTGGTGGTATAATTGAGACAAAAATGGTGTCCCCCCCATCATTGTGACATTGAAAACTGGTGAGATTCCTTTCGGGGTACAACAATACACCATGAGCAAAGAGGCCAGTGAGGGCATCAGACCTCACCTTCAAAGGCTCTTAGAACTAGGCGTGTTTGGTCCTTTGTCAGTCTTCCTGGAATACTCTGTTGCTACCAGTTAAAAAGCAAGGCTTTGCCACCTGGCACTCCCTAATAATCCCCCCTTACTAAAGAGACTGGGACTTTCTCATGGACCCCATATATGGGGAGGCCTTTAAAAAGATTAAAAAATCGTGCTTAGTGCCTCAGCCCTAGTCCTGACAGATGTGACCGAGCCATTCACTCTCTATTTAGATAAAAGAGCAGAAATAGTGAGATAGGTCCTGAACTAAGCTCTGGGGACATAGAAAAGACTTGTGGCCTACTTGTAAAAAAAAAATAGACCCAATGCCCAGTGGATGGCCGTCTTTCTTAAAAGATATCAATACTTCTCAAAGATGCTGACAAACTGACTCTAGGTCAAGGAACTATAGTAGTAGCCCCCCTCTGCCCCCATGCCTTAGAAAGCATTGTTAGGCAGCTGCCAGATTGCTGGATGACTAATGCTCACAGGACCCATTATCAGAGCCTCTTTCTGACTGAGAGAGTGTAGAGAGAGTGTAATTTGCACCCCTGCTATCCTGAATCCTTCCACCTTGCTGCCTGAAGCTGACAACTCCCTACCAGTGAAGGTGTATAGACATCCTGGCAGAAGAAACCAAAACTAAGAAAGAAGTCATTGACCAGCCATGGTCAGGTTGCCCCAATTGGTACACAGATGGTATCAGCTTTTTGATTGAAGGTAAAAGAAAAGTGGTGCCAGCAGTGGTCAACGGAAAAGAAACCATCCGTGTAAGCAGCTTTACTGAAGAAATGACAGTCCAGAGAGAAGAGCTAATCACACATACCCAAGCCTTGCAGCTGGCCATAGAAAAGAACATCAATATCTAAACAGACAGCATGTATGCCTTTGCCACATGCATGGTAGTATCTGTAGAAAAAGGATGCTACTCACTTCTACTGGGGAAGATATTAAAAATAAAAAGGAAACCTTGAGACTATTAGAAGCCATACACTTTGCAAAAAACTGGACATCATACATTGCCATTGTCACCACAAAGTCCATGAGGCCATAGTGAAGGGAAATCTGATGCCTGAACTGACTGGCCTAAAAAAAATAAATGAATAAAATAAAGAACGTGAAGACCATTATAAACTCAAAGATGCAGGCTTTGACTATACTCCAGAAGATCAGAAATTAACAGGCAAAATACCTGATATATGTGGGTGTACTACCCAGGGAGTCTCTAGGACCAAGATGGTTGCTCTGTCCTGCCCACAATAGAAAGGTAACAATATGTCTCCAATCTAAACCACCTCATGCACTTGGAAATTGAGAAGGTCAAAGAAAATGTTGAGAGCTCAAACTGCAATGTTATAAGATTGCCAGATGTTGCCCAGGGGATTGTTAATGAATGCCAAGCATGTGCCCTCACCATTGCTGGGCACCACAAGAACACCCCCCCCAGAAGGTGGATAAGAGTTGACTGGCCATGAGCATACTGAAAAGTAGACTTTACTGAAGTTAAACCAGCCAAGTACAGTAATAAATATCTATTTGTTTTTTTGTAAACACCTTTTCAGGCTTGGTCGAAGCCTTCCCCACTAATAACAAGAACACCCATGCCATGGGAAAGAAGATATTAGAGGAAAATTTCCCAAGATTTGGCATCTCTAAGGTACTTTCATCAGACAATGGCCCCTCCTTCATTGTCCAGGTAAGCCAAGGGTTAGCCAGACAATGGGGGATTCATTGGAAGATACATTGTTCTTACAGATTCCAGACTTCAGGACAGGTAGAGTGGATGAATAGAGCATTAAAAGAAACCTTGACTAAATTGGTTTTAGAGACCTACAGAAAAGATTATGCAGCTCTTTTTCCCTTTGCCTTGTTCTGAGTATGGAACACCACAGGGAAATTTAAACTTACACCATTCAAACTCCTCAACTTGGGACGCCCCTCCCTTTAACAGAAGCAGGTGCAATGTTTGAACTTGATGTTTCTTTTTCAGAACCCCCTCTAGCTCACTTGAAGGCCCTACAATTGGTCAGAAAAGATGCCTTGGAAATGCTGAAACACAATAAAAAACAAAAACAAAAACAAAAAAACAAAAAAACATACTAACCAGGAACCATCTTCGTGCCACATAAATTTCAAACAGAAGATCCTGTCCGGGTCCGGTGCCACCATTCTGGCAAACTTGAACTCAGATCAAAAGGATGCTCCCTGGTGCTTCTGACAAGCCCTGCTGCCGCACCTCCAGCATGTAACCGCTTCTGGCCTGCCATGGCCCACTGGCCTGGCACTGCACAGGATCCCCCCTTCTTCCCTCCTCCCACTGGCAAGAGTCTCTTTCGTCTCATTCAAGGGGCTTCTGAGGTTCTCAATCTTACAAATCCTAAAGCTGTGACCTCAGGTTGGCTTTATTTGGCAGCTGGGCCAGAGGTTTAATTTTCTAACTTATAAAATTAGAACTATGTACTAGAAGGAGTGGGAAATGTGAGAACCCAACTTAGAGCATTTCTCCCTGGAAGGTGAAGCCCCTGGACATTCTCCAAGCTTGTATTCCCTGAGCTCTAAAAATACAGCCAGAAAGAAGCTCTATGTTCTCTACAGCCACCAAAAAGCATTTTGGTTTCTGAGCCTTACAGCTAGAGATTCGAAAATTGGAGTTTTGCCAAGGACATCTGGGCAGAGAAGAACACTCCTCCCGACTCTTCCCAACTCTCCAAACTCTCCTCCCAACTCATCTCAATTCCTCAGGTAGCTAATAAAAACCCTCTTCTGTCACATCTCAGAGTCATACGCCCCTGCCCTGCACAGTGGAAGGAGTTTGTCCTTAGCTAGCTGATAATAAAACCTCTTACAGTTTGCATCAGGTGTGGATTTCTCTCAAGTCATTTGGGTGCTGGCCATCTCATCTGAGGACTTTAATGGACTTGAGAGGAGGTCCATCTTCAGGGTCTTACACATGGAGACCTAAGACCAAAATTCTTCAAACTATTATGCAAAATCAAAAGAGAAGGAACACTATTGAATTTGTTCTATGAAGCCAGATTACAATTATATTCAAACCATACAAAAACTCAATGAAGAAAGGAAACTTCAGACCATTTTCCCTTATGAATTTCGAAGCAAAAATACTCAATAAAATCACTGCAAACCAAATAAAAGAATACATCAAAACGATCATCCATCATGGTCAAGTAGGCTTCATCCCTGTAATGCAGGGATGGTTTAATATATGGAAATTTGTCAACTTAATCCACTATAGAAACAAACTCAAAGACGAAAACAACATGATCACCTCATTAGATGCTGAGAAAGCATTTGACAAAACACAACACCCATTCATAATAAAAGTCCAGGAAAGGTCAGGAATTCAAGGCCCATATCTAAACATAAAAAAAAAAATACAATAGACAGCAAACGAGTAGGAAACATTAAACTAAATGAAACAATCTCATTAAAATCAGGGACTAGACAAGGCTGCCCACTTTCTTCATACCTATTGAATATAGTAGTTGAAGTCCTAACCAGAGCAATTAGACAACAAAAGGAAAACAAATGAATACAAATTGGAAAGGAAGAAGTCAAAATATCACTATTTCCAGAATATATGATAGCATGTATCAGTGACCCAAAAATGCACCAGAGAAATCGTAACCATATATATGACTTCAGTGCAGTAGGTGAATATAAAATTAACTCAAACATATCAGTGGCCTTTCTCTACTCAAAGGAAAAAGAGGATGAGAAAGAAATTTGGGAAAACTCACCCTTCACAATACTCACAAATAATATAAAATAGCTTGGTGTGACTCTAACTTAGAAAGTGAAAGATATATATGATAAAAACTTCATGTCTCTGAAGAAAGAAATGAAACAAGATCTCAGAACATGGAAAGAACTCCCATGCTCATGGATTGGAAGGATTAATATAGTAAAAATGGCTGTTCTGCCAAAAGTAGTTTATAGATTCAATATAATCCCCATCAAAATTCCAACTCAATTCTTTACTGAGTTAGAAAGGGCAATTTACAAATTCTCCTGGAATTTGAAAAAAACAAACAAGCAACAACAACAACAACAACAAAAAACCAACAACAACAACAACAACAAAAAACAAAAACCTGGTATAGGAAAAACTATTCCCAACAATAAAAGAACCTCTTGTGGAATCACCATGCCTGACCTCAAAGTGCACTACAAAGCAATTGTGATAAACACTACATGGTACAGGTATAGTGGTAGACAGGTAGATAAATGAAATAGAACTGAAGTCAGAGAAATAAACCCACACACCTATAGTCACTTGATCTTTGACAAAGGAGCTAAAACCATCTAGTGGAAAGAAGACAGCATTTTCAACAAATGGTGCTGGCTTAATTGGCAGTTAGCATGTAGTAGAATGTAAATTGATCTATTCTCATCCCCTGTACAATGCTCAAGTCTAAGTCGATCAAGGAACTGCACATAAAACCAGAGACACTGAAACTTATAGAAGAGAAAGTGGGGAATAGCCTGGAATACATGGGCAAAGGGGGAATATTCTTGAAAAAAAAATACCAGCAATATCTTGTGCTATAAGATTAAAAATGGACAAATGGGACCTCATAAAATTGATAAGATTATACCCAGAAGTTCAAACTTGTAATAAGGATACATGCTTCACTATGTCCTTATGTATAATAACAAGAAGCTGAAATGAACCCAGATGACTCTCTTTAGAGGAATGTATATAGAAAATATGGCACATTTACTTAATGAATTACTACACAGCTATTAAAAACAATGAATTCATGAAATTTTTATACAAATGGATGGATCTGGATGATATCTTCCTAAGAGAGTTAACCCAATCACAAAAAACACACATGATATTCACACATTGATGAGTGGATATTATCCCTGAAGCTCAGAATAACCAAGGTAAAATGTGCAAAACCCATGAAACTGAAGAAGGAAGACCAAAGTGTGGATATGCCGTTCCTTCTTAGAATGGGGAACCAAATAATCATGGAGGGAGTTACAGAGACAAAGATTGGAGCTGAGAATAAAAGAATACAGAGACTGCCTCACTTGGGGATCCATCCCATATACAACCACCAAATCTACTGAAGATGCCAACAAGGGATTGGGTGCAGGAGAATGATATAGTTGTCTCCTGAGAGGATCTGCTAATGCCTGACAAATAAAAAAGTGGATGTTCACAGACATCCTTTGGACTTAGCACAGGGTCCCCAATTATGGAGCTGGAGAAAATACCTAAGGAGCTTAAGGAGTTTGCAGGCCCCTAGAAGAAAAAACAACATGAACTAACAAGTACCCCACAATTCCATGGGATTAAACCACCAATCAATGAAAACAAATAATGGGATATATGATTCCAGCTTCTTATGTAGCAGAGGATGGACTAGTCAGGCATCAATGGGAGGAGAGACACTTGTTCCTGTAAAGATCCTATGCCCCAGTATGGGGGAATACCTGGGTTAGGAATTGGTAGATGATGTGTTGGGGAGATGGGGGAGAGGGGAGAGGACAGGAGATTTTTTGGAGTGGAAACTAGAAACGGGGATAATATTTGAAATGTAAATAAGGAAAATATATAATAGAAAAAGAAAGGAAATAATTTATTTGCAAGTTTTATGAAATAAATTCATGTTTGGCAAACATATTATACGAACAATGTTCAGGTCTTTTGTTGAGGCAAAATCAAGAAAGTTCTTCTTTCTCAAAATATGGTGATATAGTTCCAAGAGTAGGTATATGTGCTGCTAAACCTTGTATATAAGAATAGATAAATATAGGTAAAATTAGAAATGAAGTATATGTAAACTTAACAAGACTTCCTCCATTTCAGGTGACTAGGTAAAATCTAATGAACTGCAGGACACAATTAATACCTGACACTGGAAATGCTATACCTTCCAAAAGAGCCTCCTCTGAAACTTTTATGTCATCGTGCTCATCATCAAAGTCCAAGTGTAATAAGTAACCTTCCTTTGGTATCACCATCAATTTCTTAAGTGCCATTCTTCTCTTAAGAACTCAGTAGTCTTAGTTAAAAAACAAACAATAAAAATAAAAAGGAAAAAGAAGAACTTAGTTACCTGACTAAAAATTATCATTTAAATAATTAAAAATAACAAAACATCAAATAATTATTTTAGCTCAATGAAAGATCATTTCTTTTTTACTTAACATGTATATTTTTAATCAATTGCCTTTATCAGAGAGTTCTGTGTACATATTCAATATGGTGATGCATATATATATACACTTACCCGTACCATTTCCTCCGTGTATCCCATTTATCATGTCCCTCTCCCTCACAACTTGTTTTAAAAACTTCTTTAACTCACTTCTTTAAAAACCTCCTTTAGAACCAAAGTTATCAATCTGCCATTTCTCAGTTTAAAAAAAAAAAACAAAACAAAAACTGGCCAACCTTCAACATGTGAGTCCTCCCCTCCTCCCAATAAACAATGAGCAACATCCTTTAACCTTTGAGGCATCTGAATTTTGGTCCTATCTCCCACAGATTCTTTTTAAACAAAACATCAGCAATTCTGTTTAACAGTTTATCTCAGTCTAAGGTATACTCACAGTTCTATCCAGAAAGATAAAGAACATGGTAACTGTATATTCATATCAAAAAGATCCACCACTAAGTCTACAAAAAAACATGAACTACCACCACCACCCACACAGAAAGACCTTATATTGGAGAAATTAGGGATTTGGGGAAGCCGAGGATTTCAAACATCTGAAGATTGTAAGTTAAAGGCCAGACCAAGCTGGGCCAGCTGAAACTACAAAGATAGATCCCATCCTACAGAACCTAAACTGAGAGAAAAAGCTGAACTTGGTGGTGCAAGTCTTTAATCCCAATACATGGGAGATTGGGACAGAAGGATCTGTGGTCAGAATCCATCCCCAATGACTTATGAATCTCTTACAATATCTCCTCTTCTTCTTTTCATTCATCTTCCTATGCCATTCTACTGTCTGCAATGTTCATACAGTCTATACCAAAGGAACACACCATAGAGAAGACAATGAGGAGGGACGAATCCTCAGTGTGTTTCTAAGGGATCCTGTACAGCACACAGGACAAGCGCCAAGGCATCTCATCCATGGCTCCCTGTTCCCTGACCCACAGTCCTGCAGCTGGTTCTCTGATCCTATCCCCAGGCCCCAAGCTTTTCTCTTCCAAGGGTTCCCAATTCTCTATGGCCCTGACCTGTTCGATCCTCTTCCATGAATATGGTCCTCCACCTTCCATTCACCCTCAGATTCCACAGAAAATGGCGATCAGGAGGCTTTTCCTCACATAGTGGCCTCCTGGGCCTGAGATTCCCCACCCTGTCACACCTCGATTAACTGTCCAACAACCCTGAGCAGAGCCGATTATCACTTACAGGTTATCTCAGAGGTGAACACCTTCACAACTGCACCCTTCCGTGCTCAACTCCTCAATGGTATAAAAACCTTTGTCAGCAGAGATGCCTGGACTGAGGATTCTTAGGACCCTTTGTGATGCAAGCTGGAGAAATCAGGTCTGTGCTGATTGGCTGAATATATCCTGCTCATGCGTACATGGAGTACCAGGCACCATCGCTTCAAAGGGAGTTTTCAGGAGGTGGGAATGAGCTACTACTGGCTTTAAGACAAATTCTAGGTTCATAAGCCCTTACATACTTGAAAAACTTGAACAAACGTGAAACATGAAACACTGCAAACGGCACTACTTTATTTCAACTGTAGAGTCTCTTGCATGCCATTTTGGTTTGTATTTATTCATGTGCGTAACATTGAATGTGTGTGGACTCTTTCTGAATGTACATACGCACACCACAAGAGTTTATTCTGTCCTAAGAGATCAGAAGGGAGCATCCAGATCCCCTATATCCCCTGGTACCCTCCTGTCTCCACCTTCCTAGTACTGACCTTGATTACAAGAACGTGCTAGACCCTTCTGGCCTTCTCTCGCACTTATGCCTCTGTTGCCTACAGAGGCTGGAAGTGTGCACTGATTCTCTGAAACTTTAGCTGTGCATAAATTGTGAGCCACGATGTGGGTGTTTTGTGCCTGGTCATCTGCATAGAACAGGTGCTTTTAACAGATGAGTCATTTTTCCAACCACTGTTTTGTGCACTTATTTGCACTCCTATGGCCTCTTCAGGTACCAGGCATGCATCTGGTGTGTTTAAATTTATGTTGACCTAACACACACACACACACACACACACACACACACACACACACACACAAAAAAAAATCCACTGATA
>OFFP01002578.1_pt1 | contig 10446 bp, 9 predicted proteins | sample 1521431 | NCBI WGS metagenome assembly OFFP01 (sample SAMEA3504104, study PRJEB24116) | mouse gut metagenome | biome: mouse gut; feature: mouse-associated habitat; material: faeces | place: Denmark | collected 2011 | reverse complement strand
GTCGGGACAAGCTTGCCCTGCCGTTCATCACGCAGGTCGGCGCTCTCGCGGCGCTGGCGCACGGCATCTGCCGTTACGCGGACGATGCAGCGAAAGATATGCGCTGGCTGCAGGCGCAGTTCCTGCCCCCGAAAGCCGATGAAGCTCTGATCTCCTTGTACGGCGAGTCGCGGGGCGTGGAGCGGACACGCTTTGACTCGGACCAGCAGTTCCGGCTGCGCGTCGAGAGGGCCTTCGCGTGGCATCGGCTCGGGCCGAAGACCTTCGGCATGCCGAAAATTTTGCAGGAGTACGGCTTTGGGTCGTGCAAGATCGTCAACAGCCGGGAACAACACCCCGAACTGTATGCCCATTTTGAGATACACCTGCTCAAACCCCCGGCGGACTTCGCCGCCGATGACGTAGATCGCGTCTTCGCGCTGGCCGATCAGTACAAGCCCGGACGGTCGGTCTTGAAGTGGGTCCAGTTCGGGGTCGAGCAGCAAGCCCCGATGGGCTTTGGCGCGTGCGCCCAGTCCACGGTCATCATGGATCATTTCATCAAGGCAAAAGAGGCGTTGCCGCCGCAACCCGCGCCAGTGGCGCTCGGAGCGGCTCTTCATCAGATCGTCACCATAGAACACAGGATAGCGTAATCATGGCGGAAACGACTTTGCAGGGCATCTGGACGCAAAAGGGTCTGGACAAGGAAACGGCCTTTCGAGCCGGAGGGGAGCGCAAAAAGCTTACCCACGTGGCGGTCGGCGACGGCAACGGCAGCCTCCCCATCGTGAGGGCGGCGCAGACGTCTTTGGTCCATGAAGTTTGGCGCGGGCTCGCCAACGCGGTCATGGTAAACCCTGATGATCCCACCGACTTGCTTGTGGATGCCGTCATCCCCAACAACGTGGGCGGGTTCTGGATTCGGGAGTGGGGCATCTTTGACGAAGATGGCGATCTCGTCGCCGTCGGGCCGCATGACGAGATGCACAAACCCCTGATCTCTACGGGGCAAGCCGCTGAATTTCTCGAACGTTTTCATCTACCGTCAGCCAATGCGACGTTCGTCGAGATCAAGATCGCTAGTCAGGCTCTGGCCACTCAGCAGTACGTTGAGCATGAAGTCGACGTACACAACAAGGACAGTGGGGCGCACGAAACACTGGCCCGCAAGAACGTCCAGATCAAGGCCGGGACGGGCCTCTCTGGAGGCGGCACGCTCGAAGCCGACCGAACCCTCGTCGTCACATACGGAAATGCCGCTGGGACCGCGTGCCAAGGCAACGACGTCCGACTTTCGGACGCCCGGACGCCCAAGGCGCACACTTCCACGGCCACGACCTACGGTGCCGCCAGCGATACGCAGTACGGCCATGCCAAGGCATCCGGCACGACGCCCAAAGCACCCGGCACGGCAGCGGTCGGCACGGAGAAGGACACCTTTGCTCGCGGCGATCACGTACACCCCGCGCAGACGACTGTTTCTGGAAAAGCCGGTTCCGCCACAAAACTTGACACGGCTCGGACCATCGACGGAGTCAGTTTCAACGGATCGGCCAACATTACACATTACGGGACCTGTTCGACCGCAGCCGCGACCGTGGAGAAGGCGGTTCCTCTCACGGGCTTCACCCTTGCCACGGGCGCAGTCGTTCGCGTGAAATTCACGGTCACGAATACGGCGGCTTCTCCGACGCTGAACGTCGCCTCGACGGGCGCAAAGCCCCTCTATTACCGAGGTGCCGCCGTCGCCGCCGGGACGTTGGCGGCGAACAGGACCTATGAATTCGTCTACAACGGCACGCAGTATGAGCTGGTGGGCGATGTCGACACCAACACAACCTACACCCCCGCCGCCGCAGCGCCGAAAGCCGCCGGGACCGCCGCCGTGGGCACGTCCTCGAAATATGCCAGGGAGGACCATGTCCACCCCGAGCAAACGACTGTTTCGGGAAATGCGGGCACGGCCACGAAACTTGCTACGGCGCGGACTGTGAGGACGAACCTTGCCAGCACGTCGACCGCTTCCTTCGACGGTTCCGCCAACATCACGCCCGGTGTGACCGGGGTGCTTCCCGTGGCCAACGGGGGCACCGGCAACACGACGAACACCGCCGCCGACTCCACAAAGTGGAACGGCGCGGCAAAGACCGTCTCCACGGCCAACCCCTCCGGCGGGGCGAATGGCGACATCTGGTTCAAATACTAGGAGAACATATGACCGACTATCTTATTCTTACCTTTGCCGACGGCGAAACGGTGGTCATTCACGATGATCTGCGCTTCGATACCAATCTCAAGCCAGAACTTTCCTTTGCCTTTGACGCGCTTTATTTCGAGCCGCCGAGCGGCCATTGCGTGAAAAGGGCAGACGGAGAGTCCATCCCCCTGTCCGAAGCCGAGATGGAAGAATGCGCCGCCTACTGTCGGGGCTACGCGGAAACCGCGGACTATCCCGTCTACGCGTGGAACCGGGACAATATCTGCGTGGGCCGCATTCTGAAATCGGAAGCGGAGGCCAAGGGGTACGGTTTTACGGTGCTGGACGTGCCTCCCTATCCGGTGTCCCGTCGCAATGAGGGAAGCTGGGAAGAGATCGTGGCCATCATCCGGGATGACGGGAGCCTTGTGGAGCGTCCGGAAGGCTTTTGCGAAAGGTGCGTCCTTTTTCTTTCCCGGGAGGAGTGGGACGCCTTCCCCAAACGGCCTACGTCCGCGCACGTGTACGATCTGGAGAATGGCGAATGGGTCGATCCGCGTCCTTTCCCCAAACTTTTGCATGAAGTCCAGCTCGAAATCCGAAACTGTTTCGAGATTCGCCGCTGGAAGGTGTGGGGGAAGTTCATTCCCCAATACGAGCAGCTTACATGGGCGGCGCAGGTCGACGAGGCCACAGGGGTTCTGAACGACGAGGCCCGCGCCACGCCGTACATCGACGCCTTTCTCGCCGCGCGCACGGACGAGGGCAAGCCGGACAAGGAAAGCCTGTGCCGCGACATCCTCGCCAACCACGCCGCCTACCTGCGGGGCATGGCCGAAGTCAACGCCGGGCAGTGGACCTACCTGAAGCGTGCGGAGGCTTGCGTGTCCAACGCAGAACTTGATGCACTTTCCAAAGAAGTGGCGGAACTGCAAGGAACTTTCCTCGGAAAGTAAGGAGCTCGCATGTCTTGTGCAGTCAATGTCTCGGGAACGTGGAAATACGCGAAGCAGGCCTACGCCAATGTGAATGGTACGTGGAAGGCTTGCCAAAACCTCTACGTCAACGTCTCGGGCACGTGGAAGCCGCTCTATACCTATTCCTATGTCACAGGGAACTGGGGGGCTTGTTCAGCAGACTGCGGCGGAGGGACGCAGACCCGCACGGTGACGTGCCAACGGCGTGACGCAACGACGGCGACGCTGGACAAGCAGACCGTGGCGGACAGCTTTTGTACGGCGCATGGGCTGACGAAGCCCGCTACGAGTCAGAAATGCAATACGCAGTCGTGCGTCGAGTGTAAAGGTCAGGGGACGTATGACAGCGAGTGCCGAGGTGCCGGAGCTGAATACGGTATTGGTCATCACCACGAACAAATAGCTATGGCCTCTACGGATTTCTACTCAACAAGCGTCTATTGGAACAGCGTTGTGGTCGCTTCGAATAGTGCACAATTAGTGGATAGCCTCACATCCGACGGCTATGTATACACGAAGAACGGATCATCTCGGGTAGATTACTGTTTTTCAGGAGAGCCTACAGCCGTATGGCGTGAGGAAACCTTGTACCCTGTATGCAGGACACCCGTATGACCTACATCGAAGGTGTGCTCATCGCCCTTGACCAGTTCATTAATGCCCTTTTCGGCGGCTGGCCTGACGAGACGCTTTCATCCCGTTGCTGGCGGTGGAGCCGGGACGGGGTGCGGGACTGGCCCCGGCGGATCATCGACGGGTTGCCTTTCTGGAAGGCGGGACACTGCCTGCGCGCCTACGAGGGGGAGTGCAGGCGGCTGCAATGCCCGCCGGAGGTGCGGAAGCCTTCGGCATAACACCGGCCCGGCCCAGGGCAAGGATGTGGGCCGGGCCGCTTTTGAGGAGCGGCGATGTTTTACGGACTCCAGTTCAACACGAGCGCAGGCGAAAGTATGCAGGTTGTGATCAATACGTCCAATTTGCAGGTCTACGCCCGGGCGACCTCCGGGGGCGTCTTTGGAGAATGGGAGCCTATTTGCGGCCCGAGCGGAGGCGGAGGCGCGCTCGAAGCTGAAAAGGCTGCGGTGGCAGAGAAAGCCTATCGGCTGGCCTCTCCGATGGCGATCACCTTCACGGGTGATGTACAGGGCTCGGTGAGTTTTGACGGTTCTCGGAACGTGAATGCGGCGCTTTCGCTCAGAAACGGGTCCGCAGATGTTACGGATGTCATCGACGAGGCCGTCGCTGCGCTCATCAGGGACAATACCAGCGCTCTGAATAGCGTTTTGGTGGACTGGGTGCGGACCATGATAGACAATGCGATAGACTATCACGTGAGGAAAAGCGGCTGGCACATCAGTCAGGACCGGGGGAACAACTGATGCCGACGGTGCTGATGCCCGGATTCGGGGGTGAGGTTCCCCATGTCGAGCCGCGGACGCTGGAAGCGCATCAGGCCGCGTTTGCGCTCAACTGCGACCTGCGGCGCGGCAGCCTGCGCCCCCTGCGCGGCGTCCGCCGGGTTGCGGAGGTTTCAGCGTCGGCGCGGACGATCTTCAAGCATGACATCGACGGCTGGCTGGTATGGGATAAGGATGTGTCCGTTGTAAAGTCGGCGGTCATCGACGTGATTGGGGAAGCCCCGCTCGGGCATCTGTTGATCACCGGTGACCGGGAGTATCCAACACAGCGGTTTGCCGGGGGCGAGACGTACCGTCTCGGCATTCCGCGCCCCGAGACGGCCCCCACCGTCACAGTCAAAGCCGGAGCGGGCATCGGCGACGTCTCCGTTCATGGGTTCATTGCCGGGTCTGGGGGCGACATGCCCACAAAGGACAGTCAACTTGCCCCTGTCGAGGGACAGGGCGTCGCCGTCGCTCCCATCGTGTTTTCCAGCATTGATGGCATCCCTCCCTCAACTGAAGCGGAGAAGATTTCCCGCAGTTCGTCGTACTGCTACACCTATGTGCAGAGCCTGCAAAACGGCGTGTATCAACAGGAATCAGCCCCGTCCCCGCCTTCCGAACTCGTCGACGTGAAGGTGGGGGACGGCGTCGTGGTCGGCGGTTTTCGTCTGCCGTCGCTGCCGGGACTGAATGTCACGCATATCCGCATCTACCGCACGGTTGCGGGGAATGAAACGGGAGAATTCCGTTTCGTTGTCGAGATTCCTGTTTCGCAGGCGGAGTATATGGATACGGCGCACGACAAGGACGTTCCCACGGATGTGCTCCAGACGACGCTTTGGGACAGAATACCGGACGACGCGCAGGGGCTCATCAAGACCGACAACGGCATCTACGCCTGTTTTCGCGGCAACGAACTTCTGGTTTCCGAGCTGTTTATTCCCTATGCCTTTCCAGAGTCCTATCGGCTGACCGTGGAGGATCGTATTGTCGCGCTCGGGCATGTGGACAGCACCATCGTGATCCTGACCACGGGGCGGCCTTATCTGGCGCAGGGCGCGGCTCCGGAATCCCTTCAGCTTCTCCATCTCCCCATTGAGCAGCCGTGCCTGTCCGCACGTTCCGTCGGCCATCTGCCCGGCGGCGTGGTGTACGCCTGCCCGGACGGTCTGATGCTGTTCACCTCGGCTGAACAGAGTCTGCTCACCTCCGGCGTGTTCACCCGGGAACAGTGGCAGGAACTCGGCCCGGAAAAACTCGTCGGTTCCGTGCTCGACGGGCGCTACATCGGTTTTTTCAGCGGTACGAACCAAGGATTCATCCTTGACCTCGGGCGCAGGGATATTGTGCGCGTGGACTTGCCCGGGACCGCTGTCCATGCCCTCTACCATCATGTCAACGACGACTGCATCTATCTGGCGCTCGGGACGGACATTGGTGTGTTCGAGGGTGGGGAGCCTCTGCCCTATACATGGCGGTCGAAGCCCTTTTTTACGTCCGTCCTCACTGCCATGTCCGCGCTGCGCATTGAAGGCGAGCAGAGCAGGACCGACCCGGTGACGGCCCGGCTTTTCGGACCGGACGAGACGCCGCGTCAGATATTGCGCGTGCGCGATACGCGGACGGTGCGGCTGCGGACGACGCGCGGCGAAAAGCTGTGGGCGCTGGAGCTGTCCGGGACGGCTCCGGTCTACGAAGCCCGGATGGGGGCAAGCGTGGAGGATATTGAACATGGCGGCGCCTGATCGCGGCTTGCAGGCCGTCCCGCGTGGACTGGACCGGAACCTCACCACCTATTTGCAGGCCATTCGGACGGAACTGCTCCGACTTTCGGGCCTCGTGCGCGGTTCGGACCAGTCGCGCGCGGTTCGGGCATCCGAGGCGTCCGTAGCCTTTGGGGGCGGTACGGTTTCCACGGCTTCCGGCAGCGTGGACATGGGAGCCATCGCCTCGCAGATATTTCGGGACGGTTCCGTCACCGAACGCAAACTTGCCGATCGGGCCGTTGCAGGCGGAAAGCTGGCGGACAACGCTGTCACCTCCCGAACGATTGCGCCCGGCGAGGTGGGCAACAATGCGCTGGCGGAACAGGCCGTGACCGCAGGGAAACTGGCCGACGGCGCGGTGACCGCCGGGGCGCTGGCGATGCGGTGCGTCACCCGGGACAAGCTGGCCGAGGACGCGGTGGGTACCCCAAACCTCCTGGACGGGGCCGTGACCTCGGACAAGCTCGGAAAAGGGGCTGTGACGGCGGAAGCGCTCGGGGACTGGGCCGTGACGTTCTACAAGATTTCCCCCGGCGCGGTCGAGACGGAAAGCATCCGGGACGCAAGCGTCACGGCGAAGAAGCTGGCGGAAGACGTGCGCCCGCCCACGTGGGTTTCCGGGGACGCGAAGGACGGGGAAAACGTCGTCATTCCGGGGAAGTGGGACGGTCAGCCCGCCGTGTTTCTGACGGGATGGAGCTGCGCCGTTCCCGAGCCGGACCCCGGCCCGGAAGCGACCCCGGAGCCGGACCCCGAACCCGAACCGCCTCCCCCGCCCGAACCCTGGTCCTATGACCGCTCCCGCATTGTTGACGCCTGGACCTCCGGGGACCGGACGGGCCTGTATCCGGAGGACCTGGAGATCCTGGCTGTGCTGGACCAGATCCCCGCCCTCACCGCCCCGGACCTGACGGAATATGAACGGGAGCTGGCCCTCCACGACTGGATGCTGGACTGGGCGGAGTACGACCCCGGAGCCCTCAGCAGCGGCCCCGTGGGAGAGCCCATTCCCCACAACGACAACCCCTACGGCTTTCTCACAGGCCGGAAGGGCATCTGCCTGGGCTACGCCTCCACCTTCCGGCTGCTGATGGAGCTGTGCGGCATCCAGTGCCTCACGGTGGAGGGAAGCTCCCACGGCGGCACGGCGGACCACGCCTGGAATCTGGTGCGGCTGGAAGAGGAGTGGTATGCCGTGGACGTAACCTGGGACGACCCGGTGGCCTCTTCCCGGGTTCCTCCCGCCCTGGCCCATATGTATTTTAATGTAACCAGTGATTTTCTGCGGCGGAACGACCACTTCTGGGACCCGGAGGGGGTGCCGGAGGCCGCCGGAACCGCCCTGGCCTGGGCGGGATAGCCGTCCGGGAGGCGTTGGAAGAAAAAATCTGCGTATTCACAGAACTTTTACTTGCGAAACAGGGCATATTCGAGTATACTATGATTTGTTGAGCCTACGGGCCTGTCCGGCCCCCGGCGGAATGCCGTACTGCGGGCAGGCGCGGGCGGGACGGCTGTCCCGCCGGGCAAATCAAAAAAGTTGATCGCCGCCATATCCCACTCCCGGCGGCAGAAAAGTTTGGAAGGAATGAACAACACATGAGCGCATCCAGAGAAAAGAAAAAGCGTCAGGAATTTTCGGCCAGCGGCGGGGTGGACCCCAGAGCGGCCCGGGCCGCCGAGCAGCGGGCCGCCGAGCGCAAGTCCAACATCCTCTACAGTGTGGTTGCCGCCGTTTTCGTGGTGGTTGCCATTGCCCTGGTGGTCTATAACTCCGGCATTATCCAGCGCAATCAGACCGCGGCCGTCATCGGGGGAGAGAAGTACACCGTGCCCCAGGTGGCCTACTACTACCAGCAGGTGTGCAACAACTACGCCTCCATGTTTGGCCAGGAGTACCTCCAGAGCCTGAAGAGCCAGTCCTACGACGAGACCCAGACCTGGAACGACTATTTCAAGAGCGAGGCCATGAACGCCATGAAGTTCATCCACGCCGCCAAGACCGCCGCCAAGGAGGCGAACATCACCCTGGACGATGCCGACCGGGAGACCCTGAAGGCCAATGTGGACGGCATGAAGGCCAACGCCTCCGCTGCGGGCTACGGCTACGGCTCCTACCTGAAAGCGGTCTACGGTCCCACCATGACCTCCGGCATTTTCGAGTCCTGCATCGAGGACCAGATCCTTGCCAGCAAGTACGCCACCCAGTACAGCGATAAGAATTTTATCTACACCGACGAGGAGATCCAAGCCTATTACGAGGAAAATAAGAACTCCTATGACCTGATCGACGCCGCCTATGTCACCATCTCCGGCGCCCCCGAGGCCAAGACCGACGACGAGGGCAACACCATCGAGGCCACCGAGGAGGAGAAGACCGCCGCCATGGAGGCCGCCAAGGCCGCAGCCGATGAGATCCTTGCCGCTTATGAGGCTGGCGGAGATCTGGAGAAGCTGGCGGAGGAGCATGACGCCACGTATTCCACCAGCACCCCCAGCGCTTCCAGCGTGTGCGGTGAATGGCTTTTTGACGAGGCCCGGACCTCCGGCGACGCAGACGTCATCGAAGATGAGTCCGGCAGCCGGTACTATGTGGCCGTGTTCAACAGCCGGGAGCGGAATGAGGCTCTGGACTACAGCGTCCGTCACATCCGGGTGACGGGGGACAGCCTGGACCTCCCCGAGGGGGAGACTGCCACCGAGGAGCAGCTCACCGCCAAGGCCCAGGAGATTCTGGACAGCTGGGACGGCACCGAGGACGGCTTTGCCAGCCTGGCGGAGGAGCATTCCAAGGACGGCGGCAGCAACACCAACGGCGGCCTCTATGAGAACGTGCCCAAGGGCCGTATGGTGGCCCCCTTTGAGGACTGGTGCTATGAGGAGGGCCGCAAGGCCGGGGACACCGGCGTGGTCTACTACTCCGGCACCGGCGCTCACGTGATGTACTTCGTGGGCTACGGCGACACCCCGTACTGGCACTACGCCTGCGAGAACGCTCTGCGCAGCGCCGCCCAGAGCGAGTGGCAGACCCAGCTCACCGACAGCATCACCGCCGAGGCCAACGCCGGCGGCATGAAGCTGGTCGGATAACAATAGCAGCGATCGCGCCGGCCCCGGAGCAGATTTCCGGGGCCGGTTTTCCTGCAGGGAGGCATATATCCATGTCAGAACGTTTTTTGCGAAACGAGATGCTCCTTGGCCCCGCCGCTCTGGAGAAGCTGGCCCGGTCCCACGTGTGCGTGGTGGGTCTGGGAGGCGTGGGCAGCTGGGCGGCGGAGTGTCTGGCCCGCTCCGGTGTGGGGGAGCTGACCCTCATCGATCAGGACGCCTACGGCGAGAGCAACATCAACCGCCAGCTGGGGGCTCTGGACTCCACCGTGGGCCGGGCCAAGGCGGCGGTCATGGCCCGGCGGGTGCTGGACATCAACCCCGCCTGCGTGACCCACCCCATTGTGGGCAAGTACGACCGGGGAGAGGCGGACCGGTTCTTCGGCCCCTACGACCTCATCGTGGACTGCATCGACCTGGTGGCCTGCAAGGTGGACCTGATCTGTCAGGCTCTGGAGCGGGGCATCCCCATCCTCTCCGCCCTGGGCACGGGGAACAAGCTGGACCCCTCCCTGCTGGAGGTGACGGATCTGAGCAGGACCCGCGGCTGTCCGCTGGCCCGTGTCATGCGCCGTGAGCTGGGTCGCCGGGGCATCCGGCACTTGAAGGTGGTCTACAGCCCCGAGGAGCCGGCGTACTGCGCCCCTCTGGAGGCCCCGCCGCCGGGACGGCGGAGCGTCCCCGGGAGCGTCCCCTGGGTGCCGCCGGTGGCGGGACTGCTGCTGGGGGGCGCGGCGGTGACGGAGCTGATCGGGGACCTGATCCCCGGGAGGGAGGAAACACGATGAACATCCGCAGAGCGGAAACGGGGGATATCCCCCGCCTGGGGGACCTGCTGCTTCAGGTGTGCCGGGTCCACCATCAGGGCCGTCCGGACCTCTTCCGGGCGGGCGGACGGAAATACACGGACGAAGAGCTGGCCGTCCTCCTGACGGACCCCTCCCGCCCCATTCTGGTGGCGGAGGACTCCATCCTCCTGTCCAAAATGATCGAGGAGTGCCTGCGCAAGGCGG
>OFFP01002575.1_pt1 | contig 10455 bp, 15 predicted proteins | sample 1521431 | NCBI WGS metagenome assembly OFFP01 (sample SAMEA3504104, study PRJEB24116) | mouse gut metagenome | biome: mouse gut; feature: mouse-associated habitat; material: faeces | place: Denmark | collected 2011 | reverse complement strand
TGCTTTGGTATCTTCCCACCTTCTTTCATAGCCTTGGAATACGCCAGAAACGGCACATACTCTCTGGTATGGTCGGTTCCCGTATAAGTGGGATCATTTCCATGGTCCGCTGTGAGAATCAGCAAATCATCTTCCCGCAATTCCTCCAAAAGTATTCCGAGATTTTTATCGAACTTTTCAATCTCTTCCCCATATCCTTCTGGATTTCTTCTGTGTCCCCACAGTGCGTCAAAGTCCACCAGATTAGTAAAACAAAGCCCATGAAAATCCTTCCTGCAGATATCAATCGTCTGCTCCATTCCATGTACAGAGCTGTTAGAACGATTGGTCTCTGTAATGCCTTCCCCACAGAAAATATCGTTAATCTTTCCCACGCCGATTATATCCAGCCCCACATCTTTCATAGCGTTTAAGACCGTTCTTCCCGTAGGTTTCAAAGCATAGTCATGACGGTTGCTGGTGCGCTTAAATTCCCCTTTCCTTTTCCCTACATAGGGTCTTGCAATGATTCTTCCCACACGCCACTCATCCTTCATGGTCAGCTCTCTTGCAATCTCACAGCACCGGTATAAATTGGCCAAATCAAAGGTTTCTTCACCGCCATCAAGGAATAATCCCTCAAACCAGACCCTGCGGCATCAGCTGCGGGGTCTCTTTTTGTCCAGAATCGCATTTCTGAGATTTGCATACAATAATCCAACCCAGTTAAAGTACAACAACCTTCAAGGAGGATTTTCGCATATGTCTTATGGTATTATTGCAAAAACGAACGGGCGGAACAAGGTTATCGACTTCCGCGACGGTCTCGTTCCCGCCCGCCCCGATAATTACGCCATGATTCATGGCAAGGGAGGCAAGGACCACGCCCCTATCAGTGTCATCAAAATTGCGGTCTGCGATTACAGTGCTGGCAGCGGTAACTCTACCACCCTGTTCGCCAACATTGCCCCGGATGTCTGTGAGCAGATTTTCGAGGTGTGTAAGCGGAATGTTGGCACCATTGTCATCGATGACAACCTGCTGATTTTTCAGGAACTCCGCGCCGCGAACAAAAAGCTGCTGAAGACCGCCGATATGCAGTTCAACGCCCTCAACAACATTCTGAGTGTGCTGAACCGCATTGAGAAGGCAGAGAAGGTTCCCGGCCTGACTGCTATTGCTTCTGGTCTTGGAAACCTGCTTGGAAAGACCCGCGATAAAGTCATGGCTGCCGCCGAGGAGCCTGCCCGGCCCGCCTGCATGACGATGGCAACCCACACGGACTTCAACCACTCGCAGGACCGCGTACATGCCCAGAAGAAAGACGCACAGGGCTATGCCCCTGTCCAGCGGCTGAATATCTTCCACACGACATACCGGAAGGACGGCCAGCTGGGAAATTATTCCTGGACCGTTAAGATTACCAATGCGAGGGCGAAAGTTCGGGTCCAGCCCACTGGCGCCACCACCTATGACGCCTCCAGCATGAAGGACGTCAAGGAGGTCTTTATCCAGGTATCCGATGCGGATATGTTCAGAATGATGAGCCAGGTCAACCGGTTCATCCGCGTGTGGGAGTTCGCGATGGCTGCCGACCTTGTTCGCAGCGGCGAGGCTGCCCGGGAGAAAGAACGGAAGGAATATCTGGCTTCTCGCAAGGCTGAGGACGCCGACGATGTTGGAGAGATTGCTGAACCGGAAGTGGCCTAACCACAAGAGACCCCACTTCGGGGTCTCTTTTCTTATTTGGAGCGTTTACCCACGCGTCTGCATATCGCAGGTCTACTTTTGTGAGAAAAGCATCACATGCACGGAGCCTCTATGTGATGAAGATGAAATGGTTTGCATAATATTTACCAATTACCGTTACAACGAAAAACATAATCAGAGGGGAGACTCTACAATATGTCTAATTTCAAAAAACATGCGCACCTCGGGAAGTGTGACGTTTGCGGAAAGGAAACACAGGTGGCGGTTGCCGCCTCATCCATGGGACCGGTCAGCCTATCCTACTGCGAGAACTGCCTTGCGAAAGGAGCTGAGCCATATGAGTTCATGGTCGCATACATTTCCTGCGCAGGAAATTGGCCGGAGGACATCAACCAGGATAGTCAGGCCCGTGTTCGCAGCATCCTTTCCTACCTCGGCAAGACTGAGGAGGAATTTGCTACGGATGTCGCGGCCATGGTAGATAAATACGAAACATTTTGATTTTGCGAGGAGGAAAAGCGATGGATTTTGACCGGCCGAATTTTCCACACGATGCCGCCAGCATTTGTGTGAACAAGTTGTTTAACATGATTCAGGCTTGCAGAACGGACGCAAGTATCATGAGAGGGCAGAAGGAGAAATACAAAATCGACTCTGACCTGATTAAAGTCGCAGAGGCTTTGGTGCAAGAACTTAAGTCAATGGCTTAATATATTGTGTTTAGGGAGGCAAGGAGGCGCGAATAGAAGCCTAACCACAGGGGCCCATTTCGGGGCCCCTTTTCTTGCCCGGAATGGTTTTCCATACATCTGCATACCATGAGTCAACTTTTATTAGGAGGAATATTGAATGGCAAATTATATCTATCGTGTGACTGAGGAGAACGTGGATGGCTGCGGCGGGGACGCTACCGAGTTCGTCCTGTTTCATCAAAGGCTTAATCAGGCTGAGTCCGCCCTTTTTGTACGCATCCTGCAGGAGGTCAAGCAAGCCTCCAAGGACGTTGATACCGCCGGCATGATTGAGGATGCCCTCACCAAGTTCGCAGAGGAGTCCGGCATCGAGGGCGTCATCTGCGGTGCTCCATATGAAGGTGCGTTCGAATTCTAAACACCACAGAAATCAAAATTTCAGGAAGGAATACTACAATGAAAAAGAGATTTGCTATCAGCGCCATCGCCCTGTGCATGGCAATTGGCCTCTGCGGCTGCGGAACCGCTGTGTTGGACCGGATTATCGGTGAACTTAAAGGGGAGCTTGTGGGCAACGATTACCAGGTTTTCGAGTACGACAACTTCGGCAATCAAGTCCTGCAGGTCTCCGGCAACAAAATTGCCATGAGCGCCGAAGTCGACTCCGCGGGAGAGCCCACGTCCTATATCGACATCACGGTTGACGGCTACGACTGGATGCATGTCGGCAGCACCCTCGTGTTCGCCCAGAACGGCGTGGATATGATTACGGACTTCCAGATTCCCGAAACCATCGAAACCAACCGGGACGGAAGTCTTGGGTTGATTGCCGCCGACCGTTTTGTTAACAGCTACAAGAACCTTTTCGGCAAGAGCCAGGTCGTCCTGGTTTCCTCGCAGACCGGCACCCCGATTGGGCTGTTCCAGGGAGATAAATGCAACGTATCTATCCCCTCGAACCTTCCCAAAACCACCCTCGTCAGCATTGACGGGAAGCTGGTGTATGTGCATCGGGCCAATGTGGACATCATGCCCACGGCAATGTTCAAGGACTGATATGGCAGGGAAGTATTTCTGGCACGTTGTTGCCAACATCGACACGGAATACGATTCTGCGTGGGAATGCATGGAGTCGTTCCGAATGGGGGAGGGGCGGTTTCGGCCGTTCCTCCCATACGTTCCTGTCACCAGGATGCCTGATGAGGACACTGCTATCTGCCGGCTCCCTGTTTGTGCCAAGCTGGAGGATTGTTTCTCCGCGCTTGGCCTGCTTGGGCGCTTTCGGCGCTGTCTGGCCGCAAACGAAGATGCGTTCAGTTATGCGGAAGCTGGCGGCGAGGCATACCCTGTCCTTATCTGCAAATTCAATGGGAACCTTCCCGTTCATATTCCCAGCAGGGAAGAGGTCCCAGACGTGGGTGAAACCGGGGAATTGCGGCTCCTGCAACAAACGGAGCCGGTGAATGTTCAGTTGAAATGGCTGGACCCATACTCCATCATTTTGGATGATGAGAACGAACGCATCTGCAAAGCCGTGAAGTTCGTCCGTGAGGAGGACCTGAAAGATAAGGTACACCCCTGGCCTACTGGCACCGGGAACATCCTGGAGTCTTCCTTGATGGATTATGCCTGGAAGGAGTCCTTGTACAGGAAGCCCTGGACCGACACGGAAGCGAAAGCAGTCAAAGATGCGTTCTTTGCCGATAAAATGCCCATACGGGTAATCCAGTGTCGAGTGGTCCCATACCGGAGTACACAAGAAATCATAAAGCTGCTTTCAGATAAGAGCGCAGAAATAGTTTAACTATTGTATTTTTAGGAAGGAGATATTCATGGAAAAGAAATTTATTGCCGTAATTGAATCCGGCGCGGTTCGGGATGTGCAATTTTGCACCAGTGTAGTTACGGACCCGCTAAACGATGAACTATGGGAAGACCTGCCCGAGGCGGAGGTTTTTCTTGGTGTCTATGAGGGCAAGAGGGAAGAGGTGCTCGCGAAAGCGGCCGCCTACGCCCAAACGTCTTCCTATAACATTCGGCTCATTGAAGTCTAAGTAGCAGCCCCACCTTTATGGTGGGGCTTTGCGCAAATATGTATGGACTAGCCAAGCCCATCGTGATATAATACTTTCAAAATCGACAGTGTGAGAAACCACCGTAATAAATGTTGCTGGAAATAATCCACAGGCGACACGGAGGGCTTAACGCTGTCGAATCTAAACAGGGCAGGAGTTACATATGATGTTACGTTATAACCGGGATTTGTATACAAAAACGGCCCTTTTGAAAGCATCATACCACTTCACGGATAGTTTTTATATTCACCTGGACATGGATGATGCTAATTATCTTGTGGATATCACCACAAAGGCAGGACCGGAGAACCCGGATATTGAGGGGCTTTTTTCAAATGAGCTCCTGGCTCAGGTGACGAGAGAGATAGTTGTTGAGCAAACAAAGCATGTACGAGAACTTCTATTGGGCCGAGCCTTTTCCTCAACCATCATTGAGGACGATATCCAGGGAGGCTGCGCCCACGCATCTGTCTCGGAATTGCCCCCACCGCCAGCTGCGCAGGATGAGAACAATATTTTTAAGGACTGGTTTTTAGACCATGAAGGCTGACCTTTTACTTCACGAGGGCTTGTATCAGAGACAATGTGTTGAGCAGGCTGTTCAGGATTACAGGGCCTTGGCACACATTAGGGTATCGCATTCAGATGGGTACATCGTCTGCACTTTTTCCCGGTGTTCCTATGACAGGGAAACCACTATAAAGGAGTTCTCGAATTATATAATCGACCTGATGAACCAGGTGACCCTGGGGTGATAAACAAAAAATGTATATTACGGAAGCCCTACTGCTAATTGTTCTTTCTGCAACTTGTTTATATTGCTCTGTCACGGATATTCGGGATGGAATCATAAAAAACAAAGTCCTCTTGGGTTCTGGGGTTCTTTGCTGTGGTTTGAATTTCACATATTACTGTTTCTTCGGGCAGCAATATCTGTGGATGTTTTTTCTTGATTTTGTGGTATTGGTCATCCTTTCCATCGTTATGTATGCCTTTAATCTATGGGCCGCAGGCGACAGCAAACTGCTATTCCTCATTGTTTTTGCGATTCCAGCACGCTTTTATGATGCCACCACAGGAATTGCCCCGGCCTTTTTCGTCATCGTTTTCACCTTTTCTATCTCTTTCATTTATATTGTGCTGGAGTCTATCGTTTTACGATTAAAAAACAGAGACAGGATTCATTTTCCTATGGGCCGCAATATCTTGCATTTTTTGCGGGACTATGTTTATGTTTCAGCTTATATCATCGGAGTGAATTATTTATTGGCATTCCTGTTCCCGGATTTCGTAGGTAAAAACGCGAGCTTGATTTCAATGGTTGGCCTATTCATTGCAATTATTGTCTACAAATACCCCCTGTTTTTCAAACTGCCGGTCATCGCTGCGGTTGCGTTATTCAGCGTTTCAATATTTATCATTTATGGCCTGCGCTACGGCTTCTACCCACCAAATTTCAGAATTTATCTGTATGTAGCGATTGTTCTATTCTTTCGCTCCATATCCGAGGAATATAATTATAAATCCATTCCTACAGAATCGGTGTCTCCAGGCATGATTCTTTCCGTTGCGTCGGTAGCCTCTATGAGTACCTCCAAAGTGCAGGGCCTGCCGCGGAGCACGACAGAAGATATGAGGAGCCGGCTAACTGCTGCGGAAGTTGACAGTATTCTTCGCTGGAAAGAATCCCGATACGGGCTGCCAGAGATAACAATCGTCAGAAAAATACCATTTGCCATTTTCATGACATGCGGCGTTTTCGTATTCCTCATAATCAGAATGGGGGTGTTGTAGGTGGATTTTGGGCAGGGAATTCTTGCTGCGGTGTCGAAATCCAGTAATGCCAGCAAAGAATTGGCCGATGACGGCAAAAATATCCTGTTTATTGACCATGATTCATTTACGATTTTTTTCAATAGCACAAAATACAGGTTAAAGTTGAGCGAGAAGGCGATGGATACCCTGTCCCAACTCAACGAATTCGATGTGATTGAATTCTATGCAGATGACCGGTTTCGCATTGTTTATGAAGACTGCCCGGATGGGGCAACTCTCTTCGTTACGAACCAGTGTAACTCAAACTGCATCATGTGCCCCTGCAGTATACCATCCAGGCGGCAACGCGACACTATCTCAGTAAATCGCCTGTGCGACTATCTGGAGTACATGCCTACGGATATCCGGCATTTGGTTATTACTGGCGGGGAACCGACCCTTATCCGGAAGGACATGTTCCGCATCTTGCAAAAAATCCGTGGTCACTTCGAGGATTTTACACACTATCTATTCCTGACCAATGGTCGGGCGTTTTCCAGTCAGTGGTATTTGAACCAGTTTATGGAGAACGCTCCTCAAAATCTTTACTTTGGTATTCCGCTATATGGGTATAGCGCGGAAACCCACGACCCCATCACGCAAACTCCTGGCAGCTTTGCTCAGACAGTGTACGGGTTAAAAGGGCTTTTGTCTTACGGGTGCAATATCGAACTTCGAATCGTCGTCAGCAAACTCAATCTTGCTTATATGGACCAATTGGCCAGCTTTATCGGCTCGGAACTGAGGGGGATTAACCGGGTCAACATCATGGCAACCGAGATGATGGGAGCGGCGGCCAGAAATCGGGAGTTGGTCTGGGTTGATTACGCGGAGAGCTTCAAGGCATCGAAGCAGGCTATCCAAACCCTCATGAGTGCTGGTATCGACGTTTCCCTGTACAACTTCCCCTTGTGCAAAGTGGAGCCCGGCTACTGGTCTTTGTGCGCTAAAAGCATTTCCAGTTATAAAATCCGATATTACGATAGCTGCCAGGAGTGCGAAGTCCGTGAGCTGTGCGGCGGAGTCTTCCGGTCAACCTTGGCTCTGGAGAAAATGGTGCTGACGCCGGTAAAAGGGAGGGGGAAGTAAGGCAGCATGCTTAACTATTTCAACTTCAAGTCCTTCGGTGACCAGGTGCTTATTACCAATGACTTTGGCCACTATTGCTTCTTATCTCAGAATGACTTTTCGCGCTTGGCCGATGGAACAATCTGCCCGGATGACAGCCGATACCAGGAGTTAAAGGACAAATGCTTCCTTTTTGACGAAAATATTGAGGTACTGCTCCAGAGGGGCGCGTCTTCACTCCGTTTTGGGAAGAAATATCTATTTGCAGGCACATCCCTGTTCATTCTGGTCGTAACGACCTGGTGCAATGCAAACTGTATATACTGTCAAGCCCGAGATACAGAATCCTCTCCCGGCTTTATGTCCAAGGAAACAGCGGAAAAGGCAGTTGATATTGCGCTTTCTTCCCCTGTTGATACGCTTACAATAGAATTTCAGGGTGGGGAGCCATTGGGAAATTTCGAGGTCATCAAACATACAGTTCTCTATGCCGAGGAAAAAGCAAAGGTATCAGGCAAGCATGTGGCTTTTTCTTTGGTCAGCAATCTTTCTCTCCTCAATGATGAGATTGCCGGTTTTATTAAGGAACATGACATCGCCCTATCCACATCCATTGATGGAGCGAAGGAACTGCACAATCAAAACCGTCCATTCCGAAATGGAGCAGGTTCATTTGATGCAGCAGCATCCGGCATCCAGAGAGCTCATGCCGCAGGTATCTCTTTGAGCGCAATACAAACCACGACCAGGCAATCTCTATCACAGGTCAGGACGTTAATTGATACCTACTTGAATTTCGGGATGACTTCCGTATTCATTCGTCCACTGACACCGCTTGGTATGGCTCATGTGCAGTGGGACAATATCGGGTACTCACCGGATATGTTTTTGGCTTTCTACCAAGAGTGCATAACATGCCTTCTGGAAATAAACAAGGGTGGACAATTTATATCTGAAGGGCACGCCAGCATCATGCTCTCTAAAATCCTCTTCGGAGAAGGCCTGAACTATATGGAGCTGCGGTCTCCCTGCGGTGCCTCAGTTGGTCAAATGGCCTTTTATTATGACGGGTCTGTCTACACCTGCGACGAGGGCCGGATGCTTGCAGAAATGGGGGATTTCTCCTTTCAATTGGGGACAGTAGCAGACTCTTACGAGACTTTTATCACCTCTCCGGCCTGCAAAGCTACTTGTGCTGCTTCTGTCTTAGAATGTATTCCCGAGTGCTGCGACTGTACCTATCAACCCTATTGTGGGCAATGCCCGGTTATCAATCTCGCGCTGGATGGGGACATTTTCCCAACAAATTCCCAGAACTATCGATGCCAAATTTACAAAGGAATGTTGGATATTCTGTTTGGAATTCTTCAGAAAAACGACCAGCAAGAACTTCAAATCCTTCAAAATTGGGCACAAGGAGGGATGGAAACATGACTTTCAAAGGAATTGCGAAAAAGCGAACGCTTGCGTTCGTAATTACTCTGTGCGTATGCTTTTCCACCTGGATGGTGGTTCCCGCAAATGCCGTCACATTCAACGATGTGAAGACAACCGATGCGTCCTATACTGCGATTACTTGGGCAGTTGAGAATGGCATCACAAACGGAGTTAGCGAGGGTGTTTTCGCTCCCCAGGCGACTTGTAATAATGGCCAGATTATTACCTATCTTTGGCGAGCATTGGGCAAACAACCCTCTGCATCAGCGAATCCATTCCCGAACATCTCCCCAGCCAATTACTATTATGACGCGGTCCTTTGGGCTTACGAAAAGGGGATTCTTGACGGGACAGCATTTGACGCGGGAGCTCCCTGCACGCGACTGGCTACTGTAAATTATCTATGGAGGGCTGCCGGCAGTCCAGAACCGCATAGCAGCGCGACTTTTAACGACGTTTCGGTGAATTCCAAAGCCATATCGTGGGCGGTGGAACAGGGCATTACAAACGGCTTCGCGGGCGGAGAGTTTCGGCCTTCTGCCACCTGTACCCGCTCGCAGATTATCATGTTCCTATACCGTGACCTTGTAACTGCTGGAAGTACAGCATTTCCAGCACAATCACAATTGCCTGCGGACTTACCGGAAAATGGGAAATACCAGATTACCACGGCTGAAGGAACATATGAGTATGACGTAAAAGACGGCAAAATCTCGGCCACAAGCTGGGTGAGATTCCTCTCCAACGATGGGACGGATTACTTTGGTCAAATGGTCGGAAACAAGTTTTCTGGTCAATGCTATATCACCTATGGAAACGGTGATACATACTCGGGCGCAGTTTCACAAAACTTGAAGTCTGGCTCCGGAAATTATGCCTGGGCAAATGGAGATTCTTACTCCGGGCAATGGGCGAACGATAAAATGAACGGTCAAGGCACATACTCCTTTGCCGCTGGCGGAAGACTCAGTGGAGCTTTTGTCAATGATGTGCCAAACGGGACTTGCGTGTATCAGGATGTTTCAGGGAATACATATACAACTACATGGGAAAACGGAACACGTGTGAGCATGGTAAGGAGTTGATTGTAATGGCAGACGAAAAAGGGAAAACCAACGAGATGTTTCCGAAGGTAAGACGCGGAATTGAAAATTTCCTTGCGGACCAGGAAGGAAATATCCCACGGAACAAAATTTTGGCTGTCGGTTCTATGATGATTCTGCTCGCCATGGCTCTGACACAGGATGTTTTCGCAAAACACCGGTCTCATTCCTCACACAGGTCACATTCTTCGCATTCCTCTCACAGTTCCCATTCGAACACAGGCCACTATTCTCACAGCTCGCATGAATCTCATGTGTCGCACTCTTCCCATGTCTCTGGCGGAACTTCTTCTGGGCACACCTCCAGTCCTTCAACCACTCCCAGCCACACCTCCAGTCCCTCGGTTACTCCCAGCACACCCACAGTGATAACTCCCACTCCTGCTCCGGAGCCGGTACTGCCTACGATTCCACCCATTCAAACCCCAAGACCCAACAGCATCCCAAATTCGGCTCCCAGCATTGACACAATTAGTGGGGTTTAGAGCGTGCAAAAACCTGTTGATGGTCATCGAAGATTATGATGACAACATACTTCGTCGATACACGACTTTCTGGGCTGCCTTTCGGCAGCCC
>OFFP01002569.1_pt1 | contig 10488 bp, 7 predicted proteins | sample 1521431 | NCBI WGS metagenome assembly OFFP01 (sample SAMEA3504104, study PRJEB24116) | mouse gut metagenome | biome: mouse gut; feature: mouse-associated habitat; material: faeces | place: Denmark | collected 2011 | reverse complement strand
CCCCCCCTGCCGTATCCTCTGACGCTTCGGCATCAGCCGCCTCGTCCTGCGCATCCGCCGCATCAGCGTCTTCTGCTGCCGCATCCTCCTGGGTATTTGCTGCATTATCCGCGGGGGCCTTATCCGTTCCGCCGCATCCTGTAAGGGCTGCCGCCGCCATCGCGCCGGACAGCAAAACTGCTAATAATTTCTTTTTCATAGCTTTCTTCCTCCTAGCTCTTTTTCCATTCGGTTGGCCTTCCGTCTTTTGTAATTGTACTATATCAGTTTTTATTTTCTAAAAAAATACAGGTTTTAAAGTTTCAGGTGCAGTTTTTTAAGATGCTCTGCTACCAGAGCAGTATTCCGGTCCCCGTAAGCTTATACAGGGCTTCGATAAAGAAGTAGTCCGCATACACCATCGTAAAATGATGGGTGTCGCTGTGGTAAGCTCCGGTGCAGTTCTGTACAATGGCGTCGCAGCCGCGGCCAAAATCCGCTCTGGTGTCGGCTATGGCTTTTAAAATCTTCCCTGCGGCCCGCACATACATATCCTTTTCCGGCGCCGTCACATGTTTTGCCACCTCCAAAAGCCCTCCCGCAATCACACATGCGCCGCAGGAATCCTCCCATGCCGGCTCCTTCGGCTGTCTGAAATCCACCGGAATAATCCCACTTTCCGGAATATTCGCCATACAATAATGGGCGCACCGTTTGGCCGCGTCAAGATACTCCTGCTTCCCCGTATGGGCGTAGCTGTTTGCGAAACCGTATACCGCCCAGCCCTGCCCCCTTGTCCAGGAGGAGCCTTCCCCATATCCCTGCCCGCCGTGGCTTCTTATCATCCCGCCCTTTTCCGGGTCAAATTCCACAATATGACAGACGGAGCCGTCGGGCCGGATAAAATGCGCGAGGACAGTGTCCGCGTGCAGCATGGCTATCTGGCGAAATCTGGGGTCTTTGCTTTCCTCCGACGCCCAGTACAGCAGGGAAATATTGAACATACAGTCGATAATTGCCCAGCCCCTTGTATCGCTTTCCCCCACTTCATTCCATGCCCGTATGAATTTTCCTGCCGGATTAAACCGGCCGGCCAAAAGATTTGCCCCGTGCATGGCCGCCCTTCTGGCCTTTAGACTGCCGGTCAGCCGGTAATCCGCCACTGCGGTGGGAAGAAACATAAAGCCCACGTCATGGTGAAGGCCATAGTAGGTTTCAAAACATTTTTCCAGCTTCCTCTCCGATTTCCTTGCAATATCCGCATATCGCTCCTCTCCCGTATCCTGATACAAAAGCCACATAATACCGCCCCAGAAACCGTTGGTCCACCAGTTTAAACCGTCGTCTGCAAGCCACTCCTTTTCTTCCGAGCGGTCATCGTAATTGCCGTTTGCATCTGTGGTATACGGGATTTTATCCTGATTTTTTTCACTCACCCATTCCATCTTTTCCCGTACCTTCTGTAAAACTTCTTCTGCCCATACCTGATATTCTTTCATTTCGCACCTCGTTTCTACATAATAGGCTGTTTCGCGTTAGTCTTCTGCAAATAAATTTCCTGTTTCAATACATGACATCCTTCTATATAATAAGGTTCCCTCTCATCCGGCTCCTCACAGGAAAACTGTATACCGGCCAGATAAAGGTCTTCCACATTACGGACATCCATAAAAGCGGCTCTGCTCCAGTCAGGGTAATAATTTTCCGACACCTTCACCCCAGGGTAAAGACGTCTGTCCAGCACTTCCGGGTAACATTCGGGAATATCCTCTTTCTTCACCCCGCCTACGCTGTGATACCGGATATTCGTCATGGTAATTCCCCTGATAGGATGATTTCTTTCCGCATCAATACGGATTCCCTCAAATTCGGGTCTTCCCATAATATCATCGTCAAACCGGAAGTGTGTTTTCTTCATTTCTTCTGAATCCGCTGCGATAATGCCGGAAAACATCAGATTCTCCATCCTGCCAATCTCCGGCATTTGTTTCAGCTCCACCGAACTGCCGTAGTCCTCTGTCTCAAACCGGTTATTCAGAATGATAAAAAGGGGCCTTGACACATCCCGCATCACCACATTAGAAACCGCAATATCCGTAATGCTGCCGCCCTCCGTGCACTCAATTTTAATTCCCTCTCTCCACACCCTCTCCATGGTACAGTTGCTGATAACCACGCCCTGAATCTCGCCGATGGATTTCAGGCCGATACGGATTGCCGCACAGAGGGAGGAAAATTCGCAGTTGGTGATGTGAACGTCCCTGACCGGATATTCCCTGCTGCCCGCCTGAAGACACAGATTATCGTCCGTTCCCGTAATGCTGCAGTTATCCACAAACACATGGGCGCAGCCGTCAAAGTCCAGACCGTCCCCATTATAATTTTTGTCATTAAAAATATGCACTTCCCTCACCCATATACAGGAAGAATCCAAAAAAGCCGCCGTCCAGGATGCCGACTGATACAGCTTTACTTCCGAAATATGTATATTTCTGCACCGCAGAAAACGCAGCATCATGGGTCTGTAAATGCTTCCCTCATTTGGGAAAGCCTCCGCGTTTCCGTTGATTTCTCCCTTTCCCGTAATTTTGATATTCTCCTGATTTTCTGCGTAAATAAAACACCTGTCAAGGGCTTTCTCATTGCGGTATCTGTTATAATGCACATTTTCCCGGTAATCCCGGATATAATAATCCGACAGCTCCCGTTTCTCGGCTTCACAGGGAACGGAAAACAGGTCGTGGACTGCGCACACACTCATGCCTGCGCGCTTTCCGGCCCGGATTCCGTTTGGAATATCCTCAAACACCAGGCAGTCCTCCGGCAAAACGTCAAGCCGCCTGGCCGCCTCCAGATACACATCCGGCGCAGGCTTCCCCTTGTTTACCGAACAGGAAGTCACAATACAGGACATATAACGGTCAAAATGATACGCCTCGTTTACCGCTTCAATCAGCTCGTCTGAATTACTCGTAGCAATCCCCATTTTGATCCCGCGCCCTTTCAGTTCCTCCAAAAATTCCAGCGCCCCGGGCTTTGGCCGCACCTCATAACGGTACTTATGCTCCGCCATTTTATTCCAGATCGCTTTCAGCTCTTCCACGGATTCGCTCAACCCATAATACTCCTTACAAAAAACAGCCGTTTCTGTAAAACTCATACCCTCAATCATTTCCTGCAGGCTGTCATGGTATACAATGCCGCGCTCCTGTAAAAACGCAATGTCAATATCGCGCCACAAGCCCATAGAATCCACTAAAGTGCCGTCTAAGTCAAATATAACCGCTTTGATCTGATCTAACATGCCCATTTCTCCTCACTTCATTTCCTCAGCTTACTACAAGTCCATACAAATCCCTGAAAAATTCCGGGTAAGAAATTGTCACGCACTCAGCTCCGCGCATAGAAGACGCATCCTTTAACGCCAGGGCGGCAACTGCGAACGCCATTGCAATCCTGTGATCCGAAAAGCTTTCAAAATCCGCGCCGTGCAGCCTGTCCAAGCTTCCGCAAATCACCATACCGTCGTCTGTTTCCGTTACATCCGCGCCCATCCGCCGCAGATTTTCCGCCGTCGTGCGGATGCGGTCCGTCTCCTTTACCTTAAGCTCCGCAGCATCCCGGATTACAGTCGTCCCCTGCGCAAACGCGGCCATTACCGCCAGCATGGGGATTTCATCAATCAATGCCGGAATCTGCTCCCCTTCTATGACAATCCCGTGCAGATTGCTTGACGTCACAACAACATCGCAGACCGGTTCCCCGGAAACCACTCTTATATTCTGCTGCTTTATATTCCCTCCCATTGCACGGGCCGCTTTTAAAATACCGTCCCTCGTAGGATTTACGCCGACGTTTTGAATGCGGATTTCCGATCCGGATACCAGAAGGCCCGCGGCAATAAAATATGCCGCGGACGAAATATCGCCCGGCACTTCCATCTTAAGCCCATGAAGCTTTGGTTTTGGCAAAATAGAAACCGCATTTTCCTTCACGGTAATTTCCGCCCCAAACGCGGCAAGCATTAACTCCGTATGGTTCCTTGACAACACCGGTTCTGTCACAGAAGTCTCCCCTTCCGCATACAGCCCGGCCAGAAGGACGCAGGATTTTACCTGGGCCGAAGCCACCGGGGATGCATAAGAAACGCCCCGCAGCTTTGCGGGGTGAATCGCAAGCGGCGCGCAGCCGTTGCCCTTGATGCTCTTTATATCTGCGCCCATCGCGCAAAGAGGCGTCAAAATCCGCTTCATCGGGCGCTGTCTGATAGACTCGTCCCCGCTTAAAGAAGACGCAAACGCCTGTCCGGCCAGTATGCCGCAAATCAGCCGCGCCGTCGTACCGCTGTTGCCGACGTCAAGCATTCCGCCCGGCTCCCTTAACCCATACAGGCCCTTTCCGTGCACCACGACGCGCCCGTCCTTTTCTTCTATTTCAATTCCCATATTCCGAAAACAGGCGATGGTAGACAAGCAATCCGCCCCCCGCAGAAAATTTGTCACTTCCGTAATCCCTTCCGAAACCGCCCCGAACATAATTGCCCGATGGGAAATGGATTTATCTCCGGGAACGGATATGGTTCCGTTCAACTGTGCCTTATGCTTTAATTCCATAAAAATCCTTTCTTTTATAAAAAATTAACGTTCGTACACCGTATAATGGTATTTGCGCAGCAATGCAACCGTACGATCGTACGAAACCCGATCGTACATTTCAATTTTCAGCACGCCTTCTTCAAATTCACGGTTGTGGATAATCCCGATATTTTTGATATTGAGATTGTTGCTTGCAAGAATGGTGGCAATTGTGGCAATCCCGCCCGCTTCGTCAATCAGATCGCAATAAAGTTCAAATACCGTCTTAAGGCGGCCTTTCGGCGTAACCGTCAGGGAATCACGGTAATCCTTTGCCGCCTGAAAAAAACTGCCTATCCCGGACGCGTCCGACTTCGCTATCTTTTCACGGATTTGAGAAAGGCTTTTTTGGTAGGCGTCCAGCATAAAAAGCAGCTTTTTTTGGTTGGCCAGGCATATTTCCTCCCACATGACAGGAGAAGACGAAGCGATCCTTGTAATATCCTTAAATCCCCCTGCGGCAATCGTTTTCATCGTTTCTTCCGGATTGTCCGATTCTTTAACAAAGTTGACCAGCGTCGCGGCAAGCACATGCGGCAGATGGCTGATAGCCGCCGTAGCCGCATCGTGCGTCCCTGCGTCAAGCACCATGGGAATTGCGCCTAAAGACGCGGCGAAATCCCGGATTTTGCGTACATAAGACGTATCGACCGACGCCGTCGGCGTTAAAATATAATATGCATTTTCAAGCAGATAAGCCGTTGCGTTCGCAAGCCCTGTTTTCTCCGAGCCTGCCATCGGATGACCGCCGATAAAGTGCGCTTCCAGACCCAGTTCCCGAACCGCCTGGTGAATATCCCCTTTGACGCTGCCCACGTCCGTAAGGATACAGGACTCTTTTATCACATCCTTAAGCTGTTTTAAATATACCAGGTTCTGCTGCACCGGCGTGCACAAAAATACAATATCGCATTCCGAAAAATCCTCCACGGACGCGTTTTTTTGGTTTTCAATCAGGCCTTCCTCAAAGGCTTTTGTAATTGTAGACTGGCGGCCGGACAGGGCGATCATACGGATATCCGGATGAATCCGCCTTACGGTTTTTACAATAGACCCGCCGATTAACCCCAGGCCGATAAATCCAAGCGTTTGTACAGACATAAGAAGACCTCCCTTTCGTTTCTGCCCAAAACGGTTCAAAAGGCAAAATTTCTTATTCATTATATCGCCTGACGCCCGACTTGGCAATAAAAAAAACTCCCTCCTTTTAACTCATCAAAGACAGCACGTCTTTCGGACGCATCCGCAAAACCGCCGCGGACGAAACTGCCGTAGACAAAACGACAATCAGGCTCCCTATTGCAGCCACCTCTGCAAGTTCTGTTATTCCCATCTCCACAAGCTGCGGTAGTTTTGCCTCCGCCTCTTCGCCGGCCTCCTCAAAAAACGCCGTTCTTACTGCCTGTTCCACCGTTTCCGACGCAATCCGGCAAATTCCGCAGGCAATGAAAAATGCCATGGCGGCCACCAGCAGGTTTTCTAAAATATGCTGCCCCAAAATCTCCCGCCACGTCTTCCCGAGCGAAAGGTAAACGCCAATCTCATGTACCCTTTCCCGCATCCAGAGGAACAAAATCAACGAAAGCATGATCGCGCTTATAATGGCAATGGCAAATACCATCACGGACACAACCCCTGACAAACGCTCTAACGGCACGGCCGAGGCTTCATACGCCTTATTGTTCTTAACAACTTCATATCCGTCCCAGTTGTAATTTCCGATATCCGCAAGCGAACCCGCGATCCGATCCAGTTCCCTGGGATCTTTGACAAAAAACGATACCCCGTCCAGATAAACTTGTGTCCCTGCTCCGAGATCCTCATAAAACTCCCGAATAAACGCCGTATCCGTAAAAATAAAATTATATTCCAAATCACATTCCGCCAAATCGCCGCTTACGGCTCCCATAGCCGTTTCAATGCCGTAAATTCCCGCCACCTCAGCCGTATGGGACTTTACCTGCTTTTTTTGTTCCTCATCCAGCTTTTCCTCGTCTATCCGCAGGGAAATACGGTCTCCGACAGACAGGCCGTTCCTTTCGGCCAATTCCGCCGATATAAGCGCCTTATTGCGATCGTCCGGGGAAATATGCCTTCCTTCTTCCAGTTCGTAATACCGGAGCAGAAAGTATTCGCTTAAGCTTGTGTCCGTGTTTCCTAAAACCCTCGCAAGCCTTGCTTTTTTGTCCCCTTCCCCCGTAAAGCGCCCCGGCTCAAGTTCTATGCCTTCCGCATAAAAATACCTGGTATCCATCCCGTTATAGGCTTTGATTCCCCCGGCCGCTAAAATATCCTGCACCATCGTATCGCTTACAAACTCAAAATAGCCCTGATCCGGACTGCTTTTCACCTGAAAATACCCTCCCAAGCGTTCCCTGAGCGAATCCAGAGAAGTTTTGGCCGCATTTCCGACCGAAACGCAGAGCGTCACAAGCGTACAGATGACCAAAAGCAGCGTAAACAGTATCCCGAATCTTGCTTTATTTCGCGACAAATACAGCCATGCCCGCTCAAAAACACGCATCCCAATCCCCCCTTTCGTTCTACGCTTCCGCGGCTGCCTTTAAATCCCCGGCCTTTATGCAGTTCATTGTCCCGTGTTTCAGTTCAAAAATAACGTCCGCCCGCTTTGCAACCTCATGGGAATGCGTCACAATAATCACACATTTGCCGTAAACCTTTGCCGCTTCCCAAAATACGTCCATAATGCCCATAGCCGTTGTTTCGTCTAAGTTCCCGGTCGGCTCATCCGCTAAAATAACCGGGTTTTCCGACGCAAGGGCACGGGCAATAGCGACGCGCTGCTGCTGCCCGCCGGAAAGCTTTCGCACATTCCGCTTCGCTTCCTCTCTGGAAAGCCCAAGCTGTTCCAAAACCGCAAGGGCGTCCCGCTTCGCCGTCAGCTTTACGTTTTCTTCCGGCGTCATATAGTCGATCAGGTTGTAATTCTGGAACACAAATGAAACGTTGGTACGGCGGTGCTCTTCAAGCTGTTTTTTCCCGACTTCCTTCCCGCAAAACAAGATAGCGCCTTCTTTGGGCACGTCAAGTCCGCCCAGCAAAGACAAAAGCGTCGTTTTCCCACACCCGGACGGGCCTAAAATAACGTAAATTTTGCCGCTTTCAAACGTCTGGCTGATATGATCCAGAATCAGCCTGTCCTTACTGTAATAATAAACAATATCTTTCAGTACAAATTCCCCCATAGCGAATACCTCCTTTGTTTCTATGGTTCCTACAAAGACGCGGCCTGTTTTGGCGTCAAACCGTTTAAATGCGCAGACGATAAGATTACGCTTACCGCTGAAACGCCGCATACAAACAAGACTGCAAAAAGCGCCGCTTCCTTGGAAACCGTATGGGCTAATATCACTTCATCCGACGACGTTTTTGTTATCTCAGGCGTATGATAGACTGACAGTGTAACTTGATATTTCTCCTGATCCGGATTTGGCGCGGCCGCACGTTCTGCCATAGACGCACATTGATGCAGTACCGGCCCTGATAAAAACAAGGCGGTTACAATTGCCGCTGCCGATACAAACAGGCATTCTGTCAGCATCTGCCCCAGAATTTCCCTTTTTTTCATTCCGACCGAACGCAAAATTGCCACTTCATTCCTGCGTCCATACATCCAAAGCCGCATCAAAAAAAACAGGATCATTCCCAGTCCGCCAAGCCCCACTGCAAAAAGCAGCATGGCAAAAATCCGGATCCGGCTGTAGGGCTTTGCCGAAGCCATAAAATCCATATCGTCTACCACAAGTTCCATATTCTCAAAATCCAAATCTTCCCTGCTTTCAACCTGCCGCATAATAGAATCCAGCTCTTTTGGATCTTCTACCAAAAATTCAACTTTATCATATTCGTCCGGCGTAGAACCGCCGCCGTTTTTCTGCTGCCGGTTTTCACGCTGCTTATAATAGGTATCCATATCTGTATATATATAATTTTCTATCAGGCCGTTTTCCGCCGTATACGGCGAAGATTCCTGGCTAAAATTTGCATGAAACACCCCGACAATCTCAACCTTTATCGGTTCTCCCAAAGTCTTTAACGGATCGTCGCTGAATTGATATATTCCTTCTTTGGTTTCCAGCGTAACGGTATCCCCTACCGAGAGACGGTTCTGCTTTGCTATCCAGTCAGAAATCACCGCCTTATACTGATCTTCTTCTTCAATGTTGCGCCCTTCCACAATTGTAAGCGCGCCTGTCCTGAAGTATTTCTGCTCCGCCCCGTTCCTGCAGGAGCTGATACCGACCTCATGACGTGCCAGTTCCAGCGCCTCTTCTGTGATATACGGATCATCCGGGATCGGCTGGGTATCCGCCCACATTCCCGGCCTAAGCTTTAAATCCGTCCATAAACAGTATCCAAACAACTCCGCAATATAATCTTTCACCCCGTCTATAGAGCAGATCTTTTCAATCATTTCCCGGGAAATCATAGGCCCGGTATATATCGAAGCGCCTCCTCCCTTTTCAAAGCTGATATGTTCGCGGTACAGTTCATTTTCTGTATTTACTTCCAAAACAAACCCAGACGCCATACTTAAGCGCAGCCGGTCCAGTTCGCTTTGCGCGCTCTTCAAAAAGGAAATACCGACCAGAACAAACAAAGACATAAACAGCAGCAAACAAAGCATAAGCAGTGTCCTTCCTTTTTTGCGTATCAGATAGATACCCGCCCTTCTTATAAAATTCATGTTATACCCCCTTCTAATCCAACGCCGCATGCATCCCCGCCACATATCCGGAAGACCATGCCCACTGCAAATTATACCCGCCGCACATGCCGTCAATATCAATCACTTCCCCCGCAAAGTAAAGCCCCGGAACCAGATAAGACTCTAACGTATCCGGGCAAATCTCCGCCGTATCCACGCCGCCTGCCGTCGCCTGCGCAGCGTCAAACCCCTTCGTACCCGTAATATCTACAACCGCACGCTTTATAAACCCGCACAGCATACGCAGCGTTTTATTGGAAACCTCCCCGGCCGGTTTTTGCAAAGCGATATGGTTCTGCTTTAAAAACAACAAAATCAGCTTCTGTGGGAACAAACCAACCAAAGCCTCCTGCGCCGTCTTATCCCGTCCCTTGGAAAACCGAAACTGCAATTCTTCGTATAATTCCCCTTCGTTCAGATAAGGCGCAAAATCCAGGGCCGCCCATACCTTTTTCCGGCGGCTTAACGCTCTTGCGGCATAGCGGCTGACCTGAAACGCCGGTATGCCGGAAATCCCGCTTTCCGTCAGCTGGATTTCTCCCCTGTCCGAACAAACCTGCTTTCCTTCCACATATAACGTAACCGTTCCATCTGTCCGCACTCCTGCGGCGGATGCAAAAAAATCCTGTTTTGCCTTCAATTGTACCAAAGCCGGAACCGGTTCGATAAACGTATGCCCAAGCTCCTCTATCAAAGAAAACGCACTGCCGTCGCTTCCGGATTTTGCAAACGCCAATCCGCCGCAGGCAAAAATGCAGCGATCCGCACGCCATGTTTCCCGCCCTGCCCGCGCCTCAAAAGAGCCTCCTCTTTTCCGGACTTTCGTTACGCCGCGTTCCAAAGCCACGCGCACTCCAAGCCTTCTTAACTCCATACGAAGCGCTTCCTGTACCGAAACAGCCTGTCCGCTGGCCGGATAAAAATATCCGTCCCGTTCTTTCGGGAAAATACCCAGCCCTTTCATAAACTCTACCGTTTCCGCAAAACCAAACTGCCCGAACACAGGCAGCGCAAAGGCAGGGTTTTCCCCTCTGTAGCAGCGTATGCCCTGCCTGCTGTTTGTATAGTTGCACTTTCCGTTCCCCGTGGAAAGAATTTTTTTGCCAAGCTGCCTGTTATGCTCCAATATCTCTACTCCGGCGCCGT
>OFFP01002567.1_pt1 | contig 10496 bp, 8 predicted proteins | sample 1521431 | NCBI WGS metagenome assembly OFFP01 (sample SAMEA3504104, study PRJEB24116) | mouse gut metagenome | biome: mouse gut; feature: mouse-associated habitat; material: faeces | place: Denmark | collected 2011 | reverse complement strand
GTTTCCCGGCGGGGACGCCTTGCAGAAACAGTTTTATGCAAACAGAGCAGAGAAAACAGAAACAAAGGGATAGAAGTAAGGGAGGAAATGATATGTATAACCAGCATCTTTATGAATTGGGGCTTGCCCCCTCTGTGATAAGGGAACTTTTTAGCTACGGGATACAGAAAGCGGCTGAAGTCGGCGCGGAAAATATCTACGACTATTCCATCGGTAACCCGAGCATCCCCGCGCCTGCGCCTGTAAACGCGGCAATCAAAAACGTTGTAGATGAAATTGAATCTACCATACTGCATGGCTATTCCATGGCGCCCGGCCTTGCGGGCACAAGGGACGCAGTTGCTGCGAACCTGAAAAAGCGTTTCGGCGGTGATATCACTGGGAATGATATTTTCATGACATGCGGCGCAGCACCCGCGCTCATTATGACGATGAAGGCACTTGCTGTGTCGGCGGAAAGCGAAGTTCTTGCGATTGCACCTTATTTCCCGGAATATAAATGCTTTGCGGAAAACTGCGGTGTGAAGCTGCGTGTGCTTCCGGCAGATACAGCACATTTCCAAGTAGACCTTGCTGCGCTGGAAAGCATGATTACACCGGAAACATGCGCTATCATTGTGAATTCACCGAATAACCCCTCTGGCGTGGTCTATACAGAGGAAACACTGAAAGGCATTGCGGATATCCTGACACGCAAGGGCAAAGAATATGGTCATACCATCTGCATCATTGCCGATGAGCCTTACCGTGAACTGGTATATGGGGATATTAAGGTACCGTTCATTCCGAACATTTATGACAATACCATCGTTTGCTATTCGTGGTCGAAATCCCTTTCTCTGCCCGGCGAACGTATCGGCTACGTCTATGTTCCCAAGAAATGCACAGACGCAGATGCTATCATGAAGGCGGTCAGCGCGGCGGCAAGGGTTATCGGCCATGTCTGTCCTCCGACACTGATTCAGCGCGTTATTGAGGTCTGCGTGGATGAAATGCCGGATTTGAAGGCATATGAGGAGAACCGCGACCTGCTCTACCAGTCCCTGACGGAAATGGGCTATGAATGTGCGAAGCCAGATGGGGCGTTCTACCTGTTTGTCAAAGCACCGAACGGCAACGACTGGGAATATTCGGAAAAGGCAAAGCTGGAGCATAACCTGCTGGTAGTGCCGGGCAGCGTATTTGAATGTCCGGGCTATATGCGCCTGTCCTACTGCGTTTCCAACGACATGATAAAGCGCTCACTTCCCGCGTTCCAGGCGATGATGGATAAAATTAAAAACAAATAAGTATTAGACACTGTACTTACCGCCGGCATATTTGACGTTTTGCAGAGCCGTTCGAATGTCGGCGGCTATCAACAAGGCAGGGGGAAATTATATGAAAGAAAGCAAAAACAAGACGATATTGATTATGGGCCTTGCTTTATTTGCCACATTCTTTGGCGCAGGCAACCTGATTTTCCCGCCGTTTTTGGGAAATGAGGTAGGCAGCGCGTGGTTTGTCGGATTCATCGGATTCTTTATAGTAGACGTAGGTCTTAGCGTACTGGCAATTTGGGCGTCCGTTCTGAATAAGAGGGGCGAACCACAGGGCGTTGTATCGAAGATTGGTGAAATGCCCGGTAAAGTATTCCTGTCCATATGTATCCTTTGTATTGGACCTGGCCTGGCTATCCCCAGAACAGGTGCGGTTACATTTGAAATGAGCGTACAGACGCTGATGCCCAGCATGAATTCATGGGTATTCAGTGCGATATTCTTTGGCGTGGCTCTGGCATTGACCATCCGCCCCACAAAGGTTGTTGACATCGTAGGCAACTACCTGACACCTATCCTTGTAGCGACAATGGCAATCCTGATTGTTATGGGTATTGTTTCCCCGTTGGGACCCGCAACCGCTACACCGGACGTTGTTCCCCTGAAAGAAGGCCTTATGCAGGGCTACCAGACGATGGACGCTCTGGGCGCACTGCTGATGGCAGGTATCGTTATTTCTGCAGCGCACAGCAAAGGCTACACAGAAAAAGGCGAAGTTTCCGGCATGATTGTAAAAGCCGGTGCAATCGCTGGTATCCTGCTTGGTCTGGTTTACGGCGGTCTGACATACCTTGGCGCAACAACTTCCACGTTGGGCGACTATGCTGGCATGGGTCAGGCGCAGCTGCTTCTGGCAATCGTTAACGGCCTGATGGGTAAAACAGGCGTTATCCTGCTTGCGGTTGTTGTTCTGCTGGCTTGTATGACGACAGCAATCGGCCTGACATCTGTTGCAGGTCATTACTTCACAGACCTTTCCGGCGGAAAGCTGCCGTATAAGTATCTGGTAATTGCAATCCATACATTCAGCTTTGTTGTATCCAATATCGGCCTGTCCAACATCATCAGCATTTCCGCACCTATCCTTACGGTGCTGTTCCCTCCTCTGATGGTTCTGGTTATCATGACATTTGTGGACAACGCGCTGAAAAAAGACACATATGCAGCAGCAGTCGGCACATTGTTTGCGTTTGTTGTGAGCGCGTGTGAAGTACTTACGGGCTTTGGCATGCCTTTTGGCTTCGTAGGTTCTATCCCTCTGGCGCAGTTTGGCCTTGCATGGCTGATTCCCGCAATTATCGGTGCAATCATAGGCTTCTTCATCAAGAGGAATGTTCCCAAAGAAGCTTAAGGATAAGTAACAGCAGAATATGCAGTAACATAAAAATGGAAAGCCGCAGGAGAGTGAAAGCCTGCGGCTTTTTTTGCATGGAAAACGAAAGGCGCACTGCAAAAACGAAGGGCTTTTGTATGAAATGAAAGCAGTTGACAGACTGTTTTTTGTCAAATATAATGGAATAAAATGGTACGTCATGGTTGAGTGTAATTTTTTTAAGCTGCTGGGCGGAAAAACACTGGTACAAAATGTCCTGTAAATACTATGCGAATGTTTTCTTTATGGGGAAAAATACGGCACAGCGGCATAATGTTTCATCAGGAAAAAATTTCATTGGCTGGACGATTTAAATATTAAACATGGAAAGGATTTGGCAGCATGAAACAATTTTATGGCGCAAGCCAGAGCGGAAATCTGGCAGAGGCGGTTCGCGGTTTGGACCAGCCACAGTTTATAATGCTGTTATCGAACAACACGCAGTTTGAAGCGCATGTAAGGGAGTTGGAAGCATCATTCCCCGGCGTTCCCAGTATTGGCTGCATTGGCATGGGCTATGATACCCGTGTCGTGGAAAATGGGGTAGCCGTCATTGCGTTTTCAGACGGTGTAAAGGCAAGCGCAAATGTGCTTGAAGAAGTATCGACAATGCCGGTAAAGTACATAGGACGGCTGGAACGGGATATACAGGCTGTGGGCGGCTCAGAGCATGATACCGTATGCATTGACTTCTGCGCGGGAAATGACGCCTGTGTTCTGACGACGCTCAACACCGTTCTGCGGGGCAGGGGGATTTCCCTCGTCGGCGGGACAGGCGACGGCGGCAAGGTATCTGCGAATGGCAGGGTCTATCAGGACGCTGTGGCGTATGGCATCGTCAAAAATTTAAGAGGGCGCATTAAGACATATAAAGAAAATATATACCATCCTTATAAAAATTATCGCTTCATTGCATCCGATACGGACAAAGAAAAATACATCATTGGTTCCCTGAACGGCAGGCCTGCAAAACAGGTATATAAGAGCATTTTGAAAGTAACAGACGAGGAGATCCTGACAAGGACATTCCAAAATCCCTTTGGGAAAATTAACGGCAACGATGTCTGCATCATTTCTATTAAAGAGGTTGCGGGCGATGCGCTGGCATGTTTCCGGCAGGTAAACGATTCGGACGTTTTGATATTGCTGGAGCTGGGTGATTACAGGGCGGTTGCACGGAATACCATACAGACCATCTGCAAGGAATTCCCGAGACGTTCGGCAGTATTTTCTGTGAACTGCCTGTTCCGTTACAAGCTCTTCTCCGAACAGGGCTATATGCAGGAATATCTCCGGGAAATGGCGGCCCTGGGCAACCACGCGGGCTTAGTTGGCTATGGAGAACATTATAACAATCGTTTTGTAAACCAATCCATGACGTGCGTTGTATTTGAATAAGGAGGCGGAAAGATGTTTTTCAAATCAGAAAAGAAACAGACTGTGCAGGAAAAACGTGCCGCAAACAGCCTTTATCCGGTGGCGCATGTGGCAGGCAGCTTGAAAGAGTATCAGAAACAGCTGGTTCGGAAAGAAGTGGAATCCCTGAGGGAATTGAGCATGATAGGCAGTTCTTTTTCCGGCGTGATGCGGGAGGCAGACCATTTTCAAGAGGAATTGCAGGATTTTGGCGGCTCTTTTTCCAATATCAATAATGCGGCAAGCCGCTTTGCAGACGTCCGGCAGGAAATTTCGGAGGCTGTAACAGAGGCGGAAAGCAAGGTCGCGGAGATGAAGGAATCCTCTATGGAGGTGGAAAAATCTTACAGCGATATGGAGCAGACGTTTGAACAGCTGAAAGAGGCTGTCCATGGTATACAGAGCTGCATGGGAAAAATCGTATCCATTGCAGAGCAGACGAATATCCTTGCAATCAATGCGTCTATTGAGGCGGCAAGGGCAGGGCAGGAAGGCAAGGGCTTTGCCGTGGTCGCAACGAATGTAAAGGAGCTTGCAGAGCAGATTAAGGGGCTTGCAAATGAGGTTGACGCGGGGATACGCGATGTGGAACGCGATACGAACCAGCTTAGCGACAGTATTGCAGCTTCGCAGCAGGTGCTGGGGGACAGTATTCAGACAGTAAACAGCACTTACGAATCCTTCCGGAAAATTACAGATGCCGCAGAAGGTGCGTCCTCTGTGCAGGGGGAGATTGCCGGTGTGATTGGAGATTCTCAGAGCGCGCTGCAAACGATTTGCAGTTTTTTCGATAGTATCAAGGATAAGTATCAGGACGTTGTGCGTCATATTGAACAGGCAAGCCGTCTGGGAACGACAAAAAGCGCGATGTTTGAGGACATGGATAACATGATTGCCCAGATTCCGCCTCTGGTGAGGGATCTGGAGAGCGGCCGCTGAGCCGCTTGGGGAACGCCACAAGTTCTAGGAAAAGAGAATAACCAGCGAATCATACAAGCAGCTTACTTTGTTTTTAGGCTATATCACAACAAAACAGTCATCGTAACCTAGCCGGGCGGGATTTTCTCGCCCGGCTGGAACATTTATATTCTGTTTCAATCGATCAGGCTGTCTGTGCCTCTTTGTTAAACAAATCGTTTGACGGTCTCCGGCTCTGCATTGCCTGACCTACAGGTATCTTGTTGGTCTTGCCGCTACCTTCCCTTTGTGCAAATTGCCCTATGTGCGAGACGCACAATTTTGTAAATTAAGCCCTTTGAAAAATGTGCAAATTGCTGATAAAATATTTCTATATTAGGAAATGGAGGACCTTTTATCATGAAACGCATCAAGGCGGCTTGTCTGGAGCAGACCATTCAATTCCAACTGAAAGATGGAATTTCTGCGGAGTTGGCAAAGCAGCAGGTTCTGCAGGAATATGAGTCCTACAAGGCGCAGATGGATTGCCACAAAATACAGTACAAGGTCATTGAAGAAGCTGAACAGCCCGACGGTTCCCTTATCGTAAAAATTAAGAAGCAGAACAATACTCAGCCGATTGGAAACTATCTGGACTAAACGCCATGTATAAAATCGGAACACTGGTCTTGTATGGCAAAAGAGGCGTTTACAAAATCGAAAGCGAGGGCCCCCCGCCAGTGCGAGGAACCGCCGGCGATTATTACAAGCTGCGCGCCATGTTTTCCAACACCAACGAAATCATCTATACTCCGGTGGATATGGCTGCATCCATGCGGCCTCTGATCAGCAGCGGTGAAGCGGCCAATTATCTGGAGCTGTTTGCCCGGCTGGAACCTCATGCTTTCCACCCCGGCAAAGCGATGGACTTAGCCGTCCATTACCGAGATATGCTTGCTTCTCATAAGGTTGAGGACTGCCTGCTTTTAATCAAAGAAATCCACACCAGGCAGAGGGAAATTGCCCGGCAGAAGAAACAACCGGGACAGGCAGACACCCAATACTTGAAGCTGGCGGAAAAACTAATCTGCGAGGAATTTGCTGTTGCATTGGATACCACACCAGATTTGATTCGAGAGCGTCTCTATGCGGACATACGACGCAGAGCCACCGCCTAAAACAAAACAGCAAAAATGAAACGGCAGGGCGTCCCCTGCCGTTTCATTATGTTCAAATATGGCTGATGTAACCGCAAATCAGTTCCGCTGTTTTCTCCGGCCCGATGGAACTGTCCACGCTCAATTCATACTGGTGGGCATCCCCCCACTCATGGCCGGAAATGCTTTTGTAATAGGTCCCTCTGGCGCTGTCAGAGCGGGCGATGCTCTTTCTGCTCTCCTGCTCCGTATCGCCGTACATCTCCATGACCTTTTTCACACGGTAATCCTTTGGCGCATGGATAAAGATACGCACCACATTCTTTCGGTTTCGCAGCACATAGTCCGCCGCACGGCCTACAATCACACAAGCCCCCATGTCTGCAATCATATTGATGGCTTTATCCTGCGCAATCACCGCCTGCTGGACGGCGCTGGTACTGAGATACAATTCCCGCATGATGGCGTTTTCATCGGAGTTGATACCAGAGATAAACTCCTTTGCCAGCCCGCTCTCCTGCGCGGCCAAGGCCGTCATCTCCTTGTAGTAACAAGGGATACCCAGCTTCTGTGCGACCAACTGACCGATTCTCTTTCCTGCCGTACCGTGTTCGCGGGCGATGGTGATGATGATGCCGGGACGGGACTGCTGCAAAACGGCTTTTCCATTCTCAGGCTGGCTGTCCTCTGCTTTCAGGTGGTTCCAGAGGCGGAGCATCACGGCCGCTGTTACTGCGATAGCCAGAACATCCGAAATTGGCGCGGCCCAGAAAATGCCGGTGACGCCCCAAACCATAGGAACCGCGATGGAAAACACAATCAGCAGCACATCCCGCAGGATGGACAGCGGCGCGGCAGCTTTAGCGTGGCCAATGGATTGCAGGAAAATGGCACACACCTTCTGAACGCAGGTGAACAGGATGAGGGACAGATAGATCCGCAGGCACCGTACTGCAAATTGCGTGTAGAGTTCCCCGTCCGCACCGAACATCCGGATAAAGAACAGCGGAAACGCCTCAAACAAAACCGTGCAGATCAGGCAGACGATGGCCGTCCATTTGACGATCAGTCCCAGCAGCTCCCGCACCCGGTCATATTTCCTTGCCCCGTAGTTATAGCCTACGATGGGCTGTGCCCCGGCGGCAATCCCAATAGCGATATTCAGCACGATCTGGAACAGCTTCATGATGACCACAAATGCCGCCAGTGGGATGTCCGCTCCATAGGCTGAAACCGCACCGTATTTCACCAGCAGAATGTTATTGATAACCGTGCTGATTACAATAGAAAGCTGCGTCAAAAAGCTGGACGCACCAAGGGCCATGACCTGCTTCAACAGGACCGGGTCAGGCCGGAAGCTGGGGACAGAAATACGAAAAGATTTACTCCGGGTCAAATAGGCCGCACAAATCAGGAAACTGACAAATTGTCCCAGGATGGTGGCGTAGGCCGCACCCTTGATGCCAAGATCCAGCACGAAAATGGCGACCGGATCACCAATAATGTTCAGTACCGCGCCCACCAGCATGGCAGCCATAGCGTACTTGGGACTGCCGTCCGCCCGGATGATGGAGGCCAAGGTATTCTGTACCAGAGCCAACGGCATCATGGCGTAAATGATGAAGCCATAGTCGTGGGCCAATGCCAGATTGGCATCTGTGGCCCCGATGAGCCGCAGCAGACCATCTCCCCAGCAATAGCTGATTAGAATAATCAGAACGCCGCCGAGGAACGAGCAGAGAATACTGCTGCCCACACTGCGGTGGATATTCTCCGTTTCATTCTTGCCCAGGGATACGCTGAGCGCTGCCGCCGCGCCGTCCCCGAAGAACAGGGACACGCCCCAGCCAATCACTGTGACGGGAAAGATCACGCCCGTGGCGGCATTGCCCAGGTAGCCCACGCCATTGCCCACAAAAATCTGATCCACAATGTTATACAGGCAGGAAATGATGAGTGAGAAGATGCATGGTACAGCAAATTTCAGCAGAAGTTTTCCGGTTTTCTCCGTCCCAAGGTAAGCAGATGATTCCATAATGATTCCTCCTTCAATGGTTTGCGGACAAAGAAAGGCACACGCATCACCGTGTGCCTTCAGACGCAAAAAGACACACGCCGAGCATTACCGTACCGTGATCAGACTTACGTGCAATGCACTGCGTGTGTCGTTGAATGTCCATATTGAATTGACGGGTTTAGTTTAGCAAAGAAAACCGAAAAAATCAAAGGTCAACTTTCACAAAATTTTCGGTCATATGATCTGGCAATCATCTCTGCACGGGGGCCGATTCCCGGCACGCCGCGGCTGAGCGCAATATGATAATTCTGGACAGTGCCCCATTTCATGCCTGTGTAAAATTGATAGTAGGCGGCGCGGCGTTTGTCCCTATTCCGGAGGCGTTTCTCCGGAGAAGCATCCCGCACCCCAGATTGCTCCGCAATCCGCTTGGCCCGTTTTGCTGTATCTGAATAAACAAAAACATTCAGGCAATCTGCCTTTTCCTGTAGGACGTAATCAGCAGCGCCCTGCGATCACACATGGCCCGTTTCCTGCCAGTTCCAGAATAACCTGTCGCTGTATCAGCCAAAGATTGTCCTGGACGGAGTGTCCGTTTCGGTCACGATCCGAGAAAGCACTGGCCAGCCAACTCCCATGAGAGGCGTATTCACCTCGCTCCGCGATGTGCGCCTTGGACAGCCCGGTTGCCTCCTCCAGCTTTTCAGTCAGCTCTGTGTCATAACAGAGAATCCCCAGTTTTTCCGATACCTCTCAGGGCACAGCCCAGGCAGCGGCCTGGGTGAAATTAAAGACGAGAAAATTGGCAAAAACCTCCTGGAGGACAAGATCCGGCTTCTTTGCGTGAAGATGGATGAGGCCCACGGCGTATTTCAGGCTGCGGAAGGAGGTCTCAATGCCCCAGCGTCTGGCGTAGAGGGCCTTGAGAGCGGCGAGGGGGAACCGGTCCGGGTCGAGATTGGTGATAAGGGTTTCCGTATTGCCGCTGTCGGTCTGCAAACGGACAACGCGAAAGGATATTTCGTAGAAATCCGGGCTGTTCGACTCTAAAAAGTCAAACGTTATTGTGGGCGGGATACGGTAATAGGGTTTGGGGACGGCGATGCCCCGGGTCTCTAACTGCCGCGGCGTCAGCCGGCCCAGGGTGAACTTGAGGGGAATGTCGAACTCCGGCCGGTCATGCAGAGGCATACCGTATGCAATGCCCCGAGCCTTGTCCCGAATACGGATCAGGTAATTCCAGTTCCGCTTCTCCAGGAGGGCCAGATTGTTGCAGGATTCGTAATTTCGGTCAGCCAGCAGGATCACCTTCCCGGTAACGCGGGAGCGGCCCGCCATCTGGCTCAGGGCGCTGCACTCGTTCTTTTCGTGCTCCTTCTGTACGATCAGGTCAGTATAAATGCCGTTTTCCAGATCAAAGAGCGCACTCATGTGCCAGAGGTTCCAGCCGTGCTGCCTGACGTATTGTTCTGGGTGCTCCCCTATTTTCCGGATCATAGAAAGCAACATTCCCCGCAAAAATTTTGGTGCGTATTTCATGTGCGCCCCCCCTCCCCCCGAAAGGCAACTTTACTTTTCAGGGCTTCATCGCACATTTTTCTCCCTTTTTCAACCCATTTTTAGGATTTTCTTGATTTGTTTTTACTGGATTTCTAACTTAATGACATTGGGGGATTTGCCTGGGAATTCATCTGCGTAGGATGCCCTCTGAAAGGGAACATCGTGGGGGGCGGACAGACGAAAAATGCGGGGGAAAGTTACAGAAATTGAGTTTTTTGAAGTTGTAAATCATGCTGGAAATGGGCATCTTTCGGCAGACGAAGCGACAAAATCCATGGACAAAGTGTTCATCTTAAAAAGACGCTTACATAGGCTTGAACGCCTCCCCTTCTCCCGACATCCTATCCAATGAGGTTTCCCGCAGAGCGCTGTCAAAACACCGGTTGCGTTCTGCCGAAAACCTGCTATAATAAAAAGCAGATGATTCGCAAGAGGAGGACACGACTATGAAGGTACTGCTGCTCAACGGCAGCCCCCACGAGAAGGGCTGCACCTATACCGCCCTGGACCAGGTGGCCCGGGCCCTGACGGAGGAGGGCCTGGAGACGGAGATCCTCTGGCTGGGCAGGGACGCCACCGCCGGCTGTGCCGGCTGCGGGGCTTGCCGCCAGCTGGGCAAATGCGTCCACGACGACGTGGTCAACGTGGCTGCGGAGAAGGCCCGGACCTGTGACGGCCTGGTGGTGGGCTCTCCGGTCCACTACGCCGCCGCCTCCGGCCAGATCACCTGCGCCCTGGACCGGCTGTTTTACTCCGCC
>OFFP01002566.1_pt1 | contig 10496 bp, 5 predicted proteins | sample 1521431 | NCBI WGS metagenome assembly OFFP01 (sample SAMEA3504104, study PRJEB24116) | mouse gut metagenome | biome: mouse gut; feature: mouse-associated habitat; material: faeces | place: Denmark | collected 2011 | reverse complement strand
TTGTTTATTTTATGTATAGGAGTATACTGTCTGTCACTCTCTTCAGAGACACCAGAAGAGGGCATCAATCAGATTTTATTGCAGATGGTTGTGAGCCACCATGTGGTTTGCTGGGTATTGAACTCAGGACCTCTGCAAGAGCAGTCACTGCTCTTAACCACTGAGCCATCTCTTCAGCCCAAAGCTGTTATGTTCTTAACAAGGTAACATATTAGGCTGAATGTAAAGGAGTCTGGGACAGGGAGATGGCTCCATCAATAAGGTGCTTGCTATGCAAGTCTAAGGACGTGAGCTCAGATCCCAGCACCCACATAATCCCAACTCGGAGGTGGACATAGATGGATCCTTGAGGCTCACACTGCTCAGATAATCAAGCCCAATCAGTGAGCTCCAGGCTTAGTGCAAGACCCCGTGCCAAAAAGAAACAAAAAGGGGAAAGAAATATGACACCCAATGTCAACCTCCAACAAGTGGGCTTCTCCAGGGCAGAAGAGCTCAGTGGATGAGAGCAGCAGGCCCAGGGCTTCCTTAACTGCAGGATCTTCCCCCTGGTGGCCCAGGCTACCTCCATCTACTTTTGGAGTGACTGAGTCCAGATCTCACAGGCAACTCGATGAGTGACAGCTCTCTGAGAACTCCAGAAACTCCAATAAAGGCTCTCTCCTTCCTTGTTTGTTTTGTTTTGTTTTTGTTTTTGTTTTTATTCAGTCTGGGATGCCAGCCCATAAGCTGGTGCTGCCCGTATATAAGATGGGCCTTTCTCCTTAGTGAGAGCTCTCTGGAAACCCTCTCACAGTCACATCCAGAGGTTTGTCTTCTAGGTGACTCCAAATCTAGTCAAGTTGCCAGTGAAGAGGAACCATCACAGAGCTCTGGGGGCAGGCTTTGCCACTGGACAGATGAGGACTAGAGTTGAGGGGGGGGCGAGGGGCTAGGAGAGGACTTTCCAATGGGAATGGGAATCAGATAGACTAGGTGAAAGGTGTTGCATTTGGGCTGAGCATTAAAGGGTTGGGAGGCCTTGGCTGGCACAGTGAGGAAGGAAAATCATCCCAGAAGCAAAGGACAGCTTGGGCAAAGGCTCAGAGGCAGGAAGCATGTATGGCTATCCTGGGCTGATCTACTGTGTTTAGCAAGGCCAGGCAGACATATCCAGGAAGGAGCTTAGTTGGAGCTAGGCACAAGTACATGAAGCAATACTTGGTGCTGTAATAGATTAGATCTAACCCACACTCTCAAGGCCATCCTATCTGAGAGAAGTTATAAAGCCTAGGACACAGAGTCACACAGTAGGACTTGTACTAGGAGCCTCAGAATAGCTTCTGTTATCAGAAGCATCATATGAAGAAAAGGAAAATTTTGGAGCAGCCAAATCTGACTGCAGAGAGACTATGGGGAGGTTTGCTGCCACCAGGCAACTTCTCCGAAGGAGATCTGCTCCCTGTTCTTCAGCGACACTAAGCTCAGGCAGGAGTACCAAGTAGTCAGCCCACACTGGCAAAAACAAGACAAAACAAAAGGGCATCAAGAGCCAGGCATGACTAGTGTAAACCCTGTGAAGTCAGTATCTGAGAGACTGAGGCAGTAAGATCATGAGTTTGTGCCCAGCCTGCTGGGCTATTTGGGGGGAAAGGAGGAGGAGAAAGTGGAGGAGGAGGAGGAGGAGGAGGAAGATGGAAGGAAGGGATGGAAAGAGGGGAGGAGAGGAGGGGAGGGGAGGGGAGGGGAAGGGAAGGGAGACAAGACCAAGGCGGGGAAGACAAGCTAGTAGTAATGATGGTCATACAAGATACAGCTGATCACTTGGCTCCCAGGCAAGGCAGCAGTGGGCTAAGAGGGGCTGGGAGGAATGCTGGGAGCCCCACTCCTGAGTGCACGTAGGCAGAGTGGGGCATGGGACTCACTCCTGGAGACTCTGTGGGGCATACAGTCCCTGGGGACCCTGAAGATCCTCCCTCAGTGTCCCACCCCTCATTCCCATGCTTGCACAACTCCAAGACCTCACTGAGGGAGAACTCCACCTGTGCTCCACACCAGGCCAAGCACATCAGGGAGACACACCTGGCTAGGAGAAGAAAGAGGAGCCAGGGGGTGAGCTAGTGAATCCTAAAGCTGGTACAGAGGAGGCGGGGTCAGAGAGAAGATCAAGGGAGCTCTGCAAACAAGATTAAGATCTGAATGCAGGAACTGGAAAAGCATGGGCAGACCCCAGAAGGTGGAGCTCCCATGCCTTTATGCCCAGCACCTGAAAGAGTAGTAAACTCAGTGCTCCAAGGTATGCTAATCATAAAACAGATAGTGACATTCCTCCACCCACCCACTTCCTGAGTTCAAGGAGTATTCATTCAAAGAAAGTCACCCTGACCATTACCGGAAGCTGCAATGCAAATGTGCTATTGTTAGGGGCTCTTAGAAACTGTCTTGAGAGTTAACAATTACCAGGTATTCCTTGTGACACCTGTGACTTTGTACTTCCTTGTGACTCTTAACTGGTATTTTTGGTATTTTCCAACAACGCCCTTCCCACCTCCTTGAGTTGTGGTTCCTTCCTTTAAATACCCCCTTACTCAGCTACTCGGGGCGCCACAGTCCTCTACCCCTGCGTGGTGTATGACCGTGGGCCCGAGAGCGCTCTTGAATAAAAATCCTCTTGCAATTTGCAGCAAGACCGTTTCTTGTGGGTGATTTTGGGGTGTCGCCTCTCCTGAGTCAGAACGTGGGGGAGTCCTCACGTTGTGGGTCTTTCACACCACCACTGATGAAACCAAAGGCATCCCCTTCCTGCCCTAACGTTGAATGCCCACACGGTGGGAAACTTTTATTAACAGAGAATTACTGTGACCCGGAAGAGTTCCACTGACACAAGGCCTAAGGGCAGGAAAGCCTGGCGGGTAAGAAGCTTCCCTGAGAGTGAGGAAGGCCTGTTTCGGAATTGGTATTGTGCTAACAGCAAGCTCTCAAACCTCAGGCAGTGTCTAATTCCTAGCTATGGTTTCCTGTCTGTGTAGCAAGGCTAACAACAACTAACCACAGGCTTGTCTCAGGGGGCTAAATGAGGAGCTCTAGGCGGCGGCAGCAGCAGCAGCAGCAGCAACATAGTGTTTCATAGTCTGTTGTGATTTCAAACAGTTCTATGCCGGCTCCATCAATGATATTGTATGTGACTAAGCCATTTTCTCCAATGTCTGGGTCTTCAGCCTTCACCCTTCCTACTTCCTCCCCCAGGGACAGCTGCTTCTGAAACAGACATCTGGTACACGCCTGAAAGAAAAAGACATCTACTTTTATTTTACTTTTTATTTGGCAGCTGTAAGACTTCAGATTTCATTGAATCCCAGCAAATTTCTCAAAGGGTTTAAAATCGAACTTTTTATTGGTAGACGCAGAAGTGAAGTGGATGGATGGGAAGAGGATCCCAGATGGCCAGCATGCAGGAGCAATGTGTTCCTTCCAGGATGACAAAACAACATTGGGGTCCTGGTAAGATGATGAGGTCACCCGCCACACGAGAGAAAGGAAAACAGTGACAAGGTCCTATGCAAGAGTCCACATACTGGAACACCTGAGGCTTCCTTTTCAGGGTGTCCCACAAACTAATGCCAAAGATTCCTTGAACTAATTGCTCAAAGAAAAGCAGCCACAGAAGAGTAAATTTACCCCCTGCTTAAAAAGGTTTCATCACTTCATATTTATTTTAGAGACAAATACAAATCTTTCAAGAATCTTTCTTGAGCAAAGAGATATTTCTCTCATCTTACTCTTCATCCTTTGTACTAGGTAAAGCATGGAATGCTCTGGAAGCTTTTAGACAGTCAACTCCCTTTATGTTTATATTTTTCAGAAATAAAGAATGGTGCCACACCTATTTATATTTATGTTTACAGTATTTATTTCTCATGAATGCAAATGATGATATATTACTCTTTTAGCTCTGAAGCTAAGTAAAGGAAGAGTTATCATTCTCAACATGACATTTAAAAAAAAGAGAAAACAAAACATATCTAGATACACTATGATGTTATAGGCTAAGTAGTATTGTATGGTAAGGGATAAAGGGAAGTAGGGTGTGTGTGTGTGTAAGCGTTTAAGCTACACAAATGAGTGTGTAGTTATGTATGTGATTATGCTCTATACGAGTTAGTGTGAAGATGGGGTATGATATGTTTTTCTATGACAATGTATGTGAGTGGACACCTATCATGGTTAAGTATGTGTAGATGAGAAGGAAATCGGGATTTATTTTGGACAAGGTAGAGACAGAAAACTTTCGTTGGAAGAAATCTGAACTCCAGTGAAGGAAATGAGCAAGACAAGTGTATGAATATGTGGGCAATAAGTGTCACAGAACAAGGAACAACAAATGTCAGAAAGCCTCAGGTGAGGCTGCAAATTCTGAAGATTCTGAAAATGTACAGTGGGACTTCTGTTACGGGAGAATAACAGTAGGACGGAGGCATGTAAACGGCATTGCTGAAAATAGTCAAGATGTTGAGTTCCATTTAGGGAAAGCACTAGACAGTTTTCAGTAAAGGAATGAGCTGTAGCACCATCATTTGACACATTTGAAAAAGCAACCTGTCTAAGACACACTATGCGTGGGCGGAGGAACCCTCTCCTGCAGTGCTCAGCCCACTGGCATTAGGGGACTCCCCTAGACTCTTCCTTTCCTCTACTGCAGCTATTATATGCTGCAGTGCTGCATTCTTTTCGTGATTATACTGTACCCATTTTCTACCTAATCTTGTATTGTATTCACAGGCAAGGCACAGGGAGTGTGACTTTCTGTAGAAATGAACAATGTATAACAATGTTCAGAAGATCTGTTGCAATGTAATTTTCTCCAAATCTCATTCAAGCCCATGACTGTGAAATATTAAAACTGAAATATAAAATTTCTATACCACTCTATATAAAAAAGGGCATTAGTGGACATCCATGAATAAGTCTGTCTGCCTACTTTTCTGGCATATGGAACAATTGTACATTGTGCAAATGGAATAGGCAGCTTTGACTATGTTGTATGTGCCTCAATATTATCAAAGATGCATACCTTTCCATCTGACAAGGAATAGCATGGTTGACCCATCTCTTTTGGAGTCCTCAAGAACTAATATGTGTCTCATGATCCTCTACCATGATATCTTCATTTGGTAGATTGTTATCTTGGGTAACTTTGAATAACCATAGTGCCTCCTTAATTGGTATACTTAACTGACTTCCTTTGGGTTTATTATTTTTTATATTGTGTGTGTGTGTGTGTGTGTCTGTCTGTCTGTCTGTCTTTGAGTGTACGCTATGTGTCTGTCTGTCTGTCTGTCTGTCTGTCTTTGAGTGTACACTATGTGTATGTGGGTGTCTGCAGAGACCAGAAAGTGTGTCAGACTCTCTGTAACTGGAGCCATGGATGTTTTTGTCATTACTGGAAAGCTCAGAGTCATTATTTTTGTGTTATAACTCTGGACTGCCCTTTGCACATACACACTAAAATATGATTCCAGAAATTCCTTAGTCCCCTCAATGTCCTTTCCCTAGGAGCCAATTATATCTATAAAACATAGGCTCTTTTTAGATATTTATAACATTAGTGACCAGATATTAAAATTAGCAGCTATCATTAATTTCAATATTTCAATACCATTGTCTCCAAAGAGTTGTTTTGTTTGGTGCTAGAGTGATGGCTCAGAACTAAGACCGTATGTTTCTCTTCCTGCTGACCAGAGTTTGGTTATTCCCACCCAAGTCAGCTCACAGTCACACATAATTACAGCTGCAGGGAAATCTGACAGTCCTGGCCTCTGTGGGTCCCTACAGATAGGAAACAACCACATATAGACACACTCATAAACACATAATTAAAATAGTAAACCTAAACATTTTAATGATGTATCTTACTTTTAGGTATGCATATGCCTGTGTCTATGTGGCTCTGTGACTAGGAATGCAGATACAACGGAGACCATAAGAAGGCTACAGGTCCTCCTGGCCCGAATTTCAGCTGTTCAGAGCCAATAATATTGTTGCTAAGAACCTAACCATGGATTTCTGCAAAAGAATTATATACCCTCAACTGCCAAATAATATTTTCCCTCAGTAACTTCATAAATATTGTACAGTATTCAAAATAACAATGGCTGAACAATTATTGCCGGTTTTTTTTTCAAATGATATAAAAATTAGCACTAGCTGGATTAATCTGAACAAAGATTGTATTTAGGTTAAATGCTAGGGTATCATCTTCTACAAGGATACTAGTATAGCTCGTATCCCACAGGCCCCTCCAATGTTACTTTATGGTCCTCTCATAGAACTGTGAGGTCTGGCTGAGCTTTACTGCTATGCTGGCAGCCTTAAGGCTACAGGGAAAGAAGTCCCATGGCTTCTGGTATCAGCTCAAAAAATGGTCACGGAGTTCTCATGATCAGAACTCAGCCACAGAAAGGCCCATGTGGAGAGGAAGCACAAGCTAATCTCAATTTGCCAGGCTTATAAGGAATCTTAGAAGTGGGTTTTTCTGCCACAGGAGAACTGCCCTGCTGATGCTGGAGTGACAACAGAGTAGCTATTTCTCCTATGCTCTGTACAAATTAAAGTCAAGAAACTAATAAGTGATTGTTACTTACAATCATCAAGATGTGGGGGAGTTTTTTTATGGAATGATAAGCATCAGATCACGGTTCTGTTAGCATCAGTGAAGAACACTGAGACAGGAGAACGTTAATTGATGACTGCCTTTTATGATTAATACCTAATAAGTAAAATATCTCAAGACTCAGATATTCTGGTCTCCAGAGTTACACAGTTTTAATGACTTCCTTACTTCTCATGATCTCTATACTGTTTAACTTTCCTCGGTGTGTTTTTAAGTCTTTGCTATCTTGTTCTAGTTTTTTGCAAGAATCACGAAAATGATTCTTGGATTTCCAGACTCTTCCTTTTGAAAGCTGGGTAAATTAGGAGTGAAAGAAAAGATGAGGCTCTCGCTGAGCAGTGGTCATTATCAAAGACCAGCTTCGACTCTTTACTCTTTGGAAACTTTGCTGAGTTGTCGTTGACATCAGTCAGAGTGATCGTCACTCTGGTTGTCCCTGAGAGTCCACCCATGTGTCCACCCATGTCCTTAGCCTGGATCACCACATGGTACTCCTCCTTGGCTTCTCTGTCCATATTGGGAAGGGCTGTCCTGATGATTCCTATCAAACGAAAATTTAAAAATCACAAATATTCATTTATGACAAGATTTAAAAAAATATGTTACATCCTGGGAACCTAAAGATACATAAAATATAGCCTGCTCAAAGACAAGTCATTTTAACATGGCAAACATAGCAGAAAGTGTTGAAGATAACACCTGTGTATTATCAAGCAAATAATAAAAATTACTTACAACATATTAGTTTTTTTTTCACTCTGCATGCAAGTAACAATGTCTTTCCTCTCAGACACAAGAATCCTGAAGACTGGAATGACAAGAGCCTATTGTATGATAAGTCATATCTGAATCTATACTTCAGGACTTCTAGCAAAAAGCTTCAGAAATCAAGTCCTACATAAACTAGTAGAAACATCACTATGGGGTTGGAGAGATGGCTCAGCAGTTAAGAGCACTGACTGTTCTGCCGGAGGTCCTGGGTTCAATTCCCAGCAACCACATGGTGGCTCACAATCATCTGTAGTGGGATCCGATGCACTCGTCTAGTGTGTGTCTGAAGACAGCTGCAGTGTACTCATAAAAATAAAAACTAAATAAATCTTTTTTTTTTAAAAAAAAGAAAAGAAACATCTCTTCAGCTCATATTAGGTTTACAGAGGAGGCATAAACTTTTTTGAACACATTAAATAGGTACTATTAATTTTTTGAGTGAGTGAACAGAGGAGTTAGAAAGATGAACAAAACTTGTGCAAAGATTCAGTGGACAATCACATGTCCTGAATTACTGAAAAACAGGATAAATTCAGGATTGAAATATTCATGACCTCTGTATATTTAAACATGATGTTCATAAAAATATGCTTACTTACATCTCTAGGGATCTTATGGAAGCTTTTACACTCAGTGAATAAAGCAGTATTTATAGTGTAAATACAAAGAGCAAGGAAGAAGTGCTGGGCTATGTTACGCAGCATCACTGAGCCCAGTGTTGAGGTGTTTCTTTGCAACATCCTAGGACTTATGAGACATCATGTTCCTTATTGGTTAGTTTCATGGGTTCCAACTGTTAGTCACTAGCCTTGGTTCCCTGAGAGAAAAAAAGAAGACTAGAGTTTTTACTATTTTAAGTAGTCTAGATGAAATCCCACATTTATCCTTAGTTTACCCAAAGACTAAAAGCAAAGATCTCCATGAAACCATAGACAATAACTCCACAAGCTGTTGTTTGAAGTAAGAATATGAAAAATGAATTAATATGTATTAGGTAAGAGTTAAGAAAGCAAATAAAAAATAATAAATTAGGAATTCATGTAAAAGTTGCAAATTGTATGAAAACCTTTCAAGAGTACAGAACATATTAAGTAGGAAGGAAAAGTGTAATACTGCTGCAGAAGAACAATGTTATAGGACTGTAGTGTTCACTCTTGTTGACAATCAAATTAGTGTAAATGAAGCGAAACATTGTTTTAGTTTCTGTTGTATACTGACTCACTTTACTGGTCTGCTCTTTATCTTACAGCATCCTTTGGGAACCTATGCTCACAGCAGGAGATTGGGAATGTGCTGGATCTTCTAGTAGGGTGAACATTTACAGTTACTCCTGACACTTCTTAGTTTACCCAGTGGTCTTCCAAGGATGTTTTAAAGGCTAACACTACTTTGTAACAACCTTCGATCCTTTTAATATGGATCCACAAGTCAAGGCATTTCCAATTCATAAATTTAATTTTAAATATTTGTAATTATCATCTTAGACACTAATAAATGTGTATTATTCCATTCATCCATATGCACAGAACATACATAGGCCATCTCGTACTAACTGCCAAGTGGCCCTTTAGTTCCGTTTTAATTTAAGGAATTTTAAAGCCAAAGCAGTTAAATGACGAGGCATAGACTCCTTGTTTAAAATAAGTCGTGACTTACAAAGATGATGTAATCGACCATACCTGTTTGGGCCTCCACTGAGAAGTAGGGTTGTCCTTCAAGGATGCTATACACTAACTTGGCACTTTTTCCATAGGTGGGATTATCTGCATCAGAGGCTGTCACTTGGATAACTGATGTTCCTGAATAAAGGGGGGTCAGGGGGAGCAATTAGCAACATCCAATAAACTTTGCAAATTTCATTGCTGTTTACAGAATTTCATTTAAAATGAAGACCTGTAAGGAAGCTCACAATGACTCTACATGATCTTATTGTCCTATAGTTCAAGTGCAGACCACTCCTCTCCCTGCCAATCTTCCCTCTCTAGTTTCCTTCTTCTATTTCTTTTTTATCAGCAAGGTCAAACTAAGGTTTAAAAGGAAACTTTCTACTTTCACAGTTCTTCCTGGTTGGTTTGCTATTTAAAATAATATGAACATTCTTGTCAAATACTCCTAGAACCATGTGAATTCACTGTTTAGTATATCACATAATCAAATAAAAATCTCTCCTGAGAGTGCAATAAATGGTAATTAATGAAGAATGGCTTTTCATGAAAGGAGAGAGGGCACTTTCCCATCTGTGACAATGAACAAATCATTTCACTGTTGCTTTGCATGCAAGAAAATTACTTCTGATACTAAATTTTAATTAATTTGTGGCTATAAATATTCTATAGAATGCTGTTCCCCAATGTCATGAAAATTACATGTTTCCCTCTCTGTAGGTAGGGTCTGTATCCACGTCACAGAAACGATCAGTGAGGGATCAATACGATCTAAGACATTCCTATGTCAGAAGACATGAAAATCAGGGGATTAAGGAATGGGAGGACCTTTTTTTCCTTTACAAGCTCTACTGTCACAATAAGCATCTGAGACATGCCATGTTGAGCTTCAACAGAGAGGGAAGGAGGGAAGAGGCAATTATCCAGGATGCCTCTGTCAGGCACTGTCTGAGGTAAATTCCAGGTAAAGTGCCTCCATTCTCTGCTGGACATTTTGGCATCTGTTTTACTTTGGGAAGATTTGGGATGAGAAATATAACATCTTAAAATCCCCTTTTCATGTTGTTTGTTGTCACAGCTGGGAATCTGTCATGCAGGGACATCTAGCAAGAATAAAGCCCAAGTTTCCCCTTTGACATTTCAGCAGAATGGTGGGAGGGAGGTCCTCCTGGCAGGGTACAGAACCTGTTTACACAACTTACAGGTAGCTATCCTTTACTTCTGAGGGTTTTCTGTGACTTCTATGAGAAACGCAAGACAATGTTCACTCTTTTTCAAAATCAATTTTCTATACCCACTGTCTTTTGTGAATGTCTTCCTACAAAGTAGGGATTATTCTAGAAAATGGGTGTTATACCAGAGAAAGACTTCATGGAATGCTAAGAAAGTTATAAATCTTTATAATTTAATGG
>OFFP01002560.1_pt1 | contig 10520 bp, 10 predicted proteins | sample 1521431 | NCBI WGS metagenome assembly OFFP01 (sample SAMEA3504104, study PRJEB24116) | mouse gut metagenome | biome: mouse gut; feature: mouse-associated habitat; material: faeces | place: Denmark | collected 2011 | reverse complement strand
AAATATTTGAAATAAAAGATATTTTCGAAGATGGAGAAAAGAGATGATAGGAAAGATATGCGGAACCGGCTCTTGTGTGCCGGGTCATATTCTGGACAATGATGATTTATCTCAGATGGTGGACACCAGTGATGCCTGGATCCGGGAACGGACAGGGGTGGCGAGGCGGCATATCATTGAGGAAGAGACAACGGTATCCATGGCGGCGGAAGCTGCAAGGCGTGCCCTGGAAGATGGAAATGTCCGGGCCGAGGAGGTAGATCTGCTGATCGTGTGTACATTTACCTCGGAAGTGCTGCTTCCCTGTGCGGCCTGTGAAGTACAAAAGGAGCTGGGAGCGGTCAATGCGGCCTGTTTTGATCTGAACGCGGCCTGTACCGGATTTCTGTTCGCATATAATACGGCTCAGGCATACATAGCGGCAGGTTTGTGCAGGACCGTACTGCTGATCGGTTCGGAGAGTCTGTCCAATATGGTGGACTGGAAGGACCGGGGGACCTGCATCCTGTTCGGAGACGGTGCGGGCGCTGCCGTTCTGAGAGCAGAGCCTGGAGAACTGCCTTCTCCGGTAATGCATTCGGACGGAGAATCAGGCGGCGCCCTGACCTTGAAGAGCCGCCACCGGAAAGGATGGACAGAGGGGCTTGCTCATCCGGAAGAATTTATCCGGATGGACGGACGGGAAGTGTTCCGGTTTGCGGTCAAGAAGGTTCCGGAGGTCATCCACGAGCTGTTGGACGGGACCGAAACGGAGCTTAGCGAGATCGATCATTTCGTGCTCCATCAGGCGAACAGGCGGATCGTGGAATCTGTGGCAAAGCGTCTCGATGTGGATATAGAAAGATTCCCGATGAACCTGGAGGAATACGGCAATACATCCTCGGCAAGCATCCCCATCCTGTTGGATGAAATGAACCGGGATGGAAGGCTGAAGCCAGGACAGACAATCATACTGGCAGGATTTGGAGCAGGGCTGTCATGGGGAGCCGCATTTTTAAGGTGGTAGCCGTCTGCTTTCCAGAGATTGATATCAGGACGATCCGGAATGAAGGTACAAGTTTTAATATAGAAAGTTTGGAATATCGGATATACATACCAGCGTCATGTCGGCATGGCCTTATGAACAGCCATGTTCTTTATCGTTCATAAGGGCCGATGCTTTCATGAAGATACATGAACTATGAAAATGAAATTTAGAAATGGAATCAGGAAAGGAAAGAAAAATCATGTTGGAAGAAATCAAAGAATTAGTAGCAGAGTCATTGGGAACAAATGTAGAGGATTTAACAGAGGAGACTTCTTTTTCAGACGATCTGAATGCGGATTCGCTGGATCTGTTCGAAATGGTCATGGAACTGGAGGATAAGTTCGAGGTAAAGATCCCGACAGAGGATCTGGAGAAGATTAAGACTATCGGTGATGTGAAGGACTATATCGAAGAACATAAATAGAGGTTTTAGCAATGAAGACAAGACTGACAGAACTTTTAGGAACAGAATATCCGATCATCCAGGGCGGCATGGCATGGGTTGCGGAGCATCACCTTGCAGCCGGTGTGTCTGAGGCCGGCGGGCTGGGGCTGATCGGGGCGGCAAGCGCTCCGGGCGAATGGGTAAGGGAGCAGGTGCGCAAGGCAAAAGCACTGACTCAGAAGCCTTTCGGTGTGAATATCATGCTGATGAGCCCCTATGCGGATGAGGTTGCAAAGATCATTGTGGAGGAAGGCGTGCAGGTGGTGACCACCGGCGCAGGCTCCCCGGAAAAGTATATGAGCATGTGGAAGGAAGCCGGGATCAAGGTGATTCCTGTCGTGGCTTCCGTGGCACTGGCACGGCGGATGGAGCGCTGCGGCGCAGACGCGGTGGTTGCGGAAGGTATGGAAGCCGGCGGCCACATCGGAGAGAGTACGACCATGGCGCTGGTTCCGCAGGTGGCGGACGCAGTGGAGATCCCAGTGGTCGCGGCAGGCGGAATTGCAGACGGCAGAGGGATTGCGGCTGCATTTATGCTGGGAGCCCAGGGCGTGCAGATGGGAACCTGCTTCGTAGTGACCAAAGAGTCACAGGTGCATGAAAATTATAAGAAATGCATTATCAAGGCAAAGGACATTGATACCCGTGTGACCGGACGCTCCACAGGACATCCGGTGCGCGCGATCCGAAACCAGATGACCAGGGAATACCTCCGCAGGGAACAGGAGGGGGCATCCTTTGAAGAACTGGAAAACCTGACCCTCGGCGGTCTTCGCAAAGCGGTAGTAGACGGGGATGTGGTGAGCGGAAGTGTCATGTCCGGACAGATTGCCGGATTGGTGAAGGAAGAATTGAGCTGTGAAGAGCTGATCCAAAAGCTGGTGCGGGAGACGGAAGCGCTGCTGGGAAAATAATGCAGGCAGGCCATCCATCTGTTCCGTAGATTGATGGCCTGCCCAGGAGGAATTTATATGAGTGGAAGTACAGGAAAAACGGCGTGGATCTTTCCGGGCCAGGGAGCACAAACGTGCGGGATGGGAAAAGATTTTTATGAGAAGAGCCAGGCTGCAAGACAGATTTATGACGAGGCATCCAGGCTTTTAGGACTGGATATGGCGGCTTTGTGTTTTGAGGAAAATGAACGGCTGGACCAGACAGAATATACCCAGGCAGCCCTTGTGACGACCTGCCTGGCGATGACAGAGGCGCTCAAAGGCGTCCTCCCGGCGCCGGATGTGACGGCGGGCTTAAGCCTTGGGGAATACTGCGCCATTGCGGCGGCCGGCGGGATGCGGATCGAGGATGCCGTCACAACCGTGAGGAAGCGGGGCATCTTCATGCAGAATGCGGTTCCTGACGGAAAGGGCGCCATGTCTGCGGTGCTTGGGCTTTCCGGGGAACAGATCGAGGCTGCGATCGCCGGGCTGGATGGCGTTTATATCGCCAACTATAACTGTCCGGGACAGATTGTTATCACAGGCTTCGCGCAGGGCGTGGAAAAAGCGGCTGAGGTCCTTCTGGAAGCGGGGGCAAAACGGGTGCTGCCATTGAAGGTCAGCGGTCCCTTTCATTCACCCATGATGAAGGAAGCCGGGGAGAAGCTGGAACAAGTTCTTCAGGAAATCGAGCTGTCGCCCCTGCGTATTCCCTATGTGACGAATGTGACGGCGGAATACGTAAAGGAGATTGGTGAGACGAGAAATCTTTTAAAAGAACAGGTAGCATCCTCTGTGCGCTGGCAGCAGAGCATGGAGCGGATGATCGCGAACGGAGTGACTACCTTTGTAGAGATCGGGCCGGGCAGGACGCTGGCAGGATTCTTAAGGAAGATCAGCCGGGATGTGAAGGTCATCAATATCGCGTCCTGGGAGGATCAGGAAAAGCTGTGAAGTGTTGGACGGACGATAAGGGCTCAGATCTGCGGGCTTGCGGATCGGTCTGCCGGGAGATCAGGCAGATTTCAGACAGAGACAGGATGGTGCAGGATTTATGCAGAATGAAAACAAAAATGAAAACAGGCGTCTGGACGGACAGACGGCCGTAGTTACCGGGGCGTCCCGTGGGATCGGCAGGGCGATCGCCCTGAGGCTCGCGGCAGAAGGGGCTTCGGTGGTGATCAATTACCAGGGGTCTAAGGAACGGGCCGAGGCAGTCAAAGCAGAGATTGAGGAACAGGGCGGGACCGCATTTCTGTATCAGTGTAATGTGGCGGATTTCGGAGCCTGTGAGGAATTTTTAAAGGCAGTGACAGAGCAGACAGGAAGGCTGGATATTCTGGTGAACAATGCCGGGATCACCCGGGATGGGCTGCTGATGCGGATGAGCGAAGAAGATTATGACGCGGTCCTGAATACGAACCTTAAAGGAACCTTTAACTGCATCCGGTTTGCAGCGCGGCAGATGCTGAAGCAGAAGAGCGGAAGGATCATCAATATCTCTTCTGTTTCCGGCGTACTGGGAAATGCCGGACAGGCCAATTACTCAGCATCCAAGGCCGGGATCATCGGACTCACCAAATCCGCCGCCAGAGAACTTGCCAGCCGGGGAATCACAGTCAATGCGATCGCTCCGGGATTTGTCAATACGGAGATGACAGAGGGCCTTTCGGAAAAAGTAAAGGAAGGCGCGGTGGCGCAGATCCCTCTGGGAAAATTTGGAGAACCGGAAGACATTGCGGAAGCAGCGCTTTTTCTGGCATCTGAGGGGGCCAGGTATATGACCGGGCAGGTGCTCCATGTAGACGGCGGCATGGCGATGTAAAAGATACAACCCGCTGATACAGTTGTAAAAAGTTTATGTAATCGTTTAGAACAGCAGCAACATGACAAAACAGACGGGGCTGTTGGACAGGGGTTCTGAATCATTACGATTTTGTAACGATAAAGGAGAAGGCAATGAAAAGAAGAGTAGCAGTAACCGGACTGGGAGCGGTGACTCCCATCGGCAATACGGTAGAAGAGTTCTGGAGCGGCATCAGGGAGGGCAAAGTCGGGATCGGCCCGATCACAAAATTCGATGCTTCCGGATATGAAGTAAGGATCGCGGCAGAGGTCAAGGGCTTTGTGGCAAAAGAACGGCTGGATTTTAAATCCGCAAAGAGGATGGAGCTTTTTTCACAGTATGCGGTTGCTGCGGCTAAGGAAGCTTTTGCAGATGCCGGCATTGATCTGTCACAGGAGGATCCGTACCGTGCCGGAGTGATCATCGGCTCCGGGATCGGCAGTCTGAAAACGGTGGAGGATAACTACACCAGGATCGTGGAAAAAGGCCCGTCAAGGGTGAATCCTCTGATGGTGCCTATGATGATCTCCAACATGGCGGCAGGGAATGTATCGATCCAGCTCGGTCTGAAAGGCAAATGTACCAATGTTGTGACAGCCTGCGCGACCGGGACCAACTGCATCGGGGATGCGCTCCGCGCGATCCAGTACGGCGACGCGGATATTATGCTGGCAGGCGGAACAGAGAGCTGCATCTGCCCCACAGGCGTGGCTGGATTTACCGGCCTGACGGCGCTGTCGAAAACAGAAGATCCACTCCGTGCGTCGATTCCATTTGATAAAGACAGAAATGGATTCGTCCTGGGCGAAGGCGCCGGGATCGTGGTGCTGGAAGAACTGGAGCACGCGAAACGCCGCGGAGCCCATATATACGCGGAACTGGCGGGATACGGCTGTACAGGGGATGCCTACCACATCACTTCCCCTGCGGAGGACGGCGAAGGCGCGGGCATGGCGATGAAGCTGGCGATGCAGGAGGCCGGGGTATCTCCGGAGGAGGTTGACTACATTAACGCCCATGGAACCAGTACCTTTTACAATGACCTGTATGAGACACGGGCCATCAAGTATGCCATGGGAGATGCGGCACAGCAGACAGTCGTCAACTCTACAAAATCCATGATCGGACATCTGCTGGGCGCGGCCGGGGGCGTGGAATTTGTGGTCTGTGTGAAGACTATGCAGGACGGATTCATCCACCAGACCGCAGGCACGACAGTACCTGGCGAGGAATGTGACCTGAATTATGCGATCGGCGCACCTGTGGAGAAGGAAGTGGACATCTGCATGACCAACTCTCTTGGGTTCGGCGGACACAATGCCACACTGGTGCTCAGAAAATACAGTGAAATGTAGAAAAGATCAGAGGCCCCTGTGACCGCAGGAGAGTTCTGCCGGCAGGGACATTTGCTGATAAAAATGAGGTGACAGAATGAAGTTTGAACAGGTATTACAATTGGTGGACGCCGTATCCGTCTCATCCCTGACAGAATTTAAGTACGAAGAGGGCGGAGTCAAGATTTCCATGAAAAAAGCGCCGGAAGGAACCGCAGAGCCGGTATCCGTCCTTTCCCACAGTTTGGAGCCTGCCGTGACAACGGAACCGGAGACTGCAGGAATCCAGGCCGCAACTGCTGTAAAAGAGGCGGCTCCTGCCGGGGAAGAGAAAGAGGAGGAAGGCGGACAGGTCATAACCTCCCCTCTGGTAGGAACATTTTATGCGGCCCCGGCAGAGGATGCAAAGCCCTATGTACAGGTGGGAGACCAGGTGAAAAAGGGACAGGTGCTGGCGATCGTGGAGGCTATGAAGCTGATGAACGAGATTGAAAGCGATTTCAGCGGAGAGGTCGTAAAGATCCTGGCGGAGAACGGAAAGGCTGTGGAATACGGACAGCCGCTGTTCATTATAAAATAAAAGCAAAGAGAAGGAAGAGGAAGGTTATGAACAGTCTGGATACAAAGCAGATCATGGAGATCATCCCGCACAGGCATCCGTTTCTGCTGGTCGATCAAATTGAAGATTACGAGCCGGGACAGTATGCCGTTGGCTGTAAATGTGTCACATATCGGGAAGAATTTTTCGCGGGGCATTTTCCTGGAGAGCCGGTCATGCCGGGGGTCCTGATCGTGGAAGCGCTGGCTCAGGTGGGAGCGGTGGCGATCTTAAGCATGCCGGAGCATAAAGGCAAGATCGCCTTTTTCGGAGGCATTCAGAAGTGCAGGTTCAAGGGGATGGTACGCCCCGGGGATAAGCTGAGGCTGGAGACGAAGATCATCAAGCAAAAAGGACCCTACGGGGTCGGGGACGCAGTGGCGACTGTGGACGGCAAGGTGGTTGCAAGCGCGGAACTTACATTTATGGTAGGGTAAGCCCTCAAGAAGTCTTCGGATGAATGTGCAGAGCACGCTTGGATCGCTGTTTTGCGGGAATAAAGGAGAAACTATGATAGAAAAAGTATTGATTGCCAACAGGGGTGAGATCGCGGTGCGGATCATCCGTGCGTGCCGGGAAATGGGAATTGAAACGGTAGCAGTATATTCGGAGGCGGACCGGGAGGCGCTGCATACCCAGCTTGCGGATGAAGCCATCTGTATCGGCCCCGCCCAGTCGGCCGGGAGTTATCTGAGCATGGAGCAGATCATCAGCGCAACCATTGTTTCCGGAGCGGACGCGATCCATCCGGGCTTTGGATTCCTTTCGGAAAACAGCCGCTTTGCTGAGCTGTGCGAACAATGTAATATTACATTTATCGGCCCTAAATCTGAGGTCATCCGTAAACTGGGAAATAAACAGGAGGCCAGAAATACGATGATCGCCGCTGGCGTACCGGTGGTGCCGGGCAGTACAGAGCCTCTTATGGACGCGGAAGCCGGGGCAGAGCTTGCCCGGGAGATCGGATATCCGGTGATCGTGAAGGCGGCCCTTGGAGGCGGCGGCAAAGGAATGCGTGTGGCGGAAACCCCGGAAGAATTTGAAGCCAGCTTTAAAACGGCTCAGAAAGAAGCGCAGATGGCATTCGGGGACGGGACCATGTACCTGGAGCATTATGTGCAGCATCCGCGGCATATCGAATTTCAGATCCTGGCGGATCAATTTGGAAATACCATCCACCTGGGAGAGCGGGACTGTTCGGTTCAGAGAAACCATCAGAAGATGATCGAGGAAGCGCCTTCTGCGGCTCTGTCAGAGGATCTGCGGACGCGGATGGGGGAAGCCGCGGTGAGGGCGGCGAAGGCAGCAGGCTATACCAACGCCGGAACGGTTGAATTTTTATTAGAAAAAAATAATCAATTTTATTTTATGGAAATGAATACCCGGATCCAGGTGGAGCATCCGGTCACGGAATGGGTGACCGGGATCGATCTGGTGAAAGAGCAGATCCGGATTGCAGACGGCAGGAGATTAAGCTACAGCCAGGAGGATGTACGGATCACCGGACACGCCATAGAGTGCCGGATCAATGCGGAAAATCCAGAGAAAAACTTCCGTCCGTCGCCGGGAACGATCACGGATATGTATCTTCCCGGAGGAAAAGGCGTGCGGATCGATTCCGCGATCTATTCCGGCTATACCGTACCGCCCTATTATGATTCCATGCTCGCAAAGCTGATCGTCCATGCCAAGAACCGGAAGGAAGCGATCCGGAAGATGCGCAGCGCCCTGGGCGAGGTCATCATTGAGGGCATAGATACCAATGTGGATTATCAGTATGAGATTTTGAATCATCCGGATTTTGTGTCAGGGGATATTGACATTGAATTTATAGAAAAAATGAGCCGTGGGTAAGAGGCTGCTGTGACAGGGATGTTGAATGTGAGGAAAATGACCTATGAAGCTTCAGAATATGTTTAAAAAAACAAACAGACGGAACCGGGGGGCGTTCAGTGAGTCTCGTCCGGAGGTGCCGGAAGGACTTCTCAGGAAATGCAATAAATGCGGTGCGGCGATCATTGCGGAGGATGTGCGGGAAGGAAATTACATCTGCCCGAAGTGCCAGGGGTACTTCCGGGTGCATGCCCGCCGCAGGATTGAGATGATCGCGGATGCGGATACCTTTGAGGAGTGGGATGAAGAGCTTGTAACCTGCAATCCGCTGCAGTTCAGAGGATATGAGGAAAAGGTGGCGGCGCTGCAGGAAAAGACCGGACTTCGGGAGGCTGTAGTGACCGGGAGGGCCGAGATTGACGGAGAGCCGGCGGTGATCGGCGTCTGCGACGGCAGATTTCTGATGGCAAGCATGGGAGAGGCCGTGGGAGAAAAGATCACCCGGGCCGTAGAACGTGCGACAGAGGAACAACTTCCGGTAATCCTGTTTGCCTGTTCCGGCGGCGCACGGATGCAGGAGGGGATTGTCTCTCTGATGCAGATGGCAAAGACCTCTGCGGCATTAAAGCGGCATAGCGACGCGGGAGGGCTTTATATCTCCGTACTTACGGATCCCACTACGGGAGGCGTGACAGCCAGCTTTGCCATGCTGGGCGACATCATCCTCGCGGAACCCAATGCGCTGATCGGATTTGCCGGTCCAAGGGTGATCGAACAGACCATCGGGGAGAAGCTGCCGAAAGGGTTCCAGCGGTCGGAGTTTTTGCTGGAGCACGGTTTTATTGACCGGATCGCAGGCCGGGAAGAGCAGAAGGCGGTACTGGGGCAGATCTTGAAGATGCATCGCAGGACCGGGAATGCGGCCGTCGCTGCGGGGCGGAAGCCGGATATGCAGGATATGGAACCGCAGGCGGATGTCACAGGACAGAAATCCCATATTCAGAATGCGGAACAACAGGCGGATGTCACAGGACAGAAGCCCCATATGCGGAATATGGAAAATCAGACGGAAGCCGCCGGACAGAATCTCTATATGCGGAAGGAAGGAAAAATCCGGAGTGCTTGGGAAAGTGTGCAGATCTCCCGGAAAAAGGGGAGACCTGTGGGAAGCGACTACATTTCCCATCTGTTCACAGACTTTCTGGAACTGCACGGAGACCGCTATTATAAAGATGATCCGGCGATCATCGGAGGGCTGGCGTATTTTCGGGGAATGCCTGTGACCGTGATCGCTCAGGCAAAAGGAAAATCGACGAAGGAAAATGTGGACCACAATTTTGGAATGCCGTCTCCGGACGGTTACCGCAAGGCGCTGCGTCTTATGAAGCAGGCGGAGAAATTTCACCGGCCGGTGATCTGTTTTGTAGATACTCCCGGAGCATTCTGCGGTCTGGAAGCGGAGGAACGGGGACAGGGGGAAGCGATCGCGAGGAACCTGTTCGAACTCTCCGTACTGAAAACCCCGATCCTTTCTGTGATCATCGGGGAGGGCGGCAGCGGAGGCGCGCTTGCTATGGCAGTGGCGGATGAGGTCTGGATGCTGGAAAACTCCATTTATTCTATTCTTTCGCCGGAAGGCTTTGCAAGTATACTTTGGAAAGACAGCAAGCGGGCGGACGAGGCGGCGGAAGTCATGAAGCTGACGGCGTCTGACCTGAAAAACATGAAGATCATTGAGGATATCATTCCAGAGCCCGCGGATTATACTGAGGAAAATATGGATCCGGTCTGTGAGACAATGGAGCGCAAGATTGCGGCGTTTTTGGAAAATTACTGCAGGATGGCGCCGGAAGAACTGACAGCGAAAAGATACCAGAGATTTCGGAATATGTAGGGTGTTTGGAAGGAGGAAAAAGCCATGTGGAGCATCGGAGAGAAAAAGGTAAGGATTCCTTTGATCCAGGGCGGCATGGGCGTCGGGATCAGCCTGGGCAATCTGGCGGGAGCCGTTGCGGCCGAGGGCGGTGTGGGGATGATTTCCACGGCCCAGATCGGATTCCGGGAGAAGGACTTTGACCAAAATCCCAGGGAAGCCAATCTCCGTGCGATTGGACAGGAGATGAAACGGGCGAGAGCGATCTCGCCGGACGGGATCATCGGTTATAACATCATGGCTGCCCTCCGGGACTATGAGGATCATGTGAAGGCTGCCGTGGCTGCCGGAGCGGATCTGATCATATCAGGGGCAGGTCTGCCGACAGAACTTCCCAGGCTGATACAGGGGAGCCGGACGAAGATCGCGCCCATTGTGTCTACGGAAAAATCGGCAAAGGTTATTTTGAAATACTGGGACAGAAACGATCATAAGACTGCGGATCTGGTGGTGATCGAAGGGCCGGAGGCAGGCGGGCATCTGGGATTCGACCGGGAAGCCCTGGAACGCTATGCGTCCCTGGATTACCGGGAAGAAATCAGGCGGATACTGGAGGTCGTACGGGGATA
>OFFP01002559.1_pt1 | contig 10521 bp, 10 predicted proteins | sample 1521431 | NCBI WGS metagenome assembly OFFP01 (sample SAMEA3504104, study PRJEB24116) | mouse gut metagenome | biome: mouse gut; feature: mouse-associated habitat; material: faeces | place: Denmark | collected 2011 | reverse complement strand
GAGGCCGCCGTGACGCTCCTCGGTACAGTCAGAGGCTGAAAACATGTAAAGACCGACCATTATAAAAATGTCCGGCCTTTATTCTTGCGTTGTTTCACCCCGACTGGAGCCGAAACGAACTCCTGCCACGCGGCCTCCCCACCACGTGAAAGTCTTTGAAGAGGGAGGGATGGGCTTTGGGGAAGGGAGGGGGAAACGTGGGGGTGCTCCCCCCTTCTGGAGAAAGTTTCCCCCTCCCTTCCCCAATCTCACTCATTCCCATCCTTCTCCGAATGCAGCTTTCTGAAAATGGTACTCCGGTTGACCTTGAAGACCTCGGCCACTTTCTGGACCGAGCCGTGCACCTTGAGGGCCTTGCGCAGGATGCCGCGTTCGATGTCGGCCATGATGTCCTTGAGGGGTCGGTCGTAGTTGATGCCGTCGTCGGGGAAGAAAAGCTCCTCGTTTTCAATGCCCGTCATGTGGCGGGGGAGGTCCTTGACCGTGAGCGGGCCGTGATCCTTGGTGATGACGATGCTGTGCATCAGGTTTTGCAGCTCGCGCACGTTGCCCGGCCATGAATACTGCCGCAGGGCCTCCATAAGGCCGGGCGCAAGGTTCATGTGCTTGCGGTACTTGGTGGTAAAGACGCTGAGAAAATGCGTGATCAGGGGCTCAATGTCGTCAGGCCGCTCGCGCAGGGGCGGGATGTTCACCACGGCCACATTGAGGCGGTAGTAGAGATCGCGCCGGAAAAGCCCCTTTTCCACGCGCTCGGCCAGATTGCGGTTGGTGGCCGCGATGACGCGCACGTCCACGATGATGGGCGTATCGCTCCCCACCCGCTGCACCTCTCCCTGTTGCAGGGCACGCAGAAGCTTGGCCTGCAACAGGAGCGGCAACTCCCCGATCTCGTCAAGGAAAAGAGTGCCGCCGTCAGCCTGCCGGAATCGCCCCTCCCGGCGCTTGTCGGCTCCGGTGAAGGCTCCCTTCTCATGCCCGAACAGCTCGGATTCGAGCAGCGATTCGGTGAGCGCGGCGCAGTTGACGGTGACGAAAGGCTTGTCCCTGCGGGCGCTGGCCTCCTGAATGGCGCGGGCCACCCGCTCCTTCCCCGTGCCCGACTCCCCGGTGATGAGCACGGTGGCTTCCGTGGGGGCCACCGTATTGACCATCTCCACCAGCTCGCGCATCCGCGCGCTGCGGCCAAGGATGCCGGAAGGATTTTCGCTGATGTATTCGCGCAGCTCGCGGTTTTCCGCCGCCAGCCGGGTATGGTTCAGGGCGCGTTCCAGCGTGAGGTGCAAAAGCTCGAAGTCCAGCGGCTTTTCCAGATAGTCGTAGGCACCCAGACGCAGGGCCGCCACCGCCGTTTCCACGGACTGCCACGCGGTCATGACCAGCACGGGGATGGAGGGGTTGTGGCGCAGGATTTCCCGGATGGCCGAAATGCCGTCCATACGCGCCATGCGCACGTCGGAAAGCACGGCGTCATACGCCCGCTCCTTCACCTTTTCCACGGCGGTGTCCCCGTCGTCGGCCTCTTCCGTGGCGTAGCCCCAACCCCGCAGCACCGTACGCAGCATGGCCCGGTGGGCGCTGTCGTCGTCCACGATCAATATGACTGGTGGCGTGCTCATCTTTCCTCCTCTTGCCGGACCGGGCCAGCCGCGGCGGGGCAAGACCCTCCCCCGCAAGCCGCACGGAAACATGCCGTTTCCCACCCGTTCCGGCCCATCCGAAATGCCTTTCCCCGCGCCAAATCAAGGCCCCGCTTCCTCCGCACGGCGTTTCCACGCGCCCTCGCCCGGCGAAAGGGCGGCACCGCCTTCCCGGAACCTCACGGCGGCCCGTCTCGGCCTCCGTGCGGAAAAAACAGACCATCACTAACGGACCAAATCCCGATCTTCCTCAGATGAAACGTTCCTACAGCCAATAATAGTCACGCCGCCGTATTCGTCATCCGGCTTTTACGAAAGAAGGGAAGAAAAGGGGGCGGCCTCCCCTTAGCTCACAGTCCGCCCTTGCTCAGCCGCTCCTTCCCGTCCGTCTTCCCGCAAAGGCAGCAAAATGCGGAAAGCCGCGCCCTGCCCCGGCTCCGAGGCCACGGAAATGCTCCCGCCGTGGGCTTCGATGATCTTGTGCACGGTGGCCAGCCCCAAACCGGTGCCCTGCCCCTTGGTGGTGAAATAGGGATCGAAAATATGCGGCAGGGCGTCGGGAGCGATGCCCATCCCGCTGTCGCGGATTTCCAGACGCAGGGCCTCGGCGTCGGGCTGAAGGCTCAGGGACAGTTCGCCGCCGTCGGGCATGGCCTCAAGCGCGTTGAGGCAGAGATTGAGGATGACCTGCCGCATCCGATCAGGATCGATGGCCACCTCCGGCAACGAGGGGGAAGCGTCGAAACGGACGGCCACCCCGCGCGACGCGGCGTCCTGCCCGATCAGGCGCAACGTGTCCTCCACCAGCCGACGCATCCCGATCAGGCGGGGCCGAATGTCCGTGGGGCGGGAGAGGCCGATGAGATCGCCTATGGCGCGGTTGAGCCGTTCCACCTCGCGGACCATGACCTGCGCGGCCTCGCGGTCGGCGCTGCCCGCCGGGAAGCGGCCCCCGAAATAGGTGGCGTAGCCCTTGATGGAGCTGAGGGGATTGCGCAGCTCATGCGCGACCCCGGCGGCCAGATTGCCCACCGCGGCCAGCTTCTCACGCCGCCGGACCTCGGCCTCAAGGCGACGGACTTCGGTGAGATCGCGCAGGAACATGAGCGAACCGAGGCGGCCTTCGTCGCCTTCGTTGACATGCCCTCCGCGAACCGAGAGATAGCGCACGTCCTCGCCGTGGCGGAGGGTGATTTCCGTGTCCGCCAGCACGGGCTCGACGTGCAGGCGGGGGCCGCCAGATCGGCCAGCGCGGCGGGCAGCACGTCCGCCGCCTTGCGCCCCTGATAGGTGCGCCCCTTGGCCGGGGCCTCCATGCCGAGCAGGTCGAGGGCGGCCCTGTTGAGGCGGGTGATCCGCCCCCGGGCGTCAAAGACGACCAAGCCGTCCGGCAGCGCTACGGCCAGTTCCTCGGCCAAGGCTTCCGCCACCCGCTGGCCGCGCCGGGACGCCCGTACCCGTTCCACCGCGTGCAGCCCAAGCAGGGCGAGCATTCCGGCCAGCAGCACGCCCGCGCCCAGAAGCACGGCGCGCTCCCGGTTCTGCGCCTGCGCCACCTCCAGCGGGGCGAGGTCCAGCCCGAGGAAAATAAAGGGCAAGGGGCCTTCGACCGCCTCATCCCCGGGCGCGCGGCGTTCCCCCTTGGCGCGGGGATGAAAGGTCTTGAAGACGACGAAAGAGCGCGAACCCTCCATATTCATGATGGTCCACGCGGGACTGGCCGAGGTGCCGAGGGCGGCGATGTTTTCCGGCACCAGTTCCCGGCCCCCGAGGGTGGTCAGGACTTCCCCCACCCGGGCGGGGTTGCTGTGCGCCAGAATCGTGCCGTCCGGCATGGTCACGGCGATGAAGCGCACGTCCGGCCTGTCCGCAAGCTCCTCCACCAGATATTGCAGCCGGATGCCCGTCCGCGAGCGCGTGCCCGAACGCACGCCGCTTTCCAGTGCGGTGATGAGCGCCACACCCTTTTCCGCCAGAAAGCGGACCATCGCCGTTTGCGAGCGGTCAAGCGAAAGCCCGGTGACCAGCACCACGCCGAAAACCAGCACCAGCGCCGCGCCGAGAGTCCCGAGGAAGGAATTGCCCCGCCGCACGTTGGGGGAAGGAGAAAAAAGCCCGGTCGTCTGCATGGATGCGGCTGCCCATCAAAAAAGGTTACAATCAAGACTGATCCGGCTCATGATAGCAAAAAACGCTCCACCTGACCGAGAGGCGGACACGCGCGCTCATCCTCCCGTAATCATGGCATGTTTCTTGCAAATTTTCCGGCTATTGACGAGCCCTTCCGGGCTCACGTACAGATCGAAACAGGAAAGCCTTGCGCTTTCCCTTACCATAGCGATTGATTCGATTTCTCGCCACCCGCGGCGAAAGGGATTTCATGCATATATCCTCACAAGACAAACCGCGTCTCCCGCTCCGCCTGCTTGTGCTGGGAATGGCGCTGGCCGTGCTGCATGGGCCCGCCAAGACATGGGCCGCCAATGCCGCCGAAGGTTCCGTCCCGCAGGCGCAGCAGCCCCCCCCGGGCGGCGGTTCTCCGGCCATGCCGGACGCCTTCCCCGGCTTCTCGCCCGAGATGCCGGGCAAGTGCCCGCAGATCGCGTCCAATGGCACCCACGAGGGCACGCGCTTTGAAAGCCGGCTCTTCGCCATGCCGCTCCCGGCTGATCTTACCCCCAAACAACAACAAATCGCCTTGGCGATCATGCGCGAGGCGGAACCGCAGCTGACCGTCCTCCACATGAAGTTACGGCAAACGCTGGTGGAATTGCACAACCTTTCCTTCGCGTCGGATACCCCGCCCGACGCGCTGGCCGTCATCGGCCGCCGTCTGATCCGCCTGCGCGCCGAGGCCATGCGCGAATTGCAGCGCCTCTCGGCCCGGATGGAAAAGATGGCGGGCTTCAATCCCGGCTGGGGGAGCCGCGTGCGCGCCCGGGCCATGCCCGGCGTCAGCGCCCAATCCCTGCACGCTCCCGGGGATGAGTGACCCGGCGGCCACGTTTCCAAAAGCGTGGCCGTCTTTTTTTGATGCACCCCCCGCCCTTCCCTGTGCGATTCTTATACACTGTCAAAAAGCTCTGTACATATTTTATACAGCATATACCTCATCTTTTTCTCACACCGGAAAGCGTATAATGGCAAAACGACATAAAGTTCACTACTTACATCTTTGGCACGCCGATTGCTATATTCCAGGCACGAACGGTGAATGACATTTCAGACTTCAGGAGCCTTTTCATGACGTTTCGTAAAAGCACTCTCGCCGCCGCGCTGGTCGCCGCCCTCACCGGGGGCATGGCCCTCACCGCACAGGCGAGACCCGGCGATTTCCACCACGGCCCCCGTGGTCCGAGGCCCTGCCAAGAGGCCGTCTATCAGGCCCTGACCCCGGAAAAGCAGGCCCAGTATGACGCCATCATGCGGGATTTCACCGAAAAGACCGCGCCCCTGCGTGACAAACTGTCCGCAAAGTACATTGAGGTCCGCACCCTCGGCCAAAGCCCGACCCCCGATCCCAAGGCCGTGGGCAAGGCTACCGAGGAACTGGTGGCTCTGCGTAACGAGTTCGCCAAGGAACGTCAGGCCATGGTCGAGCGTATCGCCAACGAAGTGGGCATCAACGTCCTCTACGGCGGCCCGCGAGGCCACGGATGCCCCGGGTATATGTCTCGTCCCTGTCCCGTCACCGGCATGGCCGTCATGCCGGAAGGACCGCAGGCCGATGCCCCCGAGGTACAGTAAACAAGCCCCCCCTCCCGTCGTCGGTTAGTCTCCCTTGCCGGCGGCGATAAATCCCTGACTCCCATCCGGTCAGGGTAAACAACAATCGGCACAGCCGTTTATATATAGAGCCTCCTCCAAAAAGCTTGAACGACCGGTCCCCACCTGACCGTTTCACAGGTGCCTAGCTGAGTCTGTTCGTTCAACGGCAAAGGTCATCACATCCTCCTCCTTACAGAAACCGTATCCTCCTCCTTCCGTTGCAGCGCCCCGTCTCCTCCTCCGGGGCGCTGCTTTTTTGTGCGCCTCCATCCGCTCGATCCCCCCTTCCCACGCAAAGGGCGCGACCTCCCCTCGGTCATGTCGGGCCGCCTCGTCCCCACCATCTCCAACTAAAGAGGGCGGCCTTCCATCCTTATAAAAAGACACCCCCGCACAGAAAGCCCTCCACCGCCTCGCGTATCCTGCCGTACCAACGGCGTCGTGCTTCCCCTGCGCCGTACCCCTTCCCCTTTCAAAGGAATAAGGAGAGAGGCTGCCCTCCTGAAAAGACGGGACTCTCTCCACGGTAAAGGGTGGCGGGGCCGGATGAAAAGCGGCAAGGCGGACCTCCCGGCCATCTCCTGCCTCGCCTTGGCGCGCAAAAAAAGGCCGCCCCGCAAGGCAGCCTTTTCGTCTTCATCCTGAAGACAGAGGCCGATACGCCCCGGCCTAGGCACGGAGAGGGAAAACCCGTGCGGGATAGCCGTCTGACGGAACGCCTCCCGGAGAGGTTCCCGTCTTCACGGCTTTCCGCCGGGGAGGGCCTAAAACATCCCTATTTTGTCCAATGCCTCGCGCGCCAGCTCACGGCAGATCGGGTCCTCATCACGCAGGCCCGCTTGCAGAGGGCCGCGGGCCTTGGGCGCGAGATCGGGACGGGCCAGCGCCAGACGCTCTACGGCCCGGAAACAGGAACGCCGCAGCACGGCGTGGTCGCAAAAGTTGTCTTCCTTGCCCGTATTGGTGATGTAGGAAAAAAGGATCGGGTGGAACTCGTCCCCCAGCCGCCGATGCTGGGCGAGCACTTCCGCAAAGGCTTCGGGAATGCCCCAGCCGATGTTGCCGGATTCCTCGTTCATGTGCCACATCAGCCGCCGGATGACGTTGCGCGCTTCTTCCATGTGTTCGTCGGCCATGCGGGAAACGGCCCGGCCAAGCGCGGCGGCGGCGCGCCCGGTGGCTTCGCCCCCAAGCGGCAGGCAGGCGAAAAGCGGCCCCACCAGTTCCCGGGCGGGCAGGGCTTCGAGTTCCTGAGCGAAGGCGGGCCAGTCCGCCGACTCCAGACGGCTGCGGATGCTCGATTTGAGCGTGCGGAAATGCGGTGGCATACAAAAACTCCTCATGGTTTGAAACGTCGCGGCCACAAACGGGCGCGGGGCCCGGGCTGTTGCTTTTCTTTCCATACAGTAATAAATCGTTCATGCCGTTCGGCAAGTTTATGGACGGTTTCGGCGTCGCGTTTCCTACCGTTCCGCGCTTGACTCTCCGAAACCGAACAGGTATACGTCACTGATCTACGTTCTCAAGGAGAGTTTCCATGAAAAGAACTTACCAGCCCAGCAAGATCAAAAGAGCGCGGACCCACGGTTTCCGCGAACGCATGAGCACCGCGAGCGGCCGCGCCGTTATCCGCCGTCGCCGCGCCAAGGGGCGTAAACAATTAGCTGTTTAACCCGGCCTCGTCGGCATAGACTGCTCCGGCGACCCGACTTCACACTCTGCTATGATGAGGGTCGCCGTTTCTTTTCCAAGCATTTCATCGTGTTTGCACGCCTTCGTGCGCCCGATGAACCGTGGCGTGTCGGCATGGCCGTCACCAAAAAAATCGGAACGGCAGTCATGCGCAACCGCGTCAAGCGGGTGCTCCGGGAATGTTTCCGGCTGCATCAGGCCCTATTGCCTCCGGCTCTGGATCTTGTGATCGTGCCCAAGCGCCAGCTCAAACCAGAACAGCTCACTCTTGCTGCCGCAAGCCGCGAACTCGTCCCGCTCATGCGGGACCTTCGCGACTACGTTCTTGCGCGCCGCGATCACGCCGCTCCCTCCGTTACCGAAAACGACGCCCCGGGGCTTCACGCGCAGGCCTCCTTCGGAGCAGAGGCGTGATTCGCCTTGCCCTGCGCCGTCTGGCGGTTCTGCCCGTGCGTCTGTATCAATGGACGCTTTCCCCCGTGCTTCCCCCTTCCTGCCGTTATTATCCTACCTGTTCAGCCTATGCCATCGAGGCTGTGCTGACCCACGGCATTCTGAAGGGCGGCTGGCTCGCCCTGCGGCGTCTCCTTCGTTGTCACCCTTGGTCTGCGGGAGGGTATGATCCCGTACCTCCCCCACGTTCTTCCTCTTTCAGCCATCAGGAGCAACCGGATCATCATGGACGATAAACGCACTTTCCTCGCCATCGGCCTTGCCATCGCCATTCTGCTGGCGTGGACCCCGCTGGCCGAACACATGGGTTGGATTCAGCGTCCGCAACCCGTCGCCACTACACAGGAAACCGCCGCGCCCACCGCGACCGCCCCGGCCCCCGCTCCCGCGTCTCAGGCCGCTCAGCTCCCCGTGTTCACGCCTTCCGCGGGCGTGGAAGTCAAGGTGGAAACGCCCCTCTACTCCGCCGTGCTCTATTCCGGAGGCGGCACCCTGCGCTCCTTCACGCTGAAGCGGTATGACGAAACCATCAAGCCCGATTCCCCCAAGGTCAACCTCGTTTCCCCCGACGCCGCCCTCACCGCCCCCCTCGGCCTGACCGTCAACGGCCAGCCCTCGTGGAGCACGGGACAGTGGTCCTTTCAGGGGAGCGATCTCAAGCTCGAAGCGGGCCAGCAGGGAAGCCTTACGTTTATCGGCCTCGTGGACGGCGTGCGCGTCACCCGCGTCATCACCTTCAATGCCGACAACTACCTCCTGAGCGAAAACGTCCTCGTCGCCTCCGACAACCAGACGCCGCGCACGGTGCGCCTCGGCTTCACCGTGGCCGCCACGCCCTTCAGCACCGGCAAGTACGATCCCACGCGCCTCGCCTGGGACGCCAACCAGAGCTTCAAGGAAGAGACGAGCGAAAGCACCCTCACCGAAACGGGCATCATCGAACAGGGCCTCTTCAACTGGGCCGGGGTCATGAGCAACTATTTCATGAACGTCACCGCGCCCGTTGATCCCGACAACCTGACCCTGAAGGGCCGGGTACAGGGCGGCGTGTGGCGCCTCGCGCTCGAACGCCCCGACGTGCTCGTTCCCGGCAGCGGCACCGAAGTGCCCGTGGGCGTCAACTGGTGGTTCGGCCCGAAGGATCGCGAACTGCTCGCCGCCGCCCCCGATCATCTGGATCAGGCGGTGAACTTCGGCATGTTCTCCATCATCGCCCGGCCCCTCCTGACCATTTTGAGCTTCTTCCATTCCTACGTGGGCAACTGGGGCATCGCCATCATCATGCTCACCTTCTGCATCCGCGTGGTCTTCTGGCCGCTGTCCCAGAAGAGCTTCAAATCTATGGAGCAGATGAAGAAGCTCCAGCCCATGATGAAGAAGCTGCGCGAGAAGTACAAGGATGACAAGGAAGCCCTGAACCGGGAAATGATGCAGCTCTACAAAACCTACAAGGTCAACCCCGCGGGCGGCTGCCTGCCCATACTGGTGCAGATTCCGGTCTTCATCGGGCTCTATCAGGCCCTGCTCAACTCCATCCAGTTGCGCCACGCCTCCTTTATCCCGCATCTGCCCTTCACAGACATCACGTGGCTGGCCGACCTCTCCGCGGCCGATCCCTTCTACATCACCCCGCTGCTGATGGGCGCCTCCATGTTCCTCCAGCAGCGCCTCACCCCCGCCGCTGGCGATCCCACGCAGCAGAAGGTCATGATGTTCATGCCGGTCATCTTCACCGTCATGTTCCTCAACTTCCCCGCCGGTCTGGTGATCTACTGGCTGTGCAACAACCTCCTGTCCATCGGTCAACAGTGGTGGATGCTGCGCAAGGCATAACGGAGAGCGAGAGGTTCTTTATGGATGATTTCAAAGAATTTCAGGGCAAGAGCCTTGACGAAGCCATCCGCGCCGCCTGCGCCTATTTCGACGCGCCGCGCGAGAAGCTGGAAATCGACATCATACAGGACGCCAAAAACGGCATCTTCGGGCTGGTCGGGGCGCGCAAGGCACTCATCCGCGCGCGCCGCGCCCAGCTCAAGCCCCGCGTAGGCTCGATCCTCAGTCGTGAGGCCCAGCCCGCCGCCCGGCCCAAAAGCGAAGAGGCGAGGCCCCGCACACGCGCGGCCCAGCCTCCCCGTCCGCCGCGCGGCAACCGGGAAGCCCCTCTACCCGACGACGATTCCATCGGCAACCGCATTGAGGAGCCGCGCTCCCGGCGGCCCCGGCAGCCCTACCGTTTTGCGGGCGAAGGGGCCGAGGACGCCCGTCCCCGGCGGCCTCGCCCGGAACGCCGCGCCTTCGACCGTCCGCAGCGCCCCGAGCGGCCCCGCCCTCCCTTCGAGCCGCGGCCTGATCGCCGCCCGCCCGGTGCGCCCTTCGCGCAGGAGGCCCTCAACGATCCCTCCTTCGACTGCGATCACGATGAGGCGCTGACCGAGGGCCTGCCCTCCAAGCCCTTCAGCGAGCTTGATCAAACCAAGCTGCTCGAAACGGCGCGCGAGGCCGCCTCAACCATCGTCAATTCCATTCTGGGTGAAACGCCCGTGGAGGTGACCATCCTCGACAACCGCGTCGACGTGCACGTGGACTGCGGCGACGATTCCGGCCTGCTCATCGGCCGTGAAGGGCAGACGCTGGCCGCGCTCCAGTACATCACCTCGCGCATCGTCAGCCGCCGCATGGAAGCGCCGGTGCGCGTGCAGTTCGACGTAGGCGACTACCGGGAACGTCAGGACGACCGGCTCCGCGAGCTGGCTCTCGCGCTGGCCGAACGGGTCCGCGCCACGGGCCGCCCCTGCTCCACCCGACCTATGAGTTCCTACCACCGCCGCCTCGTGCACATGGCCTTGCAGGACTCGCCGGACGTGCAGACCCGCAGCTCGGGAGACGGCCCCCTCAAACGGGTGATCATCCAGCGCCGCCGTCAGGACCGGAACGGACACTGAACGCGGCCCCCTGCCGCCCATGAAAA
>OFFP01002553.1_pt1 | contig 10542 bp, 8 predicted proteins | sample 1521431 | NCBI WGS metagenome assembly OFFP01 (sample SAMEA3504104, study PRJEB24116) | mouse gut metagenome | biome: mouse gut; feature: mouse-associated habitat; material: faeces | place: Denmark | collected 2011 | reverse complement strand
CCGCACGTCCGGTTCTGGGAGGGGCGTGCCTCGTAAGGGGCACGTCTACTCGACCGGATAAGTTACTATTCACGGCCTGACCGGCCGCTCATAGTAACGGCATCTGCCATTTTTCAACGATCAGATCACAGAGCATGCATTTCCATCAGGCGGTAGAGATCGTCTAGCTTCTGGACGGCATATTAGAGCTGCGGTATGAATCGGAGCAATATGTACTGCATCCAAACGAAATTCTGCTGATCAATTCCAATGTGCGGCACGAATATCAGGGAAAAGCAGGCAAATGCTTACCGGAACAGCCTTTATTATCAGATGATCTACATCTTGAGTTCAGAATTTCTTGTAAAATATTGATATTTTGCAACAATTTCTCTAAAACGTTGCATGATAATAAAGGGATATAAATTATTTGCAACAGAAGACAATATTTTTAAAATATAACAAAAGAGTGCAGAAATATAATGTGTTATTCTTAATCCAAGTCAGATAGATCAGGAGTCAGATTCTATTGCAGGTGAATTTGATATTCTTTTTGAAAGACTCAAAAAATATCTAAGGAGGAAATTATGAACACTCAAGAAGTAAGCGAAAAAACAAGTCCCAAATTAGCATTTGGCTACAGTCTGGGGGAAGTCGGCTGCCAAATGTCCTGGTACATGGTGAACAACTACCTGACATTGTTTTACACGGATATCGTAGGCCTGACCGCATCCGCGATTTCACTGATCATGCTGATCGCCCGTGTATGGGATGCGATCAATGATCCGATGATGGGTTCCATCGCGGACCGCACCAATACGAAATGGGGACGTTTCCGTCCATACCTGTATTTTGCGCCGCCGGTGCTGGCAATCTTCAACATTCTGACCTTTACCGTCTGGCCCATGACCGGCACGGTAAAAGCGGTAGCCTGCCTGGTCTGCTACATCGGCACCGGAATGGCTTACACGGCTGCTTCCATTGCCTATCAGGCGCTGCAGAATGTTATCGCGATTGATTCACAGGTTCGTATGAACCTGGCGACAGCCCGAGGCATTGGTTCTTCTGTAATCGGCATCATCCTTTCCATGGTGGCGGCTCCCACTTTGCTGGCGCTTTCAAAGCCAGGGGCAGAGGTGGCAGACGCACAGGGATACTTCCGTTTCGCGATCGTGCTTTCCATACTGATGGTTCCGGCATTCTGGGCTACGGCAGTGATCTGCAAAGAAAAATACACCGACCAGCTTCATAAGCCCACGGAAAATTCCGAGAAGCTTGGATTTGTCGGCGCAATCCGGGAGATCATGAAAAACGACCAGCTTCTGCTGGTTGTCCTGTCGACAGTGCTGGGAACCATCTGTGTATCCGGCCGTATGGGACTCCTTACATATTATATCATCTATGTTGTCGGTGATTTCATGCACATCGCCACATTTTTCACGGTCATGACCGTGGCACAGCTGATCGGCACGCTCTTCCTTCCGATCGGTACGAAAAAGCTGGGTAAAAAAGGCTATATGATCTTTCTTAATATACTGATGAACTCCAGTTTCCTGGTAATGTTCCTGTTCCCCAACGCAGGGATTCCCTTCCTTCTCGTGGTATCTTTCGTATGCGGGCTCTGTAATTCGGCTTCTTCCGTATGCTACGGCCTGGTTGCCGATTCCATCGAATACGGTGACTGGAAGCTTGGAAGAAGGCAGGAAGGGGTTGCCGCTTCCATGTTGAGCTTTGGCGTCAAGCTGGCAACTGCGCTCTGTGGTTCCGCAGGTGTGCTTCTTCTGGCTGCGGTAGGATATGTTCCGAACGCAGATCAAACCGAAGCTGCAAGACAGGGGATCAATGCGGTAGTCAACCTGCTTCCGTTTGTAATCGGTGTCATTTCCCTGATCCCGATGCTGTTCTACAAGCTGGACGCAAAGAAGGTGTCCGAGATCCGCGCAGACCTGGATGCCGGAAAGCATGCATGGGATAAATAAAACGTATCTGTTATGGAGGAGTTCTCGGGAGCGGAAATATGGGCTTTAAAGAGTTTCCGAGACCGCTCAAAAAATAAAATGGAGGAAAAGCCATGAAAAACAAAATGAAAAACCCGATTTTATCAGGCTTCTATCCGGATCCATCTATTTGCCGTGTGGATGAGGATTTCTATTTGGTTTGTTCTAGTTTTGAATTATGTCCGGGAGTACCGGTTTTTCATAGCAAAGATTTGGTTCACTGGGAGCAAATCGGTCATGCAGTGACACCGGAAAATGGGCTTCATGTAGAAAAAAACAGTGGCAATGGGGGCATAATGGCTCCAACCCTGCGGTATCATAACGGTTTGTTTTATATGATCAATACAAACTATTGTGATAAAGGAAATTATATTGTAACGGCCGAGAATGCGGCGGGACCATGGTCTGAGCCGCACTGGCTTACAGATGTTCCGGGAATTGATGCCTCACTCTTTTTTGATTCGGACGGGCAGGCATACATAATGGGAACAGGAAATGTGTGGGATAACGGGGCTGGAGTAAAAGAGCGTGGAATATGGCTTGCGCCATATGATATTGAAAACTTCTGTCTATCAGGAAAACCCATTACAATTTTTAACAGTGCGCTTCGGGTAGGCGCGTCTCCAGAGTCGCCGCACTTGTACCATATTGGAGAATATTACTATCTTATGATTGCGGAGGGTGGGACGGAGCATCATCACGCGGTTATGGTAGCGAGGAGCAAAGAGCTCTTTGGATTTTATGAGGGCAATCCGGCGAATCCAGTGATGACACATCGTCATATGGGATATAAGTGCCCGATTACAAATGTAGGCCATGCAGATTTTGTGGATCTTCCGGATGGAAGTTGGTATGCAGTGATGCTGGCCTCCCGGCTAATTGACGGAGAATGCAAAAATTTGGGCAGGGAAACTTTTATTTGCCCGGTAGTATGGGAACGTGACTGGCCGTTATTCAGCCCTAAGACCGGAAAACTGGAATGGGAATATGATGCGCCGGAGGGTTTGCCGTGGACAGAATATCAATCAGTAAAGGAAAAGGAAGATTTTGAGGATGACAAATTAGATTTATGCTGGAGTTTCTGGGGGACTCCATATGAAAAATTTTATGATATCCAAAATTCAAAATTAAAACTGCAATGCATTCATCAAGCATTAGCAGAGGATATTCAGCCAATGAAAACGAATGCGGAGCAGGAAAAGAATCGGTTTGTATCCTTTTTGGCAAGAAGGCAGCAGAAAGTAGACGTAACGGTGACTTGTCAGATGGCATTTATGCCGCAGAATACGGAAAGTGCAGGAATGGCTGTCGTACAGGCAATGAACCATCAGTATCATTTAGAGAGAGCCATTCAAGACGGCAGGCAGGTTGTCCGTCTTGTGCAGGTTACTGCTGATTTTGATCTGCAGCCTTATATGCCGGGATTTACGAGCAAGACCAATAGAGAAGTGATAGCCGAGACAGCATGGAACGAGAAGGAAATTGTACTACAGATTAAGATGGAGCATGAAAAGTTTACTATAAGTTATGGTAAGACGAAGGAAAAATTAGCAAAATTATGTATTGTTGACGGACGAAGAATCAATCCGGAAATTGTAGGATGTATGGTGGGAACCATTGTAGGAATGTATGCGACAGGAAATGGAGTGGATAGTGAAAACTTCGCAGAATTTGATTGGTTTGAAATGATATAAATCATAGGAAAACCCATTTAAAGATTTACTAATTTAAAAGCAATATAAAAATAATATAGAAAGAGAGAATTTAACATGAAAAACGGAAAGTTACAAGTAGCAGTAATAGGTTGTGGAGGCATTGCAAATCAGAAGCATTTCCCGGCATTAAAGTCTCAGGCAGATAAGTGCGAGATTGCTGCGTTCTGCGACATTCTTGTAGACAGGGCTGAAAGAGCGGCAAAGGAATATGGTGCAGAAGGCGCAAAGGTTTATGAGGACTATAAAGAATTGTTAAAAAATTCTGAGATTGATGTTGTACATGTATGTACTCCAAATGTGGCGCATTGTCCGATTACGGTTGCGGCTTTTGAGGCAGGCAAGCATGTCCTTTGTGAAAAACCAATGGCGGCTACGACAGAAGATGCACAGAAAATGATGGACGCATGGAGAAAGTCGGGAAAGAAATTTACAATTGGATACCAGAACCGATTCCGTACAGACTCCCAGATGTTAAAGCGTACTTGCGAAGAGGGAAAACTTGGAGAAGTATATTTTGCCAAGGCACATGCAGTAAGAAGAAGAGCCGTTCCGACTTGGGGCGTATTTCCAGATAAGTCCAAGCAGGGCGGCGGTCCATTAATTGATATAGGTACACATTCGCTGGATATTACATTATGGTGTATGGATAACTATAAGCCGGTAAGTGTAATGGGATCTGTGTTTGAAAAATTAGGACACCTTCTGGAAGCAGCAGAAGGAAACATGTTCGGGCCATGGGATACGGACACCTATGAGGTAGAGGATTCTGCATTCGGATTTATCAAAATGGAAAACGGAGCAACAATTTTCTTAGAGGCAGCATGGGCGCTGAATGTAAAGGACTCACGGGAGGCTGCCACCACACTTTGTGGAACAAAAGCGGGAGCGGAGATGATTGGTGGTATGAGCACAGAAGGATATGACCTTGTGATCAATGAGACGACAGGGGGCGTCCTGACTGAGGAACATATTTCTGACGCCGGAGCAATCGCATTTTTTGAAGGTTCAAATAGTGGAAGTGACGCGACAAAAGAGTGCAGGCAGTGGCTGGAAGCAATCCTGAATGATACGGAACCATTGGTGAAACCAGAGCAGGCATTTGTTGTGACTCAGATTCTGGATGCCATTTATAAATCAGCAGCAGAAGGCAGGGAAATCAAACTGAATTAAAGGAAAGGATAGAAGTAAGATGTATCAATATGACCGAAAAGGACCGAAGCGGGGGGTTGCGTTATACAGCTATTCCGCTGAGTTTGGACTGACAAAGACACTGGAGGATTGCTTTGAGGATGTTCATGATATGGGAGCGCATGGGATTGAAATTTTGGCGAATACCCATATCGAAAATTATCCGTATCCGACAGATGAATGGGTGGAAAAATGGTTCCGTTTATGTGATAAATATGAGATTGTTCCTGTGGAATACGGCAACTGGATTGATTCTCATGTGTTAGGAGACCGTGATCTTACAGTAGATGAATCCTATGAAATGCTGGCAAGAGATATCCGGCTTGCGCACAGGCTTGGATTTAAGGTTATGAGAACGAAGATGCCTGTGATCACTGATGACCTTGCGCCTGTAAAAAATTGGAGAAAAATCATAGAAAAGGCTCTCCCATTAGCAGAAGAACTGGGAATTAAGATGTGCCCGGAAATCCATACTCCGACGAATTTAAAAGGGCAGATGGTCAAAGATTATGTGGACTTTATCAAGGAGACAGGCACAAAGAATTTTGGATTGAATATTGACTTTAGTGTATTTAGGACCGTATTTGGTGAACATGATTATAAAGATCCGAATTATACGGCAAATGTGGCGGAGGACCTGATTCCATTGCTGCCCTATATTTATTGCTGTCATGCAAAATTTATCAATATGAGCGATAATTTTGAGGAAACTACGATTCCTTATAAAGAAATTATCCAGGTGCTTAAGGAACATGATTGGGATGGATACCTTTTGAGTGAGTATGAGGGCGCGGATAAATATGATTTCGGATATGAGGTAGGGCAGACGCTAAGAAAGCAGCATATCATGCTGAAAAAATATATTGGAGATTAAGGAGGCGCGCAGGAATGGAAAAAGAAGTAATACAGTCAGTTGGATTTAGGAATATCGAAGAAAACGGAAAAATTACGGGATTTCAGTTCAAGGTCAGGCTTCCTTATTATCGTGGTATTTTTTTAAGTCAGTTAAGGCCCGGGACACTTTATGTGGATGGAGAAAAATTTGAAAAAGAAGAGATTCTATGGAATATCAAGGGAGAAGATTATACCTATGAAGAAATGAAATCGGATTTTCATACACATTGGGCTGTTACAGAACCGGCAGTGTTGAAAGTGAAGAAAGATGATGGTCTGTCACAGGGATACCATAATATTACATTTGGGTTTTGTTTTACATCCTCTTATATGCCGCCGCTTATGCAGGATCATCTAAATCCGGATGAAGAAAGCTTCATCTTTATGCCAGAATTTGGACATCATGTAAACAAGAGACGTTTGATTATCGTTTGAATTACAACATTAGGAAATAAAAAACATACGAGGAGAAACCGCATGAAATTAGGAGTTCTTACCGCAATTTTTGATGGAATGTCGTTTGAAGAGGTTGTGGATTTCGCAAGCAAGCACGAACTGGAATGCCTGGAGGTTGCGTGTTGGCCAGTTGAGGACGGAGCAAAAAGAAGGTACGCTGGCGTCAGCCATATTGATGTAGCTGGTCTTGATGAGCAGAGAGCAGCTGCTATCAATAAATACTGTTCAGATAAGGAAGTAGCAATTTCTTCTTTATGCTACTATCCCAATATGATGGATCCGGATTTGGAAATGAGAAACAGATATATCAGTCATTTTTATAAACTCATTGATGCTTCTGCACTGTTGGGTGTAAATATGGTCACTACTTTTGTTGGACGAGATCCATCAAAGAATGTCACAGAAAATTTGGAACTTATAAAAGAAGTATGGCCGCCAATCATAAAATATGCAGAAAATGCAGGGGTGAAAATTGGTATTGAAAACTGTCCCATGCTATTCACGGAGGATGAATGGCCGGGAGGGCAGAATATCATGTCTACGCCGGCTGTCTGGAGAAAAGTGTTTGAGGTCATAGACAGTCCAAACTTTGGTCTTAATTATGATCCGTCACATTTTGTATGGCAGCAGATTGATTATATTAAACCTATTTATGAATTTCAAGATAAGATTTTTCATGTACATTATAAGGATATCAAGGTATATCAGGACAAGCTGGAAGATGTTGGTGTTATGGCTACACCGTTACAGTATATGTCACCGAAGCTTCCAGGACTGGGAGATGTGGATTGGGCGAAGTATGTGTCCGCTCTTACCGATATTGGTTATGAAGGATATACTTGCATTGAGGTGGAAGATAAATCCTTTGAAAAAGATATTGAAGCTGCAAAAAAAGCAGTGATTTTAAGCCAGAGGTATTTGAAAAATTATGTCATTTAAAATGATTTAAAGCAAGGGAAAGGGGAATCCTCTGCTGGAATAGGAGAGGGTCTCCTTTTTTTGAAATATAAGCTGAACAGTGAAGGAAAGGAATGGATAAATTCATGGAAGATATACGTATAGCGATTATTGGACATGGCTTTATGGGGCATGAACATGAAGCCATGTTATCAAAGCTGGAAGGATATCGTCTGATAGGAATTTCAGACATTGATCCAAAGCAATTGGAAGATGTAAAAGAAGGAGTGAAGAGATATCCGTCAAATGAGGAGTTGATCAATGATCCGGAAGTTCAGGTTGTCCTGATCGCAGCGAACAATAACCAGCACCATGATCTGGTCTGTCAGGCGGCACGCGCAGGAAAAGATATTATCTGCGAGAAGCCGATAGCTATGAGCGTGGATGAACTGGATGATATGATAAAAGTCGTGGATGAGTGTGGAGTTAATTTCACCGTGCATCATCAGAGAAGATTCGACCCTGATTTCCGTACAATAAAGGAAGTATTTGACCAGAAATCTCTCGGCGAGGTATATACGCTGAAGAATAGCCTGTATGGCTTCAACGGAAATATGCATGACTGGCATATTTACATCAAAGAAGGCGGCGGGATGCTATTTGATTGGGGCGTACATCTACTTGACCAGATTCTTTGGATGATGCCGGGAGCCAAGATAAAATCAGTATTTGCTGATGTGAGAAATGTTATTAATTATGAGGTGGATGATTATTTCAAAGTATTAATGAAGTTCGATAATGGAATCATGGCAGAGGTGGAACTTGGAACTTATTATCTTGCAGATAAGCCACAGGACAAATGGTTTGAACGTCATTGGTTTATGGGAGGAAATACTGGATCTGCCTATGTGGATGGATTCTATCCAGAGGGAAAAATTGTGAGAACTTCACATTTTTTGACAAATGTCAGGGGAACACGAACTATGACAGCGGCAGGACCGACACGTTCCTTTGGGCCGCCGGCAGATGGCACGATCGTTACGGAAGAATTGCCGAAGGTAAATACAAAACATGAGGATTATTTTATTAATTACAGGAAAGCATATGAGGGTCAGGAAGAATTTTTGGTAAAAATTCCAGAGACGAGACGAGTACTGGCATTAATGGAAGCCATAAGGGAATCGGCTCGTACAGGTATGGCAATACAGTTTGAGTGAAAGAGGATTCTGTTGAACGGTAAACTACGATATCCACCGCCAGGGTTACAGGTCACACATTGACCAGGCGTGCCCTGTAACTCAGGCCGTCATTTTAAATTGCCTGCGGCAATGGACGGCCTGAATCCCAGCTTTTATGTGCATCCTCCTGACCAATCAGCGTAGTGATTGGTCAGTGTGTGACATGTAACCCGCCAGGTTACTTTTGTACAGTTTCTGAGAATGTAAATTGATAAAGGATTTAGATAATGATATGATAGGACTATGTAACCAGTCAAGGCGGTTAACTATGAGCGGCCGGTCAGGCCGTGAATAGTAAGTGCAAAGGAGTAGGTGATCAGGCATGATTTTGCAGAGAGGATTGGAGTTTGAGATATCGAAGGGACAGAAAGAGACGATGCATTTTCATCCCGAGGTTGAAGTAGTCTTTGTGATAGAAGGAAGCCTGAGAGCAAAGATAAAGGATTCGAAATACGAATTAAAAAAAGATGACATTATTTTATTCAATTCTAATATCAAGCATTGTATCAAATGCGGGGATGAAACGATTATATGCTGCATAAAGTATTTTTATCACACTTTGACAGAAATTATGCAGATTGAAAATTTCGTTTTTTTGTGTAACAGCGTAAGTGATACACAGTCTTCTTATAATGAACTGAGAAATATTTTCCAGGAGCTGGTATATCAGGAGGTACGACAGACACGTAAAACGGAATGCCTGAAAGAGAGTCTGATCTTGAAACTTTTAGACTGTCTTATCGAGAATTATCAGCTTGATAATAAGGCGGAAGCGTTGAAGTTATCAGAAAATGATCTGAGAATGCAGCAGATATTCCAGTATGTGCATAATAATTTTCAGTATGGTGTGAATCTGTCAAAATTGGCAGAGCAGATGTATGTTTCCACATCTACATTGTCAAGATTTTTTAAAAAGCAGACAGGAATTTATTTCGCAGATTATGTAAACCAGACCAGGATACGTTATGCAATGCAGGAACTGCTTTATACGGAAAAGAATATTATGAAGATCGCAGTGGACTGTGGTTTCTCGAATGCATCTGTATTCAGTAAGTTGTTTAAAGATATTTATAATATGACTCCATCGGATTACCGTGAGCAATGGAAAGCGGTGGCACTACAGACGAAAAAGGATAAAGATGCCATAAAGGAGCTGGTATGCAAAAAAATTCAGGAGCAGGTGAAGTACCATGAGAATACGGGAATAATTGGAAAAACGGTGATAAAAGTCGATACAAGCCGGGAAAACGCATATGAAAAAAACTGGAATAAGATTATTAATATTGGCTCTTTATCAAATCTGTTGTTTGTAAATTTACAGTATCATACATTATATTTGGCAGAAAATCTGGGATTTCAATATGCAAGGATATGGAATGTTTTTTCACGGAAGCTAATGCTCAGTGATGGAAAAATAGTGGGAAACTACAATTACGACAAGATTGATATGGGATTGGATTTTTTGGTTTCTCATCATATCATTCCATTTATTGATTTGGGAAAAAGGCCGGATGTGGCCAAAAGTACAGAAAAAGAGATCGTTTTTTTTGAGTACGAATATATTGATTTTCAGTCCAAAAAGGCATGGGAGGCATTGCTGGAGGATTTCATCAATCATATTGTAAGGCGGTATGGTTCAGAAGAGGTCAGTAAATGGATTTTTGAGATTTTTATTGATTATATTGACATTCATAGAAAAGAAAGCCATTATTACCAGGATGAATCTTATGATCCTTTCAGTGTTTATCAATATGCATATCGTATTATAAAAGGTGTATTACCAGATGCGAAAGTCGGCGGACCTATGGGAATCATTGATTGGGAATATTCGGATGTGAAGAAGTTTTTTTCTTTATGTACAGATCAAAGATGCATACCAGATTTTATTTCATTTCTTTTGTTCCCTTATGAAGTTCCAAGAGGGGTGGAAGGTTCACTATATAGTTCACTATATACACGGTCAAATAAGGATCACATAGAAATAGATCAGATTAAGTCGATACGTAATTTGATGAAAGAATCAGGACTGGAAAATTGTAAATTATATATTGGATATTCTAAGTTTCTGGGCTAATATCAACTTATCAGTGAGTACATATTGTGTGAGTTCCTTTGTGATTGGTTTACCTCACTCAGGATGATGCCCTCCAGGTCCATCCATTTGCCTAGGAATTTCAT
>OFFP01002552.1_pt1 | contig 10549 bp, 8 predicted proteins | sample 1521431 | NCBI WGS metagenome assembly OFFP01 (sample SAMEA3504104, study PRJEB24116) | mouse gut metagenome | biome: mouse gut; feature: mouse-associated habitat; material: faeces | place: Denmark | collected 2011 | reverse complement strand
TTCCGATCTTGCTGTCCCACTGTGTGAGACTGCACCTACTCATCACTGTGCTGACATTCTGGCAGAAGAAATAATCTAAAGGATCAGATCAGCCTTGGCCTGAGGGTACGAGCTGGTACGCTGATGACAGTAGCCTCGAGGTTAAAGGTAAGCAGAAGGCGGGGACAGCAGTATGGTGGTGAACAGAAAGCAAGTGATCTAGGCCAGCAGCCTTCCTGAGGGACGTCGGCCCAGAAAGCTGAACTTGTGACTTTAAGACAAGCTCTATAAATGGCAAAAGAAAAGTCTACACTGACAACAGGTATGCTTTTGCCACTGTACGGGGCAATATACAAAGAGGGCTGTTGACATCTGCAGAAAAAGACCTAAGATGCTGTGGCTAAAGAAAATCAGATGGCAGATCTAACCGCCAAACAGGTGGCCCAAGGAGCAATGATCCTGGCAGTCAAGGAGCCTAAAGATTATTATGACATCAGAGAGACCAGCTTTAGATACACCCCTGAGCACTATCAAGTTATGGACATTATTTGACCCACCTGGGGGCCAAGAAATTAAAAGGTGTGGTTAGGTCCTTTGACTACTATGTTACAGGACTCTCTGACTTGGCAGAAGAAATAGTCAAAAGCTGCAAGGCCTGTGCTATGACGAGGTAGAATTTCTAAAAGAAATCTTCCCAAGGTAATGGACCTGCCTTTGTTGCCCAGGTAAATCAGGGACTGGCCAAGATATTGGGGATTGGTTAGAAGTTACATTGTGCATGCAGGCCCCAAAGCTCAGGACAGGTAAAAAAAATGAATAGAACCACTAAGGGACCCTTACCAAATTGACAGCGGAGACTGGCGCTATGATTAGATAGCTCTCCTACCCTTTATGCTCTTCAGGGATAGAAACACCCCTGGACAGTTTAGACTGACCCCCCTATAAATTACTCTACAGGGGGCCCCCTCCACTGGTAAAAATAGCCTCTGTACATAGTGCTGACATGCTGCTTTCCCAGCCTTTGTTCTCTAGGCTCAAGGTGCTCCAGTGAGTGAGACAGCGAGCGAAAAAGCAGCTCCAGAAGGCCTACTCAAGAGAAGAAGACCTGCTACATTAGACGTCTCCACGCAGAAAACCTTGAGACTCCGGTGGAAAGGCCCTTATCTTGTACTCTTGACCACCCTACTTTCTACCTTTATGGGACCCCTTTTGATTTTGCTTCTGCTTTTAATTATAGGTCCATGTGTGTTAAATAGGCAAGTCACCTTTATTAGAACAAGAATTATTCACTCAATTTGGTTACGCAGCGTTTAAGCCTGGTCAAAAAGAAGTGATTACAAACTTACTTGACGGTATGAATACATTGGCTGTTTTGCCAACAGGGACTGGAAAATCATTGTGTTATCAATTTGTGGGCCAGAAGTTAGAGGGACTAACGGTAATTGTTTCTCCCTTACTTTCGTTAATGGAAGATCAGATGCGTCAATTACAAAGACAAGGAATTAAAGGTGCGGTTGCCTTAAACAGTACGTTACAGTATTCAGAAAAGCGTTATATTTTAGCGAAAATGTTCCAATACGATTATCTGTTTTTAAGCCCAGAAATGCTTTTGCAGCAAGAAGTACTTAGTGTGTTACAACGCCAAAAAATTGCATTATTTGTGGTGGATGAAGCCCATTGTGTTTATCAGTGGGGCGTCGATTTTCGCCCTGAATATAGTAAATTAGATCTGGTCCAAAAACAGCTAGACTTTCCTTTGACCTTGGCGTTAACTGCCACAGCGACACCCGTTGTACAGCACGCAATTATAAAACAATTATTTTCTCATGGCAGCTATCAAGAAGTTCTTTCTTCAGTGAATCGAAAAAATATTGGCTTGTTCGTGAAGGAAACGTCAGAAAAAGAAGAAGTGTTACTAGATTACTTATCTAAAACGGCTGGTAAAATCATTATCTATTGCGCCACGCGCAACAAAACAGAACAAATCAGTCAACTTATTCAGGCAAAAACCAGTTTTAAGGTAGCCTATTATCATGGGGGCTTGGAGGCTAGTGAACGTAGTCGCTTGCAAGAACAATTTATTGATAATCAAATCGATATTCTTTGTGCAACGAATGCTTTTGGGATGGGAATCGACAAACCTGATGTTCGTGGAGTGATTCATTTTGATTTGCCTGATAGCTTAGAAAATTACCTGCAAGAAATCGGGCGAGCTGGACGTGATGGTCAAAAAAGTTGGGCGCTATTATTGTATAAAAAAGGGGATGAATTTATTCATCGGTTTTTCTTAGAAGAGACAAGAGCGAATCGAGCGACCTTAAAATCGCTGATTGAAGGAGAAGAACAAGCAGGTTTGCTAGAAAATGCCACCGAGTTACAACAAAAATGGGTCCAAGGCTATTTAGCCAAGGATTATTCTTTTGAAGAGCTAGAGCATCGTTTAGAGGAGAAAGAAAAAGATCGCCAAGCACAATTAAGAGGGATGCTGACGTATATTGAAACCACAACCTGTCGAAGAACGTTGATTCAAACTTATTTTCAAGAACCGATTGTCAAACAATCACCGGAAACTTGTTGTGATAATTGTGCGTTATTCTTTGACATTTACCAAGATTCAATAGTAAAATCGAACAAGACCAGCAATCAAAATGAAGAAGGTTGGCGTTCTAAATTTCTAAAATTATTTAAAGAACGTGATTAATTCATTTTTTTAGTCGGCAGTTGGCAAAAGCTATGATATAATAACAAGCGAGAGAAGTTTAGGAGGAAATTAGCAGTGAGTAAAAAGGACAAAAAGAAAAACCAAGCTCGTGAGCCATGGGAACAATCAATTTATGAACCTGATCAAAATGGTGGTGGTTCTCGTTTAGCAAAACGCCAACAGCAACGAGGAAATTCATTATTTCTAACTGTTTTAGTTATTTTGCTATTATTAATTATTGCCATTCCAATTGGGACTTTCTTATGGATGATGCAAGACAAGAAACCGAACGAAAGTGCTAGCAAAAATAGCCAGCCATCTTCTTCATTAGTCCAATCATCATCAAAAGAGAAGAAAAAAGAAAGTACGTCAAAATCAGTGGAAAGCTCAGAACCAGCAAGCAGCCAACCAGCTGAAAATACAACACCTTCAAGTTCAGATGCTGCTGCACAGCAACAACAGGACCAACAAGCACAACAACAGCAACAGCAACAACAAGAGCAGCAACAACAACAAGAAGCTCAAAATCAACAACAGCAACAAGCGCAGAACCAACAACCTGTTTATGATACCGTTCAAAGTGGCGAAGGGGCACGTCAAGTTGCCGAACGTAACGGAATGACATTAGAACAAATTTTAGCGTTAAATCCTGGGATTGATACATCTGTGTTTTATCCAGGACAACCATTACGTATTAAATAATCCAGAAAAAGAGGTTTGGACAGCACTTTCAAGGGCTAAACCGCGACGGATGATTACATGAGAATGCCAATAAGCAGAAATTTCCGAAAGATGTTTTGCGTCTTTCGAGGGATTTCGGCTTATTGCTTTTTCGTTAGAGACTCGTCATCAGTTTAAATCCAAGTTCTTTTCTTCTGATTTTAATATAAAAGAAGAAGCGCATTTAAAAAGATGCATATCAGTTAAGGAGTTTTTTCATGGGGAAAATCAGTATTGCTATTGACGGACCAGCTTCGTCAGGCAAAAGTACAGTTGCAAAAATTTTAGCAAAACAATTGAATTATGTGTATTGTGACACGGGTGCCATGTACCGAGCGATTACGTATCTGGCCTTGCAAAATCAAATCGACATTCAAGCGGAAGAGCCATTAGTAGCGCTTTGTGTCAACCACACTATTTCTTTTCAGCAAGCAGAGAATGGCCAACGTGTTTTTATCGACGGTCATGAAGTGACCGAAGCGATTCGCCAGCCAGATGTAACGAATGCTGTTTCAGCTGTTTCAAAACATGCAAAAGTTAGAGAAGAAATGGTGGCGTTACAACAGAAAATTGGTCAAGCCGGCGGAGTTGTCATGGATGGTCGAGATATTGGTACTGCAGTTTTACCAAAGGCCGAAGTAAAGATATTCTTGGTGGCTAGCGTTGAAGAACGTGCAGAACGTCGTTTTAAAGAAAATCAAGAAAAAGGGATTGAGACGGATTTTGAAACCTTGAAGGCGGAGATTGAACGTCGGGATTATTTAGATTCAACCAGAGAAGTATCACCCCTTGTCCAAGCAAGTGATGCTGTGAAAATCGATACAACAGGCTTGACGATTGAAGAAGTCGTCGCCGCCATACAAAATGTGATTAAACAAAAAGGTTTTGAACTTTTTTAAAGAATTTTAAGAAAAATAGAAGAAATCGCTTTATTTTTTTACAAAAATCTCGTACTATGTAAGTATATATAGCTAAGTTTTGGAATTTTTGTTGGCATAGGAGGATAAGAGGCATGACAGATTTTGAAGACAAACAAGTAGCAAACAACGAAACAATGGAAGATGCAATGAACAGCGTTCAAGAAGTCAGTGTTGGCGATATTGTTAAAGGCGAAGTTTTAGCCATTGAAGACAAACAAGTTGTTGTCGGCATTGAAGGAGCGGGCGTTGAAGGCGTTGTTCCTGCAAAGGAATTATCGACTTTACCAGTTGAAGATGTACACGAACTTGTGAAAGTCGGTGATGTGTTAGATTTAGTTGTTATCACATCAATTGGCAAAGATAAAGAAAACGGCAGTTATTTACTGTCAAAACGCCGTTTAGATGCTAAAAAAGTTTGGGAAGAAATTGAACAAGATTTCCAAGCGGGCAAAGTAATCGAAGCACCTGTTACAAATGTTGTTAAAGGTGGTTTGGTTGTTGATGTCGGTGTTCGCGGATTTGTTCCTGCCTCAATGGTTGAAGATCATTTTGTTGCAGATTTTTCTGAATATAAAGGTCAAACACTAGCATTTAAAATTATTGAAATCGAACCTTCAGAAAACCGCTTAATTCTTTCACATAAAGCAGTTGTTGAAGCTGAAAAAGAATCGAAAAAAGAAGAATTACTTTCTTCTTTACATGACGGAGACGTTGTTGAAGGGAAAGTAGCTCGTTTAACAGATTTCGGCGCATTCATTGATTTAGGTGGCGTGGATGGTTTAGTTCATGTTTCTGAAATCGCTCATCAGCATGTGGGCAAACCAAGTGATGCGTTAACTGTTGGCGAAGACGTTCAAGTAAAAATTCTTTCAATTAATCCAGAAGAAGGACGTATTTCTTTATCTATTAAAGAAACATTGCCTGGACCATGGACAGATATCGAAACAAAAGCAGCCGCTGGGACTGTTTTAGATGGCACAGTAAAACGCCTAACAAGCTTCGGTGCCTTTGTGGAAGTTTTCCCTGGTGTGGAAGGATTAGTGCATATTTCTCAAATTTCTCACAAGCACATTGCAACGCCTCATGAAGTTCTTCATGAAGGGGATCAAGTACAAGTGAAAGTTTTAGAAGTTAATCCAGAGGAACATCGTATTGCTTTAAGTATCAAAGCGTTAGAACCAAAACCTGAGTCTCAAGAAGAACCAAAAGAAGAACAGGAATATGAATTGCCTGAAGAAAATACTGGCTTTACCATGGGCGATATTTTAGGTGACGCTTTATCTGATGCGAAAGAAGAGGAATAACACGTTACTTTCTTGAAATTTATGAGTTTGACATAGCCGTAAACAGATCGGCTGTGTCAAACTCATTTTTTCTTGAATTGGTTAGAAAATCAGCAGAAACTAAAACTTTTCTTGCACTTTAAGGTTTGATTAGGTAAACTAGTAAGGATTGAAATTCTCAAGGAGGGAATCAAATGGCAAATCCAACTATTGCGATTGTCGGTAGACCGAATGTCGGTAAATCGACTATTTTTAACCGCATTGCCGGTGTGCGTATCTCGATTGTAGAAGATACTCCTGGCGTAACACGCGACCGTATTTATACAACTGGAGAATGGTTAGGGCGTGAATTTAGTATTATTGATACAGGTGGGATTGATTTAGGTGACGAACCATTTATGGATCAAATCAAACACCAAGCAGAAATTGCGATTGATGAAGCAGATGTGATTATCTTTGTTGCTAGTGGCCGTGAAGGAATTACTGATGCAGATGAGTTAGTAGCAAAAATTTTATATCGTAGTAATAAACCAGTGATCTTAGCTGTTAATAAAGTTGACAATCCTGAAATGCGTAATGATATTTATGAATTTTATGCTTTAGGACTAGGGGATCCTTTCCCAGTTTCTGGTAGTCATGGTTTAGGCATTGGCGATGTGTTAGACGAAGCAGTTAAACATTTTCCTAACACTTCAGAAGAAGAGGACGAAGATACAATTAAATTTAGTTTAATCGGGCGTCCAAATGTCGGTAAATCATCATTGATTAATGCTATTCTTGGTGAAGATCGTGTGATTGTTTCAGATATTGAAGGAACAACGCGAGACGCAATCGATACGTATTTTGAATCTGAAGAAGGTCAAAAGTTCTTAATGATTGATACTGCTGGTATGCGTAAACGTGGGAAAGTATACGAATCAACTGAAAAATATAGCGTCATGCGCGCAATGCGGGCCATTGAACGCTCAGACATTGTTTTAATGGTCTTGAATGCAGAAGAAGGTATTCGTGAGCAAGACAAGCGTGTGGCGGGCTATGCCCATGAAGCAGGTCGTGGTATTATTATCGTGGTCAACAAATGGGATACAGTCAAAAAAGATACAAATACAATGCGTGATTTTGAAGCGGAAATTCGTGATGAATTCCAATATTTAGATTATGCACCTATTATTTTTGTGTCTGCATTAACCAAACAACGTTTAAATAAACTGCCTGAACTAATTGAAACAGTAAGTATGAATCAAAACTTACGGATTCCTTCAGCGTTGTTAAATGACGTTGTAATGGATGCTGTAGCAATTAATCCGACACCAACCGATAAAGGAAAACGTTTGAAGATTTTTTATGCAACACAAGTGGCAGTCAAACCACCTACATTTGTTATTTTTGTCAACGAAGAAGAACTAATGCACTTTTCTTATGCCCGGTTTTTAGAAAATCAAATCAGAAAAGCATTTACGTTTGAGGGTACACCGATTAAAATCATTCCGCGACGCCGAAAATAGTGCATTCTACCATACTTTTTTTAGATATTCAAATAAATTTATCAACTTTGAGAAAAAATGATTATTTTTTGAAAAAACTGGTTAAAATACACTAAAAACCTTGCTATTACAACTTTCTTATGCTATCTTGTTAACAGAATATTGAACCAGATCAATATTTGCTGTCTGTTTTTGGACCACTCAAAAATAGACGGAACTTTAGGTGTGTAAAAACATCGTATCTCTTATAGAGGAGGTGAAATGATCCATGGCAAATAAAGCAGAATTAATCGAAAACGTTGCATCTTCAACTGGTTTAACTAAAAAAGATGCTACTGCAGCAGTAGACGCTGTCTTTTCAACAATTCAAGAAACTCTTGCTAAAGGTGAAAAAGTTCAATTAATCGGTTTTGGTAACTTTGAAGTTCGCGAACGCGCAGCTCGTAAAGGACGTAACCCACAAACTGGACAAGAAATTCAAATCGCTGCAAGCAAAGTACCTGCATTCAAACCAGGTAAAGCATTGAAAGATGCAGTGAAATAAGACAGACAATTAGAACCCTTGGTTTCCAAGGGTTCTTTTTTGAATCATACATAAAAAATGTTATTTTAAGAGGTGGTCGAAACAGCACGCTAAAAGGCTAAATTGTAACGAACCTTGGGTGAGAAAAACGTGCTTCGCTCCGAGAATCAAGCGGGAACGGTTCGACACTCGCTCCTTGCTTTTTTGATAAAAAGAGAAAGATTTATGAATGAAGGACAAAAATAAGTTGTTGCCAGTAGCTGTTTTTTAGTGGTTATGCTAGACTTGGGGTGAAGGAAGAGGAAACAGTCTTAAGGTGGTGAATCAATGAAATACAACTATTCTAGAGGGGAAAACAAGGTCGCTATTATTTATGGAGAAACATTTGCTTCCGTCCTAAAAAAACGACCAGTAACGACGGAGTCAATCGTTGTTTTGGCGAATCAGCGTTACTATGATCTTTTTTCGGAGAAGATTAATTATGCCTTTGGGGAACAGTTGGGATTAAACTGGTATATTTGTCGCAATGATGTTCATTGCAATGACTTATCAGAATTAGAAAGTGTGTTACGTTTCTTAGCTGATTGGCCAGAAAATCAGGATGTTTTATTGATTGGTTTAGGTAATGAAGGGGTACTACAATTAACCGCATTTTTGCACCAAGTAAGTAAGTGTTCCTCCAAATGTTGGCTGATGCCTGTGTCTGTTCAAGCGTTACGGCAAGGACTTTTACCAAGTGTCACAATTCAGCAAGCACAGCATGCAACCATGCATATAGAAAATCATTCAGAAGAAATTTTGTTTGATAGTACCTTGACCAATAAAAAAGGTGCCGCTCTTTTAATTGATTTGCTCGTTTTTATTCGAGCGAGTCTTGTCTGTGATTATGCTTATTTACAAATGCTATACCAAACGTATCCAGATAAAAAACGGTTGAATCAAACGTCATTTAATGGTATTTTAGACGAGTTGTTATCCTTTTATGAACAAGCAGGGGAAAAAGTGGATCAATTTGGCCGAGTTTTTGAAGCGGCCTTTGCTACAACCGAAAATGGCCATTTGTTATCAGGTCCCATGAAACGATTATTGGGATTGTTGTTACAAGTTTTATGGAGCCAGCAAGTCAATCACTTTGACTTTCAATTTAAAAATTTTATCATTTGGTTTATTCGCTTAGGTTTTCCGGTGGCGTTTCCAAAAGAAATTTTAAGTGCTGATTACGCAGAACAAGTTTTGCTTCACACAGAAACACTAGGTCCTCCTATGGTGTTGGAAAAAATCGGTCAACTAGGAGCAGCTTTAAAGCCAACGCCCGATCAACTGTTAACAACGATTGAAAGATACCAAGAAATTTTAAAAGAGATTTGAGGGGAAATTATGTCATATAGTGAAAAAATGGTTCAAGCATTACAAGCTGAAAATTTAGCAGAAGCACAGTTAATGTTTGAAGAAGCATTAAAGAAAGATGATGAAAATACCTTAGCTGATTTAGGGGAAACGTTATTATCTTTAGGTTTTCTAGAAGAAGCCAAACAAATTTTCCAACAGTTGTTGGAACAATTTCCCGATGCAGATGGCTTAAACATTCCATTAGCAGAAATCGCCATTGAAAATAATGAAATAGATGACGCATTCATCTATTTAGAAAAAATTCCAGAAACTAGTGACAGTTATGTCCAAAGTCTCTTAGTAACTGCGGATTTGTACCAAGTTTTAGGGATTCCAGAAGTCAGTGAAGCGAAATTAAAAGAAGCAGCCAATCTTATGCCAGAAGAGCCGTTAATTCAATTTGCTTTGGGAGAACTATACTTTACAAATGGTCAATTTGTCGAGGCTATTACTCGTTATCAAAGCATTGTAGAAAGTGGGACAGCGCAAATCTCTGCTATTTCCTTGAATGAACGCTTAGGAAGTAGTTACAGCATGTTAGGTGATTTTGAAGAAGCGGTTCCTTATTTGGAAGCCGCAGTCAAAGAAGAACAAACAGACGATCGTTTATTCCAGTTAGCTTTCACTTATTTACAGTTACATGAGAATCAAAAAGCCATTGCGTTGTTCCAGCAATTAAAAACACTAAACCCACATTATCAATCACTTTATCTATATTTAGCGGAAGCGCTCCAAGAAGAAGAGCAATTAGAGGAAGCAAAAGCGGTGATCGAAGAAGGAATTGCGGAAAATCCCTTCCAAGTAGAGTTATACCAATTTGCCTCTGAAAATGCCTATCGCTTACACGATATTGCTGGTGCTGAAAACTGGTTGTTAAAAGCTTTGGAATTAGGTGAGAAAACAGATGAAAGTCGTTTGACCTTAAGTAATCTCTACATCACGGAAGAGCGTTTTGAGGAAGTAATTACTATCTTAAATGATTTAGAGGAAACGGATCATCCTTATGCTGAATGGAACTTAGCAAAAGCGTACAACGAATTAGAAGACTTTGCCGTCGCTAAAGTTCATTATGAACAAGCAGCGCAAGAATTGTCTCACGAACCAGAATTTCTAAAAGAATACGCATTGTTCTTACGAGAAGAAGGCGAACTTGAAAAAGCAAAACACTTGTTATACCACTATTTGGAACATGAACCTGGTGATGTCGACATGCAATCTGTGCTAGCAGATATGGAAGAAAGATAGGAAACGACGATGTTTGTTAGTTTATCAGAAAAGAAAAAATTTTTAACTTGGTTAGTGAATACCGTGCCTTTTGGAAGAAGAGAAGTACTGTGGATTTTAAATTACTTATTAACGCACGATGCGATTTTAAATAATGTTCATTTTGTTGAGAACGTAGAAAAAACCGATCGGGGGATTCGTGTGGTAGCGGATGGTTTAGGTAAGGAGCCGTTATTGCTTTTTATCCAAGCACAAGAATTTACAGATCCGGAACAAATTTTTCACGAGATTCGGATGAATTGGCGGAAAGCTCTTTATTTAGAATG
>OFFP01002551.1_pt1 | contig 10557 bp, 9 predicted proteins | sample 1521431 | NCBI WGS metagenome assembly OFFP01 (sample SAMEA3504104, study PRJEB24116) | mouse gut metagenome | biome: mouse gut; feature: mouse-associated habitat; material: faeces | place: Denmark | collected 2011 | reverse complement strand
GTAGAGCGCCACCTTGCCAAGGTGGAAACCGCGGGTTCGAGTCCCGTCTATCGCTCTTATTTTTATGTAGCGGAATCCCATAAAATGTGGGGTTCCGCTGTTTTTGTGTACATGTGTTCTGATTACATTTGATTACACTTTATCCCGTGAAAGCGCACGCTCGATATTCTCATGTGTCCGGGCATCCGTTTCCCGGTTATGGCAATAATTATGGAAAGTCGTGCGCTCGTCTTCATGCCCCACCAGCTCACGGATTTTGTCGATGTTGATTTCACCGGAGTCTATCAGTGCGCTGATGTAGGTCTTGCGAAGTGCATTTATCAATCCCCCCATCCCCATTGTCTGACACCAGTTCCCGCCGTATCAAGGCGCTTTCGCGGCATAAAAAGGGCGGCGCTTAAAGGGAAGCGCCAATTTATTCCACGTTCCCCTTGACACGCTGCTTTTCCGCCCATCTGTTATTATGGACACACGCTTCAATAGGCAAGTGCCATATTGATTGTGCTGCCGACATGCACGCCCCAGCCGGACTTTCCATAAGCAGGCATGAAGCCGCATCAAGGTTTAGGGGATTCCGGCTCCATATCATCAAGGGCGTATTCACATGCCTGGATGACAAAGGCGGAGAATGTGACGTCATTGTCCTTGATTGCATCGTCTATCCTCTCTATCAGGGAAAGCGGAAAACGGATTGTCTTGTTCTCGCTCTCTTTTTTTGTTGGGTCTAATCTGAAAAGCCATGTCCGATACCTCCTTTTATCAGCTTGATTGTATTGCATTCCGGACAAATAGTATGCAATACGCATTACATTGCAAAATGCATTACGATAGAATGCAAGTATGGAACAGGCAAGATTCCTATTGACAAAAAGTCCGGGGAGGGTACTCTATAGGTGGATAAATCCCTGAACGGATTTCCGGAGAAAGAATCTCAACGAGGAGGAGACGGACATGAAGAAGAAAATCGTGACGGCATTGCTAATCACAGCAATGACAGCCAGTGTTTTTGCTGGCTGCGGAAACAGGATGGAGGGGGACGGCAAGGTTCAAGCCATGGCGGATGCAGAAAGCAGCCAGGAAAGCGGGGCAGAGGGAACCGGAACTATGGAATCCGAACCGGAGGAAACGGTGGAACCCACAGAAGAACCATCGGCAGAAGAAACACCGGAGCCCACAGCGGAGCCTGAAACCGGGGCGGAGGCACCCTCTGACGGGAATGCCGATGAAAGCGGCAGCGTGACGCAGACCGGGCAGTCCGGCAGCGCAGACCAGACAGACGAGGCAAACCAGACGGACGAGGCAGACCAGACCGGGACAAACACAGGGGAAGAAACAGCAGATTCTCCCTATACCATCAACGAGATGTCAAGTACGATGTACGCCAAGTCCGCAATGAATGTAAGAAACCAGCCGTCAACGGATGGTGAGAAAGTCGGCAGGCTTTCATATGGTCAGGAAGTAACAGTGACAGGGCAGTGTGAAGAGACCGGGTGGTATCAGATTGAGCTGAACGGCGAGGCGGCATTCGTAAGCAACAGCTACATCGTAGCGGAGAAACCCGCAACCACAACAACCAAAACAACGCAGACAGCAAGCAACACAGGCAATCAGGGTTCCGGTCAGACAACCAACCAGGGGACAACCAATCCTGAAACAGCGGCTAAAACAGACAACACAGCAGTTGACGCTCAGAACGTAAGTGGTGAGTTTGTGGCTCTGCTGAATGCTGATAGACAGGCGATGGGTCTTTCAACCGTAACTGCCAACGGAACACTGGATTCCAACGCACTTACAAGTGCCAAGAATCTTGTATCCAACTACACGCATGATGTTGTTTTAAGGGATGGCGCAAATGTAGAGAATATCGCATTTGGTCAAACCACAGTCGCAGAAGTGTATGCCTCATGGAAAGAAAGCCCCGGGCACTGGGCGGCGATGACCGATCCGGGACTCCAGTACATCTCTGTAGCCAGGTGTGGAGACTATTGGGTGTATCTTGGGTATGCTCAGAGTGTATTAGAAAACTACACAGATGCAAACGGCAATGTTGATATTGGTGCGGCAGTAGAAGATGGTGCTATGGAGCATGTTGATACTACAGATAATGGTGTTAATGTTTATGGGGATACAAATGGAGAGGGTTGGCATGCTGCCACAGAAGAAATGAATAGCGATGATTGGAATTTTTAAGACAATTCAACATTCAAGCAACCCCAGTAAGGGTTGCTTTTTAATGTTGTCGTATTCTACAGAAACTTTGATTGAAGATTTCTTTCCCTTAGTAGTATTTTACTATATGTATATACTTTAGAAAGGGAGAGTAAATCGTATGAAATGGAAAAGAAAAGGAAAACAAGTTTTTGCGATGGTGCTTGCCGTAGCGACTCTGTTAAGCGGTTGAGCAAAAGGCAATAGACCAAAATGGAAACACACTCGCTTTGGCTCGCTCAATTTTGGAACGCCCATACATACCGGCAAGTGACGGAGGGATTGTTTGTATCACGGAAGATATGCGATACAAATAATCCCTCCTGTTTTCGCAAGCTGGGAGAACGTGCGGGCTTTCCACGGATACCTCTGCCTTATATGATAATTGCGTCTTGCTTATTCCTTTTTCCTGAATCAGCTTTTCCAGGTTCAAGGTTACTTTTCCGAATTCGTCCATTGCCTTGCCAACTCCTTTTGGCATCATCATATAGAAGTTTTTAGGGATATGGGGCTGAAACAAAGAAGCTGGAACCGGTTTTGGCAATATGAAGAGCCTTTCAGTATTTCGGAGATTTCTATTGACAAAAAGCCCGGGGGGGGTATTCTATAGGTGGATAAATCTCTGAATGGATTTCCGGAGAAAAAAATGTCAACGAGGAGGAAACGGACATGAAGAAGAAAATCGTGATGGCATTGCTAATTACAGCAATGACGGCCAGCGTTTTTGCTGGCTGCGGAAACAGGATGGAGGGGGACGGCAGGGTGCAGGCCATGGCGGATGCAGAAAGCAGCCAGGACGGGAATGCTGACAGCCAGGAAAGCGGGGCAGGGGGAACCGGGGCTATGGAATCCGAACCGGAGGAAACGGCGGAACCCACAGCGGAGCCTGAAACCGGGGCGGAAACACCCTCTGACGGGAATGCCGATGAAAGCGGTGGCGTGACGCAGACCGGGCAGACCGGCAGTGCAGGCCAGGCAGACGGGGCAAATCAGGCCAGGACAATCACAGGGGAAGAAACAGCAGATTCTCCCTACACCATCAATGAAGCCGTGACCGGGACAATGTACGCCAAGTCCGGGGTGAACGTAAGAAACCAGCCGTCAACGGATGGTGAAAAGGTCGGACGGCTGACTCAGGGCCAGGAAGTCACCGTGACAGGGCAGTGCAAAGAAACCGGATGGTATCAGATTGAACTGAATGGAGAGAAAGCGTTCGTAAGCAACAGCTACATCGTAGCAGAGAAGCCCGCAACTACAACGCAGACAGCGGGTAATACGGGCAGCCAGGGTTCCGGTTCTAACCAGACAGCGGTTAAAACTGATGACACGGCAGCCGACGCCCAGCTATTCAGTGGTGAGTTCGTAGCTTTACTGAATGCTGACAGGCAAGCTTTAGGACTCTCGACTGTAAGTGCTGATGGAACATTGGATTCCAGCGCACTCACAAGTGCCAAGAACCTTGTTTCCAATTACTCTCATGACGCCTTGTCAAGAGGAGGGGCTAACAGAGAGAACATCGGTCAGGGGTACAGTTCAGTGGCAGATATATATGCGGCATGGAAAGCCAGTCCGGGTCACTGGGCGGCGATGACAGACGCAGGACTCCAGTACATCTCTGTAGCCAGGTGTGGAAACTATTGGGTATATCTCGGGTACGCTAAAGACATCATAGAGGACAAATACACAGACGAGAATGGCAATATCGACATTGACGCGGCGGTAAACAATGGTGATATGCACGAGATTGGTACAACAACAGACGAAGACACAGGTAATAGTACTACGATATACGGCTCAGACGGAGTAATGTCCGCAGAGGAGGCAGTTGAAAACGGGGTTATAACAGAAGAAGAAAATAAAGCTCTTGATGATATCTTTGCTAACTGGTAATTGATCCTCAAATATAAATAAAGGAAATAACATGGATGCATACGCAATGGGTTTATGCCAGTTCATTTTAGGGGCAGCTTGTATGCTCCGCGCCAGGCCATGGAATAGAGCTTATGTGATAGTCTTTTAGATGCCTGGTATCAAGGCGCTTTCGCGGCAAAGTGCCATATTGATTGTGCTGCCGACATACACGCCCCAGCCGGACTTTCCGTAACCAGGCTAAGCAAGCGTGGAGCTGCCTAAGGTTCTGGGGATTCCGGTTCCATATTATCGAGGGCATATTCACATGCATGGACGACAAATGCGGAGAATGTGACATCATTGTACGCATTTGTCGTCTATCTTCTCTATCAGGGAAAGCAGATTGTCTTGTTCTCACCCTTTTTTGTTGGGACTAATTTGAAAAGCCCAGGTTACTATTGACAAAAAGTCCGGGGGGTATTCAGAGTGATATTGTTAGCTGCAACGGTTCATGTCAATCAAATGCCCTGTCCCGTTCGTCCATTTTTTCAAAACTGACAGAATCTTCATGAATGATAATTGTTATGTTATCGTTGCTGTATTCCGCTGCAATCTCTTTCAGCTTGCCTACAATATCATCTTCTGTCATACCTAACATTTCCTCGATATCCGTTCCGTTCCAAAAATCCTGTATCTCACTTATCATATTGCTGATACAAGCGTCCCGCTCTCCGACAGTGAGCGTCTTTTTGTCTGCGATATGATAGGAAAATGGGTAGAACAGATTGCACCAGGCACCGTATCCGTTTTCTTCCGCTGTTTTTGACGGAAGATATTGATTAAGGATAGGGTCTTCCTCTTTCCGTCCCGTGTTGATGCTTTGCACATATTTTCCATTTTCCACTCCGGAAAGCCATGCGGTTATTGCTACAAAAGAAAGCTCGTCACTGTCCAGGTTCACGGAAAAATCCTGCTGGGCAGTATCAATATTGATCCGTTCCATCCGTTCATAATTTTCATTTGCCCATTCCAACAAATCCATGTTAAAATCCGCAACTGACCTGCTCTGGTAATCGGCTGTTTTCAAATCCAATAAGGAACGGTAATCTTCCTCTGTGCCATTGGGATATTCCCGGGGCTCCCGTTCTTGCTGTATCTCTTCCTGTCCACCCTCTCCGCCGCCCGATTCCGAAAGGGGCAGGAAGGAATATTCCACGGAAATCCGCAGTTTATCTGTATTCCATTTCTCATTCAGCTCTTCTATTTCAGCATCAATGGCTTCCTGCATGAAGGAACGATCCTGCAACTGCTCTTTCGTTTTGCCATGCATGATATTCCGCAACCCGTCCACAACGCCCAAACGTGCGGCATTGTACGCGCCGACAGTAAGCGTATCAGCATTTTCAATGGTAAGGCTGAAAACAAATTCCAGCATGGCATTATCAGAAGCGCCGGGATAATCCGTTGCGATGCCTCCCCCGAAATCCCGTGTCTGCCACTTCTCGGCCGTGAGGGGTTCCAATGTGTAGAACAGAAAAGCCGCAATCTCATTGCTGTCCTTTTGTTCATAGAGAGCTGTATTTTGAGAGAACCTCTCCAACAAAGCACGATATTCTTCCGTGTCTGTTAATTCCCATACTTTATGATGAAATTCCGAAACACTCATATCTTCATAACCATCAAAGCGCAAGGCGAGCAATTTGCCGAATTCTTCCTCCGAAAAGTCCGCAAAATCCGAAAAATCCGCAGAATCTGAAGAAGCCGCAGAATCTGAAGAACCTGAAAAATCCGCAGAATCTGAAAGATCCGCGTCATGGATCCCGTCTGCTTCTCCCATGCCCGCTGCGGAAGTGGCAAAAGCGGTGGTCACGCCCACAATGAGCACCGCGGCGATACAAATTGCAAATAATGAGGTTTTTTTCGTTTTCATAACCGCTGTAATCCTTTCTTCGATTGCATTTTTACTAAAGCTGTTACAAAATGGCAGCAGACCGCTTTTGGCCGCTTCCATGTCGATAAGCATCAGCGAATAGGCAGATTTCGATTTTTCTCCCAATTGCCAGATGACGCTTTCATCACAAGCCAGTTCTATATCACGGTTGAAAAGAAGATACATCACCCACACAAAGGGGTTGAACCAATGGATACAGAGGGCAAGTGCCGCAACCAGCTTTGTTACAGTATCATAGCGGCAGATATGCACATACTCATGTGAGAGGACATACTGCAGCTGCTTTTCCTTTTTCCAGTCCATCTTTTTCGGCAGGAGGATGACCGGACGGAAAATGCCATAAGTCAATGGGGCGGAAATCCTGTCAGATTGCCTTACCGAAATCCTGCGCTTCAATGGGCGTTCCCCCAGCCACTTTTCCACATAATGGCTGCGGACGGGCAAAGCTGTCCGAAATTCCGTCAGACAACGCAGATAAGATATTACGAAAAACAACCCGGTAAGCAGGATTCCCGCACACCATACCATAAACCACACAGAAACAGACGGTGAAACATCCACTGGCGGCCGTCCTGCTCCCTGTGCCGTAACAAACAGCCCCTGCATGGCGGGAATGTCGTAACCTGTCCCGGCTTCCGGCCATGTTGTGGAAGATATGCTATGATTTGCCAACGTATAAACACTGAACACGGACGGAATCGAAAACGGGATAAGCAGCCTGAACATCACCAATTCCCATAAAACAAGAAAAGTCTTTTTCGGCAGCTTATGGATCGCCGCCCCGCGGATAATCACTACCGCAGTAATAAAGACAGCCCCCGAAAAGCTCATTTGCAGTACATTCATTTGCTTCACCTCTATTCCAAATCGTCCACAATCTGCCGGAGCTTCCGAATCTGTTCAGCGGAGAGCTTCTTCCTGCCTAACAGGGCTGCAAACAGCTTGTCTACGGAACCGTCATAAATCTTGTCGATCAATTCATCTGTTTCCGCCTCCTGCACTTCTTCTTTGGGAATAAGGGCATGGCACATGAAATTCGGTTCGGAACGTGCAATCGCCCCCTTTTTGATACATCTTTTTATCAGCGTGTAGGTGGTGTTCATGTTCCAGCCGATTTCTTTTTTCAGAACATCAGATATATGTTTTGCCGTGGTGTCGCCCTCGCTCCAAAGCACACACATTACTTTCAGTTCTGAGTCGAAAAGTTTAATATCCATTTTGATCCTCCTTTCCATAAGACCACAGTAGTTTCCGGTTGCTTCTACATTACACCATTCTTGCCGGATTGTCAACACTACTGCAGTAGTGTTTAGAAAAAGTTCATAATTTCGGGATCTTGCTTCTTTACCGCATATAGTCCTCTATTTCTCCGGGATTTTTCCGGGCACAAGAAAAGTCTCTTGCACCACGGGTATGCTGCGGGTCGTCTTCGGAACGGACATAGAACGCGGATTGTTTTCAGCGGGAAGGTGTGTTATACTTTGAATATACAAATCGGAATATGAAATAGGAGAATTGAAGTATGAAGGATTATGGAAGATTATGGGATGATTACTCCAACGAGTTTAATTCAAAGTTAGTAGATTCAAACGGAGATTGGAGCAAACTGGACGAAGATGAACAGGAAATTGCTGCCTTATGGAAGTTGTTTGTGGACATAAATAATGGAGGATTTATCCAGTTTTTTTGCAACTGGGGATTCCAGTGTTTATGCTATGCCATGCGTGGGCTAAAGCGTATCGAAGATACCAGTCTCTATGAATTACTGTCAGACGCATATTATGATGTTCTGGAAAAATTCAAAGATGACACCAGATTAACAGAGTATTGGGACATACCGAAGTATCTAACGGATGAAGATGAGGAATGCCTTGACGCTGCCGATACACAGTTTTATGAAATAGAATGTGAACGTTTTACTAAAAAGGCTTATGAATATTACCATCAAACATTGAAGAAAACGGTAACACCGATTGACATTTAACCGACAGGCTGGTGACGCATGGCAGTTACCGCGGCCTGCCCCGGTTCCAGACCCTGGAGGGCTGGGCCTTTGAGGTGGGACGGCGGAAGAGCAGTGTACACAATGCCTTGCCGTTGAAGGGAAAAAGCGGCCAGAAATAACTGAAGCCGCCGAAGGTAGGCGTGGTGGCTGCGGACAGCAGGATGAGGGCCGCACAGACCAGGAAGCCCGGCAGGCCGCCCAAGCCCGCTGCCAAAATCAGCAGGATCCGGTACAGCCGTATGGCATCGCTGAAGTCCGTGTCCGTGATGGCGAGGGAGGACAGCAGTGTGACGGCGGCATAGAAGAGCACATCCGTGGTAGCCCAGTTTAAAGTGACAGCAATGTCACCTATGATCAGCCCGCCGACAACGGACAGGGAGCCGGAGAATTTGCCGGAACTCAGGGAAGAGGAATATTTGAACAAGTCCAGCAAAAATTCTACGGCCAGCACATAGAAGAACAGGCGCTGGGGCGTCAGGCCCGTGTCGGTGAGCAGGTCCCATTCCCGGGCAGTATCCGGGAAATGGGCGGTAATCAGCAAAAACAGGGGCAGCAGGAGCAGGCTGACGGGGATGCAGAGCAACCGCACCATGCGGAAGTAGCTGCCCACGGCAGGGCTTTTATAGTAATCTTCCGGATTCTGGGTGAACTGGAAGATGGTGCAGGGGAGAATCAGAACCTGGGGGGAGTTGTCCACCAGGACCAGGATATGCCCTTCCGCGAGATAGCTGCAGGCCACGTCAGGGCGTTCCGTCATCTGCATGCTTGGCAGCGGATTCCACCAGTGCTTGCGGAGAAGCAACTCTTCCAGGCTTTTTGCCCCCATGGTGAGGGAGGTGGCCAGGAGGGAGTCCAGGGCTGCGCTGAGCTTTTCCAGCAGTTCCCGGTTTACGGTGTTTTCCAGGTAGGCCACGGCAACGTCGGTTTTGCTTTCCGCGCCTACGGAGTGCATGGCAAAAACCAGCTCAGGAGAGCGCACCCGCCGCCGGATGAGATTCGCATTGAACAGCAATGTCTCTACAAAGCCGTCCCGGGCGCCGCGGGTGACCCGCTCCAGATCCGGTTCTTCGATGCCCCGGGCGGGATAAGTGCGCACATCAATCAGGACGGCCCGGGTGAAGCCGTCAATAAACAGAACGGCGGGTCCGCTGAGTACGTTTCGGATGATTTCATCCCAGGAATCGGAGAGGGAAGTCTGGGCATAGCCGATTTTGGAATTCATGTAGTCTTCGATTGCTTCCACATAGTTGTCTGACATATACATGGGATTTTGCAAATCCGAAAAAACCTGCTGCAGAACATCTGTTTTGCAGAAGCCATTGATGCCCAGGAAGTAAGCCTTTGTTTTTCCCAGATACAGGTGCCGGGTCATCAGATCGAAGCTGCTGTGTACGGGCAGCCGTTCTTCAATATAGCGGATATTTTCTTGCAATATCGATGATAAGGCCATAATATCTCTCCTGTCCTGAAAGCGGTGCTGCTTTCCCTTTTCTGAATTCCGCTATATATTTTCCCGTTGTTTTATGATTTTATGCAGAGACGGCATATTGAGTACGCGGAGATGTTGATTTTATGTTTTTGAAAGCGACAGATTAGTTTCCGGCAGTTCCCGGTATGTAGGCGAAACGGGTCAAAACCCGGTTTCGCGTGTGGCATGATCCGTGAAGGCAATCCGCAGCCGGGAGCCTCTCTACGGAAAATGCTACAGAAATAACTGTGCCAGCCCCAGTCCGATAAGCAGCATTCCGGAGGCGGGTTCTGCGGCGCATCCGGCTATCTGCAGCCAGCGGCAGCCGCCCAGGCAGTTTCCCGAGAAGAGAAAGAGTACGGAACAGACAAAGGTGGAGGCAGCGGCGGAGACCGGCGGAAGTCCCCCAAGGCTGGCGCTGAAGCCCGCACTCAGATTGTTCAGGGAAAGCGTCAGGCTTAAGGAAAGGACTTCTGCCGGCCGCAGGCAGGCATCAGGCCGAGGACAGTGTGCCGAAGCTGCGCAGAGCATGTCGCTTTCTGCGGAGACAGGGGGCGTTCCGGCTTCCGTGAAGGAATTCGGCAGGGTTTTGGGCCGCAGGTGCGTTATTGTCCATTTTACCATATAATACAGCCCCAATAAGATCAGAACCAGGCTTCCGGCGTATTCGCCTGCAGAATCCGGAAGAAAGGCGGCCAGCCGGCGTCCCAGCCCCACAGACAGGCAGGTTCCCAGAAGGGTAACCAGGCTGATGGAGAGGTTCTGCCAGAGGCGGATGCGGACATTCCGTAACCCGTAGCTGATTCCCACCAAAAGGGCGTCCAGGCTGGCTGAAATCCCGAACAGGAGAGAAGCGATAAACATGGAAATTCTCCTGTATTTTAAAGTTTCCATTTACTATATTCCCTAAATGCATAAAGGGTGTTGCTTTTTGCGGGAGGTCTGGTATACTGGTCGCAAAGCCGTAAATTGTAAATGATAACTTCTCGGAATCTCAATGAGTGTGATTCTAACTGAAAATTGACAACTGAATATCGTGCAGGAAAAGAAATTTGAGAAAAATGGACATAAACA
>OFFP01002535.1_pt1 | contig 10626 bp, 10 predicted proteins | sample 1521431 | NCBI WGS metagenome assembly OFFP01 (sample SAMEA3504104, study PRJEB24116) | mouse gut metagenome | biome: mouse gut; feature: mouse-associated habitat; material: faeces | place: Denmark | collected 2011 | reverse complement strand
CCCGGCGGATTAAGGCGGTGCAGACACAGTACCCCCGCATCCGCGTGCATCTGTACAGCGGCGACCGGAGCGATTTAGCGGAGCGTTTGGAGCAGGGCCTGCTGGACTTTGCCGTGCTGGTGGAATCCAACGACCTGTCCAAGTATCATTACCTCCCCCTGCCTGGCGCGGACACCTGGGGCGTTATCCTGCGGAAGGATCACCCCCTGGCGGAACGGGAAGCAATCACGCCGGAGGATCTGCTGGAGGTTCCGCTGATCTGCCCCCGGCAGGGGCTGCAAAAGGAGCTGTCAGACTGGTTCCAGGAGAAGGTGGACAGGCTGAATATTGTGGCGACCTGTAATCTGGCCTACAACGGCGGGGTTCTGGCCCGGGAGGGCTTAGGCTGTCTGATGTCCTTTGACGGCCTGGTGGATACTGGGCCGGACAGTCCTCTGTGCTTCCGGCCCCTGACGCCAGCCCTTCATTCTAAACTGTTTTTTACCTGGAAAAAGTATGCGGTGTTTTCCCCTGCGGCGGAGGTGCTGCTGAATGAGATGAAAGAGCACTATTCTGCTTGAGCGTACTATAGCGATAGGTAATCCTCCGCTTTTACCTCAGCCGAAGCCAAGGCAGTCAGGGAGGATTTTCCCCCGCTTCGCACCGTGCATGCGATTTTCACCGCACACGGCGCTCCATCAATGTAGATTATTTGCTGCATGTATGTGAGTGGTTCAGTTTTTCCCTATAACCGATGATTTTCTTTTGCGCCTTGGGTTCAAATTCGCTGATGTCCATGTCGGGATTGTTCACAACGTCGAAGTATTTCTTGTGTAACGACACCAGATTGTTGACGCGGTTCACCTTGCCGAGCGGGAGATTGGGATTGATGCGGTGTGCGTATGGCGTACCGGTTATAAGCCAGCCACCGCAGACCCTGCATTTGAGTTTATCGCGATTGAGAGCATAGGCCCTGTTCATAATAAACTCAAAGATGGTAAGGGTGTTCTGCTTTCCGTAGATAATAGCTCTGGCTGTCTGTTCTGGGTACATTTCGTCCAGCCGCGCATGGATGCGCTTCTTTTTGGTACGCTGAAAACCGCCACCCCAGCACGGTGACGGTTTTCTTAGTATAATCGCTAACCAGCTGAGCTGAACTGTCTTGCGGCCAGCGCCTTTTTAGGAAGGAACCTGAGAGACAGCGTCCATGTTCTCATAGGCATCCTTGGACTCATAGAGGGAAATGCTGAAGGTTATCCGCCAGTCTTGGATGACAGGGGATGGAAAATTATGTTCCACGGTGCCGGCGGTGATGGACCACGAAACGCTTCCATATCCGGCTGGAAGCTCCGCCTCCCAGCTGAGGGACTCCAGGCCTGTGGGCGTATCCGGTCCCGCTGGCGGAATCTCAGGCTCCGGTATGTCCTGTTTGGACAGGGTTTGATAGAGTTCTCCCTCGGAAAAGCCGCCGTACAGCGTCTCCGCCAGAGCGATGACCTCCTCCCAGTCCTCCCAGGCAAACTGCGGCTTGTCCGGAAGACGAGTGACCACACAGTTTTCCATTAAGAATCGTTTTCCTTCCGCCACGGCGCAGGAAACTGAGACGTTCGCCTGATCGCTGGTCACAAGGGTATAGAGGATTTGATCCTCCGCCCAGGACTGAGTACCCTCTGTGTCCAGGGTCCAGCCCAGCTTCTCCGCCGCGGTCTGTACCGCTTCTTCTGTGGGCGGGAACTTCGTGGCGTTGCTCCCGCAACCGGACAGCGCCAATAGCAGGGCAGATGTCAGCAACAGGCAGGAAAACCGGCGATGATAGACAGCCGTTCCTTGCTTACGAGCAATGTGAATCATCATAGTATATAGACCATGTATCTTTCCGTTCATAGAGACTCGCCTCCTTTCAAATGTAAGCCTAATCGGATTTCCAAAATCATCTAAAATATAATACGCGAAGTTCTCCTTGGTTAAGATTAACATTTTTTAACTTTTTTGTCAAGAATTTTTCGAACTAATCGACAAAAATGGTCATGGATAAACCCGCCTCCTCACGAATAGATTGTCAGGAGGGGAGGGGATCGGTTTGTCTGAAAAAATGCTGTCCGCCGGGCGAGGGGCGGTGTTTCTGACGGCGCTGAGCGCTATTTCTCAGGTGCTGGGGTTCTTCTACCGGGTGGTGCTGTCCCGGCTGGTGGGGGCGGAGGTGATGGGGCTGTATCAGCTGGTGATGCCGGCCTACTCGGTGATTCTGTCCCTCACCGCCGTGGGGGTGACCTCAGCCTGCTCCAATCTCACCTCCCAGCACCTGGCTCTGGGCAGCCGCAGAGCGGCGGACCAGACGGTGTCCACATCGCTGAGGCTGTTTTTCCTCCTGCTGCTCCCGGTGGGGACGGCGGTGATCTTGGGGTCGGACGCCATCTCCGTCTATCTCCTGGGGGACGCCCGGACCCAGCTGGGACTGATTCTGCTGGTCCCCTGCGTGGCCCTCACCGGGGTGGAAAACATCCACAAGCACTTTTTCTATGGCTCCGGAGTGGTCCGGCCCCCCGCTGTGGTGGAGCTGCTGGAGCAGTTTGTCCGCACCCTCGCGGTGATCGCCCTGCTGGTCCTGTTCCTGCCCCAGTACCCCGAGCGGGTGGTGGGCCTCATTGTGGGAGGGATGGTCATCTGCGAGGTGTTTTCCGCCGTCACGCTGGTGGTCCTCTACCGCCGGCGGATAGGGCGGCGGACCCTCACCGGCCGGGGGGAGGAGGGCGGGGTGCGCCGCCGGCGCATTCTGTCCATTGCCCTGCCGGTAGGGTTTAACGCCCTGCTGGGCAATCTGCTGGGGGCGGCCAACTCCGCCCTCATCCCCCAGAAACTGGTGGAGGGGGGCGCGGACCGGTCCGCCGCCGTGTCCCAGTTCGGGGTGGTGTGCGGTATGACCATGCCCATGCTGTCCCTGCCCATTGTCTTCCTGGGGGCGCTGAATCTGGTGATGGTGCCCCGGCTGGCCCGGGCCTGCGCCCTGAACCGTCCGGCCGAGGCCCGGCGGCTTATCGCCCAGGCCATCTCGGCGGTGTCGCTGCTCACCCTGCCCTGTATGGCCTTTATGGTGGTGGTGGGGCCCGATCTGGGCCGGGCTATGTTCCATCAGGAGGGGGTGGGGGAGTACCTCATGCCCCTGGCCTGCGTCATGGCCATGAGCTGCGGCACCTCGGTGCTGGCCTCCGCCCTCAACGGGGTGGGGCGGCAGCGGACGGTAGCCGCCATCTCCCTGACGGGTGGAGCGGTGCAGCTGGCTTTTACTCTGGCGCTGGTGCCCCTGTCCGGGGTGGGCATGGCAGGCTATGTGGCCGGGGCGGTGGCCGCCACGGCGCTGGAGCTGGGGCTGTGCCTGTGGCAGACCGTTCGGGCCACCGGGCTGGAGGTGCGGCCCTTCCAGTGGATGGCCGCCCCCGGCCTGGCCGCCGCCCTGGCGGGGCTGACGGGGAATCTGCTGTTTCAGGTGCTGAAGGACTCCGGACTGGACCCCGTCCCCGCCGGACTGGCCACCTTGGTTTTTTCCCTGATTTTGTACTTAGCTGCCCTTCAGGCTCAGGGGGTCAGAGCTAGGGAGGTGCTGCGGCTGGACTGGTGAAAGCCATTGCTTTTTTCGCGTCCCCCTGTTATCATAGGGACAGAATATTGCGGCAGTTTGGAGACTGATATGAACTATACGATACGGGAGCTCCGGGAGGATGAATACCCCCTCCTCAACGAATTTTTGTATGAGGCGATCTTCGTCCCGGAGGGAACGGAGCCGCCCCCCAGGTCGATCATAGACGCGCCGGAATTACAGGTCTATGTCTCAGACTTTGGTCATAAGCCGGATGACCATGCGCTGGCCGCGGAGGCCGACGGGGCTGTCGTGGGTGCTGTCTGGGTCCGCATCATGGATGACTACGGGCACGTGGACGACGAGACTCCGTCCTTCGCCATTTCTCTGTATCAGGAGTACCGGGGGCAGGGGATCGGCACAGAACTGATGCGGAACATGCTCTCCCTGCTGGAGAAATGCGGATACCGGCGGGCCTCTCTCGCGGTGCAAAAGAAAAATTACGCGGCAAAAATGTATCAAAAGCTGGGATTTGAAATCGTCAATGAGAATGAATCGGAATATATCATGGTAAAGCGCCTGAGATAATATACAGCCCCGTCCAATAGACGGGGCTGTGTTCGTTATTTCGTCTCCCGCATGGGGGCGACCTCTTTTTTATAGACCCAGCAGAGGAACAGGGCGGTAAGGGTAGTGGAGAACAGCTCCGCGAAGGGAAAGGCCCACCACACCATATGCAGTCCGCCCAGCCGGGCCAGCAGGAAGGCTGCGGGCAGCAGCACAATCAGCTGCCGGACCACCGACACCGCCAGGGACAGCACCCCGTGGCCCAGGGCCTGGAACACCGAGCCGCTGACAATGCAGAATCCGGCCAGCAGGAAGCTGGTGGAGATGATCCGCAGGGCGGGTACGCCGATGGCCAGCAGGTCGCCGGCGTCCTCCCCCTCCGCCTCAAACAGGCTGAGAAACACGTCGGGAAACAGCTGGAACAGCGCAAAGCCCACCGCCATAATACATACTGCGTAGATAACGGCCAGCCTGACGGTTTTGATAATCCGCTCCGGCTTCCGGGCCCCGTAGTTGTAGGCCACAATGGGCACCATCCCGTTGTTCAGACCGAAGACGGGCATAAAGATGAAGGACTGGAGCTTGAAGTAGATACCGAACACCGCCGTGGCGGTGGAGGTAAAGGCAATGAGGATCTGGTTCATGCCGAACACCATCACCGAGCCGATGGACTGCATGATGATGGAGGGCAGGCCCACGCTGTAGATGCCGCCGATAATCTCCCGGCTGGGCTTCAGCCCCTTCCAGGACATCTGAAGCTCCGGGTTGTGGGTCAGCGACAGGTAGAGCCCCACCAGCCCGCCCACAATCTGGCCAGCCACGGTGGCCACGGCGGCCCCCGCCACCTCCAGCCGGGGGAAGCCGAACAGGCCGAAGATAAGGATGGGGTCCAGAATCAGGTTAATCACTGAGCCGGTGCCCTGGATAATCATGGCGTACACCGTCCGGCCGGTGGCCTGGACCAGCCGCTCACAGGCCACCGAGACAAAGATGCCCATGCTGCACCCGGCGATGATGGTGAGGTAGTCCACGCCGTAGGCGATGATGCCGGGGATGTCGGTCTGGATGGTGTAGAACAGCCGGGCGCAGGTCAGGCCCAGGGCGGTGAACACCAGGCCGCTGAGGATCTCCAGAAGAAGCCCGTTCATGGCGGTGCGGTTGGCCCGGACAAAGTCCTTCTGGCCTAAACTGCGGGAGAGCAGGGCGTTGATGCCCACGCCGGTGCCCACCGCCACGGCGATCATCAGGTTCTGCACCGGAAAGGCCAGAGACACCGCGTTCAGCGCGTCCTGGCTCAGCTTGGACACGAAATAGCTGTCCACAATGTTGTAGCAGGCCTGGATCAGCATAGACACAATCATGGGCAGCGCCATGTTCAGCAGCAGCTTGTTCTCGGGCATAACGCCCATTTTGTTTTCGCTCGCGGGCTGTGACACCAAAAATCCTCCTCTGTAAAAAATAGCGGTATCCCCGGCGGGGATACGCATTTTCCCGTTTTTTCGCTTCGGAAACCCATTATAGAGGATTGAAATTTTTATGTCAATGGCACTTTTCACAGATTTTCCCCTTTTTGCTTGCGTCCCCTGCGATTTTGTATTAGGATAGGGATATCCTGGAAAGCTACCGGGGAATGGAGGTATCCTGTTTTGAACTATGAAGATATGTTAGGCCGGCTGTGTGCCCTGTCCGGGCCCAGCGGCTTTGAAACGCACGTGGCCCGGGCGGCGGCGGAGCTGCTCCGGCCGCTGGTGGACGAGGTGTACACCACCCGGCTGGGCAGCGTTGTGGGGGTGCGCCGGTGCGGGCGGGAGAACGCCCACAAGTTGCTGCTGGACGCCCACCTGGACGAAATCGGCTTTATGGTCACCGGCCATGACGAGGGCTTTCTCCGCTTCGCCCCCCTGGGGGGCGTGGACCCCCGAATGCTCCCCGACCGGGAGGTGGTGGTCCTCACCGACCCGCCCATCCATGGGGTGGTGGCCTGCCTGCCCCCCCATGTCCAGACCGCCGAGGATATGGGCAAGTCCCTGCCCATCAAGGAGCTGTTCATCGACGTGGGCCTGTCCCAGGAGGAGGCGGAGCGGCGCATCCCCATCGGCACCCCGGCGACCTACCGGGGAGGTTGCGCCCCCCTGGGGGAGGACCTGCTGTACGGCAAGGCCCTGGACGACCGGGCGGGCTTCGCCGTCCTGCTGGACGTGCTGGAGCGGTTGAAGGACAAACCGCTGGACGTGGACCTGTACGTCCTGGGCTCCACCCAGGAGGAGACCCACTCCACCGGAGCCATAACCGCCGCCTATGAGATTGCCCCGGACCGGTGCGTGGCGGTGGACGTCACCCATGGGGACAGCCCGGACGCGTCCAAACACGAGACCTTCAAGCTGGGGGGCGGCCCGGTCATCGGGGTGGGCCCTAACTGCGCCCGGTCTCTGTCAGGACGGCTCAAGGAGCTGGCAAAGGAGCTGGACATGCCTATCCAGCTCGAGGTCATGTCCGGCTCCAGCGGCACCAACGCCTGGCCCATCCAGGTCAGCCGGGAGGGGGTGGCCACCGCCGTGGTGTCCATCCCGGAGCGGTATATGCACACCCCGGTGGAGGTGGTCCACCGCAAGGATTTAGAGGATACCGCCAAGCTGCTGGCTGCCTTTGTGGAGAGCTTGGGAGAGGGGGAAGAGACATGCTGAACACCTTAAAGGAGCTGTGCCTTCTCAACGGCGTGTCCGGCGACGAGGATGAGGTGCGCCGCTATCTGGTCAGCCGGATTAAGCCCCGCGCCACCCACTTTCACGCCGACGCCATTGGAAACCTGATCGTCTTTAAAAAGGGCAAAAAGTCCACCGGGAACAGGCTGATGCTGGCCGCCCACATGGACGAGGTGGGGGTCATCATTACCCGAATCACCGACGACGGCTTTCTCAAATTCGACTTCGTGGGCGGAGTGGACCGGAGAGTTGCCATCGGCAAACCGGTGGTCATTGGAAAGAAAAAGGTTCCCGGAGTGATCGGACTGAAGGCCATCCACCTGACCACCAAGGAGGAGCGGAAGAAGGCCCCCAAGACGGAATCCCTCTATATTGACATCGGGGCGAAGGATAAAGAGTCCGCCGAAAAGCTGGTGGAGCTGGGTGGCTACGGCGCGTTCGTCTGCCAGCCGGAGGAATTTGGCGACGGCCTGTTCAAGGCCAAGGCCATCGACGACCGGGTGGGCTGCGCAATTATGCTCAAGCTGCTGGAGGAGGCCCTGCCTCTGGATGTGACCTTTGCCTTCACCGCCCAGGAGGAGGTGGGCACCCGGGGGGCCTTCGGGGCGGCCTTCTCCGTCACCCCGGAGGTGGCCCTGGTGCTGGAGACCACCACCGCCGCCGACCTGCCCGGGGTGGAGGACCACCGCCGGGTGTGCGCCCCCGGCAAAGGGCCGGTGATCTCCTATATGGACGGGGCCACCATCTACGACCGGGAACTTTTTGAGACCCTCCGTCGTCTATCTGAGGAGAATGGCATTCCCTGGCAAACCAAGGAGTATATCGCCGGAGGCAACGACGCCCGCACCATCCAGCGCACCAAGGCGGGGGTCCGGGTGGCCGCTATGTCCGCCGCGACGCGCTATCTCCACGCCCCCGCCAGCGTGGGCAGCGTGGCCGACTTTGAACACATGCTCCAGCTCACCCGGCTGTTCCTGGCCGAGATGGCCCAGCGGCTGGAGGAGGGAATAAAGATAGAAAGAGAGTGATTTCGATGCGCGGAGAACACACGATTGAAGAACAGGTGGAGCAGCTGAAGGAATATCTGGGCTGTCCCTGCACCTACTATCCTCCTTCCAATGACTGCCAGCTGATGGGCTCCGACTTCTATCAGGCCCGGGCCCGTGGAAAAAAGGAGGGCTTTGTCCCCATGATGATCGCGGTGGACGAGCTTCTGCTGGAGTGCTTCGAGCTCAACGGGGAGGACAAGACAGTGGAACAGGTCCGGCAGGAGCTGTTGTCCGCCTCGCTGGAGTCGGGAAAAGAATTTCTCCAAACCCGGCTGAGCGAGTTTAAGGAAGAGCTGGAGGAGGACGAACCCGGCTACTGGGAGCAGCTGGTGGGCGAGGTGGCCGGCGGCGAGGGGATCGACCGCTTTTTGAGCATTTGGGACTATGGCGGAAAACAGACGATTCCCATTGTTCTGGCGGAGATTCCGGTCAAACATCCCTGGGAGGTCTTCGCTTACCTGCCCTTCGGCGGCTGGAATGAGTGTCCCGCCAACGAGGAGCACATGGCGGTGGCGAAATACTGGTTTGAAAAGTACGGGGCCGTCCCCGCCCTGATGACCCACGATGTGCTGGAGTATGGTCTGCCCACCGTCTACGGTATTCCAAGGGAACAGGCTCTGGACCTGGCTCTGGAGCAGTACGCCTACTGCAACGACATTGTGGACCAGGGCGTGGAGACCATCGGCCGGCTGGCCGACGGCCTTTCCAAATCTTTTTATTGGTACTTCTGGTGGGATTGAGGAGGAGCTATGGAACTGCTTGAAATTTTAGAGGCTTTGAATGAGACCCACGGCCCCTCGGGGGACGAGGGGAGCGTCCGGGCGAAGATTGAGGAGCTGGCCCGGCCCTTTGCCGACGAGGTGACCGCCGATACCCTGGGCAACCTGATCGTCCACAAAAAGGGGGACGGCCCCCGGGTGATGCTGGCCGCCCACATGGACAGCATCGGCTTCATTGTCACCCACATTGAGAAGGAGGGCTTCCTCCGGGTGGGCCGGCTGGGGGGCATTGCCCCCAAGGAAGCGGCCTACAGCGCCGTCCGGTTCAAGAACGGCGTGCGCGGGGTGTTTGTCCCCGAGGAGAAGGCGGAATTCGGCCGGCTGAAGCTGGACGAGTGTTTCCTCGACATTGGCGCAAAGGACGAGGCGGACGCCAAAAAACTGGTGCAGGTGGGGGACACCTGCGTCTACGACGGGCCCGTCCGGGTTCAGGGGAGCCGGGTGACCGCTCCCTATCTGGACGACCGCATTGCCTGCGCCGTGCTGCTGTGCGCCCTGGAGCGGATTGAAAAACCCGCCTGCGACCTGTATCTGGTCTTCACCGTTCAGGAGGAGGTGGGCCTGCGGGGGGCCAAGACCGCCGCATGGTGGGCGGAGCCCGATGTGGGCATCGCCGTGGACGTCACCGATGTGGACGACACCCCGGGCTCCGAGAAGTACGGCACCACGCAGTTGGGCAAGGGGGCGGCCGTCAAGGTGATGGACTCCTCCGTCATCTGCCACCCGGAGGTGGTGGCCCGGCTGGAGGAGCTGGCCAAAGCGGAGGGCATCCCCGTCCAGCGGGACATTTTGCGGGCCGGGGGCACCGACGCTGGAGCCATCCACACCGCGCGGTTTGGGGTAAAAACCGGGGGAATTTCCATTCCCTGCCGGTATATCCACACCCCGGCGGAGACTGCCGACCTGGAGGATATCCGGGCCTGCGTGGCCCTGACAGTAGCTTTTGCCCAGCAATAAAAAGGACCGCTTTTGAAATTTGGATACTTTTCCCGATTTTTGTCTTGCAAAAAAAAGAGCTGTCTGGTACAATAATAAAATGTCCGAACATTTGGACATAACTGCAATACCAATCGGGCCGGGAGCCCGCGGCAAGGAGAATGAACACACATGGATAAGAAACAGAGAGAGGCACGCCGTCAACAGGAGGATATCGCCCTGCAGAGAGGTCTGCTGTGGGTGGTGGGAGCCGTTGTTCTGGAGGCTTTGCTGGTGCTGCTCAACCGCTTCTATTTTCACGCTGACCTTGAAACTGAGGTCAATATCTACCTGGGCCTTCATGAGGTGCTGCGCGTTATGCGCATGGCCTCCCCTGTGGCGGTGGTGCTGGCCCTGGTGTGGACCGCATGGCAGCTGAAGCAGGGGAAGAAATTCGGCCTGCCGCTGATTGTGACCATCGCCCTGGCCGCCGTTGCCGTCTGCGTCCATGTGACCCTGAAGTACGGGACCAACGGTATGTCCATGCTGTATTGGCTGGTGATCGCCTGGGCGGTGCTGGCGCTGGTGTTCTATATCTACCAGCGGGAGTTCTTCCTGGGGGCCTCAGCCTGCGGAATGTCGGTGCTGGCTCTGTGGTTTGTCCGCTACGGCGCGGCCGGCCGGCCCGAGACGCTGCTGGTGCTGGCCGCCATTGTGGTGGTGGGCCTGGGCGCCCTGTGGCTGAAGAAGAACGATGGCGTGCTGTCGGAGAAGATGAACCTTCAGTTCCTGCCCAAAAAGACCAGCTATGCCGTGCTGCTGGTAACCTGTCTGGCCAGTCTGGCGGCGGTGGTGGTGGCCATGGTGGCAGGCGACATGGTGGCCTACTACCTGATGTTTGTAATGGTGGCGTGGCTGTTCGCCCTGTTTGTCTACTACACAGTCAAGCTGATGTAAAAACACCCCGTTTGTCAGAGTTCTGACAAACGGGGTGTTTTTTTGCTTATTTGAAGTATTCCGCGCTGCTTTCGAACAGGGGCATGTGCTTGTTCCCGGGGATG